>Ga0194060_10002445_pt1 | contig 13217 bp, 9 predicted proteins | sample SepL225m_MetaG_FD_163427 | JGI IMG/M metagenome (GOLD analysis project Ga0194060, IMG submission 163427) | Anoxic zone freshwater microbial communities from boreal shield lake in IISD Experimental Lakes Area, Ontario, Canada - Sep2016-L222-5m | ecosystem: Environmental > Aquatic > Freshwater >... | reverse complement strand
TCCCTCGGCTGCATTTTCAATGCAAATGATCCTGCCTGATATTCAAAGCTTCTGGCCCGCCGACAAACTGGCCGACGGGGGAGTGATCTCTGGCGCTCTGATGGGGCATGCCGCCATCTATGCCGCCATTTACGGCATGGGAGTACTCTGCTTGGGCTATGCGGCCTTCCGGAACAGGCAGTTTTAAGATTGGTCTGAAGGAGATATGATGGGCGCAAATAATGGACTGGTTATTGAGGCCCGGAACCTGACAAAGGTTTTCCGGGACTTCTGGCGTCGGCCCAAGGTCTGCGCCGTCAAGGGAATCAACCTTGAAATCAAAAGGGGCGAGATCTTCGGATTGCTGGGGCCTAATGGGTCCGGCAAAAGCACGACCATCAAGATGATTCTCGGGCTGCTCTACCCCACGTCGGGCGACCTCACGGTTCTGGGGAAATCCCCGCGCGATGTTGCTGCAAAGGCTAAAATCGGTTTCATGCCGGAGGAATCCTACCTGTATAAATACCTGACCGCCGTCGAAATCCTCAATTTCTACGCCAACCTGTACGGCCTGTCCGGCATCGCCAAAAAAGAGATTGTGGAGAGGCTGATCACACAGGTCGGCCTCACTGCCGCCAGAAACCGACCCATCGGTGAATTCTCCAAGGGCATGGCCCGCAGGGTGGGCCTGGCCCAATGCCTGCTGAACGATCCGGATCTGATCCTGCTGGATGAGCCCACCTCGGGCCTCGACCCCATTGCCTGCCGTGAAGTGAAGGATCTCCTGCTAAGCCTGGCCCGAAGGGGCAAGACCATTCTGATCTGCTCCCATCATCTGGCCGACATGCAGGATATCTGTGACCGCGTCGCCATCCTGCTGAACGGCGAGATCTGCACCCAGGGCGCCGTCAAAGACCTGTTGATCAACCCCGACACCTTGCGTCTGTCGCTCCAGTCCCCTCCCCGCGAAAGCCTGTCAGCCATTCTGAATTATATCGAACAGGAGACGGGGCAACGGCCGCTGGTGGATCATGCCGGCCGCACACTGGAATCCGTATTTATTGAAACCGTCACCCGCCGCCCCTCCCCGCTATGATGCTGATCCGCACCTTTGCCATCGCCGTGTTGACCGTCCGTGAAGCCGTCCGCTCTAAATTCCTGCTTTCGCTCGCCTCCCTGCTCGTGGCGGGACTGGTTGGACTCCCGCTCCTGATTGCCGGCGACAACACGCTGGCGGGACAGATCCAGGTCATCCTGACCTACACCCTGACCTTTGCCACCGCCATCCTCTCCATAACCACCCTCGGGACCGCCTGTGGCGGCGTCTCGGCCGAAATCGAGGACCGCCGGCTTTATCTGGTGATGACCAAGCCGCTGCACCGCACGGAACTCTGGCTGGGTAAATGGCTGGGAGTGCTGGCGCTCAATGCGGCGCTACTCGCGCTCACCGGACTCATCATCAGCGCGATGACCCGCCAGGCGATCCATAGCGCGAAGGACTCACCCCAGGTAAAACGGCAAGTGACCGAACAATTCCTCATGGCCCGCCAAGCTCTGCCCCCGATCACGCCGGACTATTCTCGCATCGCGGCCGAAGCAGCCCAACGCCTGATTCAATCCGGGCGGGCTCCCGCAAAAATGACGTTTGATGCCATACAGCAAAGGCTGATTGAAGAATTAAAAATCCAGCGTTTCACAATCCACCCGGGCGGCAGCGTTGAGTTTTCTTTCCAGCAGCCTGACGCGAAAAACAACGGAAATGATCTGATTCTCAGCTATAAATTTGATTCCACACGCCCTGAGCGGAGCCCGGTTGCGGCGCGCTGGACCCTTGGCACCGACCATGCCCACCTGATTCACATCGCGGTTACCAATTATCCAGGGGTCCCGGCCACCCTGGCCATCGCCAGCTCAATGTCGACAGGCACGAACATCCTGTCCGTCACTTACCAACGCCTGGACGACCGGAGTCAGGCGACCATCATCATGGCGGACAAGACACAGGAGCCTGAACTCCTGGTCCCGTACGGGGGCTTTGAAATGAACCTGCTTCGAGGGCTCTTTGTAATCCTGTGCAGGCTCGCATTTCTGGCCGCGCTGGGGTTGACGTTCGGCTGCCTGCTATCGACACCGGTTGCCGTATTCGCCGCTTTCTTCGTCCTGATTCTGATGGCTTCGGCCGGTTATATTGAATCCGTGGCCACATCGGGCGTATTCTTCGTTCCTCATGAAGGCCACGCGGAAGAACTGACCCGGCTGGACAAAATGATCCTGCATCTATTCCAGGGCTTCCACCTGGTCACCATGCCGCTCACCAGATTCGATCCTGTGCCTCTCCTGGCGGCAGGAAGGGTAGTCAGCGGCGAGATGGCGCTCCTGGCCTTCGGCTGGCTGGCAGGCCTCTACACCGTCATTGCCGCCCTCATCGGGATCACCCTGTTTAATCGCAGGGAACTGGGGTGAGGGGAGAGAATTCAGAATTCAGGATTCAGTATTCAGAATAATGGGCGCCTCCGCTCTTTGCATTCTGAATCCTGAATCCTGAATCCTTTCCCTCACTGATCCATATTTTCCAGGGTTATTGTGGCGGGATTGATCCGGCGGTAGTAACAATTCCGGGGCTGACCGTTGCGGTTTTTAGTGTGGCAGATACCACCCCGGCGCGGTCGGACCGTATAGACCAGGGAGTTTTGTTCACAATTCACAAACGCCTCGACGAGGTCAAAGGTTTCACCGGAGGTCTTGCCCTTTTCCCACAGTTCATTACGGGACGTGCTCCATAACACAACCGTCCGCGACTCGAGCGTCTTTTTAAATGCCAATTCATTGGTATAGGCCACCAGAATGACCTCACGTGTATCCGCATTCTGCAACGCCACGGGAATCACATCCGAGCACACTTTGGCAACCTTGGCGATTTTGCCGAAATCCAACTCTACTTTGACACCTTCTTCTAATTCCTTCATCGGTACTCCCTTTTTATTTGAAACCATAAAGTGAAAATTTATCAGAACCTCTACTTGACACCTGCTGCCTGTCACGGCATTATCCGCTCTCGTTTTAAGGGTGTTTAGCTCAGTTGGTTAGAGCGCTTGCCTCACATGCAAGAGGTCACAGGTTCAAGTCCTGTAACGCCCACCAGTCTTCGTTCGCAGCGTAGCGGAGCACGAAGACTGCCGCGGCGAAATGATTGAGCGCAAGCGAAACCATGAAGCCGGGCCACCCCGCTGCGAACTACGCCACGCCATCCTCATCCCTTTATAAACCAATCATTTACAACATTCCGTCATTCCCATCCTCCTCACCTCCGAAAAGCCGGTGTCACATTTGGTGGCACATTTTGTACGCCAAGACGAGAAAAACCCGGCACGGGTCCGGTTTTCAGCAATTCACATGCGGATTTGTCTTTCTGTTCCGTGACCTCGTCACTCCCTGCCGCCCCGCCCCGTGCTTCCATAAGGCGGATCATTGAAAACCGTAACGCCATCGACCACCTTCAGGGCATGCACAGCAAACTTATGGGCTAAGGCCGGCACACTCCGGGGGTACGCGATGGCCACGGCATCCTGAAGCGCCTTCACGCTTTTGGCCGCCACCAGGGCCCCCGCGGCCCCTTTATCGCCCCCACCAAGCATCCGCTCGCCGTAAACGCCGGGGATCGTGCGCGCAATGTCGCACATGGTTTCCAGTTCGGGGCCCGAGATTTTATACTTGTCGCGCAGGCCGTGTCCGTCTTCACGGAAAATGGCTCCGACAGTTTCAATGTCACCTGCACGCCAGGCTTTGAGCATCTTATAAAACCGCTTCTGAGCACCGTAGATGTAGATCAGACGGTCACAATGGTCCGGGTGGCTCTTGCCAAATGCCGCCAGAACTTTTTGATAGAGCTTGTCATCCTGCACGTCGGCAAGTTTCTTGAAGCCAAACTTCCTGCCCGCCAAAGCTGCGAAGTCATCGCATTCCGTTCGCCGCAGACGATAGGTGGATTTTTCCAGCCCGGGCCGCACCGTACCGGTGTCGAGGCTCACAATGCGAAAGTCCGGAGCCCCCTCACCGAGCGGCACATACTTGATGGCGGAGGTCTTTGGATCGTAATGCGTACCCATGCCGGCCTTGGCAAAATAGATCATGATCTGGTCGAGCTGGCCACACGGGGAACCGATATATTCGTTCTCAACAGCCTGCGCCAAATCGATGATCTGCATCGGATTCCTGCCCGGCGTGATACCATTGACTTCCATCATGGTTAACAGAAGGTTCAGGGTTAGCGAGGCGGAACGCGACATACCTCCACCGGGAATATTACCAATTAGGACGGCATCGAATCCCGTCTTCAGCTCGAACCCTTCCTTGCGCAGGATATGATCACAGCCATATGCGAATCGAGCCCAGGTATCAGCGATGGACTTGTGGCGGGGCGCAGGAATCTTCCCTGACCGGAAATCGATCACCCCATCGTCTGGAAAATTGCCACTATAGAGCCGGACCCGATCCGTCCCATTCGGTTTATAGGCCATCCATATGAATCGGTCGGTGCCGACGCCGAACAACTCGGTACCGTTGTAATCACCATGTTCCACTCCAAGACAAAACCGGGAAGAGGTGCGCCGGATAGAGCCACCGGCAATATTCAGGCATTTCTGTTTTGCGATCCGGGTCAAGTCGCTCCTGATCGCCATATCCATCAAGTTTTGTTTCATGTCACCTCTCCATTATTCAGGGAATCGCAAGCAATTCGCCAATGCAGTTCCACAGGGAAATGCTTCATCGTATCTTCAGGAACATCGGCAAGTGACAAATAGTGTCATGATAAGGGCTGAAAAACAAGGGAAACGGGGAATCCAGAGATCCATCACTCATTGGGGCCACCCAATTAGGGGTGGGGTCCACTTGCACCTGAAGAAGTTATCAATTGCCTGAATACACCCTGAAAAACGCCCGACAGAGAGTGTACCCGCAAATGGCTTGATGTCAGGGCTGTGGAAGTCTATAAAAATTAACAGGTATGAGGACGTTTCATGTGGCCGTCGTGGCTACAAAACCACGCAGACGGTATTGTGTGTGATCAGACTCACCATCAGTGTGTAATGAAAACTCCACCCTTAGACTGGTTCGACCTGTTGACTAAGGCGGTGCGACAGCGCGCGGGCTGGCGTATTCCCGAAAAGGATTATCCAAAACTGGCGAAAGCCGTCAGCGAAAGAATGGCTGTCCACCACCTGGATCGCTATGAAGATTACGTGGCCCTGTTACAGGTTGACGGAAAGGATGACCACAGCGAATGGCGCGAACTGGTGAACCGGTTGACGGTGCAGGAGAGTTATTTTTTCCGTGACAAGGGACAGTTCGCACTTTTGCAGGAACGGATTTTGCCAGAGTTGATCCATCGGAATGAAGCGAGGCGTTCCCTCCGGATCTGGAGCGCCGGATGCTCCACCGGCGAGGAACCTTATTCGATTGCCATTCTACTGGATGACCTGCTGGCACCCAGAAACGAAGACTGGAAGGTCTCTATTCTGGGAACGGATATCAACGACGACGCCCTGCTCAAGGCCCGGCGTGCCATCTATGCCACGTGGGCATTCCGGGGTGTGTCTCCCGGTATCCAGGCGCGGTTTTTCACGCCACTCCGGCAGGAATGGCAACTTAACCAGCGCATTCGCGCCAGGGTTCAGTTTCAACCCGGGAATCTCTATATGGATCCTTTTCCGAACCCGCTCAAAGGGCTTCACGATTTCGACCTGATCCTTTGCCGTAATGTGTTCATCTATCTTCACACGGACGCCGTCGCATCCATTCTCCGGAAGTTTGCCGGTTGCTTGAGTAAAGGAGGCTACCTTCTCACCGCGCATACAGAACTGCAGGGAGTGCCTATGGAAGGGCTCACTGCGCGGGTGTTTCCCGGGTCGGTCATATACCAGCATCAGGTTGACTACCCCGCTGGATCAATCAAGATGGAACTGTCCCCACACCCCACTGCGACAGTCTTTGCTTCGCATCGCCGGATTCCGACAAGACAGGTGGCTCGAATCCAAAGCCCGCCTGAAACGCTAAGTCTCCCGGCGAAAGCGCTTGAAGGGGAGACGCATGCCCCCGGCGATTTGCTGCTGACCGCCCGGATCTACGCCAATCAGGGCCGCTACGAAGAGGCGTCCAAAACCGCGCAACAGGCAGCCGGAATAGACGCTACAGCCGGCCCGGCCTATTTTCTGCTGGCACAGATTGCCGCCCATCAGGGCAATCTGGAGGGAGCCAGGGAGATGTGCATGAAAACCATCTATCTGGAGCCCCGGAACGTGGCGGCCTATCTGGAACTGGCTTTCCTATGCGAACAACAGAACCATCAACGCCGCGCCGGTAAAATGTGTGCTGTGGCTTTGGATTTGCTCGCGGCCATGCCACCGGAACAAACGGTGGAACACTATGAACCCGCGACGGCTGGTGAGTTGGTGGCGTTTGTAAAAAGAATGTTGTCAGAACTGGACAAGAAGCTGCATAAGGTGTAGAAAAAAGCATGAGCGAGAACGTTCATCTTGTCTTCATGTTGGGGCGGTCAACCTATGCCATTAATGCCCTGATGGTGCGGGAAATCTTCTGGCTGCCTGCCTATACACCGATGGAAACAGTTCCTGCCGGCGTCGTTGGCCTGATCGATCTGCGTGGACGGATCATTCCCGTGATCAGTCTTGAAATACTTTTTAACCACCCGCCAACCCCCAGTCGACTGAATGACCAGCTCGTTGTTTTGGAACATGCCGGTGCCCTCATCGGAATCATTGTTCACGAAGTCCTTCAGGTGACCCCCCTCTCAGCGGGCGCGATCCAACCTTTTCCGGACTGTAGTGTGGTTCACAAGACGGAAGCAAAATACCTTTCCGGGGTGGTGGATCTGGAAACCGGTCTTGCGCATGTCCTGAACTCTCCAGCTTTCTTTGATCTGACCGCCTTGCACCTTCCTCCCTGCGAGGAAGGCATCTCAACCGGTGAGGATAAGGAACAGGCCTATGTCCAACTTGACCGGAAGCCGGAGATCGATGCGGTATTCAAAGAACGGGCCCTGCAATTGAGGCAACCGCTGGCCGACATCAGCCAGGAAGATCGCCTGGCCGTGGCCATTCTGAGCCTCGGACGGGAAGTATTCGCGGTGGAAGCGGAATGGGTGCGGGAGTTTGCCCCTTTACGCAATGTTACGCCGGTGCCGTGTTGCCCGCCGTGTATTGTCGGACAGATGAATCTCCGCGGCGAGTTGCTGACAGTTCTGGACATCCGCGACATCCTTAATCTTTCGCCGGCGGGTAATGGGAATCCAGCCAAGGTTGTTGTCGTTCAGGTCGGACCGCTGGTGGCGGGCATTCTTGTCGAGGCTGTCCACGACGTGGTCTATTTGAGGCCGTCCGACGTAGCACCGGCCCCAGTTGCCGCCCAGGTGCAAAGCCGGAATTATATCAAGGGTGTAGCCGCTTGTGACGACAAAATGCTTTGTCTTGTTGACATTCAGAAGGTGTTCACCCGGGGTGAATGTGTGGTTAATGAGGTGGTATGAGAAACAGGAAGGAAGGCAGGCATGAGAACGACATTAAGATTCCGGACAATCGCGCGACGTTCAATGATGGGTATAATGGGGCTCGTTCTGCTCATGGGCTTGGTGGAATTCTGGTGTGTCCTGAAAGTGGGACAAACCATGAGCCTGCTGGACCGGACCTATTTAATCGTCACGGAACTGAACTCCCTGGAAACGCATGCCAATGAAGTATCGCTCGGCCAGCGGGGATTTCTGATTACGGGCAAACCTGAATTTCTCGAACCTTTCTTTCATGGCCCGAAAGATGCCAGCGCAGACTTTGCAAGCCTCAAGAAATTGATTTTGCTACCGGATCAGATCGAACGCCTGAAAAAAATAGAGGAATTATTTAACGCCTATCTGGATTATACCACTCAAAATGTGGATCTCAAAAAGACGGGCAAGGACAAGGAGGCTGTCGATGCGGTCAGTTCCGGCGAGGGAAGAATCATGAGAAATGCGATCTCAGTCAAGATTGACGAGACCATCCGCGCTGAGGAGAAATTGCTGGTGGAACGTAGGAATGCTGCCCAACAGGCCGAGCATCTTTCCAATGCCGTGGTTGTCGGCGGCACGCTGCTGGTGATCACGGTTAGTTTCTACATCCTGTTTGCCGTAAACCGCCGTGTGGTGACGCCGCTCAACGGGGTTGTCAACACCATTGCCACCTCGACAACTGAAATTGCGGCGGCGGTGGAACAGCACGAGAAGACGTCCGCAGGCCAGTCGGCGTCCGTAAATGAGACCACCACTACCATGGATGAACTGGAGGCGTCCTTCCGTCAGGCCGCCGATGCGGCTGGCGTCTCAGCGCAAAAGAGCCAGAATGCCGTCCAACAGGCCAAGGAGGGGAGCCGGGTGGTCGGTGAAAGCGTTGCCGCCGTGAAAGAGTTGGAGACAAAGATCAATGCCATCGCGGAACGGATTTTGAGTTTGAGCGAACAGATCAACCAGATTGGCAGTATCACCAATGTGGTTGGCGATCTGGGCAACCAGACGAATATGCTGGCCCTCAACGCGGCCGTCGAGGCGGTGCGCGCCGGTGAGCACGGCAAGGGGTTCGCCGTGGTGGCCCAGGAAATCCGCAAGTTGGCCGACCAAAGCCGGAAATCAGCGGAACGCATCAATGTCCTGGTGGGCGATATCAGCAAGGCCGCCAATGCAACCGTCATGGTCACCGAGGAGGGATCCAAAACCCTCGCCTTGAACCTGCAGAGGGCGCATGCGGCCGGTGATGCCTTTGCGATGTTGGCGGAGGCGTTGACGGATGCCAACGAGAATGCGCAGCAGATCGTGCTGAACAGCAAACAGCAACTGGGCGCCGTGCAGCAGGTAACCCAAGCCATGAATAATCTGGCGGTGGGCTCGCGGGAGACCGCCTCCGGCATTGCCCAAACACGCATTGGTCTGGACCGTTTGAAGGAGAATGCGGCTCAATTGGAAACCATGATCTAGGAAAAACGCGGGGAATCAGGGGCACATCGGGGTGATGTGCCAAATTCTGGCAGGTGACAGGAAATGATAAGCGATCCAGAACTTCGGGGACTGTTTAAGTCTGAGAGTGAAGAACGCCTGCAGGGTTTGGACGAAAACCTGCTGAGGCTGGAAAAGAACCCTGATGATCCCCCGGCCTTGCAGGAGGCCTTTCGCGCGGCGCACAGTCTTAAAGGCTCAGCCCACATGATTGGCCTGCCATCGATAAAGACCATTGCCCATCACTTCGAAAGCATCCTCGACGAAGCCCGCAATGGTTCAGGCAGACTGTCTGTCGATATCGTAAACCGTCTCTATGCTGGGCTGGACGCCATCAGGAAGCTGGTCCATGAGGCGGTTACGGGCGAGGCGGCCAACGTCAACCTTGACAGTGTTTTGGCGCAATTAAACAATTCCCTTCCACCCGCGCCACTCCCTGCCCCTTCTCCCACCCCGGACATGGCGCCGCTGGCGCCGCCGTTCCATGTCGGGCCACAAGCCGCTTCCTTGGATGCGGGGCAACCCACACCAACTGGATTCAAGATTGAAACCATCAGGGTTAAACCCTCGCAGATCGACAAATTGATGACCTTGGCGGGGGAGTTGACCGTGGCAGGGATCCAGAGCGTCGGACGCGCCAGGGAACTGGAGGACCTGCTGGAATCATGGGAGGTCTGGAGCCGGGAGCTCTTGCGGCAGAAACCATCATCCAGCCCTCTGGCTCCCGCCCACCGGTCTGGGCAGTCCGTCGAGATGTATGAACAGTCCCGCATCGGCGTTGAGGGGGGTATTGCCGTCCTGGGCCGTTTGCTGGCCAAGGCACATGAAGATAACAGCCGGCTTGAATTCGTGGCGGCCGAGATTGAAAGAAGTGTCCGTTCTATCCGGCTTCTGCCCTTGTCCACGGTGTTCAACCTGTTCCCCCGGATGGTTCGAGACCTGGCGCAAAATCAGGGCAAGGAAGTGGAACTGGTGATTGAGGGCGGTGACATCACGGCAGACAAACTGATCATCGAGGAGATGAAAGACCCCATTATGCACTTGCTCCGTAATGCCATCGGGCATGGGATTGAATCGCCGGATGAGCGGAAACGACAGGGCAAACGATTGCCAGCCACAGTCACTTTGAGGGCACGCCAGACCACCACGGCTGTGGAATTGGAGGTTCGCGACGATGGGCAGGGGCTGAATGTCGACGCCATCCGAAAGACTGCGCTTCAACATGGAGTTTGTCAGGCTGACGAGTTGGCCACAATGAAGCCTGACCAGATTCATGCCTTGATCTTCCGCCCCGGTTTTTCCACAGCCTCGTTTGTCACGGATGTGTCGGGACGCGGCGTGGGCCTCGATGTTGTCCGGTCCAATGTGGAGCGGCTCAAGGGCACCCTCCTGATTGATTCGAAACCCGGTGAGGGGTGTGCTTTTAGCATCCAATTGCCCATTACGCTCGCAATGGGTCATATGCTTATTGTCCAGGCTGAAGGGCAGACCTTCGCCATTCCTGTTGAATTTGTCGAACAATGTCGATGGATCGCCTTATCAGAAATTTACCTCCTGGAAGGTCAACAGACTGTTACGGTTGAAGGTCGACCTGTTTCAGTCATCGATTTGTCGAAACTGCTCGGCATCAAGGTTGCACCGGCCGGAGACGCAAAGTCGGCACAGGCCGAGACGCCTGTTTCACGACCGTGTGTCTTCCTTGAACTCGGTGCCAACCGGTGCGGTGTTTTTGTGGATGTGCTGCTGGATGAACAGGAAGTGGTGGAAAAACCTCTGAATCACTTTTTGGCACGGGTCCGTAACGTGCTTGGATCCACGATTCTGGATGATGGGCGGGTGTGCATGATTCTCAATCCACATGACCTTCTCGCGACCTTGCGCAAGCGCGAGGTTACCCCCTCCCTGCCGTTGTCCGAAACGACCGCTGTCCGGCGGCAGGCTCTGCTGCTGGTGGAGGATTCCCTCACCACCCGGACACAACTGAAGCGGATTCTTGAAGGCGCCCATTACGAAGTTGCAACAGCCGTCGATGGCCTGGACGGTTGGAACCAACTGGTGGCCGGCCAATTCGATGCGGTGGTGAGTGACATCCAGATGCCTAATCTGGATGGGTTCGATCTAACAGCGAGAATTCGCAAGGACAAACGGTTTGCCGAATTGCCTGTCATTCTTGTCACGTCATTAAGTGCCGAATCTGACCGCAGACGGGGCCTTGAAGTGGGGGCCAATGCGTATCTTGCCAAGCCGGCCTTTGACCAGAAATCCTTCATTGATATTCTGAGGCGACTTGTATGAACGATGACAATCCACAGAGTAGAGAGCAGTCCCCCATTACCGTTCTCCTGGTGGACGATTCCCCCATAGCCTTGTCCATCCTGAGCCGGATCCTCTCAGCGTCTCCTTTGATCCGGGTTATTGGCACAGCTCGCAACGGCATGGAAGCTTTGGATCTCATCGGCGTACTCAAACCACAGGTCGTCTGTCTGGATTATCACATGCCATTGATGAATGGGCTGGAACTGACCAAGGCCATCATGAGCCGGTCACCAAGGCCCATACTGGTCATCAGCGAGACCACCGAATCTGCCGATTCGCAAAAAGCCTTTGAGTTGCTGGAAGCGGGGGCCGTGGATGTGCTTCGAAAGCCCAACAACGTGATGGATAAAGATGCTTTGCAGGTCTATGGGTGCGAATTGATGTCCAAAATCAAAGTCGTCAGCCGGGTACACCTTTTTTCGCGGCAAGCGGCCACGAAAATCACGCCCCCTGTTGTCAGCATGAAAACCGCCCCGTCTGAAGTCACCCAGGAAGAAACCGTTGTTGAAGTAATTGCGATAGGAGCATCGACCGGGGGGCCCCAGGCCATTGAAACGGTATTGGTGAACATGCCTGCCCGGTTGTCAGTCCCGATTTTGTGTGTCCAGCACATCAGTGATGGATTTCTGCCCGGTTTTGTGAGTTGGCTGGGGGTTCAATGTCGACGGAAGGTGAAAGTGGCCGAACATGGCGAATGGCCTTTGCCGGGGATCGTCTATTTTCCCCCGGAACGTTTGCACCTGGAAGTGGACAGCGGCGGATGGTTGAGACTATCCCATGCTCCCCCGGTGAATGGTCATCGTCCGTCCGTAACCCACTTGTTCAAGTCCGTTGCGAAGCGTTTCGGAAATAAGGCCGTGGGTGTTTTGCTGACGGGTATGGGGGATGATGGGGCGGAAGGTCTTGTGACCATGCGCAGGGCGGGCGGCCGGACCTTCGTCCAGAACGAGAACAGTTGCGTGGTGTTTGGCATGCCCAGGGTGGCCATCGAGAAAGGGGGGGCTCAATGGATACTTCCTCCGGATCAAATTGCCTCACGGATTGCCGTTCTCTGTCAATGCCCGGAAAAGCCGGGAAAAGGCATGGGCGCCTCAAATGTCGATGTGTCGGGCGCTCCTCCACCATGGGCTGGCCCTGTGGTCAAAGTGCTGATGGTGGACGACGACCAGACTATGTTCCTGCTTGTGGACCGAGCTTTGTCCCATCATCCTGAAATTCAAATCACGTACTGCAACGACATCAAGGAGGCTCTGGCAAAGGCACGGAAACTCAAGCCTGCGATCATTTTACAAGACCTCAACATGCCGGGAGGTGACTGTCTGGAACTGTTGAGCCAGTACAGAAAGGATCCGGTTACCCGGGCAACTCCGGTGATCATATTGTCGGGCACTGAGGATAATGATGTCAAACACAAGGCCCTGGCCCTGGGCGCTAACGACTACATGGTCAAATCACCCAATGTGCAAAACATTGTCGACCACGTTTGCCATTTCGCAAGGGCATAAGGCCCTTCCCTACACTGTCTTTGTTTTTCGCTTTAGCCAGGCGCGGGCCGCACCTTTAAGGTGTGGCGCCAGCCGGGACCAGACGGCCTTGTGGTAGGCGTTCAGCCAGGCGCGTTCCTCCGTGGTGAGCATTGCCGTGATCAAAGGCGCGGTATCAATCGGACACAGCGTCAGGGTTTCAAAACGCAGAAACTGCCCGTAGTCGGTGTTTCCTGCCTCCACCACCAGGGCCATATTCTCGCTCCTGATACCATATTCGCCCTCGCGATAAAACCCGGGCTCAATCGTCACCACCATCCCGGGCTTGAAGGTACTGGCGTTCCACGCCTGGGTAAAACCATGCGGACCCTCATGAACATTCAGATAAGCCCCCACCCCATGCC
>Ga0194060_10002443_pt1 | contig 13222 bp, 13 predicted proteins | sample SepL225m_MetaG_FD_163427 | JGI IMG/M metagenome (GOLD analysis project Ga0194060, IMG submission 163427) | Anoxic zone freshwater microbial communities from boreal shield lake in IISD Experimental Lakes Area, Ontario, Canada - Sep2016-L222-5m | ecosystem: Environmental > Aquatic > Freshwater >... | reverse complement strand
GTGGCGCGAGATGAAGTAGGCGTGGTCGGGGCGGACGTTGGGAGGGCGGAGCGGGCCGATGTCCGCGCCGGGGTAGACGGTGTTGAGTTCCGCTTCCCAGCAGCCGAGGCGGGTTCGCGTGCGGAATCGGGCGTCGATCGTGACGAGGTTCGTGGCGGGGGCGAGGAGGGTCGCGTTCCAGGGGATCCAGGAGGCGATGGTGTCGGGCTTGTTCGGGAACGGGCGCTCCACGAGGCTGCCGTCGACCAACGACTGCGGGATCGTCGATCCCCAGCCGACCAGCCTTGAGAACGGCAAGCAGACGCGGGCGTCGAACTTGTCCTTGAGCTCGGTCCTCGGCTCGTTCACAGCCCGCTCGATCCACCTCGCGAGCACTTCGCCCACCTCGGGGTCGTCGAGGAACTCCCTCGCGCCGTCCCACCGGCAGAAGTTGCCGGCAAGCGCATTCTTCTTCCCGCGGAAGCAGGTGCCAATGAGGCGGTCCTCCGTGTCCGTCTTGATCTCGACGCGGAATCGTTCCGCGGACTTCGGTCCGTACAGGTCTGCGTGCATCGGTTGATCTCCGCGAAGACCATACGCGAGATTGGACGGATTGTCAACGAATCGTTCTCTTTATGTTCGGACCTGGCCCCGGAGGCGAAGAGTCTGGCGAGGATCCCGTCCGTTACGCGGCCAAACGTTCGACGATCGGGCGGTACTCGTGCCGGATATCCACGCTTCCGAGCGCCGCGACGTCGATCCACCGGGCATCCGCGATCTCCGCCTTCTCCAGGACCAGGGACTGCGCGGGATCGACGGTCGCGAGGAACACGGGGACGAAGTGCGACCTGCCGGACGCGCTTGTGAACACGACGCAGTCGACGATGGCCCCGACGACCACGTCCACGCCGATCTCCTCCATCATTTCCCTCGCGAGCGCCGCCTGCGGCGTTTCCCCCACGTTCATCCTTCCTCCCGGAAGCGTCCACCGACCCCCGATCTCCTGAACCAGCAGCACGCGCCCGTCGCGCACGGACCAGGCCTTCACGGGAACGTCGACAATCAGGTGTTCTTCGTCTTTCATACGCGCCGCAGTATAGCACACGCGGAGGACGCGATGTGTTACCATGACATCCGTATGGAGCATAGGAAACGTCACGATCAGGAACCGTCGTCCGTTGCCGAGGGGACGATGGCTCTTCCGTCGGAGCTCGAGCGCCTGCGTGCCGCGGCCGTCGAGGGTCTGCCGCGGAAGGAACGCGTCGCCATCGAGCGAAAAGTCGCGCTGTTGGAAAGCTCGTTGCGCCGCCTTGAGACGGGAGACGTCGGACGGCGGATTCCGGAGAGCGTTTCGACGGCCGTGATCGAGCGCGATCGGGACCGCGACTTCGGCCGTCCCGGACACGCGTGCGAGGGCGTTCGCCCGCCGCATCACGTCCGGCACTTTGAGACGTTCAAGGGTCCGCAGACCCGTGAGAACCCGCACACCGTTGAAAATCTCGAAGCCCCGTGCGCCGACTGCCACAAGCTCGCCCACGCGCTGCTGATTCCAAGCGGCGTCTCGGTCGAATCGCTTTTTCGATCGTTCGACGCGCGGGACTGGGAGGAGATCGAGCGGCTCTGGAAGGAAAACGAGACGGCACGCCTGCGCGCGTTCGCGACGGCCGATAAAACGATCCCGTTTTCGAACTGATCCCAACCCAATCCGTCCGCCGTGTGGTATAATCGCGTCAGATCATTCTTGACCGCACGCGCTATGGGCACCGTAGAAACGCAAGAGGGAATGGGACTCGCGGCTTCCGATCGAAAGTCGGCGGGCGAGTTTTCGCAAGACGTGCTTGCGATCCTCGAGACCCGGGGGATCGGGGAAATGAGCCCCGACGTGTCGGAAAAATTTCTGGCCATCCGAGAATTCGCCAAGGGGGAGTTCCGCCGGATGGTGGCGGACCGGAAATCGGAACGGCCGTACGAGAAGAAGGGCGACGAGGAGTATCAGAACCCGCGCAACCGCGTCGGGGAACGCCTGTACCTCGCGCTCATGACCGAGCAGATGGCGAAGGCTGCCGAGCAGTGGCAGGCCGACGAGGCCGACGCGGAAAAGATCAAGGATCCGAAGGATCGCGCCCTCCGGCAGGAGATGCTCCAAAAAACGTACCTGGACGGATCTTGGCAGGGAGGAATCAAGCCGTTCAACCAGGTTTTTCTCGAAGGCAGCCAGCTTGGGAACCTGGATTACATTTCCGGGAAGCGCTACGGGGCGGACGCGGTTCGGGCGTACGTCAACGGAAGCCTGTACCAGCGCATGATGACGTCGCGGGGAGAGTACTCGGGCGGCCTCGAACGCTATGTCGCCGCGCGCTCCTATGCCCCGAAGGCCGGAACCGCCTCCTCGGAGACCTTTCGTCCCGGAGACATGATTCGGAACGGGCTTGCCCCGAAAAAAGTCGAGCGCGTCCTGCGCGAGGACTGGAAGTGGCTGGGACCGGTCATGAACGAGCTGTCCGGAATCGACGGGGTCAGGGATCTGCAGGACCCGAACGTCGTCAAGTTTTTCAATGAGTTGGGGGTCGCGTTCGACAAGGGGACGTTTCATTTTTCGGGAGAGTCCGATGAGGAGCGAGCGGAAATGAATGAGACCTATCGCAAGGGTGTCGCCGAGGGGGAGCAATGGAAGAAGATGGAATCGGATCGGGCGGCGAGGGAGGCCGCGCAGGAAGCGTTCCGCGTGACTCATCGCGAATGGGTATCTGCGAAGACGGCCATCGAGACGGCCCGGAAGGACCAGTCTCGCCTCGGGCGCAACGTCGCCAGGCTGGATGGCGCGCGGCAAACGCTTCAGGCGGCGGCCGACGCGCTACGCGCCAGAGAGCAGGCGATACGGAGCCAGATCGAAGGGCGAACCGCCGACAAGACCCGGATGCAATCCGAATGGTTTGCCTGGAGGCACGCGGCCTTTATCGAGCAGATCGACGATTTGAATGCGGCGGACGAAAGGACCATCAAGAAGGAACGGCCGGAATTGGAACAAGCGGATCGTCTGGCGGAAGATGCGTCGGCAAAGCACCAGGACGCGGTTCGCGAGCTCGAAAGGGCGACGTCCGAGCTGAAGGCCCTGGAAGAAAAGCTCCAGCCGGAACCGACCGCCTGACGGACCCATGGCGACGGAGGAGCGCGCACGGCCACGAAAAATCACCCGCGATTCGCGGGTGATTTTTGACAGACGGCTGACAATCGCGAGCCGGTCGTACCGGTTGGTTCTCTCCACAAAACAAAAAGACATCCCTTGTGTGACCGGTAGCGAACAAATCACAGGATGCCCTCTTGTGGTGACCCAAATGGGATTGTCTTGGAAACAGTTGGTTCTCGAAGTAAAAGAGTGGGCAAATTTTGCACGAGAATACGAGACGGCCTAATAGTGCCATATAATCAATCGTATTGTACTACCGTTTGTGAGTAGAACCGTTAAATACTCAGGGTTGAATACTTGAATATGTCCGAGTCTGGCTGGGGAGGAAGGCGCGATGGCGCTGGGAGACGCGTTGAAAAACGAACCTTCCAAACTCAGCAGATGCGCGAGCGTTTCGTCGAACTTTGTCACGCGAAGAGCGAGGATATTTTTGATGCCCTGTTAACTGTGGCGCTTGGCAAATTTGAGGTGGTCAGTGCAACGAAGAGCTCCATCAGAACTTATACTGAGCCACCTAATGTCGCCGCCCTACGAGAGATCTGTGATCGGGTATGGGGGAGGCCGACGACGACAGTTGATATTTCAACACAATTCGACATCAATACCGAAACCGATCTGTCTGGCAATTCGACAGTACAGAAAATAACACAGGAATATGAAGAAAAGCTAAAACAGGCACTGGCCGCTAGTATCCCGAAAAGAGTTGCAAATCTGTCAGATAAGAAGGTATAATCCGATGGTCTAGATCCAAACGACAGCATTCCCGACAGGCAACTGTCGCGGTTTTATTGGGCTATTGGTGCGCCGTAATGGGCATCCCTGATAAAACAAGCGGCAGTAGCCCTGCTGTTTGGGTCTAGACACCTCAGGGGTGTCCGTTTTGTTTTAGCGAGCTAATGAATCGTTGAGATTCGTAACGAGTTTATGGACTTTGAATCATTGGTCTTTGGCGGATGTTTCAGTGCGATCATCTCGATAATTATTATCGCTCTTGGGATCGCGCTTGCGCCGGTGATTTTACCGATCGTTGCTATTTTAGGCGTCATCACGTTCATCGTAGTTCTCGTGCTGGTTGGATTGCATCGCAAGACTCTTGGTCGCACTGAAATGCAACCGATTGTCAAGGACGCCACATCTGAAACAGCACAATTGGCAGGAGCGTCACAGTCTGCAAAAAAAGATTCAGTTTTTTTAAATATCTTGTTTACCGCATTGGTCGGAATCGCCGTATTTTTGGCGACTCAAACATACGGTACTACTGAGAATTCGACAGGGAATACAAACGGAGCCGAACAGAATAAATCGTCAATTATCTTGGATGAGAAACCAGCCCCGCAAATAGTTTGCAACTCAGAACAATGCTCGTATTTTGGAAGTTGTATCACACGGCCGACTAATAGCACCTGTTCATCCACTTCGAGCGAGGGTTGGAATTGCAACATTGGGTTTTATAAACAAAATGGAAACTGTGCGCCCTATTCCGAAGCCTATAACGAATGCGGCGACACAAAATGCAATCAAACTTTCCCCAATAGCAAATTTGATCATTATGACAAATCCATAGACAGTTGTATCTGCGACTGTAAATTAGGATTCCAATGGAATGCTGGCCAAACAGCATGTGGAATCCCTACTCCCGTTGTCCCAATGTGCACAGATTCCCAGTGTGCCTTTGGTGGGGTGTGTGCCGATAAGCCGCTTAACAGTAGATGTGCGACCGACGGAATAAACGCGTGGTTATGCGATGAAGGTTTTCTGAAAAACAATGGTCAGTGCGTCCAGGCGCCCTAGACAAACTCAGAATAGTAATATACGTTGTTAGTAACAACTTACACGATGAGCAGCCAGAAGCGTTTCTGGGAAACTGGTCAGAGGAGCACAATCCTTCCGTGTCGTGAACGGGAATAACCTTCGGGGTTATTTCCTTCACCAGAAAGAGACCCCATCAACGGCGGGTCTCTTTCTGTTTGGGACCTCAATACATTTTGGTATGCTCTTGGTAAGTGAGTGCAGAAAAATTGACCCAGAACTTCTGCTCGGCTTGTCAGACGAGGATGTCTCACATGTTGTAAATTTCCTGTACGATTTTAGCGAACTGATGTTCGAGAGCTATGGTATGGAAAAGAAATGTTTCCAAAAATCCCGTTTGGGTAGTGTAAAATCGTAAGGTTTGGCCTACGATGGTGACAATATGGAAACCTATCAAAACAATACGGCCATCGTCTACTGCCGGGTCTCTTCGAAAGAACAGGTCGAGGGGACAAGTCTTGAATCTCAAGAGCATTGTTGCCGTGAGTATGCCGCGCGGCAGGGCATGGAAATTTCAAGGGTGTTTGTTGAGATGGGAGAATCCGCGAAGACGGCGGACAGGCCCGAATTGCTTGGTGCGGTAAGTTATTGTTCGAAAAACAAAGTCGGGTATTTTATCGTTTACAAGGTTGATAGGTTTGCACGCAATCAAGACGACCACACAGTATTGCGTAGCGCGTTAAAGAAGTCTGGAACGAAACTCCGGTCAGCAACAGAACAGATCAGCGAAGCCCCGATAGGCAGGATGCTTGAGGGCATCATGTCCACATTCGCGGAGTTCGATAACAGCGTGCGGGCGGAACGGTCGAAGGGCGGCATGGTGGAACGGGTAAAGCAGGGCGTTTGGGTTTGGGCGGCACCATTCGGTTATTGTAGACCCCCCAAAGCGCTCAATATCGCCCCTGAGGAGGAAACAGCCCATCATGTGCGCTTTGCATTCGAGGAGTACGCTAAAGGCGTGTATACCTATAAGCAGGTTGCCGACCTTCTTGGCAAACGTGGATGTCTGACGCGCGGAGGTAAGCCGCCAATCCCGCAAATGGTTCAGAAGATGCTGCGTAACCCGATTTATTACGGAATCATTCGGGCATTTGACCAAGAAACAAAAGGCGGATTTGAACCGGTTATCTCTGAGTCGCTATTTTGGAAATGCCAGAAAGACAGAACAGAACGAACGGAGATTGTCCCGCCCCGAGTCGCCAACAATCCGACGTTTCCGTTACGAAAGTTCGTAGTTTGCGATCTTTGCAAAGCGCCGATCACGGGAAGTTCATCGCGCGGTAGACAGGGGAAAAAATATTCGTATTACCACCACGGCCATTCAAACTGTGCGAAATCTATTTCCGTTCCAAAGGGAAAGTTCGAGCAGATGTTTGTCGAATTCCTAAGTTCGATAATGCCGAATCCGCGCTACGAGAAGCTATTCAAGGCAATAATCATAGACAAGTGGCAGGAGAATTACAAGCTGATGGACGTGGAGAGCACAAAGACCCAAAAGGAAATTGACCGTCTCAAGCAAGACCGGCAACGAGTATTTGATCTACACCGATCTGGTTCGTATACAGACAACGAGTTCAGTGAACAGAAAGCCGTCATCCTGCGTCAGATCGATCAAAAGCGCTTTGTTCTTGAAAGCCAACGGGTGGAGGAATTTAACATGGAAGAGGCGCTGGACTACTGTTTTAATTACGTCCGCAATACGGCCACGAGATGGGTCGATATGAAGGATGATTACCCAAAGCGGATTCGTTTCCAAAAATTGATTCTTAAGAAAGAAATTGAGTTTGACGGCGAGAAATTTGGAAACACTGAATTATCGCTAATCTATAAACTAAAAGAGACCTCTCGTGATGAGAAGTCCCTTTTGGTGAACCAGCCGCCTAGCGTGTGGAACCAGATCCTCGAGGAGCTGAAACAGCTCTATACCCTGCAAACCGAGGAAAACAGGGCGGCGGCGTTTGCTGGATAGAACTGCCAGGAGGGAGTTGAACCAGTAGAGTGATGGGGAGTGAAGCTGTGCTATTTGTGGTATTTTGTTCAAGCTAGGGGTATCAAGGAATATGGCTAAATACAGCGTAATATCAGCGTTCATGTCTTGACAAAGTGGTCAAAAAGTGGTATAGTATTTCACGCAATACGATGAGAGCCGGGGCGAAGCCGGTGCTCACCAAACTCGACCGAGGGTCTTTCAAAAGAAACTGGGGAGAGAGCCACAGCCATCCGTGGTCCCGATAGCGGGATGGCCAGCCAGAGCGCTGATGTTTGAGTTGTTTCTCTCGAGAAATACCCCAGACATCAGCGTTTTTTCGTGGAGCTTGCCCGGTAGGCCAAAACAAGGCCTTTCGAGCAAGAACCCATGAGGAGAGAGAATCTCGTGGTTTCGCAATCGGTCCCATTTCGGGAACGTCTGCTGGCAAGCAGGCCCACCTACAGGAGGCACACATGCGTACCTACTTCGGCTTCGGAATCGCAGACAACATGTTCCCGGCGGGGACTTCCACCATCACCCGGCGTGACCTCACCCCCGACGAGGCGAAGTCGGTCATCAAGGAGGGTGTCGAGGTTTGCCTCAACCCGTCGCACGCGCTCACCATCGGGGTGATGCAGTCGCGCTACGGGATCGAGGTCGCCATCCCCGCCAAGGCCCCGATCGCCAACCTCGCCAAGGGGGACCGCCTGCTCGTCATGGGCGTGTCCGGCCTCCCCCGTCTCGAGGGCCGCCACGAGTACACCGCCGAGGAGGTGGCGGGCGCCAAGTTCCGGTTCGGCCTCTACTCCGTGGAGTAGTCGAACCAGCCTCGCCGCGTACGGGATACGCGGAACCACGAGGACACTCTTCCCGACGAGCCCGGCCAATGCGATGCACTTTGCAACGGCCGGGACCTCAACTTCCCGCATCACTTGGTGGTGCGAGATGAGAGGTCCTTCACAAGGTCCAGATGGTCAGCACTTGGCCCGTCAAACATGGCGGTTCGAGTGCTGTCCAACCTGGACATGCAGCTCAAGTCTCCGCGAATAGGACGCCGGCGAATATCTCGCCATAGTCCGAAGGTCATTTCGACCATTTCGCAAAGACACGAGCAGAAGGCAAGACAATGACGACCAACAATACCCCCGCCTCCACCCTCACCTGGTCCGATGGCATTGGTTCGCGCGGGCGTGGCTCGTGGCTCCTCCTCATCAAGGGGGAAACGATCACTCCGTTCAAGGGGCAGAACGTGCCGGGCACCGTCGTGGTGCGCGGAACCGACTACACCAAGAACGGAAAGTGGAGTCACACCACGTTCCGCCTCGAGCTCGCCCCCGGCGTCCGCGCCATCAGCGGCAAGGACGGCTGGGAGACCGGCAAGTTCGTCGAGGGGCTCCGCAGCGCGGTGAGCGGTTCCGGACCGATCGACCGCTGGCCCGACGCGGCGAACGCGCTGGGTGTCTCGGTCCCGGCGGCGATGCAGTTCCTCCGCGAGTGGCGTCCGAAGGCCGCCGAGGCCCTCGATACGGTCGACGCGCAGCTCGAGGCCCTCGAGGAGGCCGCGGGTGCCGCCATGGCCACCGACACGGAGACCGTCGTGGTCTCGTTCGGTAGCCCGACCAACCGCATGATCGCCGCGGGGTGGTGGAAGGACCCCAAGGCGATCCCGGGCCACGACGGCGCGCAGATCGCGCTCGTCGACCCGGAGAAGGGATGGTACGACGGCAACATCGCGGTGCAGGGGATCGTCGGCACGGTCATCTCGGCGGTTCACGCCGCTGGGATGCACGGAGGTTACTGCTCCGTGACGGTGGCCGTGGTCCCTGGGACCGTGGTCGCCAAGCCCGAGCCGAAGGTCGAGGAGCCGGTCGCGATCAGCGCCCCGGTCGTCCCCGAGCCCGCGCCGGTGCCGATGGCCACGCCCATGATGGCCTCGGCGACGATGGACGACCTGCTGGCCAAGTTCGGCAGCAAGCGCCGCTAGTCGCCCGGAGGTTCTAGGTCTCCGCCACATTCGTTCCTGCCGAGCCGGCCATCCTAGACAGGCCGAGCTCAAACCCTCCCCATGCACGGATCGCATGGAAACGGAGGTTACTCGATCCAACTCGAACCCGGGAAGCGCTGCACTTGCGCGACCCGGGTTTTGACATTTCTAGGTTATTTTCTAAACTGTACTTGCCAGTACACTTTTCATGTGTTAGCATTTCCGTACTATGCTCTGGGTTTCAGACGATGCCGAACTCAAGTTTTTGGAGGCGGATGAGAAGTACAAACTCCGCGAGTTTTTGGAGCGCCGCCGGTATCGGGTCTCGGACAGTCCGCTCACCTATCGCCAGATCAATAACTTGGCATCCGTCGGGCTCTTGCGCGACGCGCAATCCGAGGATGGAAAATGGCACAAGTTTTCGTTCGTCGAGCTTGTCTTTCTGAAGATCGTCCTCGAACTACGCGGACTTGGTTTTGAGAACGGCCAGCTCAAAGGCCTGCACAGGGCGTTTCTCGAACAACGCAAGCCGATCACCACGGGAAAGGACGGCAAAATAGACACCCCTGCGGGTTACGCCTTCATGGCCATCGGTTACGCCATGCTGCAAATGCAGATCGTTCTCACGGTTGCGCCAGACGGCGAAGTTGGTTTTTTCAGCACGACCTACTTCATCAACTTCGCCTCGAAAAACACTTCGTTTGCATACATCAACGTCAACAACATCGTGAACGACCTGCTAAAACAGCTCGGACACAACGCGTCCATTCCCTACAAGACCTTCATCGACCTCTACGCCGACGTACTCGTCGGGAAGGACAAACTCACGGACAAAGAACGCAAGCTCGTCGAGCTCGTGCGGTCCGGCGACTATACGACGGTTCGCGTACACAAGAAGGACGACAAAACTTGGGTCGTCCATGGAAAAAAAGAAGCGGATGGCAAAGGCGTCGGCCCGCTCGAGCTCTTGAAGACGATCGAGAAACGCGACTACCAGGACATCACCATCCAAACGCGCGGCGGAAAGGTGTCGCACTTTTCCGTCGAGGACGTGATGAAAATGTGAGCGTGTCGGATAGTGTTGGCGAGAGTTCCTCGTATGCGCTGGCCGAGTTCAAAAACCTAACGTCATTCGTTGCCAAGAAGGACCTGGATCGGATGTGGCACACAGTTGCCATATTCGAGCTATGGTCGAGCACGAGGCTCTCAAGGCCAAACTTCGCAAGGAGTTCGATCGGTTGGAAATACAGGACGAGCACACGAGAGATGAGCTCACTGCCGCTCTCAACGGTTTCGCCCAGTTCATCATCGAAGCGTATGGAAACTGAAATAAAACACATGCCGCAGGGCGGTCCACAAACCGAGACAGGCAAAGCCGTCTCGAAGTTCAACGCGCTCACGCACGGCATTTTGCGCGAGACGTTGAGCGAGTACGAGCAAGGGGTCGAAGACGGCCTACTCGACGATCTTGAAACCGAGTACCGCCCAGCCAGCACCATTGAGCGGATGCTCCTTGAACGCATCGCGACCACCTATGTGAAACTCCGCCGCGTGGCCAAGGCCGAGCGCGAGTTCATGCGTTCCGTCCTTGATCCGCACGTCGTCGTCACGAAATCCATCCCCGGCTTTGAAGTGCTACAAGTCACGCACACGGTCGTGGAGCGCGAGGGCTACGTTCCAAAGCTCGGCTTTGAAGCGGTGAACCAGCTTGCATCCGTCTACGGCCGCTACGAAACCAATCTCGAAAACCGTCTCTATCGGGCCGTTCGTGAGCTCCGGGAACAACGCGCAGTGAAAACCACCGCGTGAGTTCGTTTCGCAAAACAGCTATGGACCAACCCCACAAACCCCAAGCCATCGCCTACTGCCGCGTCTCAACGACCGATCAGGTCAAAGACGGGTCTAGTTTGAGTGTGCAGGAACAGGGGTGCCGCAAATATATTGCGGAGCAGGGTTGGGATATCGCGCATGCGCCGTGGATGGAGGAGGGCGAAAGTGCGAAGACGACGGACCGCACCATGCTGCGGGAGATGATGCGTTGGTGTGAGAAAAACAAAGGCAAAGTCGATCACCTCGTCATCTACCGCATCACCCGCCTCTCGCGAAACATGGAGGACTTCATCACCCTCAAAGTGTTTTTTCGGAAACTCGGTATCGCGATCGTTTCCGCCACGGAACCGATAGAGGACTCCCCGACGGGACGGTTTCTTGAAAACGTCCTTGCCTGCCATGGACAACTGGAAAACGAAAACCGCGCGGACCAGTCGAAAGACGGAATGGTCGATGGGGTTCGCAATGGCCGCTGGATGTGGCAGGCTCCGCTCGGCTACAGAAACAGCGGCGGCCGCAAAACATCAAACCTCATTGTCGTGGAACCGTTCGCCGGACATATCCGCCGGGCCTTTGAGCTTGTTGCCAGCGGTTATACGCCACAAGAGGTCGCGACCAAACTCAAACGTGATGAGTTCCGAACCAAAGCAGGCAAGACGATAGGCGTTCAGGAACTCGGCAAGATACTCCGCAAGCCAATCTACAAGGGCGTCATCAAAGCGTTCGGAAAACTTTGGCCAGGTTCCTACGCGCCCATCGTTGAGGTTGATCTTTTTGATCGCGTACAAGCAATCCTCGTGGGTCGCAACCACAAGCAACCGAAATATCTCATGCAGCGTGAGGACTTTCCCTTGCGTGGCTTTTTGGTTCATTCGTGTGGCAAACGCTACATGGGTAGTTGGTCGAAAGGCCGAACCAAGCGCTATGCCCATTATCACTGCCGCGCCTGCAAGAAAACAAACATCTCGCAGGAGACGGTTCATGCCGAGTTCGATTGGTTCATTTCGCAACACGCCATCAAGCCCGAGTTCGCCGCTTTGCTCAAGATCGCGATCGAGGCGAACATGAGCTCGGCAGCGGAAGATACAGAACGCAAGCGCAATGAGCTATCTCGCCGCATCCGTGAGTTGCAGGGCGAGCAGGACGCAATCGCACAGAAAAACATGGCGAACGTGATCGACGACGACACGGCGCGGCGGATGATCGGCGAGAAAAAGAAGGCGATCATCGAGTGCGGACACGAGCTCGCCCTTCTCCCAACCGGCTCCCAGCGCGTGAGCGAGGTCGTGGACTTCGGTTTGCAGAAACTCCAAGACCCTCGAACCGCTTGGCACGCCTTTTCTTTGGCTCAAAAACAGCGGTTCCAGACGCTTCTATTCCCCGAGGGTGTCACGTTCGACCAAGGAAAATGTCGAACCGCCAAAACGGCGCTCATCCTACAAATAAAAACATCCCTCCACGAGGGAGAGATATCTTTGGTGACCCCACGGGGAGTCGAACCCCGGTTACCAGGATGAAAACCTGGCGTCCTAACCATTAGACGATGAGGCCGTGCGTGCCGGAATGATATTGGGTTTTGGCAGTATCGTCAAGATGTCGCGAAATATTGTATAATTGTACCAATGAGTAGGTTTTGGAAAAAGCCGGACATAAGTTTTATGCGAAATGATAAGGACAAAGCCATCGCGTTGCGCCGACAGGGAAGGAGTTACGGCGAAATATGCAAAGCTCTCAACCTTCCTTCCAAGGGGACGTTGAGCGTTTGGTTCAAAGGTTTAAAACTTTCCGCCGAAGCCGAGGATCGACTGAAGATAAACAAGGAGCTAGCGCGGAAACGGGGTCTTGTGAAGTTCAATGCGGACCGAACCCAGAGGATCGGATTGGAAAACAAAGACGTCTTTGAAGCCGGAAACAACCGCATCGGAAAATTGAGCGAGAGGGAGGTTCTCCTGGTCGCCGCCGCGCTCTATTGGGGCGAGGGAACAAAGAGTGCGGGGGATGGCCGTTCGATCACGGCAGTTTTGACAAATTCAGATCCGCTGATGATCCGATTTTATCTGCGATTCCTACGTGAAGTTCTTGGCGTCAAGGAAGAAAAGATTCGCGCGCAGATGATCGTTCACGATACGACGTCCCCAATCGCGGCGAAAGCATACTGGCAACGAGTCACAGGAATTGATCCGTCGGCGATCTCCACGACCGTCCAGGTGTCACGAGCGAGCAAGCGCATTCGACCCAAACAGTCTCTTCCAAATGGCACGCTGCAAATTCGCGTTCACGATCGAAAGCTTTTTTATAAGATCAAAGGAATGATCGGCGGGCTTGCTGAACACGCGTCATCGTAACGAAGGCCGCCCGGATATTTCCGGGCGGCTTTCGTTTGTGGGGTCAATTGATTACTGCTCCATCACCCCAGTCACGACCACCGGGCTGACGGTGAGGGTCGCGGTGATCCTGCGGGTGA
>Ga0194060_10002441_pt1 | contig 13228 bp, 16 predicted proteins | sample SepL225m_MetaG_FD_163427 | JGI IMG/M metagenome (GOLD analysis project Ga0194060, IMG submission 163427) | Anoxic zone freshwater microbial communities from boreal shield lake in IISD Experimental Lakes Area, Ontario, Canada - Sep2016-L222-5m | ecosystem: Environmental > Aquatic > Freshwater >... | reverse complement strand
TCTTCAAACACAATGCCATACAATAATAAGCTCATGATGATGTAGCAAGTTGGCAAAAACTATAGGCTGCCCACGGCCCTGTTATACGAAAATTAAAACCGTAAACTTCATAGCGGTGGCTAATGTCCTCAACCTGTTGCCGAAAGCCTTCAGCCTGTTCGACGGGCAGTAAATATGCCCAATTTACTATTTTGTCATCCACTAATCGCCGTGCGCGAAAATCGCGTGTAAACGGCTGTAATTCAGCTTGCAGGGTGGTTAAACACTCCACTAACCAGTCATTCAAATCGGCAGTGAGTCTGCGACGCAATTTCTGTTCTTCTAAATGACGACGACCGACACTGTCAGGCAAACTAAATCGCCCCGAAGACAGTCCATCAGCCAGTAAAGTATCAACTGCCTGTTTGCGATCCAATGTCGCTTCTAATGCCCATTCTTGGCAGCCTGTGATGTGCTTTAACACCGCCAGAACATCTGCTGCACGGCGGTGCATTTCTTGTTCTAACGCGTCGATATTGGAAAACAGTGTACCAAACGATAACGGATATACCGCCCCTTGCTCCATACATTGATCAATAACCTGCGCGTGTCGATAAGCACGGGGCGTTAGCCAAGCGACATTTTGTAAATTGGTTTCGCCCAGCTCGCCTGTAAAATCGGCTAAGGCGGTAGAGCTGATAATGGCATTCAAGTTTGCACAGCAATGTACGCTGATGGAATGCGTATTATCTATGCCTAACACCGTAGGCGGAATCAACTCAGGCAAGGTGAAACCGTACAGGTAAATAGCCAGTACGGTTTGTGGCTCAACACTCACGATTAAGCCTCATCACCAAACATTTCGGCAATCACTTCGTCAAAATCATCTTGCTCTATGCGTACCGTTAGCGATTCTGGCGCATTATCGCCTTTACTTTGCTGTACGGCTCGGCGTAAGGCGGCTAAGGCGGCACGATTACACACCGCTGCCAATTCTGCACCACTGGCATCCGTACAACGTGCAGCCAGAGCTTCGGCACTGATATTGTCACCTAAGGGTTTATTGCGTAGATGCACTGCCATGATTTGTTGCCGCGCTTCTTCGTCTGGTAGACCTAATTCGATAATTTCATCAAAACGCCCAGGACGCAACATAGCAGGATCAATTAAATCGACACGGTTAGTCGCACCGATCACGAAAACGCCTTTTAGTTCTTCCAAGCCGTCCATTTCGGACAAGAATTGACTTAACACCCGTTCGGCAACGTGCGAATCGGTTGAGCCTTCACCACGCGCAGGTACGACAGAATCCACTTCATCGAGAAAAATAATACACGGTGAAGCCTGACGGGCTTTGTGGAATAATTCACGCACGCCCTGTTCAGAATCGCCGACATAACGTGACATCAACGCGGGCCCTTTGACGGAAATAACATTCACGCCACTTTCATTGGCAATCGCTTTGGCAATCAGGGTTTTACCCACCCCTGGAGGACCCGCTAATAACAGACCTTTAGGCGGTTTAACGCCTGCTTGCTGATACAGTTCTGGGTATTTAATCGGCCATTCAACGGATTCGATGAGTCGGCGGCGTATATCATCTAAACCGCCCACATCTGCCCAGCGTACATCGGGAATATCGACAAACATTTCCCGAATTGCCGACGGCGATACTTCGCATAACGCGGCACGAAAATCATCCATCGTGACCGTTAATGCGGCTAGACGATCATAAGGCAATTCAGCGGCACTAAAATCAATTTCAGGCAATAATCGCCGCAACGCGCTCATCGCCGCTTCACGACATAAGGCTTCCAAATCGGCACCGACAAAACCGTGCGTCACATCGGCGACGATGTTCAAATCGACATCATCATTCAGTGGCATTCCTGTACTGTGAATGTCGATAATTTCACGGCGACCTTCGCGGTCTGGAATAGGAATATTTATTTCACGGTCAAAACGTCCAGGACGGCGTAACGCAGGATCGATGGCATTGGGTAGATTGGTAGCAGCGATGACAATCACTTTACCGCGACTTTTCAAACCGTCCATTAACGCCAATAATTGCGCGACAATACGTTTTTCTACATCGCCTACGACTTTGTCACGGCGTGGTGCAATAGAATCAATTTCATCGAGGAAAATGATACTGGGACCTTTGCGTTCCGCTTCCTCAAAAATCTTGCGTAAATGCGCTTCACTTTCACCGTAAAACTTATGCACGATCTCAGGGCCACTGATAGTGAAGAAGTTTGCATCGGTTTCTTGAGCAATAATGCGGGCAATCAGGGTTTTACCACAACCAGGAGGGCCACTGAGTAATACACCCTTGGGTGCATCGATACCTAAGCGTTCAAAGACTTCTGGATAACGTAACGGCAGCTCAATCATTTCTCGAATGCGCCGCACTTGACCTTTAAGACCACCCACGTCTTCATAAGACAAGCGGGGGGTCGCTCCCGCATTTTTGCTTTCGTTCGATTTACCAACCACTAAGGTCGTGGTTGGATTAATCAGCACCGCACCTTCGGGGGTGGTGCTTTCGACTTTAAAATCAGCCGAACGACTACCAAACAGATGGGCGCGCAGCAAATCACCTTTCTGCACGGGCAAGCCATCCAATAGACTGCCAATATAGTCCATGTCGCGCTGACTAGGGGTAATGGTAGTCGGCAGTAGCACAATGCGGGTGGCGTGTTTGCAGGCAACCGCTTCTATCTGTACTTTTTCATCGAGGCTAAGTGCCGCATTACGCCGCGTTAAACCATCCAACTGTACAATACCTTTACCGCGCATATCGGGGTAAGTTGGCATCAATTTAGCGATACTTTTTCCCTTTTTACTGCTTAACTGCACGATGTCACCGACGGCTAAGTTTAACTTAGCCATATCGGCAGGGTCTAAACGTGCGTAACCGCGTCCAGTGTCTTTGGGTAAGGCTTCGACAACTTTGAGCTTGAGTTCTTCAGACATAATCGCCTCAGCCTTTGAGTTTAACTTCTAAAATGCCATTGCGACAGCAGCGTTCCATTGCGTCAGGCTCAAAAGAACGTGGCAATAGAATTTCTTTATGATATTTCTTGCTGCCTTTTTCAGCGTGCAGCACCAGAATATCGCCATTTAATTCTAATTTGACATCTTCATCGCCAACCCCTGGCATTTCTGCCAGCACTAACACATGATCGCTTTCTTCAATAACATCAATCAGTGGTTCAGAGACTTCCTGTACGGTGGTTTCGCCTGTTTTTTCATCACGATGGACATTACCGAACGGTTCTATATGGGGTTCTTGATCACCATTTAAGCCCATTTTCATGGAAAAACCATAGACAGCTTTGGCTTTTTTACCGTCCTCTGTATTAATATCGAACACGCCACTGCGTTTCATTTGTTCGCCTTTTTCTGCCAATTCGCCCAGCTTTTCGACTAAATCGCCCAAACCACGCAACATACCCTCGACATTACCTAACGGATTACCTTTTTTAGTGTTCACAATTATTTATCCTGTTTTATTGATTTTTTTAAGTTTGGTATACAGCGTTTTATAATCTATATTCAACAATCGCGCAGCTTCTGCTTTGTTATTGCCCGTTTTTACTAACGTCTCTTGAATAATGATACGCTCCAGTTCATCAACATTAAATTGAGTAATCGCTTTTAATGATTTACCTTCATAACAAAAATTCTGCATATAATCTGTATAAGATTTTGTCACAGGCGGTGGTGATGGCGGTGTTTCATCTTCTTTAAAAACTAAGCTTAAATCATTAATATCAATTTGTTGTTCTGCAATTAAAGCCGCACGGCGAATAACCGAGCGTAATTCGCGTACATTACCTGGCCAAGAATAGCGTAATAACATTGCTTTAGCGGCGATGGTAAAGTCCATTGGCTCTTTGTGTAATTCAATACAGGTTTCTGCTATAAAGCGATTCGCTAAAAAGAGAATATCATCGAGACGAGCGCGTAAGGGGGGAATACTAATAACATATTCATTAAGACGGTAATATAAATCTTCGCGAAATTTGCCTTTCACTACCGAATCTAGCAAACTTTCATTACTGGCTGCTACTATCCGTACATTAACCGCTATGGCTTTAGTGCCTCCGATGCGATAAACAACGCGCTCTTGCAAAACGCGCAATAATTTAGCTTGCGCGGATAAAGACATATTTGCGATTTCATCTAAAAATAATGTTCCGCCTTCCGCTGCTTCAAATTTACCCATGCGTATTGAATCAGCACCTGTATATGAACCTTTTTCATGACCAAATAATTCATTTTCGATTAAAGAATCGGCAATAGCACCGCAATCGACAGGAATAAAAACACTCTCAGAACGGCGGCTGGCTAAATGGATATTTTTGGCTATTAGTTCTTTACCTGTTCCTGTTTCACCTTGAATAATAACTGAAAAGTCGGTATGTGCCACGCGAATAATATCTTTAGCGACTACTTGAATTTCAGGGCTATTACCCATCATGCTAGCCATACGATTTTTAGTGTCACGGTTGGCTTTGCAACTATAATTATGCTTACTCCAACTGGTTTGTATAGCGCGGTCTACTAATTCTAAGACGCGGTTATTATCAAAAGGTTTAGGAATATAATCCCACGCGCCTGCTTTGATAGCACACACCGCGCTGAGAATGCCTGCATTACCTGTAATAATAATAACGGGGAGTTGCGGATAAAGATTATGGGCATAGGCTAAAACCGCCATACCATTGGGTTCAGGAATAATGATATCAAGTAGCAGTACATCGGGTTCACGCTGTGCTAATAATTTTAACGCGGTATCACCATCGTAACCTTGCTGAGTTTCATAGCCAGCCTGTGCTAATAGATAAGCGAGTAACTCGCAAATATCTCTATTATCATCGATTATTAGCACATAGTTGTGACCAACATTTTTCATTGACTAAATTTATATTAATTATGTTTTTAAGACCCACTAACTGCCTATGAAGCCTCGTCCTCGACACCGCAAACAGGCTAAATATGGGTTTGCTTGATCGTCTCCTGATCCATTGCAATCTGGACATCGAGAGTTACTTCCTTTATTCAACGGCACGAAACCCTTTCCTGAACAACAAGTGCAAGTCAGGGTTTTAATTGCCCCTGTCCCGCAACAATGGGCGCACGCTTTATTCGGCAATTGTACAAAAACACTGCCTTTACCACCACAAACACAGCAGCTCGAAATCCAAGACATCACCCCAAAAGGATCTTTCCCACTACCACGACAAAAACGACAGGTCTTTTGTTCGACTTGAGCATCATTTTTTAGTTGTTTTGTCATGGTCGCATACCCTCTTTGTTTAGAATATTACCGATAGTCGGCAATTAAATGAATAATTAAGTATTTGTGTATCCGTCCGTTATTTAGGCTTGCCCAACGGTTGAATCAGTACAATATCTTTGGGTAACTTTGCTTCAATATTGTGCATCAAACCAAGAAAAAGTATAGCCATTTCATCGTCTTGTAATGTTTCATTAATGCGCTGCGCAATATAATCATCACGCTGATTTAATAATGTTTGCGCTGTTGCTAAAGCAGACTCGCTTCGCTCTCCAGACTGAAGTAATTGCGTCATTAGGGCGTGTTCTTGTAGCAATAATTCAGCTGATTCCGTTCCCATGAGTGTCGCACCTTTGTCCTGCAAGATTTCCAGCAATCGGTAGTTTTCACTACCCGATGTGGCGACATCATGCACTATTTCTTTTTCTTTTCCGCAAACAGGCAAGCCATCCTGATAAAGCTTCAAACCTGTATACTTGAGATCTAAACTATCAATCGTTGTTCCAATCATTGCCCAGAAATGTTCAACAGCAAGCGCGTACTGTTGAGCCTGTGCATCTGTTTTGGATTCATTTACGGCATTGCCTAGTGAACCTAAGTCCTTAGCACTATGAATAATAGGAAAATAAATCAATGCACGCATGAAACAGTAACCTTATGTGTTTATTTCTTCACTAACAGCAGGCAATGCTTCCAAACGAGCTTCCAAACGCTGTAGACGCTCTTCTAGCTCTGGAGAAGGTAACGCTGCCGCACCTCTAGCTCTGGAATCAAAGGCTGGATTGCCACTCCACCAGTCTAGCCCCATTTCTAAGGCTTTATCGACCGAGCAAATAAGTAGGCGAATTTCCAGTGTAAGCAATTCGACTTCAACTAGCCGAATGCGAATGTCACCACTAATAACGATACCTTTGTCCAGTAATCGCTCCAACAAATCTGCAACGGTGGTCGAATTGGTTGAATGGGTTAATCTTTTGTTATCGCTCATAGCGTAAATCCTTACATAGTTGACCTAAAGGTCTTAAATCCACAATTTCCTAGACCTAAGGTATTTTAAAGCTTATTCGGTCGCCAGCATTTGCTCAAGCCGCTCAAATACATCTAACGATAGCCGTAACGTACCTTCTTGTTCGTAGCGTTGAGCAATAATTAATAATTGAGCTTGCGCGGCATTACTTTCTTCGCTGTTAGGATATTGCTCAATCACATTGAGATAGCCATCAACTGCTTGCCGTAGTTCACCTTGTTCAAACCGAGTATTGCTCATACGCAGTAACAAACTACGTTTTGCCGAATTCATATCGATAATCGCACTGGAGGTGACGACTTTCTCTACTGGAGATTCACTCACGGTGTTTGTTACCGTGTCGTCTACCTCTGTAGTAGCGTTAGTTTCTGCGTCATCATTATCGTATGATTGCGTGTTGTCGTTCATTGTACACGTCCTTTATAGTAGTCGCCCTAATGGGCCTAAATTCAAATTCAAATCATCGTCTTTGAGATCAAAAACCTCGCGTAAACGATCTAATTCCTCAGCTTGCTGCATGAGGGTCAAACCCAAACGCTCGATTTCTTCATCACTTAGTGACCCCGAATCCATGCGTCTGATTGCCTGACGTTCCAGTAACTCATGTAATAGTTTGACCAGCGTCAGCACCAGTTGTGCTAAACCATTACGAACACGATCACCATCGATTTCTAATTTCCGCTGTTTGTTTTCACCCACTCGCTGTGGTGTGGTTAGCGGAGGCAAGTTAAACTTCGGAAGTTGTGAGGATGTCATTATGTTATTCTCTGCCACGCAACAATTTTCCTGTTTCCACAGAAGCGACCAACGCCTGTAAGCTTAAGTAAATTAAATCAATATTAGCGACAGAAATAGTAATATCGGCAACCACAACCGCGCCTTTATTTAAAATACGATCCAATGCCTCACAGAGCGAGACTTGCTGGTTTTCATCTTGATGCTGCTTATTTATTGACATACTGCTTAACTCATACCTTATGAAAACATCGCCGAACCCAGTGCCATTAATTCGTTCAAGCCAGAAGGATCTGTTTGACGAAAAATATGTGCTTGTGGCAAATTAGGGAAAATAGTGTGTGCGCGTTTAACTTGTAATCCTTCCCTGCTGGCAATTGCTTCGCACAATTCGCAATCACTGCTAGGTGTCATTTGATTAATAAACAATGCTTTTACTGAAATACCCAGTCCCTGCAAGGCATCGGTCATTTCAACGGTTTTTTCTATCGCCAATTGCGTTGGAATAGCAACCGCATACAAGCCCGTTTGTTCATTGTTCTGCAAGAGAACACGCAACTTTTTTAAATCTTGTGAGAGCTGCACCAATCGTTTTGATAACTGCGGCAAGCGCATAATCTGACGATATTTTAGTAATAAGGAAAAGAACTGTTTTAGCCAATCTCGAATCAATTCTGGCAATTCCAATAACCGTAACAAATGACCACTAGGGGCAGCATCTACGATTATCATATCATAGCGATCACTATCGAGATGATTCATGATAGTCGTCAATGCCATAATTTCATCTAATCCTGGCGGAGCTAAATCGAGTAAATGCTCCATTACTTCACGATCAAAGGTAATATCCAGATGTGGCAATACCTCTTGCAAAAAATGTTCTAGTTCTTCACGGTAATTAAGCCTGATTTTTTCAAAATCTGCTTCGGCATTGATTTCTTGGGCAGCGACTGTAGACAACACCGTGGTAGGATGTGGTTGTACGGTCACACCAAGACAATCACTCAGCGAATGCGCAGGGTCTGTTGAAAATAATAAAATACGCAATTCTGGATGATCGTTATGTAAGCGCAAGGCGGTAGCGCACGCCAAGGTTGTTTTACCCACACCGCCTTTACCTGAAAAAATCAATAATCGTAACCCTCTGTTAGGAGGTGGAACAGGATCTTCTATATGTAAGGGCAATGGCTGGATATTGCTAGTCATTATGGCTACATTTTTATCCAGAAAATGCACATTAGACCATAGTGTACCAATTAATTCCCCTCGAGGCTCTACAGCAAGCAAGGGTAATGTCCAAAACACGGGCTTAGGTAACTGCTTAATAGCGTTTTCAAGTGCAGACAGTTGCCTACTACGCTCTGCACAACAGCTTGTACAGTTATTTTCAGGGTACAAACGATTGATGACTAACTCGGATAGTGAAACCTGCTGCAAAGCCAATGCCTTAGCGAGATCAATGCTTTCTTCCACACTCATAGTCTCGGCTAACATCACTAAAGCAAAACAACAGCGTTCTTTATCTATCATCAGACTGTGCATGGCTTCTAGCGAATCATTCATGCTCAGTAGAAAATTATCCAGATGATCCAATTGATGATTGCCGCCAAAATGTTGTCGCATATAGCGGTGTTTGGCAAGTAAGGTATCTAAAGCAATCAACCAACGGCGAATCAGCGCAGGCATTTCCAACAGACGCAAGGTATGCCCAGTCGGGGCAGTGTCTACGATAATGCGCGTGTAATTATCTTGTTGAATCCATTCGGCAATTTCAAGATACGCTGCTAACTCGTCCATACCAGGCAGCGACGCATCCATTAAATCTTGAATGTCTTTTTGATCGAGAAACGTTCCACGTTCCGCGATTTCTTTGAGAATAGCATTATGCTGAGTTTTAAACGTATGCAGGGATGCTGAGGCATCTAATTCGCGTACTTGCAAATTGCTAGGCAATACTAAATCGGAGAGAATACCGCGTAGAGAATGTGCTGGATCGGTAGAGACAAGCAAAAACTGATGTTGTGGTTGCTGCTGTGCCAGTTTTAACGCGGTCGCACTGGCACAAGTGCTTTTTCCTACCCCACCTTTGCCGCCAAAGAAGACCAATTTCAATGGTGATGCTTGTAGAAATTCAGGATAAAGGGCTGACTTCATTCTGACTCGTCCTCTTCGTCTTCGTCCTCCTCTTCATCATCTTCATCATCTTCATCTTCGTCCTCTTCATCACCTTCTTCGTCTTCCGCATCCCCGATCATATTATCGTCTTCATCCAATGCGTCCAATCTATCTAGCAATAGCGATTCTTGTTGCTCAAATTCTTCTTCGGTAATTTGCCCTGCTTCGAGCTGCATATAAAGCTCTGTCAAACTCTCACGAAGACGATCAGCCTCTCCCACCAACTCTTCTTGCGCTAGTTCGTGAACTTTTTTAAAAATCCAATTGATACCTTTGATGGGGGAAAACAGGATGTCATCGACCAACAACATAGCTTAACCTCAATCGGGTTGAACGCTTTCGTCATCTGAGTCATCTGAGTCATCTGAGTCATCTGAGTCATCTGAGTCATCTGAGTCATCTGAGTCATCTGAGTCATCTGAGTCATCTGAGTCATCTGAGTCAGTCGCATCAGTTGCTACTTTCTTCTTTGATGTTGGAGCGTGTAAATCTAAGGTGACAAAATTATGAGGTGCCCATGGTCCAGTATAATCGAACAAATAAACGTTACTAAATAACTTTGATGCTTCAAAAACACCTCTAGCAAATTCATCTAGCCGATCTCTTTCCACTAAGCACGCCAGATTCATCACGTCTTTTTCTTTTTTAACGGGATTTTCAATAATATCTTCGCAGTAATCAAATAACACTTCTTTTACTTTTTCGGCAGATTCCTTTCTATCCGCAGTACGCAGTGCTTCATATATATTACCTAAACGAATTTTTTCATCGCGAAGATTTTTATTGTTGGCATTTTTAACCCATATTTCATCGCGTGTTTCACTTAACACAGGGTGCAGGGCAACAAAATATTCATAGATATTAGACACATCCCAAGCAACGCGCAGTCCCATTTCTACCCGTCCATTAAGACGTTCAAAATGTTCTTTAATCTCTCTCTGGTTGGCAGCTAATAACTTTTGTATCGCCTCTGCATTGCGGGCGATAATGCCAAAACGCATTGGCAAAACGGTTCTTTCTTCGGTCAGCGCGTGTAACACCGCCTGATGTGCCGTGATATTGCGTCTTTCTGGGCGTAAACGGGTACTCAGTGTGTCGCTAACAACCGCTCTTAAGCCATCTTGATCAATGGCATACACAGCCGCAGATTCAAGTCCGCGTAAGTTGTAGTTTGGTTTAGTGTCATCCGCAGCACAAAGGGCATAAAGTACCTTAGCACGATAACTGCTGCTCTTAACGGCACTCATAAGACACCTTTTTGTAAAATGCGTTTACTTTCGGCATTTTGTACGCGATTCAGGCGCAGAGATTCTTCCAAACCAACCCGTCCATAATCGGCAATAATTTGTGATTTCCCTGTCGTATTGACACAAGCACGAAAACCTTTAAGCATACGAGGCGTACGAATGTACGCGAGGGTACGAATAATGTTCATGATGACAACCTCAATATTTAATACGCAAACCAGAAGATTTTTTCTTCTCAGTCGATTCTATTTTATTGCCATTGCTATCAGTGGCAGCAGAAACAGCAGCAGCCCCTGCAAGCAGTGATTCTTTTTCCATATCGATCTCCGCTATACGGCTATCAATAGTAGCAATGCGTGATGAAGCGGCTTCACGTTCTTTGCTACGCCGCAGACGTTCCAGTTCCAGCGCACCAACCTGAAAGTAATCGCGGTACACTTGATGCTCACTGCTTACTCGTCCTGAATGGGTTTTTATGTCGGAAAGTGTCCGAGGGGGGCGTGTGCTGACTGCCATAACGGTTACTCCACTACTTTCATTTTAGTCGATACTTTGATCGCTTCTGAGCCAACGGGCGGACAGATTCTACGAATAATGCCATCGACCATTTCATGAAATACCGAATGACCCGCACGTTGTATTTTGGCTGTTTCCATACCTAACACATCATAACAAATGGAATGAAATAACTTATCGCCAAAACGCGGTTTTATGCCTTGCAAATGGATAATGCGGGCGATAGCAATACCAGCGCGTAAGCCATGCTTAGTCTGATTTTCATTACCACGCAACTCTCTGACGATGTCAACGATATAACCTGACTCTTTAAATTCTAATTCGGAACGTGCATGAAGTATTTGTAGCTCAGTATCGCGATCAACCTGACCGACATTGATGGTAATCATACGATCCATCAGTGCATCTTGAGTCTTGTGTGTACCTGCATATTCCTCTGGATTAGAGGTAAAAATAGCACGAAAATTCGGATGTACGTCCATGAAGCCTTCCCCTGACCCACGCAAACCAGGTAAGTTCAAAATACCTTCAGCCAATACGGATAACAGCACGTTGTTGGTTTCTGCTTTTGAGCGATTAAACTCGTCATAGATCAACATATCGCCATTACGACACGCCGTCGTTAAGCGATTATCCACCCACATACGACTCATTTGTTCTTCAGTTTTAAGTACCGAATGAATGTAATTATCAACGACACTACTTTTGCGATAGCCGATGTCTTTCCCTGTCAAATCGGAGCTAACAAATTCCTCATTACCTTGCAATAAGGTGACTGGACGACCCCATTGAGCGGCAAGATGAAAGGCTAAGGTTGTTTTTCCTGTGCCTGATGGCCCAGCAAAATGTACTGGATAGCCTGCATTTAGATAAACCAACGCACGTTCCACAATGTCTTTCACATAAGAGGTCTGGACAAAATGATCGCTAGCTTCTGGAACGATAAGATCATCTTCTGATGAGTATTGTGGAGCAGTATTTTGCTTAGTCATGAAAATATTCCTGTACCAAAGGGTATCCTTGCCAATGACAAGAGATAAAAAATTATTAGGATTGTTTTTGAACAGCTTCATAGGCTGTAAAATATACACTCCATTGTCATACAGCTAATTAAGACATCCCTGTTGTAACTCTATAAAGTAAGGCTTAAGGACCTTCAGTGTCATGGATAACACCTAGCACTAAAGGTCTATAAAACGACCATTTAATCAACAATCATTACTTATTGTTTGAGTTATGAATTCCATATAAAAGTACCTATAAGCACTTAAACATTAAGTTTCCATATTGCATACGAAGTACACGCCTAGGCTTGTACGTCCGTTGAGTTTTAAAAATACTTGAAAACTTTAGCTTCGGTGCTTATGTTCCTCTGAACGACTCATCGTAAACCGCTAAGGGGGTTGCCCTTATCGTCTTTACTCTGCATTCGTTGAGTACCACTAACTCTCTGTATTTCTTTTTTGTTTTTTAGGCTTTTTAGTCTCACTTGTTAAGGAGACTTCCTGCACTATTGGTGTTGCTTCTACAACCTCTGTTAGATCGACTTGCCCACTATCTTGTGATTCATGTTGAGTCTGTACAGTCTCTGCTAGCTCGGCGTGTCCACTATCTTGCGATTCATGTTGACTCGAAGAGTCTACATGACTTTTTGCTGGAGTATCGTCAATCAGGCGAAGGGCTATACTGTTTTTTTTTTAGATACGGTGCCGAAAAACACGGCGTGAGCGTCCGCACGATCTGTCGCAATATCATTGATAAAAGCTGAAACACCATTACTTAGATTAGTAATGAAATCGGCTCTTTGTTTGGAGGTTTGTTCTGCCATACTTCTACGATCAGCATTAAAATCAGAGATTAAATTTGACGTAGCTTTAGACATATCACTGACAAAATTAGCTCTTTCTGTCGAGGTTTGCTCTGCCATACTTCTACGATCAGCATTAAAATCAGAGATTAAATTTGACGTAGCTTTAGACATATCACTGACAAAATTAGCTCTTTCTGTCGAGGTTTGTTCTGCCATACTTCTACGATCAGCATTAAAATCAGAGATTAAATTTGACGTAGCTTTCGACATATCACTGACAAAATTAGCTCTTTCTGTCGAGGTTTGTTCTGCCATACTTCTACGATCAGCATTAAAATCAGAGATTAAATTTGACGTAGCTTTAGACATATCACTGACAAAATTAGCTCTTTCTGTCGAGGTTTGTTCTGCCATACTTCTACGATCAGCATTAA
>Ga0194060_10002440_pt1 | contig 13228 bp, 8 predicted proteins | sample SepL225m_MetaG_FD_163427 | JGI IMG/M metagenome (GOLD analysis project Ga0194060, IMG submission 163427) | Anoxic zone freshwater microbial communities from boreal shield lake in IISD Experimental Lakes Area, Ontario, Canada - Sep2016-L222-5m | ecosystem: Environmental > Aquatic > Freshwater >... | reverse complement strand
GTTTGCGCTTGAGCATGGGCGTGACGTCTTTGCAGTGCCTGGCAATATCTCTTTTGCTGCGAGCCGTGGCTGCAACCGGCTTATCAAGCAGGGGGCCAAGCTGGTTGACTGCGTCGAGGATATTCTGGAGGAGCTTCCGGGTCGCGATCCGGCAACCGCTGATTCGCCGCTGTTTCAAAAACCGGCGCGCACCTTTGCCTTAACGCCGAAAGAGGCTGCCATATTCGAGCTGCTGTCCCGTTCGCCGCTCCATATCGACGATATAATCTCCCAAACTGAATTGACAGCCGCAGAGGTTTCCTCTATGTTACTCCACCTCGAACTGAAGGGGGCGGTAACGCCGTTGCCCGGCACGCACTACGCGGTGGCTGGGTAACAAAAAACTGCAAAAAATTTCACCACAGAGTCACAGAGAACACGGAGAAAACTAAAATCCTGGGTTCACTCAAATGGTGGAACCAATTATTTTTTTGTAATAAAAAACAACGCTTGAATATAAAAAGGCTTTCCCTGTGACCTCTGTGACTCTGTGGTAAGATTTCAGAATTCAGGTTTAAAGTCAAAATCTTATAAGAGCATTAACTAACTAAGAATAGAGGAAAAACACAGATCATGTCCAAAAACCTCGTCATCGTCGAATCCCCCGCCAAGGGGAAAACCATAGAAAAATTCCTCGGCCCGGATTATAAAGTCCTCGCCTCGTTCGGTCATGTACGCGCTCTCCCCAGCAAACAGGGGTCGGTGGATATCGAGAAGGGGTTTGAACCTCTGTACCATATCCTCCCTGAGAGCAAAAAGCATATCGACGCCATCAAGCAGGCGCTTAAAGGGGCGGAGAAACTACTTCTGGCAACTGACCCCGACCGTGAAGGGGAGGCTATCTCCTGGCATCTGCTGGCCGCTCTGGGGCTCGACAAAAAGAACCCGGGGATTGAAATCCAGAGGGTTGTCTTCCACGAGATCACCAAAGACGCCATTATCCACGCAGTGAATCACCCCCGCAAGATAGCGGTTGAACTGGTAGACGCCCAGCAGGCGAGATCAGTTCTGGACTATCTGGTCGGCTTCAACCTCTCCCCCTTTCTCTGGAAGAAGATCCGCTATGGACTGTCAGCCGGCCGTGTGCAGTCGGTGGCTTTAAGGCTGGTCTGTGAGCGGGAGAAAGAAATTTTAGCCTTTAAAGAGCAGGAGTACTGGAGTATTGCTGCGCGCCTTGGTGTATCTCCGGGGCAGGAGTTTAAAGCGGGTCTGGTTGATGTAGGTGGTAAAAAACTGGGCAAATTCGACATCCCTGACGCGGCGGTTGCTGATGCTCTGAAAGCTGCCCTCCAATCTGGAGCCTACAGGGTTGAGAAGATTACAAAGAGCGAGAAGAAACGCTTCCCATCACCCCCGTTCACAACTTCGACTCTCCAGCAGGAGGCTTCGCGCAAGCTCGGTTTCTCCGCCAGAAAGACTATGACTACCGCCCAGAAACTGTACGAGGGGGTCAATATCGGGGAGGAGGGGACGGTCGGTCTGATAACCTATATGCGTACAGACAGCGTCAATCTCTCTTCCCAGGCGCTCAAAGAGGCGCACGACGTCATCGCCGCCGCCTACGGTAAGGAGTATGCCCTTTCCAAACCACGCATTTTCAAGACAAAGACCAAAAATGCCCAGGAGGCACACGAGGCGATTCGCCCGACCTATATCTCCAAAACCCCGACTGAGTTGAAGCGTTTTCTCACGCCGGATATGCTGAAGCTCTACGAACTTATCTGGAAGCGGACGGTGGCATGTCAGATGGCTGAGGCGCTGCTGGATCAGACTTCTGTTGACATCTCCGCAGCCATTGCATCCCCCCCTGCTGCCGGCCCATTCATCGGTACCAGGCGGGCAGGATTACGTGCAGCCGGGACGGTCATCCGTTTTCCAGGGTTTATGAAGCTCTACATTGAGGGGGTGGACGATCAGGATGAGGAAAAGGAGGGGCTGCTTCCGGTTATGACTGAAGGAGCCACGCTGGCACTCCACGAGATCCTCCCGGAGCAGCACTTCACCCAGCCTCCACCCCGCTATACCGAGGCGACTCTGGTCAAGACCCTGGAGGAGTACGGCATAGGTCGTCCATCAACTTTTGCCTCAATCATGAATACTCTGGTGGATCGTAAATATGCCCGCCTGGAGAAGAAACGCTTCTTTCCGGAAGATGTCGGTATGGTGGTCAGCGACCTGCTGACCGCACACTTTCATAAATACGTAGACTACAACTTCACCGCCGGTCTGGAGGAGGAGCTGGATCAGGTCTCGCGTGGTGAAAAACAGTGGAAACCTCTCCTGAAGGAGTTCTGGGAACCTTTCATAGCTCTCCTCAAACAGAAAGAGGGGGAGGTAAGCAAGTCGGATCTGACAACAGAAGCGACTGATGAAGCGTGCCCGGAGTGCGGCAAGCCGCTGGTGGTTAAACTCGGCAAGCGGGGGAAGTTTATCGCCTGTTCCGGCTTCCAGACAGGGTGCAAGTACACCCGCAATGTTGAGCAGGAGGGGGGGGCTGAGGCAGCAGAACCGGTCATTTCGGAAGAGAAATGCGAGAAGTGCGGCCAACCGATGCTGATAAAAGATGGTCGTTTCGGTAAATATCTGGCATGCTCAGGTTTTCCGGCCTGCAAGAACATCCAGCCGCTGGTAAAGCCAAAGAGTACCGGCGTAGTCTGTCCTGAATGCAAAGAGGGGGAGTTGACGGAGAAAAAATCGCGATTCGGCAAACTCTTCTACTCCTGTAACAAATATCCTCAGTGCAAGTTCGCCCTCTGGGATCTTCCGGTAAAACAGCCATGCCCCAAATGCGGTTTCCCTGTGATAGTAAAAAAAGTATACAAGAAGAAGGGTGAGTTTTTGAAATGTCCCAAAGAGGGGTGTGATTACACCAGTGCGTAATGGGTACGCCCTTCGACAGGCTCCCTTCGACAGGCTCAGGGCAAACGGAATTTGGGGAAGTTAAGAAACTATTTTTTCGACTCCCTATAGTTTTACTGTTTTATACAGAAAGTTTTTGAATCGGAACATCTGCCGCTGTTCTTCTTCCGGTGCCTCCCCTTCATGCAGAGCTTTGAGGTAGTGTGCCACCGCCGGCATCGTTTTGCCCGCCTTCGCCCTTGATTTTTCTATTATAATCCGGACGGTTTCCCTTGAAATGTCGTTACGGGTGAAAGGTTCATACACATCCGACCAGAAATTGCCCCCCAGCGCAATATTATCCAGGATATCTCCGGCAAGCCGTTCATCAAGTTCCCGTGCCGGTCGTAAAACCGGCTCTTGCTGCAGGCAGCCTGTACCGGCGATGGCTTTAGAAATATTTTCCCCGGTAATGATATTTTTGTTTCGGAAGAAAAGCGCCCTTAGCAGGATGCTGCGGAGTTCGCGGATATTTCCCTTGTAGCTGTGGCACATGAGGATATCCTTGGCGTCGCTCGTCAACAGAGGTGGTTGCTTGTTGGGCTCTTTCTCCCCCCGATAGGTAAGGTAGAGTTTGCCCAGAAAGTGTACCGACAGATCCGGAATATCCTCGCGGCGCTCATTGAGTGAGGGGAGGCGGATAGAGAGCTCTGAAAGGCGGTGGTAGAGGTCTTCGCGGAAGCGTCCGGCAGCAATCTCTTCATTCAGGTTCTTATTGGTTGCCGCGACCAGAAGCACACGACTGAAACGCTCGGTATTCTCCCCCAGTCGTACGAAACCGCCATTGTCGAGGAACCGCAGGAGCTGCACCTGGGTTTTAGGGTCGGCGTCTCCGATCTCATCCAGAAAAACTATGCCGCCGATCGTCTCTTCCAGAATCCCGCGCCGGTCGGTGTATGCCCCGGTAAAGGCTCCCTTTTTGTGGCCGAACAGTTCTGAATATGTCAGTTCTCCCGAATATGCCGCGATATTGCACTTCTTTAGCGGCAGCTCTCCGTTCGGGTTCATATCACGGCGATAGAGTTCATTCAGCTTGTTGTAGAGGTTGTTGAAGAAAAACTCCTTGCCTGATCCGGTCTGGCCGGTTACCAGGATGGAGGGGAGACCGATGGTGGCCTCCTGCAGTATGTTGCGGGCCCAGTAGATGATCCGGTTGAAGAGCGGCGGCGAGACGGTGTTGATGAAATCGACAACCTCCTGCGATTTCGGGCTGTTGCCGATGATGTTCCCCAGAAGATAGGATGAGACATGCGGATCCTTGTAGGCTACGTCGGTATTAAGCCGGTTCACCTCCCCCTGGAGCCGCTCGATGCGCTGCAGGTCGGAGATATGCCGGGCGGTCAGCGAGCCGATAATCTGCAGGATGCGGCGATGCTCCTCGCGAAAGAAATCGTGCTGGAGTGAGTTCAGGCAGATTACCGCGATGACTTCATCGTCACATATAACCGGAACGGCGATCTCGCTTTTCAAAAGATCGCTCATGGGGCGGTGAAATCCCCCCCCCTCCCGTTCATCCTCCACTCTGGCGATAATCTTAGGTTGTTTGCTGAAAGCAACGTACCCTGTCAGACTCCGTTCGTCGGCGGGGAGTTCTTCACCACCAACAGGAAAGGGGGGGATATGTTTTTTCAGCCACTCCTTGTTTTTAGCGCCGACGACAATCCCGTTCTCGTCCTCCACCACCAGCAGCAAAGTCCCATTGCGCTCAGCCACCACAGCAATGCTGCCGGTATCTGCCCCGATAAGCTCAGTGGCTTTGGAGAGAACTTTTGATAGAAACGTTTGCAGGCTCTCGGTGCGTTCGTTCAACAGGTCAGTGATCTCTGACAGAACCCGTATTTCAAGATGCTCACCCCCTACCTCGCTGATTACACGTTCAACCATTTCGGCATGAGTCTCCAAAAGACCCATCTCAAAGTCGCTGAAACGGTACAGGTCGCGGGAGAAGTAGTTTACCAGGCAGATAATGCGGCGGTTTTCCCTGTCAAAACGTGGCACCACATAGAGCGAACGGAGTTCCATCGATTCGGTCAGGGCTCGTTTCTGGAGGTTATGCTGTGTGAGATCCTCGATAAAGAGCGGCTTCATCAGCCGTTCATCGGTAATTATCCCCTTATCGCTCATGTAGTTTGATATCAGCGATTTCCCCTTGTGGAGATCAATAGCCCCCTGCTGGTCGTAGAGCTGTTTCAGGCTCTCATCTGCCGAATAACTCGCCAGGATTTCGAGCGCCCCCGATGTGTCATCCTGCTGGGCGGGGACAAGCACGGATGCAAGCGATACCTTTTCAATCAGCTTCACAGCGGAGCGAACCATCATGGCCGCAGCCTCACGCGCTTTAAACTCCTCAAGGCGATGGGCGAGCTGAACCTGCTGGTGGTAAATACGGGCACGATCAAGGTACTCCGCCACAAAACCGGCCAGGTCAGCAAGTTGTGCCTTCCCCTTTACAGAGAGTACCTCGCCCGGGTGATTCTGATCGATACAGAGAACGCCGATCGATTTGCCGAGACTGACCACCGGAATGACATAGCTGGAGCGGAAGCCGAAGCGATTGGCAAAATCGGTGGCCTGCGGGTTCTTAGGGAGAGCCGCCACCTTGAAATCTATCGGCTGCTGACTCATGTATACCGTTGAAACAACCGTCTCACTGGAACCGATTGCAAAGCCGGTTTTTCTGATTTCGACAGCATGAGGACCGGCTGCATAAACACAGGTGAGTGCCCCGCGTGTCAGATCTTCAAGGTAAATGCGGAGCTGTTCGCAACCGGAGAGGAGCTGCGCCCCCTCGGCCAGCGCGTAGAGAAGTTCCCCCTGGTTCTCTTTGCCATATGTGGCGATTTTTTGTCGAAGCTCCTTAATTTCACTGCTTACCGGCATGGCGGCTCCGCTTGCGAGCGCGAAAAGGCGGCAACTCGCTTGAGTATTAAATGTACACAAAAGGAATGTAACGCGGGAAATGGAACGGGTCAAGCGGGAAATGCCCGGAATTCCCTGCATACATGACACGGGAAAGAATTGTTCTTGACATATCCGCCCCCTCTTCTCACAATGCCGTTCCCATTATTTTGAGAAGGAGCATACTGATGCCCTCTGACAATTTTTTACTCTCTGCCGACAAACTGCGCTGGAGCTGCGATCCAGAGCTGCTCGGTTTTGAAACGACCCTGGAGCTGCCGGATTTCGATAGCGCCATCGGTCAGAAGCGGGCTCTTCGTTCGATTGACTTCGGACTCGGCATGGAAGCGGCCGGTTTCAATCTCTACATCTCCGGCGAGACCGGTACAGGGCGCACCTCCACCATAGCCAGCATCCTCTACAAACGAGCCAAAGAGGAACCGAAACCGCACGACTGGGTCTATGTGAACAACTTCAAAAACTCAGATTCAGCAATTTCACTCGATCTTCCGGCCGGCATGGGGAGTGAACTGGCCACAGATATGAAGGATCTGATTGAGGCTTTCCGCAAAGACATCCCCAAGGCGCTGGAGAGCAGTGAGTATGAGAGCAGCCGGGCAGAGCTGCTTGAAAACTATCAATCCGCCACCAACGAGCTTTTTCAGGAGCTTGAGAAGGCTTCCGGGAAGCTCGGCTTCGTGTTGCAGAGAACAGTTTCAGGGCTTGTGATCGTACCGCAGAAAGCTGGTCGCAACTATACCCAGGAGGAGTACGAGGCGCTGACAGAGAAGAAACGGCAGAAACTCGACAAACAGGGGAAGGAGCTGACCGAGAGGTTAAATGATGTTCTTCGCCAGGTGCGTGAACAGGAGAAGGGCACCAAGGAGGCTCTCTCAAAATCTGACAGAGAGCTGGGGATGTCTTGCCTGGGGCACAGACTTGGCCCGCTGCGTGAAAAATACGCCGGTCTCGACAAGGTTCTGGCATATCTTGATTCGGTGCAGGAGGATATTCTCAACACTCTGGACGATTTCAAGCCGCAGTCCCCACAGCCGCAGATTCCGGGGATCAAGCTGCCGCGCCAGGAGCCTACTTTTGAACGCTATCAGGTCAACCTGCTTGTGGACAACAAGGAGACTCTTGGGGCACCTGTCGTGTTTGAGACAAACCCGACCTACAACAATCTCTTCGGCCGCATCGAACATGTCATGCAGTACGGCGGGGTGGCGGTGACCGATTTCACCCTGATTCGTTCCGGGGCGCTGCATCGCGCCAACGGCGGCTATCTGGTGATTGACGCCAGAGAGGTGCTTATGAACCCCTTTGTCTGGGACTCCCTCAAGCGCTGCATCCGCAACAGCGAAATCAGAATTGAGGATGTGCTGGAACAGTACCGCTTCATGACGATGGTTTCGCTAAAACCTGAACCGGTCCAGATGAGGGCGAAGATAGTCCTGATCGGCACCCCCTGGATATACTACCTGCTGTTTCATCTCGATCCGGACTACCGCAAATTTTTTAAAGTAAAGGCAGAGTTTGACAGCCGTGTCACCCGCACACCTGAAATCATGCACGATTATTCGCTCTTCGTCGCCAGCCACTGCCGAGCAGAAGGGCTCCTCCCGTTCCATAAGAGCGGCGTGGCGGCGCTCCTCGAACATACCTCCAGAATGGCGGACGATCAGGGGAAACTCTCCTCCCAGTTCATGGAGATCTCGGATTTTATCCGAGAAGTGAGTTTCTGGGGTAGCAGAGCGGGGCGCACGGTCATTGATGGGGATGATGTAAGAGCTGCCGCAGAGGAGAGTCTGTACCGTGTCAATCGGATAGAGGAGCGCATGCAGGAGCTTTACGAAGACGGCACTATCATGGTTGATACCGATGGTGAGGTTGTAGGTCAGATCAACGGCCTGTCGGTGATAGGGCTTGGCGATCACACCTTTGGCCGCCCGACCCGCATCACCGCCAGCGTTTATACCGGTCAGGACGGTATGGTCAACATTGAGCGGGAGGTAAAACTCTCAGGGCCGATTCACGACAAAGGTGTTCTGATACTGACCGGTTACCTGGGTGGCACATTTGCTACAGAACGTCCGTTGTCTCTATCCGCATCGATCTGTTTTGAACAGTCCTACGACGGCATAGAGGGGGACAGTGCCTCATCGACCGAGCTGTACGCGATGTTGTCTGCGCTCTCCGGTATTCCGATCAAACAGGGGATTGCGGTGACCGGGAGCGTAAACCAGCGCGGAATCGTCCAGCCGATAGGTGGGGTTAACTACAAGATAGAAGGCTTTTTTGCCGTCTGCCGGGCAAAGGGTCTGACCGGCGGGCAGGGGGTCATGATCCCGAAAACAAACGAGCGGCATCTCATGCTGCACGAAGATGTCGTAAATGCGGTCAACGCAGGCCGGTTTCACATCTGGAGCATCGAGACTATAGAGCAGGGGATCGAAATACTTACCGGCGTGAAGGCGGGTAAACGTGATAAAAGCGGGAAGTTTCCGGAGGGAACCATCTACCAGTTGGCTGATGAACATTTACGCGGTATGGGAGAGCGTTTGCAGAAACACAAAAAAAAGTCTAAAATGCATAAAAGAGATGGTATAAAAACAGACAAAAATATTAACCAGACAGGTAAGGAGTAAATCATGGGAGTAGAGTGGAGAGATTCATTGGCAACCGGAATTGAAGAAATTGACGATCAGCATAAGGAACTTCTGCTTCGATTCGACAGATTACTGAATGCCTGCCAGGCGGGTCATGGAATTAACGAGCTGAAAAAACTGCAAATTTTCCTTGAGGAATATGTGCATACCCATTTTGATGCTGAGGAGGTGCTTCAGCGTAACTCTGGGTATCCGGACTGCGTAAGCCATCACGCCGAACACGTCTATTTCATTGACCGGATTAACAAGCTGAAAACGGAAACCGAGGAAGATGGAGTTTACACTCACAATGTTGTAGAGACCAACAACATGCTTCTTAAATGGCTGCTGAACCATATTTCAAAAGTTGATATCCAACTGGGGGCATTCCTTAAATCGGTCAAGGAAAAGTAATTCCACTTATCCTGTTTGCAATTGCGAATAAGCAGGCTTCCTGCGCTGAAAAAGTGATTTCTGATTCTGGCAAATTCAGTTACAGTCTTCACGCCACAGACAGGAGGTCTGTCCGCATTCCGCAGCCTGTCCGGTTCCAAAACAGGCATCACTCCCTTCAGCCTGCTGTATGGCTTTAACCAGTTCTGCTTTTTTAAGTTTACCCGCTTTTATGTTTTGCTGCCTGGCGATCTCTTTTATGTCATCGAGCTTCATGTCTGATTTCTCCTCTGCTGATGCTGCTGCCAGTTAAACGGTAATCCCGCCGATGCGAAGCAGCGCCTCACGATATTTATCTCCGGTTTTGTCAAGTATCTCCTGAGGCAACGCCGGTGCCGGCGCAGTTTTACCCCAGTCGAGCGTTTCCAGATAATCCCTTAAGAACTGCTTGTCAAAGCTCGGCTGCGCTCCCCCTGGCTGATACGCTTCCTTCAGCCAGAAACGGCTTGAATCAGGGGTCATACACTCATCGATGATGATCAGTTCTCCGTTATACTCGCCGAATTCAAATTTTGTGTCTGCGATAATAATCCCTTTTGCGTCAGCAAGATCGCGGGCACGGTTGTAAATTTTCAGCGTGTAGTCGCGAGCCTGTTCAGCCAGTTCATCTCCGCAGAGTTCAGCCATCTTTTCAAAAGAGATATTCTCGTCGTGCTCTCCCAGTTCCGCCTTGGTTGCAGGCGTAAGGATCGGCTCCGGCAAACGGTCTGATTCTTTCAAGCCGACCGGCAGCGTGATCCCGCAGATAGAGCCGGTAGCCTTGTAATCCTTCCAGCCGGAACCTGAGATATAACCGCGCACCACACATTCGACCGGCAGCGGCTTTGCCTTTTTCACCCACATCGAACGCCCTTTTAAAACTTCCGCGTAAGGCTGGCAGGAGGCTGGATAATCGGCCACATCCGTTGATATTATGTGGTTTTTAACGATATCCTCCATCTGGCGGAACCAGAAGACCGAAATCTGGGTCAGAACAAAACCTTTATCCGGAACCGGTTCGTTCATAATCACATCAAAAGCCGAAATACGGTCGGTAGTGACCATCAGGAGTGTTTCTCCCAGGTCGTAGATGTCGCGTACCTTGCCTCGGGCCACCAGTTTCAAACCTGGAAAATCGGTCTGCATAACAAGCTGTGACATGCTATCCCCCTATTTTTCGGCGACCAGCGCCTGATTGATCTCTATTTTGGCTTTTGTGCGCAGCTCCTTGGTCCAGCTCGTCAGTGCCTCTTCCTGCTTTTTGGGGAGCATTTTTTTCTTCAGCTCCTCTTTACCCTTATCAAACTCGGCTTTCGGCGCATCGGAACGACTTTTCACCCGGACGGCATACCAGCGGTTGCCCACTTTATAGGGTGAGGCGGGAGCCTGCGATGCCGACAGCTTGAAGACCGCTTCTGCCATTTCAGGAGATGCTCCGATGGATGGAATCTCACCGGCAGCGGTGAATCCGAAACTGCCGGTTGCCTGGGTTTTAATATCTGATTTTGCCAAGAGCTGTTTTACGGCATCTTCAGCTTTCTTTTTGGCAAGATCAATCGCTTTTGCGCCCTTTGTTTTCTCGTCAACGGCAGCTTTTATTTCTGCCAGTGGCGGTACAGTTGCCCCCTTGCGCTCCGTCGCTTTCAGAATATAAATCCCTTTGGCTGTTTCAACCGGCCCGCCAAGCTCACCCTGTTTCAATTCGAGAGCTTTTTTGATAACAGCAGCTTCGCCGGTCAGGGAAGATGGGGGAGCGACTGCGGTAAACAGCGGAGCTTCCTGGATTTTAAGGTTCAGTTGACCCGCAATCAGGTTGAGGTCACCCGATTTGATATTTTTGTACAGTGTATCAGCGGCCAGCTCAAAGAGCTGCTTGGCGGCCTTCTGACGGAGAGCTTCACCCTTCGCTTTATCCTTCACATCTTTCAGCGGCTGGATGCCATCTTTCCCCTGATACCTGTCGATATTTTTCTGATAGAAGGTTTGAATCTCCTCCTCGGAGACGGTCAGCTTTGCGGCCTGTGATGAAGGATCGAGAAGGATATAGGAGAGTGCCACTTTTTCAGGTGTTTTGAAGTCATTCTGGTTCTTCTGGAGATATTCGTTCAGGTCGGCTTCAGTAGGTTTGACTTCGGCAAGAACGTCGGAAGGGGCGTAGGCTACATACTCAAGCTCAAGCTTGTCATTTTCCTTTTTGTACTGTGCCAGCGCATCCTCATCGGTGACGGTGGCCTTGTCCTTGATCGCCTGGCGGGCTTTTTTCAGCAGCAGTTCACTTTTTTGACTCTCTTCATAATCCTTGGCTGTCATCCGGTTGCTCTTCAACAGTTCGTTATACACGTCAAAGTTGAACGTTCCATCTTTCTGAAACATCTGGATGGCCGATATGGCGGTCGAAACCTCATCAGTTGATACTTTAATACCCATGGATTTGGCTTCTTTCATGACGAGCATATTGTCAATCAGATTATCGAGAGCCATCTTTTTGAGTCCCAGAACTTTCTCCATTTCGGCCGGTATGGATTGACCATAGATCTGCTGATACATGCTCCTGATGCGTTGGTACGCATTCTGGTACTCTTCGAGAGTGATCCTGGAACCGTTCACTTTCGCAGCATAGCCGCTCTTGCCGCCGAACCCGTCACTCCCTTTGCCCCACACCAGAAAGATGGTACCGATAAAAGAGAGTACAATCACAACAAAAACGATCTTTATGATAATTGATTCTTTCTGCTTGCGCATGATGTCCAGCATAAAATAGTAACTCCTTGAAAGTTGATTGTACGCAAAACGCCGCTATCGGCGGCGGGGTCAGGATACTACTATACGTACTCTTTTAATGCAAGTGCTTGTTTACCGCAATCGGTGTGAGACTGATATTCAGGGTTACACACATTACAGCCCTTTCTTTGCCATCTCCTCCACCAGCTTTTTCTGCTCCGCATTAAGCGATTCCGGAATATGCACCACTATCTTGACGTAGAGATCACCTTTAGTGTTTGAACCGTGCGGTTTGATACCGCACCCTTTAAGGCGGATCTTGATGCCGGGTTGGATTCCGGCCGCGACCTTGATCCGCTTGTCCCCCTCCAGAGTAGGGACATCGAGTGATGTGCCGAGGCAGGCGGCGCTGTAAGGTATTGAACGCTCCACGAACAGGTCGCCGCCGTCACGGGTAAAGACCGGATCGGGGTGGACACGGATTACCAGGAACAGATCCCCAGCCGGGGCACCCGCCTCACCCTGTCCCCCTTTGCCGGAGATGCGTATCTTGCTGCCGTTATCGACCCCTGCCGGTATCTTTACCTTCAACTCCTCTCGCTGACCGCTTCTACGGAATGCCACCACTTTTTCGGCCCCCTGAGCGGCATCCCGAAAACTTATATCGGTCTCCATCTCAAGATCCCCCCCTCTCTGCGGGCCGCTCCGGAAGCCGCCCCTCCCTCCGGATCTGCCAAAACCGCCGCCGAAGAGGCGCGAGAAAATATCTTCAGCCCCGCTCCCCCCCATATCCTTGTAGGCATTGCCGAAGTCAAAACCGCGGAATATGTCCTCCTGGCTGTACTGCTGGTGAAATCCGCTGGAGCCGAATGTGTCGTACTGCTCCTTTTTCTTCGGGTCTGACAGCACGGCGTACGCCTCGTTAATCACCTTGAACTTGTCTTCGGCTGTCTTGTCGTTCGGGTTGCGATCCGGGTGATACTTGACGGCCAGTTTGCGGAACGCCTTTTTGATATCGTCCGGAGATGCGTTTTTGTCGATCTCAAGAGCTTTGTAATAATCTGTTGCAGCCATAATGCTATTCATCCTTTCCGATGAGCTTCCTGCAAAAATATACTGTCATTCCATTTCGGGCACACTTTAAGCCGTCAACATCCGCATGTCAACTGCGATGGCTTGACAGCGGAGAACTCCGGACGTAGTATCGAAAAAAATCTACCGTACGATAGAGGGGAACTCTATGAAAAAAGTTATTGTTATCGGTGGCGGCATATCCGGTCTGGCCACAGCCTGGCTGCTCCGGAAGAAAGCTGCCGCAGTCGGCCAGGATATGCAAATAACCCTGCTGGAAAAGGAAGAGCGGCCGGGGGGAAAGATTCGGAGTATCAAGGCTGATGGTTACACCTGCGAGTGGGGGCCTAACGGTTTTCTGGACAGCAAGCCGCAGACGCTTGATCTCTGTCGGGCGCTTGGTGTGGAGAATAATCTTCACCGCAGCAACGACAACGCCAGAAAGCGCTTTATCTATTCCGGCGGGGAACTGCATCAGTTGCCTGATGGTGCCCCCGCCTTCCTGAAGAGCCGCCTGATAT
>Ga0194060_10002439_pt1 | contig 13234 bp, 11 predicted proteins | sample SepL225m_MetaG_FD_163427 | JGI IMG/M metagenome (GOLD analysis project Ga0194060, IMG submission 163427) | Anoxic zone freshwater microbial communities from boreal shield lake in IISD Experimental Lakes Area, Ontario, Canada - Sep2016-L222-5m | ecosystem: Environmental > Aquatic > Freshwater >... | reverse complement strand
GGTCTTGAAATAACGCCGGACCAGCAGGACGGCAATCCCGGCCACTATCACCAAAATCCCCCAGTAGTGGGAGAACACCGAACTCACCGCCAACACCATCCGGGTCGGGAACGGGAGCACCACGGCTGTTCCCTCAAAAAGATGCATGATCCGGGGCAGGAAAAACGTGAGAATGACAAAAATGCTGAGCGCGCCGACGGACAAAACCAAGGCCGGATAGGCAATCGCTGCGAGCACCCGCGAACGGAGTTCATCGTCGTTCTCCCGCGCCTCTGCAAGCCGCATCAGGATTTCATCCAACATACCCGCCGACTCACCCGACCGGGCCATATTGATATACAGATCCGTGAACAAGGCGGGATAGCGCGCCAGGCTTTCCGAGAAGGCCCGCCCATCGCGCACGGCACCGGTAATCTCCATGATGAGGGCTTGCAACGATGCATTTTCGGTCTGCTGCTGGATCGTCGTCAGGGCACGCAGGATGGGAACCCCGGCCCGCAGCAAGCCGGCAAGTTGCCGGGTGAAGACCGTAATGTCCCGCTCCTTGATCTTGCGAAGACGGGACCCGGAGACCGCCCGGCGGGTTCCCGCCACTTCTTCGAGCGAGAGCGGACTGCATCCCATTCGTTCCAGCCGGGCGACCGCCGCAGACCGGTTTTCAGCCGCAATCTCCCCCTCCACGGTTTTATCCGGCCCCTGCTTGGCTTTATAGGCAAATGTCGGCATAAATTCAGGATTCGACATGCGTCAGGGTATCGAAGGTTGTCCGCGTGACCTCCTCCATGGTGGTGATTCCCTTTTCGATTTTATCCCAACCGTCGGCGGCCAGGGTTTTCATCCCCAACGCGACCGCCTTCTGGCGAATATCCCGCGCCGAGGCCCGGCGCAGGATCAGATCCTGGATCTCGGGAAGAACCTGCATGATCTCGCTGATGGCGACCCGGCCGCGATACCCGGTGCCATTACATTGCGGGCAACCCCGGCCACGACTGCAGCGCCGCCCCTCGATTTCAATCCATTCCCGGCAATGCTCACACACCACACGGACCAGGCGCTGAGCCATAAAGGCTCGCACCGTCGAGGCAATGAGGTAGGGATCGACCCCCATGTCAAGGAGCCGAATGGCCGCACTGGCCGCATCATTGGTATGAAGGGTGCTGAACACCAGATGCCCAGTCAGCGCCGTCTGGATGGTGATTTCCGCGGTTTCACGATCCCGGACCTCGCCCACCATCATGATGTCCGGATCATGCCGCAACATGCTCCGGAGCGCCCGGGCAAAGGTCAATTCGATCCGGGGATTCACCTGGGTCTGCATGATCCCCTTGATCTCATATTCAACCGGATCCTCGATGGTGATGATCTTATGATCCCGGGTATTCAGCCGGGTCAGGCAGGCATACAGCGTGGTGCTCTTACCGCTGCCGGTGGGGCCGGTCACAAACACAATGCCATGCGGCAATTGGATCAACTCCGTCAGGCTGTGGAGATGCGTCGGTGACAGCCCCAATTGCTCCAGGCTGAACAGCATTGAGGTGGGCAGAATGCGGATGACGATATTCTCGCCATGCACCGACGGCACCACCGACACCCGCAAATCGTACTGGTAATGGCCGATATTGACCCTCGCCCGGCCATCCTGCGGCAGCCGTCGCTCCACAATATTGAGACCGGCCATCAGTTTGATACGGGAGATAATGGCGGGATACAGCGAGGCCATGTTCCGGGACACCGGGGTATCATAGAGAATCCCGTCAATCCTCCTTCGCAGGATGACGTCATCCCGGTAGACCTCAAAATGAATATCGGTGGCCCGATCGGTTATGGCCTGAAGGAGCAGCTGATTCACCAACTTGATCACCGAGGCATCTTCGGCCTTGTGCTCCAGGTCGTGCGATTCCTCGACCTGGGATGAGGCGCCCTGTTCAGGGGCGTCGGCGAGGATTCGCTCCACCGTCTCGGATCCCACCCCGTAATGGATCCGGATCGCCTCCAGGATATCGCTCTCACAGGCCAGAACCCGTTCGAACCGGAAGCCGTGGCTGCTCTCAATATCCTCCATGGCCGACTGGTCAAAGGGATTGGCCACCGCCACCACCAGCTGATGTCCGTTCAAGGCGACCGGCATGACGTGGTAGTGGGCCACAAAACGGGCCGACAGACTTGCCACCGCGGCGGGCTCCGGGTGTGTCTCCCGCAACGAGATGAAACGGATTCCCTGCTGGCGCGCCACCACACGGAGAAGCTTATCCTCGGCGACAAGGCCCTGAAGAACCAGCGACTTAAGCAGCGGTTCATTCCGAGACCGGGAAAGACGGATCGCCTCCTCAAGCTGGCTGGAGGTGATCAGCTTCTCCTCAACCAGCATATTACTCCATTGTGGCGCCATAACTTAAGTGATCCTTCAGGGGAGCCTCCCGACCATGTAGAATTCCCGCTCATCACGATCATCAAAGGCGCCCTCGATAATCTGGGAGCAATCATTGATCGTTACCTCGGTGGGAACATACTGGCCTTTTCGCCCGGTATAGGATTCCGCGACAAAACAAGGTTGGGTCAGGTAGTTCTGGAGCTTCCGGGCCCGTTCATAAACCAGTCGGTCGGTCCGCGACAATTCATCGATTCCGATAACCGCCACGATGCGCCGCAATTCATCATACTTGGTCAGCATCCGCACCACTTCCTGGGCAATGTTAAAATGCCGTTCCCCGACAATGGCTCGGTCCATATTCGAGCTTGAGGAGCTCAGGGGGTCAATCGCCGGATATAGCCCGAGCTGAGCCCGGTCACGCGACAACACCAGCACGGAATCGAGGTAACTGAAAATGGCCACCACGGCGGGATCCGTCAGGTCATCCGCCGGCACATACACGGCCTCAAAGGCCGAGATGGAGCCACCGCTTCCGGCCTTGATCCGCTCGTGGATATCGCCAACCTCGGAACTCAGCGTGGGCTGATAGCCTGTCTCGGACGGCACGCGGCCCATCAGGGTGGATATTTCCGAGCCCGCCTGCACAAAACGGAAGACATTATCGATGAAGAGCAGCACGTTCTTCCCCTGCTCCTGGAGCCATTCCGCCTGGGTAATCCCGGTTTTTACCACTTCAAAACGGGCGCCCGGCGGCTCATCCATCTGTCCGAAGGCCATGATGACTTTTTTCAGGATACCCGAATGTTCAAATTCAAAATAGAGCTCGTTACCTTCCCGGATACGTTCCCCGACACCGGCAAACACACTACAGCCGTCATGCTCCGCAGCGACGTTATGAATGAGCTCCTGAATGACGACGCTCTTGCCGCAGCCGGCGCCCCCGAGAATTCCGGTCTTGCTTCCCTTTACCACCGGGTACAGCAGATCAATCATCTTGATCCCGGTCTCCATCACCTCGCGCTTGTTATCCACCAGGGTTGCCACATTGACGCGAAGCTTGCTCACGTCCCGGTGGATAGGCCGGGTTTCCGTGGCATTAATGGGGCCCTTGCCGTCAATGGGTTGTCCCATAACGTTGATGATCCGACCGAAGAGCGCATCGCCCACAGGCACCCGCAACACATCCCCCGTCGAAGTGGCCACCGCGTTCCGCTGGAGATTCAGAGTGGAAGACAGGGCGATACACCGGGCCACGCTTCCCTCCAGATGCTCGGCCACCTCCATCGCAAGGTCACGCTTGTCAAAGGTTCTGACCATGACCAATTCATGCAGATCCGGCATATCCGAAATCTGTTCGAACTTAATGTCCACCACAGGACCCTGGACTCCGATCACCTTACCCTTTTTGAGTTCACCGACCGCTTTATCGCTCATAATCATGCCACCTTCCGCTTCTTCTTCTTCCGTGACGAGAACGATTCACGCATGCTCTTATCCACAAGTTCATGAGCAGCCCGGAAACATTGATGTTTCAGTTTCTTATGCTCCTGCGAAAGTTTCTGGCTGCTATCCTCAAGATGCATGGCGCGAGCCGCGAATTCCGCCAGCTTGCTATCTTCGAACACTTCAAACAGTTTCGAGGCCACCCACATGCCGGCCAGGTATTCCACCATGTCGCGGTAGGAGGATTCCACCGTCACCTTCCGCGCATCCTCCATATGCTTCCTGATCCCTGTCTGCTGCCGGGATATTGCGGAATCCGAGCTTTTATCGAACAACTCCCCGCACGGCAGAATCTGCACCGTATCCACCGTCTGCTGCGTAAACGACAGGGCGCGGGGATGAACCAGTACCACCTTCCCGATCCGTTCTTCGCTCACCTCTTTCACAATGTAATCCCGGATTTCGAGCGCCTGTTCAAACCGGGTTTCAGGGTTGATCCCCGGGAATCCCTTGAATTCGATCCCCTTTTCCCCCATCTTGGATATTCCCCGGTCGCCGATTACAATATAACGGACTTTCTCATTTGGGAGGGATCCCTGCACATCATACCCTGCCGCCATCACGCCGGCATTGAGCCCGCCCATGAATCCTGAATCCGAGGTCACCAGCACAATACCGACCACATCGGTGGCAACGGAAACCAGCGGGGCCTTGACATCCACCATATCCACAACCCGGAAAAAACCGGCGAACTGGGCCATGAAATCGGCAAAACGCTCCTTGGCCCGTTCCAAGGTATGGTACTGGGACGCCGCAATGTTTTTCAGCGTCTGGATCAACTGAAGGAACTCGGCGTTAAACCGAAGATCGCGTCTCAGTTGACTCAGCAGAGCCATGATCCATACTCCCGAACTGAAGCCCAAGGCTTACACATGCTCGCGCTTCAATTCTTCAATGGCCTCGTTAAACCGGTTCTTCAGGCTGCCGTCAATCTCGAGGCTTCCCAGTTTGATCTTGATACCCGCCATCAAACTCTGATCGATGGCTTCGCTGACTTCAAGGGACGCGCCAAATTTCCGCGCCACAAGATCCTTCAGGTGCGTGCGATGGATGGCGTCCAGGGGATGACTGCATACCACATCAATGGAGGGGGCCGAAATAGTGATGCTGCTGGCATCCATCTCATCCAGGGCGATCAGCAACTCATCCAGGAAAACCTGATCCAGTTTCCGGCCCAATTCCTCGCTGAATACCATTTCATAGACACGTCCGGCATACTGCACCGCCTGCGCCTGCGCTTCCCGGATCAGTTCCTGGCGCAGTTTCTCCTTGCTCCGGTTCGCCTCATCAAGAATGCGGTCACGCTCCTTCCGGGCTTCATCCAAAAGCCCGTCCCGTGCCTTCAACACCTCTTTTTCCATGGTCTCGCGCGCCCGGGCGAGGGCTTCCTGAGCCTCGGCGCTTTTCCGCCGGAAATCCCCCTCGTTTTCGTCCATGCGCTTGCGGACCGCCTCTTCCTTCCGCCCGAGTTCCGCCTCAGCCTCGCGGAGTTTCCCGGTAGCGGCCTGGGTGTCGCCCAGGAGCAATCGCTTCAACCCGAGGACAAGCACAATAAACACCGCCACCTGCGCCATAACCAGATATACCATGATTCTCATAATTCCCCTTACCTCCCGAATAATTGAAAGAGCACGAGCAGAGCGATCACCGCGATAGCCTCTGCAAACACAAGCGCAATAATCATTGCCTGAAGTATTTTCTGGGCCGCCGAGGGATTACGCCCCAGCGCCCGGATACTGGCATACCCGATGGATGCGATCACGGCCGAGGGGCCCAGCACCGTCAAAAAAATGACCAGGAAGATGACAAAGTTATGCATCGTTTATTCGTCCGTTTTCTTTTTGACCTTCGGCGCGCCCTGCTCCTCAAGAAGAATCACGCACTCCTCATCAAGATAACGTATCATACCTTTTTTTATCGGTATACGGGTCTTCCAATCAACAATGATTTCCCCCTCCTTCAGGAGGCTGACAATCGGCACATGATAAGCCAGAAGTTCAAACTCCCCGGCATCACCGGGCAGAAACACGCTCCCCACCATTCCCTCAAAAACCACATGCTTGGGATTCAGGATCTTGAGTGAGAACGTTGCCGCCATGCTTATTCCTTTTTCACAAAAAACGCCTGAATAACTGCGGCCATTCGTCGCTCGAGTTCGGGTGTCAACCGGAGCGCCTCCTTCACATCCATCTCAAGGGCCGGATCGCGGGTCCGGGCAAAGGACTCAATCCCTTCCCGGAACCGGATCCATTCTCCGGGTTCCTGGTCATCAAGAACTCCCAGCCGCATCGCATACAAAATCAGTATTTCATCCAGATAACCCACGGGCTGGGACTGCGGCTGAAGGAACATGGCCATCATCACCTGCCCCTGCTTCATCACGCGTTCCGATTCTTTTGACAACCCGGACTGTAACTTGCTCAGGCGGGCGATCTCCACGAATTCCAGGTAGTTTCTACGCAACCCGCTGCTGAGTTCCCGCAAAATCAAGGGTTGCGCTTTCCCCCCCACGATTGAGAGGGACAGTTTGAAATCAAGGGCAGGCCGCGTTCCCTCGCCAAACATACTTGAGTTGAGGCTCACCAGCCCGTCACAAATGGAAATCAGGTTGGAGGGGATATAGCCGGTCAAGTCGCCCTGAAGCGTATCCGCCACTCCCAGAAACGTCATGGATCCCCCGCCATGATCACGGTTCAAGCGACCGGCCCGCTCCATGAGCTGGGTCTGAATATAAAAGATGTCGCCGGGATAGGCCTCACGGCCCGGGGGCCTTTCCAGCAGAAGGGAAATCTGGCGGTAGGCCCAAGCGTGCTTGGTAAGATCGTCAAAAACCACCAGGACATCCCGTCCCTGACGCATCAGGTGCTCGCCTATTGTCGCCGCCGAGAAGGGCACGATATATTGTTCTCCGGCGGTGGCGCTGTCGGTGGCGGCCACGACAATGGTATAGGATAACGCCCCTTTTTCGGACAGCACGGTCAGCACCTTCTCCAGGGCCACCAAGGCTTTCCCGATGCAGCAGTAGATGCACACCACATTCCGCCCGCGCTGGCTGAGGATGGCATCGGTCGCCAGGCTCGTTTTCCCCGTCATGCGGTCACCCAAAATCAACTGGCGCTGCCCCTTGCCGATGGGCACCATGGCATCCACAACCCTTACGCCTGTGAACAGAAAATCCTCAACCGGCGCCCGCTCCGTAATCATCGGCGAGGGGGCGAAGACAGGATTGTTCGCCGCGGCGACGATTTCACCGCGGCCATCACAAGGCACTCCCATCGAGTCCACCATGCGCCCGATCATGGCTTCGCCGACCGGAATGGTAAACGGCTCACTTTCCCCTTTGACCGTCTGCCCCATGCGGACACCCGTGTCACTTCCCAGAAGAAGGGCCAGGACATCCTCCTCGTCATAGCCCATGATGATTCCCTTGTTGCCATCACCAAAATCCACAAGCTGCCCATTCAGGCATGAGGGCAGCCCCGTAATCCGGACGATCATTTTTTTGACGTCCTTGATCGTCCCGGTCTCTGTGATCTTGACTTTAAACGGCGATATTACCATACGACGTGAGTTGCTCATGGAGCCCCTCCTTGATCTCTTCCGTAAGATCCTTCTTCTGAATCAAGGCCTGAATCAGTTCCGGCTTATCAGCCCTGATTTTAGCCAGAATGCCAACCTGATAGGCATTCACCTGATCGGGCTTGAGATTTTCCATAAACCCATTGGCAAGCGCATAGAGAACAATGATCTGCTCCTCGATCGCAAACGGGCCATTCTTGTCCTGCTTCAGAATCTCGGCCACGACCTTTCCTTTCTGAAGGCGCTTCTCGACCGCTTCTGACACCCCGGCTTTGATACGGGTCAATTTTTCCAGTTCCTTGTATTGAATATACTCCAACCGGAGAATTCCCGCCAATTTTCTCATGGCCGGCCATTGCACCTTGCTGCCGATACGGGACACGGACAGCCCGATATCAATGGCGGGTTTGAACCCTTCGGTGAAAAGAGGCGTGCTGACATAAATCTGCCCGTCGGTCATGGAGATGATATTCGTGGGGATATAGCCGGTCACGTCACCCTGAATCGTTTCCACGATCGGGAAGAACGTCATGGACCCGGATCCCCGTTCCGGGCGCAATTTTCCAGCCCGCTCCACGAGCTGGGAATGAAGATAAAAAATATCGCCCGGATAGGCGTCACGCCCCGGTGAGCGCTCAAGGAGCAGGGACATCTGCCGGTAAACCCAGGCGTGCTTGGTTAGATCATCGAAGGCCACGAACACATCCCGGCCTTTTTCCATGAAATATTCGCCCAGACTGGCCGCAACATAAGGTGCCAGATACTGCTGTCCCACAGTGGCGGAGGCGGTCGCCGACACAATAATGCAATAACTCATGGCATCCCGCTCACGCAACAAGTCGAGCACCTTATTCAGGGAGGCTTCGGACTTCCCGATGCAACAGTAAATACAGATGACGCCCTTGCCGCGCTGATTGAGAATGGTATCGGTGGCGATGGTGGTTTTCCCGGTGACGCGATCGCCCAGGATCAACTGGCGCTGCCCCTTTCCCACCGGGTTCATCATGTCCAGGATTTTCACCCCTGTTTCAAGCGATTCCTTCAGGGGCGTACGCTCAAGAACACTGGGCGATTGATTAAAGATGGGTTGCCGGCGCTCCGCCTTGATGGGGCCGAAACCATCGGTGGGTTCAGCCAACCCGTTGACAATCCGCCCCAGAAATTGCTCCCCGACAGGAACCGTACAACTTTCAATCGTGGAGTAGAGCTTGTCGCCGGGCTTGGTCTTGGCGCCTTCCTTGACAATCATCACCAATTCATAGTCGTCGTCGAACCCGACAATGACTCCCTGACTTCCTCCGTCAAAATGCACCAATTGACCATTCATGCAGTTGGTCAATCCGGTGATATGAGCAATCCCCTGTTTGATTTCGGCAACCACCCCATATTCCTTGATCTGGAGGGGGGATATCTTCAATGCTAAAGCCATGGTTTCTTTCTTTACTCTGTCTTCTGCCCTCTGTCCTCTGACTTCTGCCCCATTCCTTCGACCTTTTCGGCTTTGCCCTTGCCATACCAGCGCAGGTAGAACAGCAGACTGAAAACCCCAAGAAAGCCAAGAATGATGTAGATGATCACCCAGGTGGTCCGTTTGTCGGGGCGGGGCACATCCATCATCGGCACCCCCCCTTTCATGGGTTTCTCACTCGGCTGGAATAACTCCTCCAACCGCTGGATCCGGGTTTCGATTTCATGGATATCCGTGGCCTGACGCCGGGCAAACGCGACGTACTGGTCATTGACCCCCTCCGGGCTTTTACGCGCTTTGACCTCATCGAGATCCTTCAGGATCACCTGGGCCTGAGCGATGACGGCCTTGTAGGAATCCATTTCGCGGGTAATGTTAAGAATCTCTTTCACCCGGGCTTCAAGCTTGGGCAACTTCCCGCCACCCGTCGCCCAGGGATCACGGATTTTGACGTCAAAAACCTTTGTCCCCTGCGGCTCAAGCTCAATATCCTCAAGCAGATAGGCGTAGCAGAGGTTCTTCGTGGAATCCACGCCAATCTGCAAACCTCCCGCATCCAGGATATCCGTCGGCCTCACTTCGGCGGGGAAATCATGCTTCAGCGGCACTTTCCGTTTCTCGGTCAGCGAGGAATTGGAAATTTTGATGTGAAGGACGATAACCGCATTGGTCGCGTCATTCATATCCCGATCTAGCCGGGGCGGAATCTTGGGTGCCCCGAGAATGACTTCGGGGTCCTTGCCTGACGCAATCACCAGATTCTCCAGGATTCCAACATCCGTTCGGATCCGGGTGACAGCCTCGCTATTCGCCTCATAGGCACGGATATGTTCCAGGGGTTTGACCGCCCCGACTTCATAAGCCGCCTGACGGGCCAGCACCGTCTTCACCCCGGTATCGATCAAGTCCTTGAGCCGCCCGGCCGACTCCTCCTTATTGGAGGACTTCAACGCCTCGGCCAGTTTTCCGGCATGCGTTTTCAGCGTCTGGATATCCGCCTCGGGGATCGTCCAGATATCCTTGATGACCACCTCGAATATGCGGCTTTCCGAGGGTTTCAGTTCCACCTCTTTTTTGACGGCATAGGACTTGGTGTCTACATCATACACAACATCCAACCCGCCGGCGTTGACAACATCCTCCGGCTTGACCTGGCCGGGCAGGGCGGAATTGACGGTGGCTTTCTGATTTTCAGTTTTCGAGGGATTGATCACCCGGATCTTGAGAGTGATGACGGCGCCGTGAGCCTGACCCCAGGAAAGAAGAACCAGTCCGGCCAGGACCCATGGATTGCGATAGTTAGACATAAGGTTAAACCTCACCCACTGATGTGACGGCAATGGTAACACCTCGGCAAAATCCGCGCAAATAGAAACAGGAAAGGCCTACTGTTGCGTGATTACAGCGGAGCCTTCGTTCTGGTATTGATCGCGCACGGTGATGATATTGTCACCCTTTGCCCCGGAATTGGCCTTGTAGGTGGCATTGCTCCCGGATTGGCTGATAATGGTCCCAAGCGCCGGATTGGAGACCCGCCACTCAAGGGGAAGCGCCAGCGTCCCGCTGGTTTGGGCGGTAAACACCACGGCTTCAGTCGCATTACTTGAGGCTCCACCCAAGGTCACCGACGACGGGGAAATCCCAATGCCCCCGGTTCCGCCCGCGCTTTCACAGCCGCTCCAAACGAACGCCGCCATAGCCACCATCACCGCCGACACCCAAATCAATCCAAGTTTTCTCATAATCATCCTCCTGCTAATAAATAGAAGTTACATCTACGGTATATTACTGAATGTGTAAACTATTTTCAGCTTTGGTAAGCGACGGCTCGCCGAGCCGTCCGCAGCGGCCAGCGGCGTGGCCGCCCTCCCACACTCCCGTCGCCCTGCGTGCGACGGCTACAGAAGAGGGGAACCGCCGCTCTTTCTTCTCTTCTGTAGCCGTTCGACGAAGGCGAACGGGGGCCAAACCCTGAGGCCCACCCTGATTCCACTCCCGTCGCCCTTTGTTGTCTTCGCAAGGGCGCTCGCGACGTCGAGCGCGCAGCGGCCAGCGGCGTGGCCGGGAGTCCGCTTACAGCGACAAGATTGCCTTCTTGACAGCCTTGAAGAGTTGCTGATCGGAACAGATGGCCCGGACTTTACCATCCCGCCCCACCACGACATTCCCGCTTTTCACCGGCCACTCCCCGCTGCCTTGGACGCCATCACCTTGGCGAAGGAGGCTTCCCACCGACAAATCCGGATAAAGGCCGAGAGCGAGTGGGATCGACTCTCCTTTGCCCTCTCCTTCCGGCAACACCCATAGGCAAATCAATCCCTGATCCCCGTATAACTTCATCAGCCGGGATAACCCGCCAGACTCTCCCGGGTATTGAGATCGAGAGGAAGCCTCCACATAGGCCGAGTCGAAGTGGTAGACCACGATATGCCCTTTCAACTCATCGAACCTCAGTGGAGAACCGCTCTCCGGGCCTCCCCCAAGCCAATGTATGGCCGTGAAAAGATTGCTGATTTGTTGCGAGGTCAGTGAATCAGGCATAACAACAGCACTCCCGCCCCCTCCCCCACTCCCCACTTCTAACTCCGGACTCCTCGCCTCTGGATTCTGGATTCTGGATTCTGGATTCTGGATTCTGGATTCTGTCCTCAACACCACATCAATCTCCTGTCCCATGGGTTTCAAACCTGAAACAGAGCGGGAAAGATACCCTTTAGACTCCACATTGATTGAAATCAAATTCTCAAGTAGATCGCGGATCACAAACCATCCCTGAGCATCCGTCACCACCCGCCCCACTTCACGGACAACGGGGGGCATGGAGCTGACGGTCAACTCCGCCAATACAGGCATCCCTTTTTCATCCAGTACCCGTCCACGCAGGGAAATTTCCCCGAGAAATTGGAGGGTGATCACGATGGGGGCCACGGGAAACGCCTCTTCGCCATTCGTCACCAGGCGATATCCTGGTTTTTCAGCCATCAGCATATATCGGAGTCCAGCCGGAAGACCTTCCATCGTGAACTCGCCGTTTGCTGTCGAATAAACGGGCGGAATGATGCGATCCAATGGAAAAGGAATGGAATACGTTGGCAGGGTAACGGCCGTCAGATCGGCCATGGGCACAGGAGAAATATCCCGCTTTGAGGCCTCGGGCGCCTTGAATCCAGTGACGTGAATCCGGGCATTGGCGACCGGACGCCCGGCAAGATCAACCACCCGCCCGGAAAGGGCAACCGGCAGGGCGAGTTGAATCGTCAATCCCGAAGGTTTGCCGCCTGTCCACGCCTCTGCCCCGACCAATGGAAGCGAGGGATGCTCGGCATAAACCAAGCCATAACGGCGGCCATCCGGTAGCTGGCCGGTCGCCCGGCGCTCCACCTTGAAACCGCCATCAGGACCCGTCAGGATCGGTGGTTCATTACCCCACTCCCCGGCGAAAACGATACTCTCCCGACCTCCCACCACGTTCCCGGAGATCGCCACCCGATCCATTTCCCATTCCAATTCCTTAAGCAACTCGTGCGCCACCGAGACTGTGGCGTCGCTCAGGGGGAACGTTTCCTTAAGTTCCCGCCAGGCGCGGCGGGCCTGCTCAGGCTGTCCTGAGCGTCTTTCGCAAAGTCCGATACGGAACAAGATTTTTTCAGCCAGCTCCCGATCCGACGTCCGGGCCATGGGAAAAAGCTCCCGGTAGTCCCTCACAACCGTCATCCGGTCTCCGGCCAACTCCCGCTCATAGATCTGCGCATAGCGCAATGACAGCGTGGTATTGGTTCCCGCCAAGACCGGAAGCGCGCAGAGAAAGAGATAAAACCCCAGAAAGAGGAAGACTTCACCACTGATTGAAGAAATGAAAGAAATCCGGAAAAGAGAATGTTGCGGCATTTTTGTTCGGGAGTACCCGAGCCAAAAATCCCGCAACGGTTCTTCAAGAAATCGAACAAAACAAGCAACACTTCGCCCGAACCCTGTGTTAGTCCACTCCATCCGTGCTTCGTCTTTTTTTATCCCAATTCCCAAAAAGGTCGTTTCGCGATTTTTGATGGCTGGTAGCCTGCCCTCCGTAGCCTTGCGCGAAGGATGGGTGCTCGCCAGACACAAAAATCGCGAAACATTACTCTTCTGCTTTGCCTGAATTTCTTCCATTTCTTCAATCAGTGGTTAAGTCGTCCCTCTTCAATGCGGGGTTTTGCAAAACTTGTATCCTACGCCGTGGACGGTCAGGATGTGGAGGGGGGTGCGTGGATTTTTTTCAATCTTCGCGCGGAGCATCGCCACAAAGGTATCCAACGAGCGCTGGGTTCCGTAAT
>Ga0194060_10002438_pt1 | contig 13238 bp, 10 predicted proteins | sample SepL225m_MetaG_FD_163427 | JGI IMG/M metagenome (GOLD analysis project Ga0194060, IMG submission 163427) | Anoxic zone freshwater microbial communities from boreal shield lake in IISD Experimental Lakes Area, Ontario, Canada - Sep2016-L222-5m | ecosystem: Environmental > Aquatic > Freshwater >... | reverse complement strand
CTTGGTGAAGCTGGTGGGAAGAGCGGTTGTCGGGGCGGATGATAGCATCATTAACCAACACCGCCACGCTTTTTCCATCGGAACCAAGGATCGAAAGCAGATCACTGACCGACGAATCGGGTGGAAGAGGCTGCTGTTCTCCGTTCAGTTCAATAGTAATTATTTGTGACATATTGTCATTATTTCTTTTGTTGTATCCCATAGGTGCAAGCCGTGATACATCCCCACAAATCCCACAACCATGTCATTAACCATATCCGGCCATGTCGCTTACGACGTGGTGGTACGCGATGCCGTGCATATAGGTGCACGACATGTCGTGCTCTTACGGGGTTCCAAGGGCGTTCAGCAGATCAGCCTCCAGATCCTCGGCATTTTCCAGGCCGACAGAGATTCGCACCAGGTTGTCGGTGCATTTCCGCCGGTCACGCTCCGCTTGCGAAAGTGCCCAGAGCGTCATTTTTGCCGGTGAGGAGATGAGCGACTCGACGCCGCCAAGGCTGTCAGCAAGCACGAAGAGCTTGATGGTGGCGAGCAGTTTTTTCACCGCAGGAAGCCCCTCTTTCAGCGAGAATGTTACCATGCCGCCGAAACCGCTCATCTGCGCTTTTGCCAGTTCGTGCTGCGGATGGGATGCAAGACCGGGATAAAAAACCTGCTCCACCGCCGGATGGCCTTCAAGCATTTTGGCAAGGAACATGGCGGTTGCCTCATGCTCCTTCATGCGGATTTTCAGCGTTTTGAGTCCACGCAAAATGAGCCAGCAATCCCAGGGGCCGGGCACGGCTCCTGCGGCACCCTGGTAGTTTTTGATAGCAGTGTGCAAGGCATTGTTGGAGGTTACAACAGCTCCTCCGATAACGTCGCTGTGGCCGCCAAGATATTTGGTGGTGCTGTGGACGGCAATATCCGCCCCAAGCTCAAGAGGGCGCTGAAAATAGGGGCTGGCGAAGGTGTTGTCTACTGCCAGCAGAATGCCGCGCTTTTTGGCCAGCGCGGCAAGTGCCCGTATGTCGCAAAGCTGAAGCAGCGGATTGCTTGGTGTCTCAATCCAGATTATCTTCGTCGCCGGTGTGATGCAGGCTTCGTAGCTCTCAATGGATTCATTTTCGGTGTAGCTGGTGGGCACACCCCAAGGGCGCAGAAGCTGCTCAAAAATGCGGTAGCTTCCACCGTAAATGTCGTTGCCCGCAACAATATGATCGCCAGGTCTCAGCACCTGTAATGCCGCCATGGTTGCCGCTACCCCGGAGGCAAAGGCGAGACCGTACTTGCCATTTTCAAGCAGGGCAAGGGCTGACTCAAGCGCCTTTCGCGTCGGGTTGCCAATTCGTGAATAAAAAAACTCACTCCGTTCGTCGAGGCTGTCGCGTCCGAAGGTTGAGGTCTGATAGACAGGAACCGTGACGGAGCCTGTCTGCGGGTCAGGCGCTTGTCCGTCATGGATGGCAAGGGTTTCAAAGTGCATGGAGTGTGGTTTACTTTTCCGAAAAAATGAGGCCAAAGATAACCATTATTTTTCTCATGCTCCCAAAAACGTGACATTCGCCAGGAAAACGTCACGTTTTGAAATGCACAGTGCTATCTCCGCTGGATATGGTTAATCACATCAACCAGCCGGTCGATCTCATCTTTCGTGTTGTAGAAGGCAAGCGACGGGCGCACGGTGCCCTCAACGCCGAAGCGGCGCAACGATGGCTGGGTGCAGTGGTGGCCGGCGCGGACGGCAATGCCTTCGCGGTCGAGCAGTTTGCCAACCTCTTCGTTCGGCAGATTGTTCAGCACAAAAGAGAGCACGCCCACCTTGTTTCTTGCCGTGCCTATCAGACGCAGACCCGGAATGCGAATCAGCTTTTCAGTGCCGTACTCGGTCAGTTCGTGCTCGTACTGGGCAATGTTTTCAAGACCAATTTTGCGCACGTAGTCGAGCGCGGCACCGAGGCCGATCGCATCGCCGATTGACGGGGTGCCAGCCTCAAATTTGGCCGGTGCCTCGTTATATACCGTCTCCTCAAAGCGCACATCCCTGATCATGTTGCCGCCACCCTGCCACGGGGGCATCAGCTCCAGCAACTCCTTTTTGCCATAGACCACGCCGATGCCCGTTGGGGCAAAAATCTTGTGTCCCGAAAAGACAAAAAAGTCGGCATCCAGATCCTGCACGTTGACCGGAATATGGGCAACCGACTGGGCACCATCAATCAGCACCCGTGTGTCGTACCGCTTGGCCAACTGAATCATCTCCTTGATGGGCAAAATGGTGCCAAGGCCGTTTGAAGCCTGTGTCAGCGAGACAAGTTTTGTCCGTGGCCCAAGCAGTTTGGTGTACTCTTCGAGGATGATTTCACCCCGATCGTTGACCGGTGCCACCTTGATGCGGGCACCCTTCTCCTGTGCAACCATCTGCCACGGCACAATATTGGCATGATGCTCAAGGATGGAGAGCACAATCTCGTCACCGGGCTGGAGAAACTTGCGTCCCCATGTTTGGGCCACAAGATTTATACCCTCGGTTGTGCCCCGGACATAGATAATTTCTGAGGTTGACCCGGCGCCGATAAACTGGCGAATCTTTTCGCGAGCCCCCTCATAAGCGTCGGTTGCGCGTGCCGCAAGCGTGTGCGCTCCCCGATGGATATTGGAGTTGTCGGTAGCATAAAAGTGGGCGACCGCGTTAATGACGCTCAGCGGCTTCTGGGTCGTGGCGGCGTTGTCGAACCAGGCCAGCGGCTTGCCGTGAATTTTTTGATGCAGCACCGGAAAATCCTTGCGGATGGTGGCAACATCAAACCCCTCAGGCTGATGCACAGGCAGGCGTGGTTCGCGCAGAAAATAGTATGGCTCAGCCGAAGCGTCAGGGAGGCTGAAGGGCAGAGAGCTGCCGCCGGGTGTTTCGGTGTTGCCATTCGGCCAAGCTGGCGCTGGTGCCTTGCCGGGGAGTTCGGGGTGGGTGCCGATTGGGCTGTTCAATCCATACCCTGCAGGCGACTCTCCGTCACGAAGCGACTGAAAGACAAACTCCAGTACCGGATCGCCCTGTTGCTCAGTGAACTCCCTGTAAAGCTTCTCCGCATAGCACTTCCCCTCCGGCTGCGCTGGCAGTGAGCGGCGCAAAAATTTGTCGAAGCCTCCCGTGTTCTCTTTTTTCCCGGAATAGCTCTGTTCCTCAGTCAGCCTGTTGGCGTGGTGCTCCAGCGGTTCCGGCTCTTTTTCGGATGCCATGGGCAAAAAATAGAAATCCTGCGTCGGCAACAGCGGAGCGGCGTTGGCGGGAGGCTCAGCACCATCCTGCGCCCCAGCATAAGGTACGCCATCAAAAAGTGTCGTGGTTGCTGCTGATGGAGCTGCCGCTGCGTCGCTCTCGCTTCGCGGAACACTTCCTGCTTCCGGTGCTTCGTTAAACAGACGGCTCGCAAGCTGCGCAATAAACGTGGGGTTCAGTGCGTCGCTCCCCTCTCCTGTGATGTTCGGATGTTGATATGCTTCTGGCATAAAGGTACAGTGATAACCCATTGCAGTCAAGGCTATGAGCTGCAATGGGCTGGTTGGTCAAAAAGCTTTTCTATTTTACTTTTGTTCCCGATTTGCGATGCTCGTAATCGTGGTAGTATCCCACTTCGACATTTTCGAGAATTGCAAGTGCATCGTCGGTTAACACCGCCAGCGACGAGTAAAGCGTCAGCAGATAGGAGGCGACACCAAGCTTGTCGAGCCCCATCAACCGTGCCGAAAGGCTTGGGCTGATTTCGCCCGGAATTCCGGCCTGATGCAGACCAACCACCCCCTGCTCATTTTCGCCGACACGGACAAGGATGATGTTGGTGGTGCCGTGGCCCGATTTGCTGTTTTTGTTGATCTCCAGTTTATCGCTCGGAATCAGCGGTACGCCACGCCACGTCAACACCGGAGTGCCGAAGAGGTTGATGGTGGCAGGAGGCACACCGCGCCAGGTGCATTCGCGCTCAAATGCGGCGATGGCTTTGGGGTGCGCTATAAAGAAGGCCGGTTTTTTCCACACCTTCGTGAGCAGATCATCAAGATCATCCGGTGTCGGTGTGCCATACCGGGTGCTGATGCGCTGACCGGGATCGGCAGAGTAGAGCAGGCCAAACTCTCTGTTATTGATAAACTCCCACTCCTGACGCTCCTTGATGCCTTCGATGGTAAGGCGCATTTGCTGCTCAATCTGGTTGAACGGCTCGTTATAGAGGTCGGAGACTCTGGTATGCACGCGGACGACCGTCTGGATAGCCTGCAGCGAATATTCCCTCGGTTTGTTGGAGTAATCGACATAGGTTTCAGGGATTTCAACATCCTCTTCAAAGCCTGCAATCAGGTCGATATGTTTTTCGCCATGCTTGTTGACCGTTGAACGTATTTTAAGATACTCCGAAACCGTGCTCTGGAACGATCCCTTAAGGTCGGGGAACTCTTTGAAAAGCTTGTCGATATCAACGCTGGAGAGGGAGAAAAACGATCCCGGAGTGATGGTGCGAATGGTGACGGAAGATGGCTTCTCGGACACCAGCTCCTCTTCGCCATAGTACTCACCCTCTGATAGCAGGGCGATGCGCAAATCCTCACCATGCAGCCCCTTGCTGAGAATTTCAACCTGGCCATGGGCGATAATAAAAATTTTATGGCGGTCTTCGCCTTCAAGAAGCAGAGTGTTGCCCAGTTCAGCCTCTTCAAGCACAAATTTCTTGCTGATGAGGTTGATGATGTCGTTGTCAAAAGAGGCAAAAAGAGGGATACTTTTCAGCGCTTCAGGCCTGAAAGATGCGATACCATCATGAAAGTCGATGCCGATACGCTCTGGTTTCTGCAGCTCGATTTTTGTGCGGTTGACGCGGTAGGTGCCCGAAGAGACATGAACCCACGGGAGCAGCTTCAGCAGCCACCTCGGGGTTATGGAGTTCATCTGGGGTGGCGTTTTGGTCGTATTGGCCAGATTTCTCGCAACGTGGGTCGTTACGCTGCGCTGCAGGTGGCTGTTTGTTTCTGGTTGTGTGTTTGACATAGCAAATAATAATGTGTTAATGGTAATCAATAAACATGGTCCGTTTTAAATGCCAAGACCATCCGTGAACGTGGTTTCAACCGCTTTCTGCTGCAATACCCTTGAATCTGGCGGTACACTTCTTGTCTGCCAGACGTTGCCACCGATAACCGAGTTTCTGCCGATCGTGATTCTGCCCAGAATGTTGGCGTTTGAATAAATCACCACGTTATCCTCAATAATCGGGTGACGCGGCACATTTTTGACCGGATTGCCTTCGTCGTCAAGAGCAAATTTTTTGGCACCCAGGGTGACTCCCTGGTAGAGTCGCACGTGGTCGCCGATAATGCAGGTTTCGCCAATGACGACACCGGTGCCATGGTCGATGCAGAAGAAGTCACCGATATGGGCTCCGGGGTGAATGTCAATACCGGTTTCCGAATGGGCCATCTCCGCAATAATTCTGGGGATCAGGGGCACTCCCAGCGAGAGCAGGGTGTGCGCAGCACGGTAATTGATCATGGCCCTGATGGACGGGTAGCAGAAGATGATCTCTCCATAGTTTTTTGCCGCCGGGTCTCCGTCATAGATAGCTTTCACATCAGTCCAGAGTTTTCTCCGTATTTCAGGCAGTGTTCCAATAAACTGCCGGGCATTCCCTGCGGCTTTTTCTTCGGCATTCCCGGAGCTGTTGTGCTCAGTGTCAAAATGCTGAACACTGAGAAGCTGCTCTTCAAGCAATCCATAGAGCTTTTCTATCCGTACGCCCAGAAAGTGGTGGCGCGACTGTTTGCGGAGCACAGGACCGCCGAAGTAACCCGGAAAGATTATTGATCGGAGAAGCTCTACAATCTCCTTCACTTTTTCAATAGAGGGTAGCGGATGTTCACGATGCTCCGGATCGTCCCTTTCAGTATCATTGGGGGCTGACAATAATTGTATTGCCTCATCAATGATGCCGTTATTGTTGGTTTCCATGTATAAATAATCTTCCCGGTTCTGGATAAATTTCCCTGGTACAATAAAAGTTATCGCATCAGTAGTTCACTGCGTCATTGTCGAACTGGTAAAGCAGTGTCGAGAGGTAACGCTCACCGGTATCCGGCAGAATGACCACAATACGTTTGCCCTTGTTCTCTTCACGCAGCGCGAGCTGGAGGGCTGCATACACCGCTGCTCCTGATGATATACCCACAATCAGCCCCTCTGTTTTTGCCAGTTTGCGTCCCGTGCGAAGCGCATCTTCATTTTTGACAGGGATAATTTCATCAATAATAGAGGTATTGAGAATATCCGGCACAAAGCCTGCGCCTATTCCCTGTATTTTATGCGGTCCTGGCTTTCCTCCGGCAATAACCTGGGAGTCGAATGGCTCTACAGCAATGATTTTGACATCAGGGTTACGCTGCTTCAGTACCTCCCCAACACCAGTAATGGTGCCTCCGGTCCCAACTCCACTGACAAAAATATCAACATTGCCATCGGTATCACTCCAGATCTCTTCGGCTGTGGTTTTGCGATGAATCTCTGGATTGGCGGCGTTTTTAAACTGTTGCGGGAGAAATGAGTTGTCATACTCTGCATGGAGTTCATCGGCCTTTCTGATGGCTCCTATCATTCCCTCCGGGCCAGGTGTCAGCACCAGTTCGGCACCCAGGGCCTTCAGAAGATTTCTCCTTTCAAGGCTCATGGTTTCTGGCATGGTGAGGATCAGGCGATATCCTTTTGCGGCAGCAATAAATGCCAGTGCAATGCCGGTATTGCCGCTGGTTGGTTCGATGATGATACTATCCTTGTTGAGCAGTCCCTTTGCTTCAGCATCCTCAATCATGGAATAACCGATACGATCTTTGACACTTCCACCCGGGTTGAAATATTCAAGTTTTCCAATAATGGTTGCCCTGGTGTCGTGTTCGCGATTGAAGTTTCCCAACTCCAGAAGAGGAGTGTTACCGATAAGATCGGTCAGTTTTTTTGCAATGTGTCCCATAGCTCTCAGTTATTTATAAGGTTATAAATGAATCAAGGTAATCAATAAATGTACCGATGTAAATCACACAAAAGAGGTAGTCCTCTCTACCGTCAATATGGTATCTCAGATATGATACTCGATATTGTCAATCAATCCGGCTTTGATGGCGTACATGAGCAGTTCCGGACTGCTGGAGACGCCAAGTTTGCGGAAAATGTTCTTTCGATGTGTCATGACGGTATGAAAGCTGATATGTTTTTTTGTTGCAATCTCTTTTGTAGAAAGCCCACTGGCAATTTGCCGGACGATTTCAATTTCCGAAGGTGTCAGAATGCTGATATCTTCAGTCGGTGAATCCTTTTTCAGGAGAATGTCGAGCACCTCTCCCGAGTAGTACTTTTTCCCTTTCAGGGCTGCATCAATGGCCAGCTCAATCTCCTCCCGCTCGTCGGTTTTCAGGATAATATTTTTGATACCAACGTCATTCAGCTCCTTGATCTTTACAGAGGTGATGGCATTTGTCAGAATGATTGTCCCCGTTTCCGGATATCTGTTTTTCAGCTCACCCAGTTCACCGATTGAATCAAAATCGAAAAGAGCATAATCCGTGATGACAAGGGAAATCACCTCCTTTTCAAGACATTGTTGCAGGCCACTCTTCGTTGATACCGTACAAAAGGCACGGAACTTGTGAGACAACATCGAAGAGAGTGCCTCGTTGGTTAAAAACTGTCTGTCAGCCAGCACAACAGAGAGATTGCTGTAGTTGTTTTTCATGGTTAAGGTTTCGTTGCTGCCCGCTCAAGCGCTTCGTCAAGCGCCTCGATAAGGTCGTCAGAGTGTTCAAGGCCGACAGAGAGACGAATCAGATCGGGTGAAAGTCCACTTTGCAACTGCTGTTCGGCAGTTAACTGGCTGTGGGAGGTGCTTGCCGGGTGGAGAATCAGGCTCTTGGCATCGCCCACGTTGGCAAGGTGCGAGAAGAGTTTGATGTTGTCGATAATATCCACGGCCGCATTGTAACCACCCTTGATGCCAAACACAACCATTCCACCAAACCCGTTCTTCAAATCTTTTGAGGCTTTCGGGTAAGAGGGATCATTTTTCAGGCCAGGATAACGAACCCAGGCCACTGCCGGGTGCTGTGCCAGATGTTCTGCAATCTTGATGGCATTTTCCGAATGGCGGGCCATCCGTACGGGCAGAGTCTCTATTCCCTGAAGCAATATCCAGGAGTTATCAGGAGAAATGCAGGCCCCAAGGTTCCTGAGTGGGACGGTGCGCACCCGAAGGGCGAATGCAATCGGGGCGAGTGGCTCCGGGAGATCGATGCCCCACCGCAGTCCATGGTAGTTGCTGTCTGGTTCAGTAAAGAGCGGATGCTTCCCACCCTTCCAGTTGAAGCGCCCTGCATCGGTGATGATGCCGCCAATACCGGCACCGTGGCCGCCAAGCCATTTCGTCAGCGAGTTAATGACAATGTCAGCTCCAAGCTCAATGGTTTTAAGCAGATAGGGTGTTGTAAAGGTGGCATCGACAATCAGCGGCAGGCCGTTGCGGTGAGCCACTTCAGCAATCGCCTTCACATCGGTATAGTCAAGCACCGGATTACCGATCGTCTCAATAAAGAGTGCCCTTGTCTTCTCTGTGATGGCCTTTTCAAAATTGGCCGGATCCTTCGGGTCAACAAAGGTGACGGTAATACCAAGTTTTGGCAAAATGGCATCGAACTGGGTGTAGGTGCCGCCATAAAGGTTGTTGGCTGCCACAATGTTGTCACCGGCTTCAGCAAGCGTGATGACGGTGTTGAAAATTGCCGCTGTTCCCGATGCCACAGCAACCGAAGCCGCCCCCCCCTCGAGCTGTGTCACCCGCTGTTCAAGCGTATCAGTTGTCGGGTTCATCAGGCGGGTGTAGATGTTCCCAAGCTCCCGCAGCGCAAAGAGGTTTGCGGCATGTTCGGTGCTCTTGAAAAGATAGGATGTGGTGCGATAGACTGCCACTCCCCGCGAAAGCGTTGCGTCAACCGGCTGGCCCGCATGAAGGGCAAGTGTTTCAAAGCGGTAGTGTTCAGAACTCATGGTTTTACTCTCCTTTATGTTTTGCGTGTGATCTGTGCCTGCGTTATTGTTGATTGTTTGACTGCACTCTCTTGCCGAAAAGCCTGAATCGCTGCAGATTGAACTGGTAAAAGAGGAAGCAGCCAAAGCAGAAACCAGCCAGCGCCACCGAGGCAGCAACAGCCACTACTCCTGAAAAAATCCAGCCCGCCAGAGGTGCCCCCAAAAGAAAGGCGATCTGTGCGCTGCCAAGCAAAACAGCCGCTATAGCGTTATTGAATTGCATCAGCTTCGGATCTTCAGTTTTTGCCGTCAGGTTTTGCCGGGCAAAAAGTCGGGATCCAAGAAAGAAAACAAGGCTCCCTTTTCGTCCAAAAACTGCCGCCAGCAGGATAATAATAAAAAGTACGGTGGTTACTAAGGGCTGCTGGAAGAGCAGAGCGGCCACAATTCCCACAAGCAGCGTTGCCCGGTTAAGCTTCACAATTGGCAGTGGTATTCCTGTGCAGAGGAGAGCTTCACTTGATGATATTGTTGACATAACTAATTTTTTTCTGTTTTTGAGATTTCCATGAGACAACAAAAAAGCCGATCCTGACACTCAGAACCGGCTTGTAAGACTATGCACTACTCGATAAAATGTTTCGAGTAACTCTATCTCTCCCCAGATCCACCTGTGTCACAAGAGTGCTGACAACAGCAACAGCAACAAAGTGTCGCAAGGAAAATCGGGTGAGTGGAGCTCATAATTCAGTTTTTATTATTGTTACTCTTCACAATTGTTAACTCTTTTTTCGCTCATTTCCAAACATGTTTGACTTTTTTATGTTTCTGGATTTCACACGGCGTAATCGCGTAGTGTTCCTGGCTGAGGGCCTCTCCTTTTTGATTTTATAACAAGAATGTCTGAAAATTTATTACATTGTGTTGATTACTCCTTACTAATTTAGGTTATTATTATTTTTTATCTAAAATATATTGGAGCTAAAGAGAAAAGGTCACTCATTATGGGAACTGCAAGCACTCTATCTTCCATTCCGGTGGCTACCCCCTGGATCATTGACACCACGCTGAGGGATGGGGAGCAGGCGCCTGGTGTTGTCTTCAGTGCTTCAGAAAAAATTGAGATTGCCTCATTGCTTGCAGATGCTGGCGTGGATGAACTGGAAATTGGTTATCCGGCAATCAGCCATGAGGAGCAAGCGACTATCAAAACCGTCGTGGCTCAGCATTTGCCGGTAAGACTCACTAGCTGGTCCCGCGCAAAATGGGAGGATATTGAGGCGGCCATTGCCTGTGGAACCGAGGCCGTGCATATCAGCTTTCCTCTTTCGGCGTTATATCTGCTGCTGATGGAAAAAGAGTACGGATGGGTCCAGAGCCAGTTACAGGAGCTTGTCCCGAGGGCTAAAAAATATTTTAACATTGTCAGTGTAGGGGCGCAAGATGCTACAAGGGCAGATCCTGAAATGCTTAAGCGTTTTGTTGTCGATGCTGCTGCCACTGGAGCCGACAGGGTGCGGATTGCCGATACGGTAGGTATTGCAACCCCAATGTCAGTCTTGCGTCTGGTAACGTCACTGAAAGAGGTTTCTCCCGCAGCGCTCGAATTTCATGCCCATAACGATCTCGGAATGGCAACAGCCAATGCTTTTGTGGCACTGGAGGCAGGCTGCCAGGCCGTCAGTGTTTCCGTAACCGGTATTGGAGAGAGGGCGGGCAATGCCGCGCTCGAAGAGCTTGTCATTGCCCTTGCGCTCTCAGGCAATACCCCCTCTAAAGTAGACACCCGGCAACTTTCAAAACTCTGCGCGGTTGTCAGCAAAGCCTCAGGCAGAGTCATACAAGATCAGAAACCGGTTGTCGGTAAATCTGCCTTTCAGCACGAGTCGGGCATTCATTGTGCCGCATTGCTCAAGCACCCACTCTCTTATCAGCCCTTTCTTCCTGATCAGATAGGAGGCGAAAAGTATGAGATGGTTATTGGCAAACATTCAGGAAGCGCATCATTACAGCATTTTTATTCAGGTCGAGGGGTACACATTACCAAAATGGAGGCCAACCATCTGCTTGCCGCTGTCCGCATGAAAGCCACTGAAAAGAAACGTGCACTGCATCCCGAAGAGCTGGATACTCTATACAGCACACTTTTCGTCAAACCATGATAACATTAGAGCACACTTATCATGCTTAAAACACAGAATCAGGAGCACAGCAGCATCGCTCTGCTTGCCGAAGTCAGCCGAACCATCACCAATGAAGAGGATATCAACAAAGTGTTGCGGCTTGTTCTCTTTATCATGTCTGAAAATATGAACATGCTTCGGGGAATGATAACCATTCTCAACCGTGATACTGGTGAAATTGTCATCAACGAATCATTCGGCCTGACCGAAAAAGAGAGAGAGAGGGGGCGTTACCAGATCGGTGAGGGGGTGATTGGCCAGGTGGTTAAAACTGGCAAAGCGGTCATTGTGCCATCAATCAACGACGAACCACTTTTTCTCGACAGAACCAGGTCAAGGGTGAAGGCCGAAAAGGAGGGCCTTTGCTTTATCTGTATTCCCATCAAGGCAGGAACTGAGATCATCGGTACGCTGAGCGCTGACCGGCAGCTTTTCTCACCGGGGGAGTCAGGTAAAAAAAACAGGGAGGGCGAAGAGCGCGTTGATATGCTTCAGCATTATGTTGATCAACTCTCTATCATCGCCTCCATGATTTCACAGGGGATGCGGCTCAAGCAGCTTGCGCATGAAGAGAGCCTCAAAAAACCTGGGCCAGGCATATCAGAACGAGCCTCAAAAGGGGGAGCTTCTGTCGAAGATCCTGATGAAGGAGGCACTCAACCTTCAGATCGACCGGCCAATATTATTGGCAATACAAAGCCTATGGTTGCCCTCTACTCAATGATCGAAAAGATTGCCAGGACCAACGCCACAACACTTGTTCTGGGAGAGAGCGGGGTTGGAAAAGAGCTTGTTGCCAGTGCAATTCACTTTAAAAGCCGCAGGGCTGAGCAGCCATTCATCAAATTTAACTGTGCGGCTTTACCAGAAAGCATTGTTGAAAGCGAGCTTTTTGGCCATGAAAAAGGGGCATTTACCGGTGCGCTGGCCACACGTCACGGTCGCTTTGAGCTTGCCAATAACGGCACCATCTTTCTTGATGAAGTTGGCGAACTCAGTCTTTCGATACAGGCAAAGCTGCTCAGAATCATCCAGGAGAAGGAGTTTGAGCGGGTGGGTGGCTCAAAAACCATCAAGGTTGACGTTCGGGTCATAGCCGCCACCAACCGTAATCTTGAGGAGTTAATTCGTAACGGGCTCTTCAGGGAGGATCTCTATTACCGGCTCAATATCTTTCCGATAACGGTACCACCACTGCGCGAGCGCAAAACAGACATTCTGCTGCTTGCCGACTATTTTGTTGAAAAATACAACAAGGCCAACCACAAAGGGGTAAGGCGCATTTCGACCACATCCATTGACATGCTCATGCGTTATCATTGGCCGGGCAACGTCCGTGAACTGCAAAACTGCATGGAACGGGCTGTTATCCTCAGCGAAGACAATGTGATCCATGGCTATCATCTACCGCCGACACTCCAGACAGCCGAGTCAAGCGGTACCCCCTATACCGGCTCATTACAGCAAAAACTGGAATCGATAGAGCAGGAGATGATTATTGAAGCACTGAAAAGGACTCAGGGGAACATGACACGGGCAGCCGTCCAGCTCGGACTCTCCGATAGAATCATGGGGCTTCGTATCAAAAAATTCAACATTGATTACCGGAAATTTCGTCCATGACTGGATGAAGGGAGGAGTGAGAACCCTCCCGAAAGAACAGAAGCTCTCATGTGCAGCATTACCAGAGAGCTTCTGACACAAGAATCAGTTAATCAGATGATCCTCACACGCTTCACCATCTTCAAGCGCATCCAATATTTCGTCAATCTTCTCCTCGCTGTCAATCTCGCCATACCAGAAGCTTTCAGGATAGACAACCAGTACCGGCCCTTTCTCGCAAAGGTTGAGGCAGCCGGTTGCCGAGACGGTGACGTCACTCATGCCTCGATCAGAAAGCTCGCTTTCGATGTAGGGAATCAGGTTCATCGACTCTTTTTTGTGGCAGATTCCCTGTGGTGTACCCTGCGCCCGGAAACTTGCGCAGACCAGAATGTGATGTTTCGGTTTATCCATTATCT
>Ga0194060_10002437_pt1 | contig 13245 bp, 10 predicted proteins | sample SepL225m_MetaG_FD_163427 | JGI IMG/M metagenome (GOLD analysis project Ga0194060, IMG submission 163427) | Anoxic zone freshwater microbial communities from boreal shield lake in IISD Experimental Lakes Area, Ontario, Canada - Sep2016-L222-5m | ecosystem: Environmental > Aquatic > Freshwater >... | reverse complement strand
ATTTTGCATTTTGCATTTTGCATTTTGAATTCACATGGGCATATTATTTTTAGTTGCGACTCCCATCGGCAACCTCGAAGACATCACCATGCGCGCCCTGCGGGTGCTGCGCGAGGTGCGTCTAATCGCGGCTGAGGATACCCGCCACACTCAGCGCCTGCTGAGCCACTACGAGATCACCACGCGCTGCATCTCGTACCACGAGCATAACAAGCTGGCCCGGCTCGATGCCATCCTGGCGGCCTTGGGCGAGGGCGATGTCGCCCTGGTATCGGACGCGGGCACGCCGGGTGTCTCCGACCCTGGCTACGAACTGGTTTGCGCCTGTATCAGCGCCGGGTTTGTGGTCTCGCCGGTGCCCGGCCCAAGCGCCCCGGTGGCCGCCCTAACCGCCTCGGGCCTGCCCAGCGACCGTTTTGTGTTTGTGGGCTTCCTGCCCCGACACGGCGGCGAGCGCCGTGCGCTGCTTGAGGATCTGGCCGACCTGACCCTCTCCCTGGTCTGCTTCGAGGCTCCGCACCGCCTGGTGGACGCCCTGGGCGACATCCTGGAGGTGCTGGGCGACCGGCAGATCGTGGTGGCGAAGGATCTGACCAAGCGATTTGAGGATCTGCGCCGGGGCGCGGTGAGCGTGGCCCTGGCCCACTTCAGCGCGCACGAACCACGCGGCGAGTACACCCTGGTGATCGCGGGGCAGCCGCCGGGGGGCGAGCGTAAGCGCGACCGACGGCGGCTGTCGGCCCCTACCCTCAACGAGCCACCCAGCGAGGCCGAGATCGCCCGTCGCCTGTGCATCCTGCGTGACCAAGGTCTCGGCGGTAGCGCCGCCGCCCGCGCCGTCGCCCGCGAGCTCGGACTCCAGAAAAGCGTTGTCTACGAGGTATGGTTGTCGCTGTAGGGGCGAAGCAACTGTGCCAGGCATGTTTCAAACCAGCTTGACAGTTGGTAGCGTAGGCTTCCAGCCTGCAAGTGGTACTCCTGACCGCCTGGAAGGCGGTGCTACGTTCGCTGTACACTGTCACGCGGGATCGCCCGATTCTGAAACACGCCCCACGTGCCAGAGGCACGTGGCGCAATTGCTTCGCCCCTGCTTCCATCGCGTACAATAGCAACAGCCGACTGACACCTTGCCGTGATGCTGGAGTACGTACCCCATGCCTACCGCCATTCTTGATATATCTGATCGCCCGGCCACACTGGCCGCTGGCGTATCGCCCTCGCTCTCCATCGTTGTGCCGATCTACAACGAAGAGGATAGCATCCCGCATCTCTATGCCAAGCTCAGCGCGACTCTCCAACGCTACGGCCACGCTTACGAGATCCTTGCGGTGGACGATGGCTCGCGTGACAAGAGTTTTGCTCTGCTGAGCGAACTGGCCGCCAGCGACCCGCGCCTGCGCGTGGTACGCTTCCGACGTAACTTTGGCCAAACGGCGGCCTTCGCCGCCGGGTTTGACCGCGCTCGCGGCGACTATATCGTCACAATTGATGCCGATCTCCAAAACGACCCGGACGACATCCCGCAAATGCTGGCCCGTGCGGGCGAGGGCTTCGATGTGGTGAGCGGCTGGCGCGCCCGCCGCCAGGATCCCTTCATCAACCGGCGGCTGCCCTCGATGATCGCTAACCGGCTGATCTCATGGGTCACTGGCGTGCATCTGCACGACTACGGCTGCTCGTTGAAGGTCTACCGCGCTGATGTGGTAAAAAATATCAACCTGTACGGCGAACTGCACAGGTTCATCCCGGCGGTGGCTTCGTGGCAGGGCGTGGCGGTGACGGAGATGCCGGTTCACCACGAGCCACGCCGCTATGGCACGTCGAAGTACGGGATCAGCCGCACCGTGCGCGTGCTGCTCGACCTGATCACGGTGCGCTTTCTGCTCTCGTACTCCACCCGGCCCATGCAGATTTTTGGCCTGTGGGGTCTCGTCTCGATACTGATGGGCTGTGCGATTAGCCTGTACCTCGCGTTCACCAAGATCGCCTACAACGTCGATATTGGCTCACGACCGCTGCTGCTGCTCGGCGTGCTGCTGATTATCCTCGGCGTGCAGTTTATCGGGATCGGCCTGATGGGCGAGCTGCTCATGCGAACGTATTACGAGACCCAGCACAAGCAGATCTATGTGGTGCGCGAGGAGCTTAACGGAGCGTAGACGATGCGGATTATGATGCTCAACTATGAGTATCCGCCAATTGGCGGCGGGGCCAGCCCGATCACGCGTGCGCTCTCTGAGGAGCTCGCCAGGGCTGGCCACGCTGTTGATGTGGTGACGATGGGCTACCGCAATCTGCCCTTCCGTGATGTGCTGTTCGACGGGCGGCTGAATGTCTTCCGCGTACCGGCCCTGCGCGCCTCTCCCGTGCGTGCGGTGACGGTCGAGATGGCGAGCTATATCCTCTCGGCGCTGCCGATGACCCTGGGCCTGGTCGCACGCCACCGCTACGATGTCATCCACGCTCACTTCCTGATGCCCACCGGCGTGCTAGCCGCCGCAGTGAAGCGACTCACCGGCCTGCCGCTGGTGGTGACGATCCACGGCTCGGATGTGCCTGGCTACAACCCCGACCGCTTCAAGCGCGGGCATCGCGTGCTTGCCCCGCTCTGGCGGCAGTTGGTACGGCGCTCCGACGCGATCATTTCGCCCTCGCACTACCTGCGCGACCTGCTCCAGCGTGGTGCCGATGTGCCGGTGGATGTGATCCCCTACGGCTTCGATCTGCCCGAGGTGGGCGTGGTGCCACGGCGCAGGCGCATCCTCTTCGCCAGCCGACTCTTCCCGCGCAAGGGTGCCCAGCATATGCTCCAGGCGCTTGCGGGGGTTGACCTGACGGGCTGGGATGTGATTATCGCCGGTGATGGGCCGATGCTCGGCCCGCTTCAAGAGCAGGCCCGCCAGCTCGGGCTGAATGTACAGTTCCCCGGCTTTGTGAAGGGCCAGGATCTGCAAGACCTCTACGCCTCCAGCGCGATCTTTGTCTTCCCCTCGCTCCACGATAATTTTCCGGTGGTGCTGCTGGAGGCCCTGAGCGCCGGGTGCGCGGTGATCACCAACAACGTGACCGGCATGCCCGAGGTGGTGGGCGACGCCGGGGTGCTGGTGAAGCCCCACGACATCGCCGGGCTGCGGGCGGCTATCACGGGCCTGATGAGCGATCCGGCCCGGCGCGAGCAGCTCGGCGACATGGCCCGCCAACGGGTGGAGGGCTTTGCCTGGGAGCGCATCCTGGCCCAGCACCTTGAGGTGTATGGGAGGGTGGCTGGCCACCACACGGCCTATAAGGTAGATCGTCCGATGGCGGGCGATCTACGGAATTTGCCATGAGGAACACTCATCCCCAGCATCAGAAAGATTCATTTGATACCAGCATGACGGTGGCGCTGATCACGTATAACTCGGCAGCCTATATTGACCACTGCCTGGAAACGGTGCAGGCGGCGCTGCCGATAGATACGCCAATCCTAGTGATTGACAATGCCTCATCCGATGATACAGTTGATCGGGTGCGCAGGTTGGCGGGCTGCACGTTGATCGCTTTGAGCCAAAACATCGGCCATAGTGCTGCGTGCAATCTGGCACTCCAGTTAGCCGACAGCGAATGGGTGTTATTTCTCGACCACGACACCTATGTGCCCGAGGGTTGGCTTGCACCGCTGATCGCCGCCGCCCGCGCCACTTGGCCCGAGACGGCGATGGTCGGTTCGCGGGCGGTGCTGGTGCAGCAGGGGCGTATTCACCACGATGGCGGGTTTGCCCATGTGGTCGGGCATATGACATTACACCACGGGTTTCTGCCGCCGGATAAGGCACCAGCAAAGGCTGGCGAAGTCTGGGAGGTAGGCGCACAGGCCAGCACATCGCTGCTGGTACACCGGGCGCGGGCACGCGAGTGTGGCGGGTTTGACGCCCGCTACTTCATCTACCTGAACGACTTCGAGTTGTCGCTGCGCATGCGGCTGCGTGGCTGGCACTGCTACACCGCACCAGACTCCCTGGTATATCATCTTCAGGGCAATGCCGAGACAAGCTGGCGTGGTCAGGGCAGTTACCCGCAACGGCGGGCGCAGATGATCTACCGCAACCGCTGGCTGACCATCCTCAAGCTCTACCAGGGGCGCACACTGCTGATCTGCGCACCGATTATTCTGCTCTACGACGGGCTACTGCTAGTGGCCGCTCTGCGCAAGGGCTGGCTCGGCGTGTACCTGAGCGCGATGGGCGAGGTGCTACGCATGAGTGGGGTCATCCGCACTCAGCGCCAACACATCCAGGCCACCCGCGTGATCTCGGATCGTGAACTGCTCAGCGCACGTGGATTTTCGTTCGTGCCGGGGCTGGTGCAGAGCCGCCCTGAACGGATCGTGCAGGCTACCGTTGAGTGGATCACCGCACACTACTGGCATCTGGTGTCGCCGCTATTGGGAAGGTGAGGTCGAGCAATGCCCTTTTACGATTACTACGACGACCTAGCGGCAACGGGCATCGGGCGAGCGTGGGCGATGGGGCAGGCCCGTCTGGCTCTAGAGCAGATTCGCGCCGCGCACCCTGGCGGGCGGACGGTGTTGGAGATCGGCCCCGGCCACGGCAGCTTCGCCGCCATCTGTGCTGATGCCCGCTACCGCTACACCGCCCTCGACATCAATCTACGGTTGCTGCGCGCCATCCAGTCCCGTGGCCACAGCGGTGTGCGCGCCCTGATCCCCCTGCTACCAGTGGCGACGGGGAGCTATGATATCGTTTTCGCCTCACACGTGATTGAACACAACCCGACCTACCGCGACGCAGCCGCCTTCCTGTCCGAGCTACGTCGCACCGTGACACCCGGCGGGGTGGTGGCTATGGTAGCTCCCGACTACCTAGCCCTGCGCGAGGATTTTTGGAACTGCGACTACAGCCACGGCTTTGTGACCACCCGCCGCCGCCTGCGTCAGATCATGCGCGACTGTGGGCTGGAGCCGACCAGGGAGCGCTATGTGTGGGGGCCGCTCAAGGATGTCGGAGGACAGATCGCCGGGTTGACGATCGGCAGTCGGCTGGCCGGACAGATCGCACGTGGGTTGCCAGGTCGCCTCGGCGAGCGATTGTACAAGGCGCGGCTCACCTTCGCCCGTGCGGTGCTGATCATCGGTCGGGTGCCCACCTGATGGCGGTAACGCGCATTCCTGGTGCCTCACTGCTGCGCACGCTCCGCTACGGGTTCGCGGCGGCGTGCATCACCAGCGTGGCGATCTGGCTGACCGACTGGGACTCCCTATGGCTCACGCTGCGCGCCGTGCGTCCGGCCTACCTGATCGGCTGCGTGGCGATCTACTTTATTGGGATCTGGCTGAGTTGTTTGAAATGGCGCAGCCTGCTCTACGCCCAGGGAATCCACGCCCGGATGCGCCAGTTGATGCGCTGGTACCTGATCGGCGGCTTTGCTGGGAGCTTCCTGCCCTCAGACATTGGAGGGGATCTGGGTCGGGGCTACCTAGCCACACGAGCCTTTGACGATAAGACGGCAGTCTGGTCGAGCATCGCGGTCGAGCGGATCACTGGGCTGGTAGGCATGGCTTCGCTGGCCTCGCTGGCCCTCCTGTTGGCCCCGCAGCTCCTGGGCTGGCCAGTGTGGCTACCGCTGCTGCTGATTGGTGGCGGAGCTGTCGGTGGGGTTGTTGGCCTCGCTGTGTTGCGCAGCCCCCGACTGCTGACGGCCCTGCCCGCGCCCCTGCGTCGGGCCGCCGAACGGCTGAAGGTCATCCTTGAACGCTATGAGCAGCATCCTCTGACCCTGGCCTACTGCCTGTTGATCTCGGTCATCTACCACGCGCTCACGGCGTACAGCCTGTGGCTGATCCTGCTGGCCCTCGACCCGCAAGCCCCGCCCCAGGCTGCAATGGTCTCACCCCTCGTCGGGTTAATCGGGCTGCTGCCGCTCACGCCGGGCGGTCTGGGTGTGCGTGAGGGGGCACTGGCGGTTCTCCTGGTGCGCAGCGGCGTGGCGGACGGGCCAGCGGTTGCAGCCGCCCTGGTGAGCCGAGCGCTGCTGACTCTGGTAGCGCTGAGCGGCCTGCTGGCTCTGATCGGCGAGCCGTGGCCACGGCTCGCGAAACGCCGCAAGACGTGATATAGGTATAGAAATGAATCGCTCGCAGACGCAGATCATCCCGCGTGACCCAGCCCTCTGGGCATCCGTCATCCTCATCGGCACCCTCACCGCCGGGTTGGGCTTAGCGCGCTACCAGGGCTACAACAGTGGTATCCTCGACCTGGGCAGTATGGCGCAGGCGATCTTCTCGGTGCTGCACGGGCAGCCCCTGATCACCACCGGGCCGGGCGGCAATTTCTCACGCCTGAACGGGCACGTCGAGCTGATCTACCTCGCCTTCGCGCCCCTGCTGACCCTGTGGCCCAGCCCTGCGGCCCTGCTGGTGATCCAGTCGGCTCTGGTGGCCCTGGGCGCTGTGCCTGCCTACCGCCTGGCCCTGCGCCGTCTCGACAGCCGCATGGCCGCCCGCTGCGTGGCCCTGATCTACCTGCTCTACCCGGTGGGACTGACCGCCGTACTCTTCGACTTTCACGGCGACACCCTGGCTATGCCCCTGCTGCTCTTCGCCCTCGATGCGGCTGACCGCCGGGCCTGGCGCAGTTTTGCGCTATGGGTAGCCCTCGTTCTGAGTTGCAAGATGTACATGGCCCTGCCAATAATCGGTATTGGAGCCTACCTGTTCCTCTGGGGCGGGCGACGACGGGCCGGGCTGATCACGGTAGCGGCGGCGCTGATCTACGGCGGCCTGGTCTTCTTCGTCCTACGCGAGCTGTTTAGGCCGAGCGGCGCGGTAGCATCGGCGGCGAGTACCTACACTAAATTCTACTTCGGCTCCCTCGGCGATGTGGGCAAGACCGTTGGTGAGCGTCTCCTAAACACCCTGGTGGTCTTTGGCCCGGCCCTGCTGATGGCCTGGCGCGGCTGGCGCTGGCTGCTTGTAGGTGCGCCCTTGGCCCTGGCCGCCCTGATTAGCACCGGGCCAGGGGCTGGGTACGACTATCGCTACCACCACTACGCCGCTGTGGTGCCCTTCATCATCATCGCCGCCGTAGACGGAGCCGGGCGGGTGCGGGTGCGTACAACCCTCACCTCCCCAACCCCCCTCTCCCTTAAAGGGAGAGGGGGCAGGGGGGTGAGGGCGTCCCCCCGCAGTTGGCATGCAGACCTAATCTTCACCACCCTAGTCGTTGGGATTATCACCGCACTCGTGGTGGACACGCCGCTCAACCCGACCTTCTGGCTCGGAATCCCTGGCGTCGGCCGTGACTCCTCAGTCTACGGTATCACAAGCCGCGATGCGGTGAAGGATCACTTTTTGGCTGAGTATGTACCGCCCGGCGCGCCGATTGCCGCCTCGATGTTCCTGGGCACGCACCTCGCCGACCGAGCGATCCTCTACGCCGTGCGCTATAGCGACGACCCAGGCGGGCAGCGGCTACCCACGATCTTGCCTACGGTAGACGCGGTTGTGGCCGATGCGCTGTTTGATTGGCGCACCCTCGCAAATAAGGCGCTGCTGGGTGGAGTAGACTACGAAGCGGCTGAGATCGCCCTGCTGCTGCGCGACCCCAACTTCACCCTGCGGGCGGCGCAGGACGGGCTGCTCTTCTTCGTCCGTGGCGGGGTGGGCCTACGCCAGGAGATTGTTGTGGGTGAGGGGAGTACGCTGCCACCGCAGTCAGCCGACTTTGGCCCAATCCGTATGCTCGGCGCACGGGTGACGCCCCTGGGCGGGCGGCGCTATCTGGCCGAGTTCGCCTGGCAGCTCCGTGGAGATCCGCCGACCGGGCGGCTCCTGGCGATCAGCCACCTCGACGGCATCCCCGATGCACGGATCGTCCACCTGCCCAGTTACATCCTCCTGCCAACAAACCAGTGGCAGGCGGGGCAGGTGATCAGCGAGCGCTTTGAGGTCGATCTACCAACGGAGATAACGCCGGGGAGCTACACCTGGCGTACCGGCTGGTACGACCCGAAGAACAGCGAGGCATACGCCACCGACCAGCGTAGCCAGTTGCCAGACAGCACCGACCGAGAGATTACCCACATCGAGGTACGCCCATGAAAAAGCTGCTCGTCACCGGCCTACGCCTAATCTTCACGGCGGCAATGCTCGCGTGGATCATCAGCCAGGTTGATCTGCGCAGCGTCGGCGGCGTGATGGCGGGGGCGCGCCTGCCCTGGCTCGTCCTCGGCGTAACCGTAAACCTGATCAGTGTGCTGATGGCCTCCTGGCGTTGGCAGCGCATCCTGGTGGGCCTCGGCGTGATCAAGCCCCTGCTCTCGGTGGTGCGGCTGGTGCTGATCGGTGCCTTCTTCAACATGTTCTTGCCCTCATCGGTGGGCGGCGACGTGATGAAGATGATCATGATCGCCCCCGACGTATCGCGGCGCGAACTGGCGGTCTCCTCGGTGCTGATGGATCGGGTGATCGGACTGGCAGTGACGATTGGAGTGGGACTCGTCTCCGTGCTGCTCATGCCCAACATCTGGCACGAGCCGGCGGTGATCGTCACGCTGGCGATGGCCGTAGTCGTCTTCTGCACAGGCATGGTGACGATCTTCAACCGCAGGCTGATCAATCTCGTGGGCCGGATCATGCCAAGGGCGATCTGGGGCCGGGTCGGGCCGACCATTATCAGCATCCACGAGTCGCTGATGGTGATCGGGCACAGCCCGCGCATCCTGCTTGAGACAGCGGGCATCTCCGTGCTGCGCCAGATCGCGATCTGCCTGTCGGTTTATTTTGCGGGGCTAGGTTTTGGGATGGGCGTCCCCGTAGTGGCCTACTTCGCCACCGTGCCCATCGCTCTCGCGATCACCGCCCTGCCAGTGGCGATCAACGGCCTGGGCATCCAAGACAACGCCCTGATTTTCCTGCTGGCCACAGTTGGCCTCAGCGCACCCCAGGCCCTCAGCCTCTCGATCTTCCTACACGCCCTGCGCAACGGGATCGGCCTGCTGGGCGGCATTGTCTTCGCCCTCACCCGCACCCAGCCCGTACCCGTAGCAGACGATACAGCGCCGGTAGTCCCCAACCAATAATCGTGGTTGCTGCGATCAGCCCTCACCCCCCAGCCCCCTCTCCCTGTGAGGGAGAGGGGTAGGGGGTGAGGGGGCAAGGTCGGCACAGGATCGGTGTATTCGAAAGGTATTGGCGCTACAGAACCCCCACGCTACTATTATCGCCCAGCATCAGGCGGTAGGCTCTGGGCTTCAGGGGGCTACGCGCCACCTCCACATTCCGCCCAATCAGGCTATCCTCCAGGCGGTGCGGCAGCCCGCGTACCGCGCTATGCTCCAGCATAATGCTGTGTTCGATCTCGCTGTCTTCAATCACACAATTGTGGTAGATCGACGTGAAGGGGCCAACATACGAGTTGAGAATGCGCGTCTTCTCGCCGATGATCGCCGGGCCACGGATGGTGCTATTGATAATCTCGGCCCCAGCCTCGACAATCACCTTCCCGATCAGTTGCGAGTCACGATCCACATAGCCCTGGATCGACGCGGACATCTCTTCCAGCACCAGGCGGTTCGCCTCCAGCAGATCGTCCTTCTTGCCAGTGTCGATCCACCACCCCTCATGGATGTAGGGATACACCAGATACTCATTGCTGACGAGCCACTGGATCGCGTCAGTGATCTCCAGCTCGCCACGGATCGAGGGGTGGATCGCGGCAACCGCATCCCAGATGTGGTGGTCGAACATATAGATCCCGACAAGGGCCAGATCGCTGCGCGGCTCGCGGGGCTTCTCCACCAGGCGCATGATCCGGCCCTCATCATCAAGCTCCGCCACGCCGAACGAGCGCGGGTCGGACACCTTTTTGAGGACGATCTGCGCGTTATAGTTGCTCTGGCCAAACTGCTGGATCAGCGGGCTGATCCCGCCCTGGATGCAATTATCGCCCAGGAACATCACAAAGCGATCATCGCCGAGGAAGTCGCGGCTGATCTTGACCGCGTGGGCCAGGCCCGAAGGCGAATCCTGCGGGATGTAGGTGATCTGCACACCCCAGCGCCTACCGTTGCCCACAGCGGAACGGATCTCATCGCCGGTATCGCCGATCACAATCCCAATATCATCGATCCCGGCATCGCGGATCGCCTCGATCACACGGAAAAGCACCGGCTTATTTGCCACCGGCACAAGTTGCTTGGCGCTCGTATACGTAATCGGGCGGAGGCGCGTGCCTTTCCCGCCGCTAAGCACAAGACCTTTCATAGCCCCACATCTTTCTGTGTACGTGTACCACTGCCCGCGCCGTTGGGCGGGCCGGTCGATTCTACTCGCAATTGGTAGACAACGCAAAGATGCAAAAATGACGCAGTCACACTGAGCGACGTGAGAGTCTTTGCGTCCTTGCGTCTTTGCGTCAAACCATACGCATGTTTGACGCAAAGGCGCAAAGGCACAAAGGCATTGGGGGGCGCAGAAGCGAAATGTTTGCAGTATTGCCAGACAAGCCAAAGACGAATCAAAAAGCGGCGTGGACGATACGCCCACGCCGCTTTCGCTTTGCGAGAGATCTAACGATAGGGCCTAATCGCGCCTACAAAGTGGTTCTGCCAGTAGCTGCTCCACACGCCCGACACCTGCACGCCATAGCTCGGAGTCATCGCGTGAACCATCTGGCCGCCGCCGATGTAGATCGCCACGTGCGAGATACCACGACGTCCGCCGACGCCCGCAAAGAAGAGGAGGTCGCCGGGGGCGAGGCTCCCCAGATTGCCGATCATCGCACCGTAGCTTGTGCTGAACTGACCAGCGGAGCTATGGGGCAGACCCACGCCGAACTGCCGGTAGACATAGCTCGTCAGGCCGCTGCAGTCGAAGCCGCCCGGGCCGGTACCACCCCAGCGGTAGCGGTAGCCAACAAACTGCACCGCGTAACCGGCGACATCGCCACTGGTTGGGATGTTGATCGCCCTGCCGCCAGAGCCAGAGCCAGAGGAGCCCCAGGATGCACCGATCCGGCTCGGCAGCGATGGGAAGGTATTCGTCGTCGGCACACGTCGCACCGCCATCGGCGAGATTTTTAGCAGATCCGAGAAGACCCACGCCTTGGTGCCATTATCAAGCTGAACCTTAAACCAGTCCTTGTGCTTGGCCAGCAGCGCCACCTGAGAACCCGCATTCACCGAGGCGACCCGCTCATAGGCCGAGCCTGGGCCCTTGCGCATGTTCACCGCGTTCTCAAGCACGGCACCCACCAGGGAAGGGTTCGGGTCGGGGATCGTCTGAGAGACAGGCACCCGAGTCACCACGCCGTCCACAATCGTAAGGAACTCCTGCGTCACCCAGCCATACTGGCTGCCGTACTCGACAAGAAACCAGCCCTGAAACTGCTCGACAAGGGTGAGTTCCTGTCCCGCACCCATGCGGGCCATACTCATATAGTTCGTGCCGGGGCCATCGCGCAGGTTCAGACCCTCCTGAACCACCACACCAATCTTTGGCGGCGGCGGCGGCGGGATCTGCTCAGTGGGGACAACATCGAGGGCGTACATCACCGCCTCGGGGATATCGACCAGTTCGGCTGCGACCCAGTAGGGCGTAGGATCATTGGACTGTCGGATCAGGAGCCACTCTTCGTGGCGACCGAGAACCTCGATAGATGTGCCACCAGTGATTCGGCTGACATCGTCATAGGCAAGGCCGGGGCCGTTGCGCAGTTTCACCACATCGCCGGAGATCGTCGCTGAGACAACGAGGGGCGCAAGCAGGGCGCTGCGTGAACTGAGCGAGAGCGGCACGGGAAGTGCCCCGCTCTCATCCAGGGGGGGATCACCGATCTGTGTGAGGCTGCTGGTACCATCCAGGCTGATTGGACCGACACCGACGAGCATATCTTGCTGAAGAGATCGGGTGACCTCGGGCGCAACGACAGACCGCGACGGCAGGCTGCTGAGTAAGAGGGCGAGGGGTACGGTCAGAATGACAACCGTGTGAAGCAGGAAGCGAGCCGGGAGCTTGGCGATCCAAGAGCCGGGGGATGCGAGTGCGGAGGAAATAACGCGGTTGAGATCAGCGAACGGTTGAAAGCTTTGCCTGTGATGATCACGACGGCTGGTAGCTCGGCGTTGAAGTGATTGTAAATCTGCGCGCAGCTGTGACGCCGGCTTGTTATGTTTGAGCTCAATCATGGAGCGGTCCACCTCACTCTTGTCCCTGTGGTAGATCAGCGCGAGGCCGTTGCTCGCAACACGCTCGTGGTGTCTCTCTGTTCCACAGTGGCATATGGGTTAGGATACCGGGAGTCTAGCATAGGTTGTAGATCTCTGCAAGTATCAGTCGAATATCAGGTTATCAGGATCGCTGAGGTGTGGTGACCGTGCGTTGCCTGACATTCTACCTTTCTCCAGAGAATACCGTGCTATCAGGTACCGTAGACTTTGCTGCGGTTGATGAACCGCCCCTTTTATACAAAAGGTGAAAACATATTAATATGATCTTGCAGTCTTGTCAATAGGATTTATGTCCTAGCCGATTACGATACGTTAAAATGTAAATTTATACCGAGTGATTTGTAAATCGTTTTTTGGTTTTTTGTAAACAATATTCTTTTCAAAAAGCCGATACCGCCACCTCCGCAGAAACAGGCGAGGTGGCGGTATCAGGCTTTAGGCTACGTGCTGACGGACATCTGATAGACGAAGCGTGAACCTGATAATCATTGTCACACGTGATGGGCGAGAACTCACACCTTGTTCATTCACGCCGCGAGGATCTTCGCGGATCCCAACAGTCGTGAATGGACAATAACCCACAGTGAAGGGCTCTTCTCACAAGACATGCTATCAACGCGCTATACTCAATAGTATGGAACGGAGGGTGTCAGCCGTCGAGTCTAAGTGTGGCCGCAGACCGCTGCTCGCGACTGTGGGTTCATGCTGACATGCGAGAATACCTGGCCTGTACCTCTTCTGGTCTATGGTCTCGTGTACGCATGAGGCCGCCTCGGACAGTACCCCTCTATCACGCCGCGTAAGCGACACCCTCTGCTTTGGAGACGACGCCCGCTTGGTTTTCCAAGCGGGCGTCGTTGTGGGTTCTGTTCTATGACAAGGTTTCAGGTGCCAGGTTTCAGCTTTACAGTGTGGCGAGGTGGCGAGGTGGCGAGGTGGCGAGGTGGCGAGGTGGCGAGGTGGCGACGAGGCGAGGTGGCGAGGTGGCGAGGTGGCGAGGAGGCGATGCTATCGCATCCT
>Ga0194060_10002434_pt1 | contig 13249 bp, 10 predicted proteins | sample SepL225m_MetaG_FD_163427 | JGI IMG/M metagenome (GOLD analysis project Ga0194060, IMG submission 163427) | Anoxic zone freshwater microbial communities from boreal shield lake in IISD Experimental Lakes Area, Ontario, Canada - Sep2016-L222-5m | ecosystem: Environmental > Aquatic > Freshwater >... | reverse complement strand
CTTCTCGGCGTAGAAGTGTTCGCGAAGGGTCTCGGAAACATCACCGACGTGGACGTGGACAAGGCCGAGGCGACGCACTCCATCGTGTATGCCTTTGACGTGAAGCCGACCGCCAGCGCCGCCTCGCACGGCCGCGATAAGAACGTGGAGATCCTCCAGTTCGAGGTCATCTATAAGCTGTTCGAGGACATCCTCGCGCGCCTGCAGAAGATGCTTCCGAACGAGCAGATCATCACCGAGACCGGAAAGATCGAGGTGCTCGCGGTGTTCAAGAAGCTCGACAAGGGCGGCGTCATCGGCGGCAAGATCCTGGGCGAGAAGATTCGCGTCGGATGCAAGCTGCGCGCGATGCGCATGTCCCCGGTCACCGGCGAGCCGGAAGTCATCGGCGAGGGGGAGATCGTGAAGTTGCAGTACGGCAAGCAGTCCGTGAAGGAAGTGAACGGCGGCTCCGAGTGCGGCATCGAGTATCAGGGCAAGGCCAAGATCGAAGTCGGCGACATCCTGGAAACGTACTACGAGGAATCCAAGACGCGCATTCTCAACATCGAAGGAATTGATCTGCGGTAAAGAAGTGACGGAGTGATGGAGTGGTGAAGTCGTGGAGTGGCTTTGCGGCTTAATCCTCCATCACTCAATCACTCAATCACTTCATCACTCAACCACTATGTTAGAACTCACATCATCGAACTTCGACGCCTCCGTCCTTGCCTCCTCGGACCTCGTGCTCGTGGATTTTTGGGCCCCGTGGTGCGGTCCGTGCAAGCTGATGGCCCCGGTCATGGAAGAGCTCGCGGCCGAGATGACGGAAGTCGTGTTCGCCAAGGTGAACGTCGACGACCACTCCGACATCGCCCAGCGCTACAACATCCTGTCGATCCCCACGTTCCTGATCTTCAAGGGCGGCCAGGTGGTCGACCAATTTTCGGGATCGATGACGAAGGAGGCGCTTCGCGCCAAGATCGAGAAGCACGCATAAGCGTGCCGTGAGGCGTAAGGCTGAAAGGCTTAAGGCATAAGGGTATTGCCTTATCGCCTTAAGCCTTTTGCCTTTCAGCCTTACGCCTAATCGTTCGAGTGTATGCAAGAAAAGCTCATTATCATCGGTTCCGGCCCGGCCGGTCACACGGCCGCGATCTATGCCGCACGCGCGGAGCTGAAGCCTTTGATGTTCGAAGGTTCGACCCCGGGCGGGCAGCTGATGATGACGACAGAGGTAGAGAACTTTCCGGGATTCCCGGGCGGGCTTATGGGCCCGGAAATGATGGAGCTGTTCAAGAAGCAGAGCGAGCGGTTCGGCACGCGGATCCTGGCCGAGAACGTGACGGCCGTGGACTTTTCCGTGCGCCCGTTCGTCGTGATCACGTCGACGTCGACCTATTCGTCCGATGCGGTGATCGTTTCGACGGGAGCGACCGCCATGTGGATCGGCGTGCCGGGAGAAAAGGAATACGGCGGCCGCGGCGTCTCGGCGTGCGCCACGTGCGACGGGTTCTTCTTTAAGAACAAGAAGATCATCGTCGTCGGCGGCGGCGACAGCGCGATGGAGGAGACGAACTTCCTGACGAGGTTTGCGGAGACGGTGACGGTGATCGTGCGAAAGGACGTCCTGAAGGCGTCGAAGATCATGCAGGAGCGCGCAAAGGCAAACCCGAAGATCTCCTTTGTCTGGAACTCGGAGGTCAAGGAGATCGTCGGCGACGGTACGCGCGTCACCGGAGTGAAACTTTTCAACAATCAGACGAATGAGATGACGGACTTCGCCACGGAAGGCGTGTTCGTCGCCATTGGGCACAAGCCGAACACCGAGCTGTTCGTCGGCAAGCTCGACATGGACAAGGGCGGCTACCTCGTGACGCAGCCCGGGTCGACGCGCACGAACGTCGAGGGCGTCTTCGCCGCCGGCGACGTCGCGGACCACTACTACCGCCAGGCAATTACCGCCGCCGGAACGGGCTGCATGGCCGCGATCGACGCGGAGCGGTGGCTTGCGAGCAAGGAATAGAATCGAAATATCCTTCAAAAACCGCCAAAAAGGCGGTTTTTGCATTGACAAAGAGCCATTTTTGTGATATCATTCTTTTCCGTCAGATCCAGAGATATCTGGGCGGGCCCTCTTCGTCATCTCACAACAATCAACAACGGAGTCCTCAATGGACGTTTCAGCCTATCGTCAGATTCTCGGCCTTCTTCCCATCGTCAACCCCACGGAGGACGACATGGCCAAGCTGTGCCCGCACCTCACGCGGGAGCAGGCCGTCGCGGCATTCAACGACGGGTCCGGGTACGTGGCCTGTCCTCCGCTCCGTGTTCGGGGCGCGTTCCAGATCGTCTCGCTCCGGAAAGGCTGGGTCGAAGAGACCAAGGAGCGGGTCGGAGACAAGCAGGTCGTGACGGGAACGAAGGACCACCCTCCGCGCACTCGAGTCGGTCCTGGCCGCCTGACCTTATGCCTCCCAATCGGGAGGCTTTTTCTTTTGATCGTCCGTCCGCCATTCCTGTTCCGTTGACGCCTCTCCCCATTCTGGTACCATCCGGTTCCACGCGGAGAAACCAATGAATTTTGACGGGCCCGGATGGGCGGCGTTCTTTTCCGAGGACGGGGCGGATACGGGGCATCGGATCCTTGTGTCCGAGGACTGGTGCGACGGCGGGCTGGTCGTCGTGTGCGAGGGACACGGGACGGTCCGGACGAAGATTGCGGAGGAGGTGGAGAGCGAACTTCCGTACCTTCTGCGATTCCACGGATATTCCGCCATGGAACCGCACGAGGCCATTCGAAAAACCCTGCTCGATCTGGACGGACGGATTCGGCACATCGGGCCGGGAGGGATGACGCTCGCGCTTGCTCACGTCACCAACGAACTGGTCGTTGCGGCGCACGTCGGCAACTCGCGGGCGTCGATCGTCGGCGACGGGCGGTGCGACGATCTGATCCGCGGGGCCGAGCGAAGCGAGCTTCGTCGCAGCCACGCGATCGGCAGGGGGCTCTCGTCGTCGACGACCTGCGAAGCCGACATCGCGGTGACGAGGCGCGACCCGAGCGCCGCGTTCCTGCTCATTGCCACGACCCGCGTCTGGTCCGCGCTCACCGGTCCCGAGGGACAGGTCGCGATCCAATCGATCTCGTCGGGGGACGACGATCCGCACTCCGCGCTCCACAAGCTCCTCGCCGCCTGCGACCAATCCAAGCTCACCCACTGCGCGGCCGTGGTCGCGGATCTCAGGACGCAAGCAACCTGACGCCTACTCATAGGCGTTCTTTTTATTCGGAAATAGGCGAATCCATTGACAAAACCCCATTTTTATGATATCCTACCCCTCCGCTGAACCACAGAATCTTGTTGATCCCCCCTATCCAAAGGAGGCCACCATGCGTGTCCTTTCGAACCTGTTTGTCCTCTGCGTCTTTGCCGCCTTTGCCGGTCTGATGGTTGACACCGCCTGGGAGAACGTCCAGGCCTGGGGTCTCCAGAGCCACACCTTGCGTACGGCGCACGGGTGGTCCGAGATCAAGGGCGAGCACCCCCGCGTGCTGAAGGCGCCGGTGTCCGGCTTCTTCCTCGTCCTTACCGACGACGGCGCCTACGACACCAACTACAACCTCGATCCCGCGGTCGCGACGGAGCTCAACCTCCTCGCCTCCAACTGACCGAGCGCGCGACAGCTTCTGCCGCGCCGAAAGCCTCGCTGGCCTTCGGCGCGGTTTTTCGTTGCCGGACGGCGCCCGGGCATGTACACTTTCCCCATTCGTCGAAACGGCCTAACAATCCCTGACCCGCCATTATGGATCCGAAGCATCCTCACGACCTTCCTCCGCAACCCGAGCGTCCCGTCGCCGCCGAGCCTGGCAACCGCGTCGATACGATGTCCCAGGCCGAGTGGGTCGGGGAAGTGGTCGACAAGATCCTCAAGGTGTTCCCGAGCGAGGACGTCTACACCTGCGCAGCGGGAATCAGCCCGTCCGGAACCGTCCATTTCGGAAACTTTCGGGACGTGATGACGTCGCTTGTCTTTTTGCGGGAACTTCAACGGCGCGGGAAGAAGACGCGGCTGCTGTTCTCGTGGGATGACTTCGACCGGCTGCGCAAGATTCCGTCGAACGTGGACCCGTCGTTTTCGAAATATATCGGGATGCCGCTGACCGCGGTGCCGGATCCTGCCGGAAGGGAATCGTCGTACGCGCGGTCGCTCGAGGTGGCGTTCGAGGAATCGATGCGGGAGATGGGGATCGAGCTGGAATATCGCTACCAGTCTGCCGAGTACGCGTCGGGACGGTACGACGAGATGATCGTGAAGGCGCTGCGCTCGCGCGAGAAGATCGCGCGGATCCTGCTCGTGTCGATGTCGGACAAAGGAAAGGCCGCGAAGAGCATCGACGAGAACGAGTACGCGGCGTCGTACTATCCGATCTCGGTGTATTCTCGATTTACCGGTCGCGACAATACGCGCGTGACCTCGTACGACGGTGACTCGACGATCACGTACGAGTGCCTCGACACGCACCAGACGGAGACGGTAGACCTGCGCAAGGACCACGTCGCGAAGCTGTCATGGAAGGTCGACTGGCCGATGCGGTGGGGCGAGGAGGGGGTCGTCTTCGAGCCGGGCGGACACGACCATGCGTCGCCGGGCGGGAGCTATGACACGTCGAGCGTCATCGCCCGCGAGGTATTCGGCGTGGAGCCGCCGGTGTTCGTGGGGTACCAGTTCATCGGGATTCGCGGGATGGACGGCAAGATGTCGGGGTCGAAGGGCGACGCCATCACGCCGGGCCAGCTGCTGCGCATATACGCGCCGGACCTGCTCAAGTGGCTGTACACGCGCAAGAATCCGCACCAGCCGTTCGACCTGGCGTTCGACAGCGAGGTGATCCGCCAGTACGACGAGTACGACCGCGCAATGAAAGCCGTCGACGCGACCAAGAATCCGATCCCGTTCCGCCAGGCCGTGTCGCTTGGGCAGATTATGCAGTGGGACATGGAAAAGATCCTCGCGATGGTCGAGAAGATGAGCCTCGGGTTCGACGCCGAATCCGTCGTCGAGCGCATCGGAAAGGCGAAGGCTTGGCTCGAGGAATACAACCCGGGAGAGATGATCGTGGTACGCGACGCGCCGAACGCCGAGTACGCGGCGACGATGGACGAGCGGGCAAAGGGATTCGTCTCCGCGTTCGCCGAGTTCGTTCGCGCGTCGGACTTCGAGACGCTCACGATTGAGACGCTCGAGGAAAAGCTGTACGCGATCCCGAAGGTCGACGGCCTGGCGGACAAGGAACTCAAGGCGGCGCAGCGCGATTTTTTCAAGGCGCTGTACCAGCTGCTGATCGGGAAGGATACCGGGCCGAGGTTGTCGACGTTCATCTGGGCGCTTGGGAAGGAGCGGGTGGAAATGCTGATTGGATACTGAGTCGAAAATACGGCTGACGCGATCGCGTCAGCCGTATTTTCGTTACTTCGCATCCTTTGCCTCCAGCGCGACGTGCCAGTTCTTGGCAGGATTCTCCCACTTTGGCTGAATCTCAATCCCGTACAGTTCCATCAGCGGGTCGCGCATCGCGAAAAGCGCGCGGCCGATCATGTGCGTGAGTATGTCGCGGGTCGTTGCCCCGTCGCCGCCGTTGTTTAGCTTTTCTCCGCGACGAACGATGACCCGTCCGCCTTTCTTTGCCAGTAGGTCGCCATCCAGCCGGGCCATGTGTCCCATCGGACCCACCATCTTTCCCGACTTCTTGTCCTTGTGCGGCACGGTCGCGAACGAAGAGATGTCCATTGCGCTTCCAAGCCAATGCGGAGTCATCCCGGGAGTCGTGTCCTTTCCTTTTCCAGACGCGAACTGTCCCTTCGTGGTAAGCGTCGATCGGAGGGCTCCGCTGATTTTCAAGGCGGAGATGTACGGAAGGGTCGGGAAACTGTCCCCATGGATGCCGTAGTACAGATTGTTGGCATTGAACTTGTCGATCTGGTAATTGACGAGTTCAATCAGCGTTCCGATCACCGGAATAAATTCCTTGCGGAGAAAGAGTCCGTCCGGGTTGTTCTTGATACCCGAGAGCGAGTCGACCTGTTCGCAGAAGTACGGCTTCGTCGGGTCGTCTTCCGCAAGACGAACGAAGCTTCCCGTGGAAACCTGCCGTTCGATGTAGGCGACCTGCTGGGCGCGAGCCTCGTCGTACAGATGCGCGCGGCTTTCGAACGTGTCGCCTTCGGATGCCTTGAATTTCTTTACCAGGTCCTTTCCAAACATGGCGATGAATCGCTCTTTGAGCATCCTGCGATTTTCTGGAACGGGAAAGAGGTTGTTGTTTCGCTTGGATTCCTCGGGGGTCCATCCCGTTTTCTTCTGCGCGGCTCGTTCCAAAAGCGTCTCGTACACCGCGTCCAGCGAGACGGTCGCGGCCGCTTCCACGTCCTTCAGTGGCTCAAGCTCGACGGGAGCGTACGGCTGTTCCGGGGACACGGGAGGCACTTCAGGCGGAGTCTCCGTCACAGGGCGCGAATCGAGCCAGTCCGCCCCGGCGCGAATGACGGGGGAGGTGACTCCGATGACCGCGGCCGTGGCCTTTGCCGTCCCTTTCAGCAAATTCCGTCTGCTCACGCTTGTGTTCAGAGGTTCCGAGCGAATGTCGCGGACCGCGCCGTTGCCGGAAAATATTCCGCCAAGGACGCCCGCAATGCCGGTGGCGACGGACAGGTTCCTCCAGAAACCGCGGCGCGTCGCCGAGTCGGGAACGAAGTCGCCTGCGTCGACGCCCTCGTCCTCCCGGTCGCGGTCGACCGCGGACATCGCGTTCTGCGCGTCCATGATGAGCGATCCCATGGCGAGGATTTTTTGCGGATACAGGAAGCTGTCCTTTCCCACGTTCGAAAATTTTCCGTCGTCCGTGAGCCCGTACGAGAGGCCGACCACGCCGAGCCAGACGTCCGCGCCGTATTCCGGATCGCCGATGTGTGCAACGATCTCGTCGTCGGAAAGGGACAGGAACCGGTCGATGCAGTCACGCATGCGCCCGTCGCCGGCGTTGTAGGAATTGATCGTGGCGATGTCGAGGAACGTTCCCACGGGAAAGGTCGGGTCGAGCGTGAGCAGGCGCGTCTCGAGCGCGTCGAGCTTCTTGCGCATGCGCCCCTGGATGAGCAGATAGTACGCGCAGCACAGCTCGGCGCTGACGAAGCGGTCCTTCCAGGAGTCCTCGTACGACCCGATGGATCCCGATCGGACGGCCGCCCCGAGCTCGGGATGCTTGGCGATGTACGCCTTGGCGTCGCCGAACCCTTTTTCCGTAAACTGATAGATTCCGTTCGCGCCGGCATCCGAGTGGGCCGTCCGGTTGAACGTGCTTTCGTTCGCGGCGATGCCAAGCGCGATGGCAAGCGGAATGTCGTACGCTTTCGCAATCTCGGAGATGCCGTCGTAGATCGAACGCTCCGCGCCGTCGAAGTAAGACGGGCCATTCTCCGGACTCTTCGTCTTTTCCACGAGCCGTTCACGAATCCCCTCGATCAGGGAGGTCGCTTCCGATTCGGCGGGCATGTTCTTGAGCACGGGGCTCGCGACGAACGGATATGCCCACTTGTCGTCGTAGTCGGAGGGCGTCACGGTCACGGCCGAGATTTTCTTTCGGTTCGCGTTGTGCCATGCCTGGACCTTGTCTTTCCAGGTCTTCGTCATCGCGTCCAGCTCTTTTTTCGTGCCGGCGCCCTTCTCGATTGACTCGGCCAGTTGCGCCAGGACGTCCGGCATCTTGTCGACCAGCAGGACGTTGCCCAGCGTGTCGTAATAGACGCACGTTCCCTTCGGCGACGAAAAGACCGTCTTGAACAGGCTGACGTACTGGTCTTGCACGCCGCCCGTCGAGTTCTCGTCGTGAAAGACGGTCTCGCGCACGATTTCGCCGACCGCGTTGTATTTCCATTCCGGATGTTCGGCATCTTCGCCCTTCGCCTCGGACGACTCGTCCGCCGTCGGTCCCTCCTTCGGAACCTCAATCACCGCATGCGCAATCCCCATCGCCGCCGCCGTAATCGCCGCGGCACTCTCGACGGTCTTCCTCGATACCCTACGTTTCCCCTCCTCATAGGGAGGAGGGGTCAGGGGTGGTCGTCGCGCGTCGTCGACCGCCGTCGTCTCCTCCATTGCGCCCTCAGGTGGCTTGCCCTTCTTGTCCATAGGATGATGAGTGAATTACGGACAGTATAGCACGGTTTCGACCGTCTTTTTTTGTTTCCGCGTCCGTGTTACGATCTTGCCACTATGCCAAGTTACAACCATCTTGAGATCGAGCCGAAGTGGCAGGGGGAATGGGAAAAGACGGGGGCGGGGAAGACGACGGGAAAATCGTCGGATGGCAGGGATCCGCTGTACCTGCTCACCATGTTTCCGTATCCGTCCGGCTCCGGGCTGCACGTCGGGCACGTCGAGTCGTACACCGCGATGGACATTGTCGCGCGGAAGAAGCGCATGGAGGGGCACGACGTGCTGTTTCCGATCGGATTCGACGCGTTCGGGCTGCCGGCGGAGAACTATGCGATCAAGACGGGCGTGCATCCGGCGGAGACGACGGACAAGGCGATCGGGAACTTCCGGCGCCAGATGAAGTCGCTCGGGCTTTCGTTCGACTGGTCGCGCGAATTGTCAACCGCGGACCCGGCGTACTACAAGTGGACGCAGTGGATGTTCCTGCTGTTTTACAAGAACGATCTGGCGTATCGCGCGAAGGCTCCGGTGAACTGGTGCGACGGGTGCGTGACCGTCCTCGCGAACGAGCAGGTGGTCGATGGCAAATGCGATCGTTGCTCGACCGTCGTCGTGCAGAAGGACTTGGAGCAATGGTTTTTCCGCATCACGAAATATGCGGACCGTCTCCTCGCCGGGATCGAAACGGTCGACTGGCCCGAGCGCATCAAGACGATGCAGAAGAATTGGATCGGTCGGAGCGAAGGCGTCGAGGTCGAGTTCCGCGGACTGAAGGGCGAGATGATCGGCGAGCCGGGGGCCGAGCGCGTGCACGAGGCGGAGTTTTCGATTCCGGTGTTCACGACGCGCATCGACACGCTGTTCGGCGTTTCCTACATCGTCCTCGCGCCGGAGCATCCGCTCGTAGACGCGCTGACGACCGTCGAGAACCGCGAGGCCGTGGTCGCCTACCGCGACCAGGCGCGCAAGAAGTCCGAGCTTGAGCGCACGCAGCTGGAAAAGGACAAGGCCGGCGTGTTCACGGGAACGTACGCCAAGCATCCGCTCACGGGCGAGGAGGTGCCGATTTGGATTTCGGACTACGTGCTTGTGAACTACGGGACGGGCGCGGTGATGGGGGTGCCGGCGCACGACGATCGCGACTATCTGTTTGCGTACAAGTATTCGTTGCCGGTTCACCAGGTAATCGCGACGCCGGCGGGGACGACGGAGCACGACTTCGCGTCCGCGGCGTATTGCGACGCGGGGATCCTCGTAAACTCGGGGGCATTCGACGGACTGACCTCCACGGAAGGAAAGAATGCGATCGCGACCGCGGTCGAGTCGGCCGGAAAGGGAAAGCGCGTGACGAACTATCATCTGCGCGACTGGCTCGTTTCTCGACAGCGCTACTGGGGCGCGCCGATCCCGATGGCGTGGTGCGAGACGTGCGGGGTTCAGCCGGTGGAGCCGTCCGCGCTGCCGGTGCTGTTGCCGCGCGACGTCGACTTCAAGCCGACGGGGAAGTCCCCGCTCGTCGACTCCGTGACGTTCCATGACGTCGTCTGTCCGAAGTGCTCCGGTCCCGCGCGTCGCGAGTCCGACACGATGGACACGTTCGTCGACTCGTCGTGGTACTACTTGCGCTACGTCGACTCGATGAACGCGGAAGTCTTCGCCGAGCCCGAGGCATTGAGGCAATGGTGCCCGGTCGACCTCTACGTCGGCGGCGCCGAGCACGCGGTGATGCATCTTTTGTACTCGCGATTTTTTGCCTACGCGCTGCACGATCTCGGCTATCTCGACTTCGAGGAGCCGTTCCTCAAGCTTCGCAACCAAGGCCTGATCCTCGGCCCGGACGGCGAAAAGATGTCGAAATCACGAGGAAATGTCGTGAATCCGGACGAAGTCGTCGAACAGTACGGAGCCGACGCGCTCCGCCTTTACGAGATGTTCATGGGTCCGCTCGAGGACGCGAAGCCGTGGGACACGAGCGGCATCGTCGGCGTGCGACGGTTCCTCGACAAGGTTTGGATGATGCGGGAGAGGGTCGTCGACGGTGACAACTCCGACGCGATGCGCGCGGTTCACAAGACGATCAAAAAAGTCTCGGAGGACATCGATGCGATGAAGTTCAACACGGCGATCTCCGCGATGATGATCTGCGCGAACGCGCTGCAGACCGCCGAGACGATCCCGCGCGACGCGTACGGGTCGTTCGTCAAACTGCTCGCGACCTTCGCGCCGCATCTTGGCGAGGAGATCTGGCACGACCTTGGAAATGCGTCGAGCGTGTTCGACGAGGCGTGGCCGACATTCGACGAGGCGATGCTCGTCGACGATCTCGTCGCGATCGCGGTGCAGGTGAACGGCAAGCTGCGCGGGACGATCCAGATGGATCCGTCGTCGAACGAGAAGGACGTCCAGGATCGCGCGGTGGCGACGGAGAATGTTGCGAAGTTTTTGGAAGGGGTGGAGATCGTCAAGGTGATTTACGTGCCGGGGAGGTTGATCAACATTGTCGTAAAATAATATGGAAGGACGCGGAGAGAGGACGATGATGGAGTCCGTGGACATGAGTCTTCGGGACTCAATATTGGCGTACGATCAGTTTCGCACGAAATACGAAAGGCTTGTCGAGGAGATGGAGCCATATCTGAACGATCCGACCGTCGCGGAGGGAACGAAGGCGGCCATTCGCACGTCGCTCAACGCCGCGCTCGCGTGCGGCGACCTGTCCATGTCCCTCGGGCTTCCGTTCACTTTTTCCGCGACGGTGCTGAAGGGGGTGGCAAAGTTGGACAAGCTGGCAAAGTGGTTTCACGGGCCCGCCAAAAAAGACAAGGACGGAAAAACTTCGGCGATCCAGGCGTTCGATCTTACGCCGCACGTGAAGTTGCGTACCTCGGTCTTTTTCCAGATCCTCGAGCTCTGCTCTGGCGGATTCCTTCCCATGCGCACAATCGAGGGCGTCATGCAGATGAACAAAGACATCCCTCGCGTCTGGGCCGCCTACAAGCGGATCCGCGAGATCGCGGCCGCGCAGGCGGTCATTGAGCCGAAGGTGCAGAACGCCATCGACGTATTCTCCGCTGACGGGGGAACCGTATGAGCCCACGCGATGCGCTGAAGGTTCTCATCGAGGAGGTCGATCTGGAACCGGAACAAAAGAAAGCTCTCCTCGCGAGTCTGCCAGAGATGGACGACGCGGCGGTGATGGAACTCGGTACCGCGCTCGCCACGTACCGCGTGAACCAGGCACATGTCGCGCAACGGGCCGTTAGTGCAATTGATGGGTTGTTGGAGCTGGAACAGGCATAGGTGTCTGTTTCCATTGCGGGGCTGATGCCCCGCTTTTCCTTTTGTGGCTCGCCGCCACGGGCGTTACTTTCTTTTGGGCGGAAAAGAAAGTAACCAAAGAAAGCCGCTTCCGCCCGGCCATCCGCTCCTACGCCAGGGCGCAAAAATCTGACTCGCTGCGGAACTCGCTTCTCGCCTGCGGGCTCGTACGCTCAGACAATCCTCGCCCGGCTGACGCCGCCGTCAGATTTTTACGTCCTGGCTGGGTCGCTCCGGCAGGGCGGCGACCGGATGGAAGTCTTCTTGATTTTACGGCGCGACGACCACCCCTGACCCCTCCTGCCTATCAGGAGGGGAAACGTGAGGGAAAGGAAAAGGAGCTGCATCAGCCAAAAACAATTGCGCAACACCATGCGGTCGCCCCGCCCTTTCGGAATGGCGGTGTGGTGGCAAACCACATAAAAAACTACGTCAGTTTGTAGTTTTCCAAGCCTTTTGTTACCCTTCCCACACTATCCACACTGAGCGCAGTCGAACTGTATGAACCTAGTCATGATCGGCACCGGCTACGTTGGCCTCGTTACGGGCCTCGGATTCGCGAAACTCGGCCACCGCGTCGCCTGCGTCGACACGGATGCCGCAAAGGTCGGTCGCCTCGACTTGGGCGAGACTCCCTTCTACGAGCCCGGCATGCCGGAGCTTTTGCGCGAGATGCAGGAGGCGGGGAGGATCGTGTTTACGACGGATTTGAAATCCGTTATCGGCGGGGCCGAGATCATTATGATCGCGGTGGGGACGCCGGCGGGGAAGGACGGGTTCGCGGACTTGTCGTACGTCGAGGCGGCGGCGGACTCGATCGGGTCGCTGCTCGACCACGAGGCGCTGGTCGTCGTGAAGTCGAGCGTGCCGGTCGGGACGAACCGCGCGGTGCTTGATCGGATTCGTCGCGCGATGGGCGCGGCGGGACGAGAGGCACTGACGACGATCGTCAACGTCGTGTCCTTGCCGGAGTTTTTGCGACCGGGGTTCGCGCTCAGGGATTTCATGGAGCCCGACCGCATCGTGATCGGAGCCGATGACGCCGTGGCCCAGCAGACGCTCGACCGATTGCACGACGGGATCACGGCGCCGCGCGTTCTCCTCTCGCTCGAATCCGCCGAGCTCACCAAGTACGCGGCCAACGCGCTGCTCGCGACAAAGGTTTCCTTCATCAATGAGATCGCCAACATCGCCGAGCGCACCGGCGCCGACGTTCGCGAGGTCGCGCGCGCCGTTGGGCTCGACCGCCGGATCGGGCCGCACTTCCTCCAGGCCGGAATCGGCTACGGCGGATCGTGCTTTCCGAAGGACGTGTCCGCGCTCCACCAGATGGCCGGCACGACCGGGTATGAGTTCAAGCTATTGTCCGCGGTGATCGAGGTGAACAACGCGCAGCGCGAGCGATTCGTCACGCGCATCGTCGAGCAGATGCACGGAGTTCGCGGGCGCCGCCTCGCGGTGTGGGGCCTTGCGTTCAAGGGCGGGACCGACGACGTGCGCGGATCGTCCGCGATCGACATCGTCCAGCGCCTCGTCGGCCTCGGCGCCGAGATCGTCGCGTACGATCCGCAGGGAATGGAGCTCGCCCAGCGCATGTTGCCCGAGCAGGTCCAGTTCGCCCCGACCGCGGTGGACGCGACGACTGGCGCGGACGCGCTCCTCGTCCTCACCGAGTGGCCCGAGTTTCTTGACGTCTCGTTCGAGGCCGTCCGCGAGCGCATGGCCGAGCCGAATG
>Ga0194060_10002433_pt1 | contig 13252 bp, 17 predicted proteins | sample SepL225m_MetaG_FD_163427 | JGI IMG/M metagenome (GOLD analysis project Ga0194060, IMG submission 163427) | Anoxic zone freshwater microbial communities from boreal shield lake in IISD Experimental Lakes Area, Ontario, Canada - Sep2016-L222-5m | ecosystem: Environmental > Aquatic > Freshwater >... | reverse complement strand
CAAATCCTTCCTCTCAACTACGTGGCTGCCTTCCAACGGCCCTGTAAAACTGGGCCAGCCGCACCCCGAATCAAATTTATCGTTTGAGGAAAACAGCGGCTCACCGCTGACTACATCGACATAAAGCCCTTCACGTTTTTCATTCCAGTACTGATTTTTAAAAGGAGGCTCCGTACCGGCTTCCTGGGTAACATGAAACTGAAGCGGGGTAAGGCGCTTTTTCAACTCTTCCGAACGTGATGATGTTATATTGCTCACAATCTTCTCCCTTGTCGTTTGATCTGCACTGTCTGCTGCCGGATAAAAAATTGGAAGTGCGATTACCATACCTGCAACTGCCAGCAACACCATCATACTAAATCGTATCCGGGCATTGAACATTTTAACATCCCTCTGAACCCATCACATCAATAATTAGTAAATAAAATCAGATATTTATCAAATTTGCACTGTTCTGCCCAGCACTATTTTATAAATTTGACTTTGGTCAATTTTTCACCCGGCAGTTGAGTATATATATGGTGCTGCGACAGAAGCAACTACGCCGGCAGTTAGAATAGCACTTTTATAGAATAAATTCTGTCAAATTTACCATACAGGGAAGTTAATGCCGGTTTCTGGAATCGTACTTAATTGTGTAGCAGCAAGTGTTAACGACGTTGCATTGCGCCTGGCTGAAATTCCGTGCCTTGTGCCAAAGGCTGTTACTCTTTCGTCACGAGTTCAAAATAAAGAAAATATAGAGATTTCATCAATTTTTCACGCGGTTTAGGCCGCTATTCCTTCAGGAGGTACAATATGAAGAAGAAACTGGTAGTAGCGGGATTCCTTGCGGTCTCCCTGATTGTGGCGGGCGGGCTCTACATTCAGAGCGCTGACGCACTGGCCAAGAAGCAGATGAAAGCACCGGCTAAAAAGAAGGTGACTGAGGTAAAGGTAGCCCAGTGTTTCGAGTGTCACGACAAAGAGATCAAGCAGTTTCATACCACAGGCAAACACGCCAAAGTAAACTGCGCCTACTGTCATGACGGTCTTGACAAGCACCTGAAAGACCCTGGGCCCAATACTCGTCCAGCCACCGATGTATCATGGGAGGGTTGCGGTCAGTGCCATCAGAATCAGTACAACACATTCCTCAAAGAGGCTCATCACCGACCGGCCCGCGACGAAAAATCCCAGTTGACCGGGCGCTCACCAAACCCTTACTGGGACAAACTCATGATGGGTCACGGTTTCACCAAGGAACATAACGCAACCCGTGGTCACGACAAGATGCTGATCGACCAGTTTGTTGTCGATCGAGCCTTCGGCGGTCGCTTCCAGGGAAAAAACGGCTGGCAGTACATCCTAGAACAGGGCAAGGTGTTCGACGTTCTTGAAGATAAGTTCCCTAAAGACAACGACCATAAGCCACGCATACCTCAGAGTGCTGCTGCTGTCAATCCGACCTGCCTCCAGTGCAAGACCCAGGACAACATCTTGAAGTGGGGCTATCTTGGCGACCCGGAAGCGCTCAAAAAAGGTGCTACCTTCGCCCGTACCTCCAACGCAGTGGATGTAGCGAGGAGCACAGCGCAAGGATTCAACTGCATCTATTGCCATGACCCCCATGGTGCCAAACCGCGTATCGTCCGTGACGCCCTCATTCAGGCGCTGACCCGTCCTGAAGCTGATACCCTGTGGCACAAGGATCCGAATCGCACTAAGATTACCGTTCACACCATGGGACTACGCGGTTTTGACCGTAAAATTGCCATTTTGGAAAAATACGATACCAAACTTCAGTGTGGTCAGTGCCATGTGGAATATAACTGCAACGATGGATACGATCCGAAAAATCCGGATACCTCCAAAAAGACTGTTGGCTACGATAGTCCTCTGACGAACCATTTCCCTTATAAGGACGTCCTTGGTCTTTATGAGCACTACAAGAACCAGGTCGGTTTCCTCGACTTCAAGCACACACTGACCGGCGGACTCCTCTGGAAGGCTCAGCATCCGGAGGCCGAAACATATTACAACTCCAAGCACGGCAAAAAGGGGATCGGCTGCGACGCCTGCCATCTGCCCAAAGTGAAAGACGCCAAGGGTAAGATATTCACCTCACATTTCGCTGTAACTCCAAAAGTTCAGCTTAAAGAAACCTGTCTCAAGTGTCATCCAGAGTGGACCGAAGATGAGGCCAAATACGCCATTGACTCTGTGCGTGCACACTTCAAGGGGAAGATGCGTAAGGCCGAGTTCTGGTTGAGCGACCTTATTGACAAAATCGTCGAGGCAAAAAAAGCCGGAGTAAATGTCGATATCATCAAGCAGGCTCAGGATAAACATCTGAAGGCACATATATTCTGGGAATACTGGACGGCAGAGAACTCAGACGGTTTCCACAACCCGGATCTGGCACGAGAATCCCTCACCAAGTCTGTTGATGAGTCCATGGCCGGGATCAAACTTCTGAATGATGCCATGGCTGCGCCTAAGAAAGAGGAAGCAAAGAAATAAGAGAGCTTACTCTCAAGCCCAGTAAAACAGCCCCGTTCCGAAAGGAGCGGGGCTGTTTTTACTTACACTGCAGCTTGTTACTCAACTTTTCATTTGTACGGCAGATTCTCCTGCTTCAGGTCAGCAACTTTCTCAAATTCCGGGTCTTTATGCACCAATGTGGAATCCAGTTGTAGTGTCGCTGCCGCTATCCACGCATCAGCCAAAGAAAGAGGTAAACATGCCTTGATTGCCGCTGCCCGCTCCAATAGTTCGGGAGACTCATGCAGCCAGGAAATTGGCAGGCGCAGACATTGTGAATATGCCATGCGACCCGCTGCCTCTCCCTCATCCTTCCAGACTCGATATAAAAGTTCCATTTGAGACATAAAGCAACCGTGACAGGCAAGTTCTCCTCGCGCAGCAGCCTCCAACAGGGCAGCAACTCGTTCGGCGCCCGGCTCATCATCCCGTAGCGCCAATAAGGCAGAAGTATCCAGCAGATAACTGGTCAAGTCTCCAGCTCCCTTTCAGCGTTACGCTCTGCCACCAATCGCTCTGAGGCACCTCCCTTGCCGCTGCCACGGAATGCCGCCAGCAATTGAGTAGAGGTCTGTGAGTCAATAGTATTTTTTCTCTGAGTAAGCGCCTCATATTCTTGTGGTGAAAACAGGTACGCCACAGGCCTGCCGCGCCTGGTGATCGAAACCGGTTCACGCTGGGCACTATCCAGCAACATACCAAAATGATTCTGGGCTTCAACTGAAGTCATTGTTCTCATGACAGATCCTCCTTTATCGGATAGCTAATATAGCTAATATAGCTATTATAGCTATATTTTATCAATTAGCAATAATCGTTTTTTTAAATACTGGATTAATGTACTATATTGATGTACAATTTTAACATCAATTTTTGATTTCGGAGGTGTCAGCCGTGAGAAACAGTATTCCCTGTACTCTTCGCCTTGAAGAGGAAATTTATACCCGTATCAAGGAAATTGCCAGAGAGCGCCACACGTCATTTACAGCCTTTGTTCAGGGTGTTCTTGCCGATGTGCTGAAAAAAGAGGAACAAAAAACACTCTACGATGCTTTTTCGCTAGCGGGGGAGGATGCAGATGTCGGGTTCGCCTTAACTGCCCAGCAGGAGGTGATTGTCCACCATGAATAAACCACCGAAACGAGGTGAAATCTGGCTTCTCGACTGGTCACCATCCCGTGGTTCCGAGCAGGCCGATTTTCGGCCGGTTCTGATTATTCAGACAGACGCAGCTAACAGTAATCCGAATTACCCGAACACCATTGTGCTGGCAGTCAGCACAAAAGGAAAACCGGTGCCATTCCATGTGGCTCTGACGCCTAACAAGCTCAACGGCCTTACCGAAGCATCATTTGTGAAATGCGAGCAGATTTTGACTGTTGCCAAAGAACGGCTGGTAAAAAAACTGGGTGTCATTGATGCAGGTGAATTGCAACTGATCAACCGCGCCGTCAAACTGGTGCTGGAGGTAGGGTAGGCTTACTTCATCAAAGTTTTCAGTGCCTGCTTCAAAAGCCCCTCCACCGAAACTCCCCCACCCGCGTCGAGTCCAGCCATGGCTTTACGGACATGGGGTTCCTTATAACCAAGATTAAGCAGTGCCGAAATTACATCTTCTGCAACATCATCGGCAGGAATCTTCTTGGTGTCAACTGCAGGAAGCGATAACAGATCCAGTTTCACTACCTTGTCTTTCAGCTCCAGGACAAGACGTTCCGCCGTTTTTTTGCCGATTCCGGGAATAGTTGACAATTTGTTAAGATCACCCTGTGTCAGAGCCTGGGCAAGCGGGCCAGGCTGAATGTTGGAGAGGATATCACGGGCCAGCTTGGGGCCGACACCGGAGACGGCAATCAGCAGTTGGAAGAATGATTTTTCGAGGCGTGTGCGAAAGCCATAAAGAAGGATGGCATCCTCCCTGACACTTGTGTGGATGTGCAGTGAAGCGCTTCCCCCCTCTTCAGGGAGTTCATAGTAAGTGGAAAAGGGGATATGCACCCGGTAGCCGACGCCATGCACGTCGAGAATAATATGGTCAGGTGTTTTGTGGGCAATCAGGCCGGTCAGAAGTGCAATCATAGCTTCATGTTTCTCCAGGATGTTTTTTTCTGTTTCATGGCAACTAAGCCGCCCGATTTCTGATTAAGTGCAAACGAATTGATGTGGCAGACAGCAACCGCAAGTGCATCAGATGCGTCAGCCTGGGCTATCTCAGGAAGGCTCAGCAATATCTTGAGCATCTTCTGCACCTGCTCCTTTTCCGCCCTCCCCTGCCCTACAACGGCCTGTTTTACCTGAAGCGCACTGTATTCAAACACCGGCAGGCCGCAATGAACGGCTGCGACAATAGCGGCACCTCTGGCCTGTCCCAGTTTGAGGGCACTCTGCGGGTTGGTCGCAAAGAAGATGTTCTCGACAGCCACCTGATCCGGTTTGTATCTGGCGACCACGTCAAGGAGTCCGTCGAAAATCTTTTTCAGGCGACCGGGGAAGTCCGCCGCTGCATCGGTAAAAATGGCACCGTTGTCAATGTGAACCAGACGGTTTCCCACCTGTTCCACAAGGCCATAGCCGGTAATGCGAGAGCCGGGATCTATACCGAGAACGATCATACTGCTCCTCTACATCTCATCGGGAGACGGTGACGCCAATCCGGTCACAGATATTCGCCACTTTGCAACTCGAACAGCGCGGCGACACCGGATGGCAGTGATTCTGCCCGAAGGCGACCAGCAGATCGTTGATCTCGATCCAATATTCGGCAGGTAGTACAGTTCTCAATACCTTTTCCGTATCATCAGGGGTCTTAGTCGTAATGTAACCGAGACGGTTGCAGATGCGGTGAACGTGGGTATCAACACATATCCCCGGTTTGCCGAAACCTAGCGTTACCACAAGATTGGCCGTTTTTCGCCCCACCCCTTTAAACCTGAGCAGTTCATCAATGCTGTCAGGCACTATTCCATGAAACTTTTCTACAAGTTCCTGTGACAGAACGGCTATCTGAGCCGCTTTTGTACGATAGAATCCGGCTGGATAGATCAAAGAGGATATATCATCCACCGTCAGCAGCAGCATCTCTTCCGGAGTCTGGGCTCTCGCAAAAATCCGTGCGGAAGCCTGGGCGGTAACGTCATCTTTGGTACGAAGCGATATGATACAGGAGATCAGAACTTTGAAGGGACTGCCGTTACATTGAGCAACAATCGTAACGGCCGGGGTCTGCCAGGTTTTGTATTCCTCGCGCAGTGCGGCAATTATGCTATGAATATCTTGAGGCTTCATTGGCCGGATAGTACCGTATGCGGCAATTATCTGCAATAGCGGTTTTACTTTTTTGTCAAGGCGCGCTAGTATGCGTTTCATGAATATTGACCTGCATATACATTCCAGCTTTTCCGACGGCGCTTTTACGCCAACCGAAATTATTGCCATTGCCGTACAACAGGATGTCCAGGTTATAGCAATCGCCGATCACGACTCCGTAGCCGGAATAGAAGAGGGCACGGTTGCTGGCGCTGCAGTCGGTGTCACCGTGCTGTCGGCGGTAGAGCTATCAGTGCAGTTTGAAGAGTGGTCGGATGTCCACCTTCTCGGATACGGCATCAACTTCAGGGATGAACCGTTCCTGAAAAATCTTGACGGTTTCAGGCAGCGCCGCAAAAGGAGAAACGGTGAAATCCTTGAGCGGGTTAACGACTGTATGCGTGCGGAGGGACGCATCAGCCTGAATCCTGAGCGTATCCTCTCCTTTGCCTCCGGCTCAATCGGTCGTCCTCATATTGCTAGGGCTTTATTGGAACGTGGCTACGTGGAAAATGTTGAAGACGCGTTCCGGCGCTATCTTGTCCCCTGCAACGTTCCAAAAACCTACTGGCCGATGGCCGAGGCAATTGCCGAAATTCACCGGATCGGCGGGGTTGCGATACTCGCGCACCCGACCAGTATCTCCAAAAATCTGGCTACACTTGGGGCAGTCATCGAAGAACTTCAACTGCTCGGCCTTGATGGCATAGAGGTTTATAACAATATGGGATGGTCGCATGAGATTGAATTTCTGAGACGTACCGCTGAGCAGTCCGGACTGCTGATGACCGCAGGTTCTGACTTTCATGGAATTGAAGAGGGACTCGTGATCGGCAGAGGGCGTGAAGGAATGTGCTTTGACTCTGCCCTGCTCCCCCCATTGTATGAACGGATCGATTTTCTAAGACAGAAAAATACTGATTTTGAAGGAGATACACCATGAGAGCGACACAGCTTTTTCTTTTCCTTGTCATTACCAGCCTATTATCCTCTACTCTCCATGCTGGACAATCTATCATCACCGAAGGTGAAAGCTACGCCTGTATGGGTGAAGACAAATCACGCAAAGCTACCGAGACGGCCGCCGTTACCGACGCTAAACGTAAAGCCGCAGAATCAGCGGCAACCTATATCAAATCTGAGACCCACGTCAAAGACGCCATGCTGGAGAAAGACCTCCTTTCAGCCTATACAAACGCTCAAGTAAAGATCCTCCAGGAACTTATGAAGGAGTGGTACAAGGAGCATAACCTAGGCGACTGCTATCGGGTGAAACTCAAAGTTGAAGTTTTGCCTGATGAGAAGACGATGGCCGAAAGTGCAAAAAGACTCCAGGAAGCTATGGAAAACGATCCGTCCGGCCCACTAGCCATAAAAGTCTGGACTGACAGCAAGAGGTACAGTCACGGGCAAAAGATCAGAATCTACGTCAAAGGTAACAAACCTTTCTACGGCAGGGTGGTCTACAAGGATGCGGAGGGAAAACAGGTACAACTGCTCCCAAACCCCCACCGCACCGAGAATTATTTCAACGGCGGGGTCGTTTATGAACTGCCCGGCAATGGCGACCGCTTTGACCTCGAAGTTACACCCCCCTTCGGCTATGAGGTCGTAACGGTTTATGCTTCCACTTCACCATTGGGCGAGATCGAAACAACCACAGCAGGTGGAGTGTTCGGTATCATGACAAAACCGGCTGATGTTGCAACAAACACGCGCGGGGTAAAGGTAAAATCCAATGCCAGCGGGGCAACAGCACGTCCGTCCGCTGCCGAGTTTGCGGAAATTGCGGTTGAGGTGATAACGGGTGGAAAATGAGAATGCGGAGCCACGAACGACTGAACTGGTTGTGCGGATGCTCCGCAGAGGGGTCATCTGGTAACATCGGCTCTGTTGCGTTTCAGGATGAGACCGTTCTTTGCGGAGTGCCATCATGCCTGGAGCGGAGTTTATCAAAAATCCAGATAATTATTCAGTGTCGACCGGTTAGCTAATTGTAGCAACACACACAAACCCTGCCTTGTCCCCTTGTACTATACGCGAGGTTGTTAAGTTTGTTTTTGTTGTATGTTTTTCAATCTGAATAAGCTCAAGGATCTTGATCAGGCGTTTGTCCTGATCAGTTAATGGAGACGGCAAACATTCTTCAAGATGGGGAAACAAACTTTGCTGTATTGTACCCATCAACCATGATATTCTTTCCTTGAGCTTCATAGGCATCCTCTAGTTTTGTTGTTATTCGCAAACCAACAATATCATGGACTTGCCTGTGAAGCTCGATTTTTAAACAAATTGCATAGCATATTCATACTATTAAATATACTTTTGCAAGAGGCTCAGCTGAAAAAATATAAGACTGGTAAATCATTAGGGAGACGCTTGATGGGATCGGTGCTATTCATACTGGCAGCCGTGTACGCAATCATATTCCTGGCGGGCATCTTTCTTGCCGACTCGATGATGTTCGCAGCCGGTCCATCATCGTACGGTGATGACCGTTCTATCATAAAAATTCCCATGGCAAACGGATTGGTTGTTTCAGCACAACTGCATGAGAATCCGGCTTCGCGTTATACAATCCTCCTCAGTCACGGCAATGCCGAAGATATAGGTAATCTGTCGTGGTTCTTCAAAGAGTTTTATAGCCACGGATTTAGTGTTATAGCCTACGATTACAGCGGATATGGCACAAGTAGTGGGAAACCGACAGAGCAGACAGTATTTGATAATGTGGAAGCGGTCTATGATTATCTAACCACGAAACGAGGCATCGCTCCAGAGAGGATCATCGTCTGGGGACGTTCTATTGGCAGTGGGCCTAGCACATATTTAGCCGCTAAGCACAAGGTGGGAGGTCTTGTAATCGAAAGCGGCTTTACAAGCGCATTTCGGGTAATGACTCGCATCCGCCTGCTACCCTTTGACCGCTTTGATAACCTTCTGAACTTGAGGCACATTAAATGTCCGGTACTGGTTATTCATGGAAAACAGGACGAAATCATACCGTTCCGCCATGGCCTACAGCTCTTTGAAGCTGCCAGGCAGCCGAAGATTAATTTCTGGGTGGATCGCTCTGGACACAACGATTTACTTGCAATTGCCGATGAGGCATACTGGGAGACAGCACGACGCTTCGAGCAGCTTGTAGAGAGCAGCAACAAGTGAGCTACAACGTTATCATGCAGGACTACTCAATTTATACCCGTAATTTGACTCCAATTAAGTGAGGAAAGTATGGCAGAGGAAGGCGAATGGACTCGAAAAAATGCCACGTTAAGTGATGTGACAGCCCAATCTGAATACGGCATCAGCCGAGAATTCATTATCAATGGCATAAAAACAGGTAAGCTCGAATATCGGAATGGGTCAATATGGGGCAATCCATATCTCCGCATTCTGCGAAGTCAGATTGAAGCACACATAGTGAGCGAACTTGGAACAGACTTTTTAAATAAAATTACGAACCAAACAAAGTTACGTAAAGTGAAGGCAGAGATAAACAGCTTAAACAAGAAATTGAAGGCACTTCAAATTACTAAAAACGAGCTTGAGTTGTCTCTGGAAAAGGCGAATAGCGCTGAATTGAGGTAGTATATGCTCTTTCTGTGGGTGAAAGGAACGCAGCAATGGCATTCATAACAGAGCATCGCACTGTTTACAAAACTGCATTGTCAGACCTTCAAGGGGCATGGCAGACTTTGAGGCATGAAGTTGAGGCGGCTCATCCATTCAAGGACTCTGATCGTCTACTCTTCCAGATAGATGAAGCCATGAGCTGGGAAGCAGTGAGGGACTTGCAATATATGCGAAAAACTATTTTGATTATTAAAAACCTCGCTGTTCAGGGGAATGCGCCTTCTGAAGTCGTTGATTCAATAGGTTACGTCCAAGAGAATATGGAGGAAGTATTAGAGGCAATTGCTGATGGTGAAATTGGCTGAAGGAGTAAAATAATGGCTGATACATGGATGACTGACATCACTCACTTTCTTGATGAAGCTGGAGAGATGATAGTAGAGCCACCTCAAGCTCGTAAGCTCGGAGAGTATTTTGCCGCAATCATCATGATGGCTTCTTTTCCTGACCCGGATTATCCTCGTGAATACTTGGTAAGATGCCGCAGAAAGCCAAATAGAAAACCATGCCTAGAGGAGATAGCCGGATGGATTGAGCCTGAGACGGAAGATATCTATTGGATATGCCCGAAATGCAATGACAAAGGAAGAATCAGCAACTGGCGAGGCTCGATGTGGGATATGAGTGAATGGGAAGAAATCGTCCACTGAATCCAAGCACTTCTGCTATGCTGAAAAGTTCAAAACAATCGCGGCAACTAACAGACGTGAAATACTGATATTGAGTTTGAAACCATCCCCGATTTGCTGCGTGAACCAACACCTCTGAGGTAATCTAAAATGAATAAACGATTTGCGACTATTTTCACCATCACCGTTGCGACTATCCTTGTTGGTAGCGTTTCTTATGCATCTAAAAAGAAGCTCCAGACAAAATCAAAAACCCCGACTTCTGACATATCTGAAGCAGACCTTGCTGCTGCTCTACTGGATGCAAAGGGAGATAATCAGCGTAAATCACCAATAGTCGCTGCGATGCATGGTGATGTAGGAATTAAAGAGCTTACTGTCAAAACCAAAAAATAGTGCAAGAAAAGTCTTAATCCAAACAACCAAATACCACATTAACTGCTGATTAAAAAGACTAACTTTGGCATCTAAGTGCATTGCCTTGCCAGAGCATTCTTGACAGCTTGAGCAGTCCATTCTTTATTGTCTTGGATATTGCAGCGTAATATTTGATACAATCACATTCATTCCGGCTATTGGCGCATAGAGTGTCGCATCAATCACATTGACTCCGCTCACTCCAAAGCTACCCGCCGTTGGAGTTGCTCCATTTGCGAGCTGTAGTGTGATCGTTGCCACTTCACCGACCTGAGTCACACCAGCAGGTATCGAATTGGCGAGTGCTACCTGAAGAGTACCGGAAGCAGCCGTATATACCGGCGGCGTCTGCGTTCCACCGGCAAAGGTTCCTGAAGGTTTTACAACTCCGCTGCTCACTTCTCCATTCGTGGTAGCCGGGGTGACACCTGCGGGAAGGGTTAAAGTAAAAGCAGCACCTGCAATAGATGTAGAAGCAGGCAACGTGCCGTTCAGACTGACAGTAAGATAGGCGGTTGTCTTAGCTACTGGCGTAATTACTCCTCCTCCGCCCCCATCACCACCACCGCAGGCGGAAATTGTCAGCAGAGCTAAAGTCAATGCAAGGTGTAGCAATATATTCTTCATGGCGAATTTCTCCCAGTATGTAGTCATTACCAACTCCCTATCCCGATGCTTCTTCGGAGAATCAGGATAACATCTGCAGCATCTATCGTCCCATTTCCCACCGGTGTACCACTACTCCCCAAAGGTGCAACATCGTACCGGATCTGCTCAGCTGGGGTCAGTTGGGTTATTCCGACAACCGCCTGAAGGACTTTCAGGGCATCGCTAACCGTAGGGGGCTGAGTAGGATCGCCGCTGTTGGCACTTCTTGGGACGGCTGTCACGCTCACCGTGCAGTTGGCTACAATGGAACCAGTGGTGTAGGTGCCTCCAGAGTAACTTCCGCCGCATCCAGATATAACAACGCCATATCCTGGCGACGGAGAAACACTGAATGATGTTGTCCCGTTGTTTGCAACAATTTGAGGTGTGGATGGGGTAATAATGAAACCGGTGCCAGTTGCAGGTGTCACAGTAAATTGAGATGGTTGTGTAGCAGAAGTACTTGCGTTGCAGGTTACAGTTGCTCCTCCGCTACTACCGGAACACGTCCAACCCCAAGGATCAGTCCCAGTAACGGCTGTTGCTATGCCGGTTGTACAAAGATTTGTAGTTGGTACAGTGGTCACTGCTGTGCCGTTGCTTGTGCCGCAGACTCCGTTGACGGGTGCAGCGTAAATTACGTTCCGTGTTACGCTGCTACTGTTGCCTGCTTCATCAGTTGCCTTCACCGTGATCGCAAAGATTCCTTCAGAGGGAATGGTCAGTTTCTGTGTGAAAGTTCCATTTGTTACGGTAGGTGTATAGGTCTGGTTGTTAATACTGATAGATACGGTTGCTATAGTCAGAGTATCGCTGACTGCACCGTTTATGGTGATGCTGTTCTGGTTGATGGTGACATCCTGATTGGGGTTGGTGATTGCCACGGCTGGGGCGACAGTATCAGATGTTACCGTCCGTTTGAGCTGAGAGATATTCCCGGCCACATCTGTCGCCGTTATTATGATTGTGTTCACACCAGCGGCAAGGTTCACTGATGCACTAAAAGCACTGCCGTTTAAAACTGCCTGCTGGCTAGTGCCGGTTGCTTGTACGTTTATTGTCACTGAAGAGTATTCAGAGACGATTCCAGACAGCGTAACAAATGTATTGTTGGTAAAGCTGTTATCGGAAGGCTCTGTCAGAGTAATCAAAGGTGCTGTCTGGTCAAGGTTTATATTTCTGGAAATGGTCGTGGTCAAACCGGCGTTGTTGGTTGCCATCACCGTGATCTGGTTAACACCGGGCACCAGGTTTGTCGCCTGGGAGAAATTACCACTGGCGTCTATGGACACTATAGAGCCATTTAAATTTACCTGCCTGATCCCAAGTATATCAGACACGTTGCCGGATACGTTTAGTGTCGAATTGTTGGTTACAGAGCCATCCGCAAGGGTGGATAAGTTGATAATTGGTGGAGAAGCAACTGCGGCAGCTGTGATTGTCAGCGTGCCCGACAGATAGGTGATGGCATAGTTAGTCGCTGCTCCGACGCTGAATGCGGCACTGCTCGGTGTGATACTGTGGGTTGTGCCGACAGCGGCGGCAGTTGCTGTTGCGGCGTAGCTGAAGGTGACACTGCTGATGCTGTCGCCACTAACTAGAGCAGGTGCAGTGAAGCCTGGATTTGCCGGATTGGTTGCGCCATAGGCACGGCTAGTGTCATTAGCGGTTATGGTCAAGGCTTTAGGTGTTATCGTAATGGACTTGGTGACGTCAGCTGCAGCGGCGTAGTTGCTGTTGCCAGACTGAGTCGCCTTTAGAACAATTGTGCCTACGCCGGTTATGTTCAAGCTGGTACCGTTAAGGGTGGCCGGGCCGCTGATTATGGTAAATCCCACAGGTAGGCCGGAACTGGCGGTGGCGCTTAGAGCAACTGGGGCATCTCCGTAAGTTTTGTTAGCTGGCGGTGTGAAGCTGATTGTCTGACTGGCGGTGCCGACAATGGTCAACGTTCCTGCCACATAGGTGATGGAATAGTTTGCAGCGGCTCCTGAAGCGAAGACGGAAGCGCTCGGGGTGATGCTGTGGGTAGTGCCGACGCTGGCGGTGACGGTTGCTGTGGACGCATAGCTGTAGGTAACGCTGCTGATGCT
>Ga0194060_10002432_pt1 | contig 13256 bp, 17 predicted proteins | sample SepL225m_MetaG_FD_163427 | JGI IMG/M metagenome (GOLD analysis project Ga0194060, IMG submission 163427) | Anoxic zone freshwater microbial communities from boreal shield lake in IISD Experimental Lakes Area, Ontario, Canada - Sep2016-L222-5m | ecosystem: Environmental > Aquatic > Freshwater >... | reverse complement strand
GCCCAGCCGCCAGTCGTTGCGCCACCTCGAGTTGAACCATGACCGTGATATGCGCTGGCGGCCGTGGAAGCGAAAACAGATTCATCAGGACGCGGCTCCCCACGGAATAAGGCAGATTGGAGACCACTTTGTCTGTTCCTTCCCGCTCAAAAAACGCCTCGTCTATATCAAGTGCGTCCCCCTCGATCAGTTTCAGGCAGGGCGTATCGGCGAATTCGCCCCGAAGATACTCGCACAGGGCTCGATCCTTCTCGACCGCCACCAGTCGCGCCGACAGCACCGACAAACGTTCAGTCAGAACCCCCAACCCCGGCCCGATTTCAAGAATAACATCCTCGGGTTTCGGGTTCGCTGCGGCAATAATGATATCGCGCACATTGCCGTCGATCAAAAAATTCTGACCGAGCAGGCTGTTCGGTTGCAGACCCCGCTCCTGAAGCAACGCCATCACCTGTGAGGGGCTTGTGAGTTTCACCATGGCTCCACAGTCGGGCCTTAAGCCCCCGGCGCTTCCACGATCTGGATATAGGCGTCTTTCTTCAACTGCTCCATCCACACGGTTGTCAATCGCCTGATTTCCTTGCGGCGAAGTTCTTTCTCGATGGAACTGCGAATCTCCTCGAATGGGATTGGCCCGGCATCGCGGCGGCCCTCCAGTTTGATCAGGTAAAAATCCCCATCCATGCGTATGATTTCGCTTACTGCATTCGTCTTCAGGCCCTTGACGGCCACAGCCAGTTCCGGGCGTAAATCGCGACTCTCCATCCAACCCCAGTCGCCCCCTTTGTCCGCCTTGCCGTCCTCCGACAATTGGCGTGCCAGATCGGCAAAATCACGGCCTCCCGCCGCTTTTTCACGCGCCGCTTTTGCCGAGGCCTCGCGCACAGAGCGCTCCGTCTCATTGGTTGAACCATGAATCAAAAGAACCCGGAGACTCACCTGCTCCTCGCGTTGATAGTGGGCAGGATTTTGGCTGTAAATCTGGACGACATCCCGCGGGGAGATCACGACCTTTCCCTCCACCTCACGACTCCTCATCATGCCCACGATGATGCGTTCCCGCATCCGGCGGCGCCATTCCTCCATGGGCATATGCTCCTCGCGCAGGGCCTTGAGGAACTCCTGCCGATCCCCCCCGAATCGGTCCTGAATGAAATCGCCCACCTTCTTCTCGACGTATTTATCAACGCCCTCCTTGTTGATCTTGGTGTCCGCCTCATAGGCCTTCATGATTAATTTGGCGTTGATCAAGTCGTCTAGAGCTTCCCCGTAGATCTCCTTGACCTTTCCTTCCAATTCGGCGCCTGCATAGACCTGTCGCAACTGGGGAATCAGAGGCGAAATCGCCTCCTTGACCTCACCGACCGTAATCACCGCATCATTCACATGGGCTGCAACCCCGTCCACCGTTACCGTTGAAGCCAACATGCCACGCGTGATGAAAAGCGCCAATACCAAGACAACCCGTTGTTTCATGCGTCGTTCCTCCCCGCCACAGATTTGTGACATGACCCGGACTATGACATAAAGAAAGGGTCCATGGCAAACAGCAGATGAGAATACGATCCGCTATTTACTATTGTCCTTTATGTCGCTATCCTTCAGCAAATTATGTTCGGGATGGAGTTGTGACGTGAGAAGAATCATACATGCAGTTCGCGGTTGGATCAGCGGCAACACGCCCAAGGGGCGGGGTTCCGCCATTGTTTATGTTTATGCACCGGGTAAGGAGGCCCCCAACGGCGAACTGGGCGCCAACGACCAGATTGCGGTCTTGCGCCGACTCTCCACGTTCACGAGCAAGGAAAATATTCCTGTCACCATCATCTTTCCGGGACGTCCCTCACGAAAAATACCAGACGGCACAACACAGGGTGACGTTCAGGCCCGGTACGCCACCAGTGACCAATTGCGGAAAGTGGTGCTCAGTTCCCTGACTGACGCACGCAAGAACCATTCCCCCGTCCTCGCCACCAATCACCCCGAAATGGAAAAAGTGGCCGCAGGCGAGCGCGTGCGGCATATCCGCGCCTCCACGTTTGAGGAGACGCTCGACTCCGTCTGCGGGCCCCTGCGCCGCGAGCAACCACAACAACCGCGACGCCAGCCAGCCCCGCAAACCCAACAGACGTCCAAACCTCAACCCGTTCAGCCCGAAGAAGCGGAAGCATCATCCTCAACGCCCCCCTCCGAGGACCCGCAGGCTGCGGATCCCAGGGAAGAGGAAATTTCAACGCCAAGGCCCGAACCCGCCCCCCGAAGACTTCAACGACATGAACCCTCTGCGAAAAAGGAAATCAGGGATCAGTCAATCCTGGATCTGATTGATCCACTATAATACGGAGAAACCATGACCATGAAACTCTATCAAACAATTGTGACGGGAATCCTCTGTCTGTTATTGTGCGCCATCGGCACTTTGGTGTGGACAGGATGCGATGCATCCAGTGCCACTGACGCATTGTCTGTCTCACCGGGAAGTGTAATGGTGGCTCCCGGCGACGACGTCGAGTTTACCGTATCCGGCGGTTACGACTACACATGGTCCCTGAGTCCCGATGATGGCAGCGCAAGACTGAGTACAACGACGGGATCCAAAACTATTTATACTTGCCTGACAACCAATGTGGGGACAACGCCCAAGTCCATCGTGGTCACGTCCACCATCCAAGGATCCGGGTCGGGCACCAGTAACTCGCCTGCGTATGCCGTCTCGGGATCGGCGAAAATCTATTACAAAGGTGGAGTCGGAGCCTCCACGAATTCCACGTCAACTCTCGCAATTACGTTATCTCCGTCTTCGACTATCAAAACAAACGCACAATTAACGGCATCGGCATCCGGAGGAGCACCGCCTTATACGTGGAGTATATTCGGACCCGGTTCACTCGCGCCCTCCTCTACCACTGCCATTTACACAGCACCCAATAGCCCCACTTCTTGCACCCTGATCCTGACGGACAGCGCTCCCACCGTTAAACAAGCCGTCATCACCATAACGAACTAATGCATCATCCGGGTTTGTTGATCACCAGCCTCCAGAATCCCCGCGTCAAGGCGGTGGTGGGACTGCGACAGCGCTCTGATCGCGACAAACGCGGCGAAATGATCATTGAGGGCTATCGCGAACTCAAGCGTGCCCTCGATAACCGGCATCTCCCGAAAGCCCTCTTTACCTGCGCCGAATTGTTCATGGGCACGAATGAACCCGCCCTGATTGAACAGTGTCGGACGGCGGGCGCCGAGATATTTGAATGCACAAAATCGGTCTTCGAGAAGATGTCCTACCGGGATCGACCCGAGGGACTCCTCGCCGTGGCGCCCCAGGTACACTGGGCGTTGGCCGACCTGAAACTTCCCGACCATCCCCTGTTGGTTGTGGCCGAGGCGATTGAAAAACCCGGTAATCTCGGCACCATTCTGCGCTCTGCCGATGCCGCCGGCGTGAATGCCGTCATCATCTGCGACCGGTGCACCGACATCAACAACCCGAATGTGGTTCGGGCCAGCACAGGCACTCTCTTCGCCCTCCCGGTTGTGGAGGCCACAACGGATGAGGTGCTGGCCTGGCTAAGAAAGAATGATATCCAGATCCTGGCAGCAACGCCGCACACTGACTTTGAATATGATGCCGTGGATCTGAAAAAAGGGACGGCTTTGGTGGTGGGAACAGAGCAATACGGACTGTCCGACCGATGGATGAATTCAGCCGATCTTAAAGTCAAAATCCCCATGCTGGGGCAGGCTGATTCTCTGAATGTGGCTTCTGCGACCACGATCCTGCTTTACGAAGCAGTCCGGCAAAGACGGCGCCATTGAATATTTGAGATTTAAGATTTCAGATTGATGACCCTGCAAATCCCGCTGCCTGAAGTTTCTCCATCGTGAGGCCCTTACCCGCCTGCATGAGTCCCGCATGGCGCTGAACATACTTGCCGATAAGATCGGTCTCCAGGTTGACGGCATTCCCTTTTTTGAGGAATTGCAACGATGTTTGGGAAAGGGTGTGAGGAATCAAATGGACGGCAAATGACTTCGATTTCAACTCTGCAATGGTCAGGCTTACACCATGGATGGCGATGGATCCCTTCGGAACAATACCGATGAGCAGTTCGTCACCGCAGGAAATTTCCAGGATCCAATCAGCGCCTTTCTGTTCAAACGCCAAAACCGTCCCCAGTCCATCGATGTGCCCGGTGACAAAATGCCCGCCCAGCCGATCATGGGCCCGCAGGGCCCGTTCGAGGTTCACACGTGAACCCGACTCAGCCGCCCCGAGACTGGTCTTTTTGAGAGTCTCATTCAAGACATCACAAGAAAACTCGCCAGTCCGAACCGAGGTCACCGTCAGGCAGGCACCCTGTACCGCAACACTCTCGCCTTTAATGAGGGGTGAATCCCACGGTGCATGACGGATGACCAGACTCATGCCATCGCCACGCGGTTTCTTCGCCGTCAACGTCCCGACTTGCTGGACCAATCCCGTAAACATAATCGAACCCCTATTCTCCGTCTTTCTGACTTTTGGCCTCGGGTTTCGCCCTGATCATGACATCAAGGCCGACCATTCGGGTTTCAACAATCCTCAACCGTGGCGCTTTCGCCAGGATCCATCCCTTGCCGCCTACCGACCCTTTGCCACCGTCGCCAATGAACATCGGCGCCACGAACATCACCACCTCATCAACCAGATTTGCCTTGATCAAAGACCCCGCCATTTCTCCGCCCCCTTCGCATAAGACATGCATCACACCAAGCGCGTGCAGTGTTCTCATTAAAGAGGGAAGCGAGACGCCCTGACCTGCTGAAGGCAACACCAGAACTTGAACCCCTTTTGCCGCATACTCCGCCTGACGGCTCACTGAACACCGTTTCGTGGTAGCCAGGATGGTTTGTGCGGACGCCTCATCCGAAAAAACGCGCCTTGCGGCGGGTAGTTTCCCGGAGGCATCCACAATGATCCGGAACGGCAGCCGCCCCTTAGTCGGACGCGGCAGGAGAGAGGGATCGTCTTTCAATACCGTTCCGGCTCCGACCAGCACCGCATCCACCCGGCGCCGCAGTTCCTGCACAATGTCCCGCGCTGCCGACCCGGTGATCCATTTGGATCGGCCCGCCGCGTCAGCAATCCGCCCATCGAGAGATTCCGCGAGTTTCAGGGTGACATAAGGTCTTTTTCGAATCATCGAGGACGCAAAAGGAGCCAGCAAGTCACGAGCCTCATTTGAGCCGATGCAGGAAACGACCTCGATTCCGGCCCTACGAAGCACGCGGAATCCCTTGCCGGAATGACGGGGGTTCGGATCGGAGACGGCCGCCACGACCTTTTTAATCCCTGCCTTGATTATGGCCTCGCAACAGGGCGGGGTCCGGCCCCAGGTAGAACACGGTTCAAGGGTTACAAAGAGCGTGGCTCCCTTGGCCTTGATCCCGGCCTGGCGGAGCGCATAGGCTTCGGCATGGGGCCCGCCTGCCTTACGGTGCCAACCCCGCCCGACACAAGACCCATTCCGGACAACCACAGCGCCAACCGGCGGATTGGGCCGCGTCAGGCCTTCACCCAGCCGCGCCAGCCGGATCGCCTCCGTCATCCAGTTTATATCGTGCTTGCTCATCTCAGATCCGAAATCTCAGATCAACGATCTAAAATCCCAGAAATCCCCTCACGAATTCCTTGGCGTCAAACGGGGCCAGATCATCCTCGCCCTCGCCAAGACCCACAAAGTGAACCGGCAAATCGAGTTCCTTGCGTATTGTGAAAATGAAACCTCCCTTGGAGGATCCATCCAACTTGGCTACCACAACCCCAGTCAGATCCACACACTCCTTGAACATCCGGGCCTGGATCACGGAGTTATTGCCCAGGGTGGCATCCAGTACGATCCAGGTTTCATGCGGCGCCCCGGGCAGGGCCTTGGCGATCGAGCGCCGGACTTTCTGGAGTTCATCCATCAGGGGTTGCTTGGTGTGCATGCGCCCTGCCGTATCGATCAGCACAACATCGACCTTTCTCGCCACCGCCGCCTGAACGGCATCATATGCCACTGACGCGGAGTCCGCGCCGGGCGCGCCCACAACCACGCCAAGATGCAAGCGGTCTGCCCAAAGTTTCAACTGATGCGAACCGGCCGCCCGGAACGTATCGGCGGCCGCAAGCAAGGGAGTTAATCCCTGTCGTTTGGCAAGGTATCCCAGTTTCGCTGTGGTGGTTGTCTTTCCTGATCCGTTGACGCCGACAATCAGGATAACCTTCGGAGTCTGGTTATGGTTCCACGCAAAGGGAGTTTGGGTTGGAAAGGTGGACTCAAGCATGACTTCGATATGATGGGCCATATCGGCGCCCCCGCCTTTCCGGCGGAGTTTGCCGATCCATTCATCCACCAATCGCGGGGCGATGTCTGCCTGAACAAGGGATCGCTCCCACTGTTCCAAGGCCATCGGATCGGCCTTGGTCAGGCCGGGGATGAGATGGGCGAGCCCCCCCACGATCTTATCGCGGGTGCGGGCCAGTGCATTCAGCCAGGACTTCATGGGGCCTTCCCTGTCGGCGCCGGGGGGGCGCCTGCGTCAAGGTCGCGCCGGACACGATCCAGAACCCCGTTGACAAACCGGCCCGACCCCACGTCGCCCATGTTTTTGGCAATCGCCACAGCCTCATTGATCGAGACGGGATGGGGAATATCCGTCCGGCAGAGCATTTCATAAACCGCCAGACGGATGACATTGCGATCCACTCCGGCCATGCGGTGAAGTTCCCAGTTCTGGGCGCACTTCGTAATAATGTCGTCGATCCTGGGCCGGTTCTCCAGAACTCCGCGAACCAGTTCCTCAACAAACAGGCGAGTCTTGGCTGAAACCTTGCGTTCCGTCCAGAACGCGGTCAATAGCGGATCCAGTTCCCCGGGATTGAAATCCAGTTGGAACAAAATCTGAACAGCGGACTCTCTGGCATCGCGTCTGGATCCCATCGTCAGGTTCCCATCTGTCGGCACAAGTTGGCCATTTCGATGGCCGCCTGGGCGCCATTCCATCCCTTGTTGCCAGCCTTCGTGCCGCATCGCTCAATCGCCTGCTCAAGATTATCGGCGCACACAACCGAGTTAATCACAGGCAATTGGGTCTCCAGCGAAATGGCCGAAAGCGAACGGGCTACCTGCGAGTTGATAAGGTCGGCATGGGGCGTCGCGCCCTGAATCACCACACCCAGCGCGATGATCGCATCCTGGCCGCCTTTCAGGGCCAGTTTCTTGACCGCGAAGGGCAACTCGTTGGCACCCGGAACCCAGACCACCGTCACGTCCTTGTCGGCCACACCATGCCGAATCAGGCAGTCAATGGCCCCGCCTACCAGTTCTTTTGTAAAAAAATCATTGAAACGGCTCACGACAATACTGACCTTGAGCCCTTTTCCAATCAAGTTTCCCGACACTTCCTTCACTGTTGCGCTCATAATTTCCCCTTTCCGATAATCATCAATCCTCGTTTCTCAATCATCCATTCTCTCAGAGCCAATGTCCCAGTTTCGTTTTTTTGGTTTCCAGATAGCGTTTGCTGTGTTCATTGGGTGGCAACACCAGAGGAACGCGCTCGGTAATGCTGAGCCCGTATGCTTTCAATCCCACCACCTTGCGGGGATTATTAGTGATCAACCGGATGCGGCTCAACCCCAAATCGGCCAGGATCTGGGCGCCCACCCCGTAGTCCCTGAGGTCGGCTCTGAATCCCAGTTTAACATTCGCCTCGACTGTATCCAGTCCCTTTTCCTGAAGTTCGTACGCGTGCAGTTTATTCGCCAACCCGATGCCGCGGCCTTCCTGCCGCATATAGAGAACCACGCCGACCTTCTCCCGGGCCACCATTTGCATGGCTAGGGCAAGTTGTTCGCCGCAATCACACCGGAGCGAGCCGAACACGTCGCCTGTCAGACACTCGCTATGAACCCGCACCAGCGGAGACTTCGCTTTTCGGGGGTCACCCATGACGAGCGCCAGATGGTTTTCATTATCAAGAATCGACCGGTACAAGGTTAATTTGAACAAATCCAAACCGCGTGGGCATATCGACGGTTCGAATGCACTCCACCAACTTCTCCTCTTTGCGCCGGTATTCAATGAGACTGGCAATGGAAGCCATCTTGAGCCCGTGTTTGGTGGCAAATTTCCGCAACTCGGGAAGACGCGCCATCGACCCGTCATCATTCATGATTTCGCAAATCACGCCCGCCGGATTCAAACCGGCCAATCGCGCCAGATCCACGGACGCCTCGGTATGACCGGCACGCCGCATCACTCCGCCTTCCTTGGCTTCAAGAGGGAAAACATGCCCGGGACTCACCAGATCGGCCCGTTTTGTCCCAGACCCGACCAGGAGTTTGATCGTATGGGCCCGGTCATGGGCGCTTATCCCCGTTGTGACCCCGTCCCGCGCGTCCACGGACTCCGTAAAGGCAGTGCCGAAGTGGTCTGCCCCCCGGTTCACCATGCTACGGATGTTGAGCGATTCAAGGCGATCATGGGTCATGCCCACGCAGATCAGACCCCGTCCGAAGCGGGCCATGAAATTGATCGCTCGATCCGTGACCTTGTCCGCAGCCATCACCAGATCGCCCTCGTTTTCGCGGTTCTCATCGTCGGTGATGACAACCATTCTGCCCTTGCGGATTTCCAAAACGACCGATTCAACCGGATCGAAACTATTATTTGTGTGTGTCATAAAAAAATCCCGGAGACCTGTCAGTCCCCGGGATTATTGCACGGCATCAAGCGCCGAACTGTCTTCTCCCATCCAGACTGAGATACGCGACTCGCGTCATCATCACTGTCGGCCACGGCATTTCACCGTGTCTGTCCGGCTTGCGCCAGACTCGCGGGCTTTAACCGCCGGTTGGGATTATCCGCCTTTCGGCGGGGCACCCTGTCCCGAAGACAACCTCATTCACCAAATCACTCGCAACATTTCTCCGTTGCGGCGACCACCCTAATAAAACACCGATAACATTTCAATGTCTTTTCAGGGCTCGATCCATTCTTGAGCAACTCTACTTGGAGTGTTTCGCCAGATAGGAGGCCACGCCGTCGGCGGTGGGTTTCATCGCCTCGTCGCCGGACTTCCAGTTGGCCGGGCAGACTTCACCGTGCTCCTCGGTGAATTGAAGCGCATCAAGTGTGCGAATCGCCTCATCGACATTGCGTCCAAGCGGCAGATCATTAACCACCTGGTGGCGCACGATGCCCTTCCGGTCGATCAGAAACAAACCCCGCAGGGCGATGGCGTCGTTCACCAGCACATCATAGGCCCGGGCAATCTGCTTGTTCAAATCGGACACAAGCGAAAAACCGATTTCACCGATACCGCCCTTGTTCACCGGCGTCTGGCGCCAGGCCCAGTGCGAGAAGTGCGAGTCAACCGAAACGCCCAGGACGACGGCATTCTTACTGGCAAAGATCTTCACAGCCTTGTTGAAGGCCAGGATTTCCGAGGGACACACAAACGTGAAGTCCAGCGGATAGAAGAATAGGATGACATACTTCCCGCGATAACTCGACAGCTTGATCTCGCCGAACGAGTTGTCGGGCAACACCGCCTGCGCGGTAAAATCGGGGGCTTCCTTGGTTACTAATACGGACATGATCGTTTACTCCTTGTTGCTTGGTTTCGTTTTCCACTTCAGAGACCGGCCCAGCCAGTCGCTTGAACTATCGAGATAATGCTACCACAGAAGTATCATTATCAAGATTATTTTCATTTTTTTCTATCGCGCTCCGGGTTTGCACATATCCGAGATACGCACGCGCTTGAGGTGACTATCCACTCCGCCCTGAATGACCTGAAACTCGCGAAGCAATTGGCACAGGGGCGAACGTTTGCAGGACTTGGGTTCGGAAATACAGGGACTCATCTCCACGCCGCGCGGACCGGTTGCCTGAACGACATCAAACAGCGTGATCAGACTGGGATCACGCGCGAGGGCCACTCCCCCGTTCTTACCGCGCCGGCTTTCGATCAGTCCTCCGTCCACGAGTCGCTTAACGAGTTTACGAAGGAAACGATAGGGTATGTCCATCTCGCCGGCCACATCAGCCGATGAGACCGTCTTTTCGCCCCTCTTGTAGTGCCCCGCCAGGGACAGCACCATCCGCATTGAATAATCGGTCTCCCGTGTAATCATACCGCCTCCGTAATTGATACGAAAAAGGTATCATTAAGACCACCCGTGCGCAAGCCCTACTTGGCGGCAGGAACTCCCTTCGCCACGTCGGCGAAGACGTGGGGGGCTTTCTGGTTCAACGTTTTCAGCATGGCCAGGCAGACCTCGCGAATTTCCCACTGGGCGCGCCGATGGCACCGCACATGGAAAACGTGGCGCCATTCCCGGAAATTCGCCGAGACGATCAACTCTGTCGTGCAGGCGTTGGGCAGAACAAACCGGGCGTCCTCGTTCTTCAGCCCTTTGTCCTTCCATTTCTTGTACAAAGCCCGGATCACCTCCATGTCTCCATCATATTCACTACGATCAGACTCCTTCACCGTCGGCGGAACAACCCAGTCGAAGTTCCCCTCGGACACATAGCGTTGACTCTTCTGCGAGACGGCCAGCAGGCGGTGGCGCACAAGTTGATGGGTCATGGCCCGTGACACATCGCGGATGCGAAAGGTGGCATAGGCATGTTCAAAAGGCGACTCGTGTCCCATGACAATGAGTTTGGGCAGTAGTTCTCCGAGTTTTTCAGGCACCATTTTGTCACCGCTTTGATAGCAGGTGCGGGCGGCAATCTCGATGATGCGTTCGGCGTCAGGCGTAATGGCAATGAGTTCAACTTTCATAGAGAAAGGTTCTATCACCGAGATCTCAAAGAACGTTATTCGAGGCGAATAAGCGGGTTGCCCTATAAACAACCTGTCCCAAGTGCCCTTTCATATGCCGACTCGCTATTTCCTCTTGAATTTGAACGCATTCCCCTCCCCCGTCGACGTGGCCTTGAAGAGAACCGGGATATACATATAGCAACAGGGAAGACAGATGTTGTTGTACCGGGTATCCCATTGCACATCCACCACGCCATCCGCATCAGGATAGGCGATCCGGGCCGCCTTCATCAGGTTCCCATAGCCATTGTCCCCGCTTGCCCACAGCATCAGGATACACTGGCTTTCCCCGGTAGCCTTAATCGGCCCCAGGACAACAATGTCCTCACGCTTGAACTTGAACTGCGTGTTGCATTCACGCCTTGACGGATATTGAACATCCGACAGCAGGAATCCAGGCGAAACCCCTGAAGGCGGAACCCCCATGGGGGTCGCACACCCCGCCAGCAAAGAGGCCGCGATCAACGCAACCATGACACCCGCGTATGGTTTCATGATGATGCCCCGCGAATCACCGCTTGATCTTAATTGCCGTGCCCTCGACTGTCGCGGTAACCTTGGACATCAGTCCCATGCAGATCAGGTTCCATCGTGTGTCCCATTGGATGTTGATGACCCCATCGCACTCCGGATATTTCGCCTTCGCGGCACGCATGAGATTGCCGAACCCGTTGTCACCCTGGGCAACCAATCCCAGAATGCATTGACTTTCAGATGTCGCGGTCACAGGACCCAGGATCACCAAGTCATCATGGGTGAACGTGAAGCGGGTCTGGCTTTCACGATAGGACGGATAATTCACATCCGAGAACAATCCGCCGGGAGCTACACCTGAGGGAGGCGCCGTCATCAATCCCGCACACCCTGTCAGAACCAACCCAATCGAGACACAGCCCAACATCGCCATCCACTTGTTCATCCTGACTCTCCTTTCGCCTTGTTTCATTCCTCAATATCTGCCCTTGAGTCCCACTACGGGGAGCATGTTTCCATGTTGAGAGTCTTTCAGCAAGCCGAAAATGGCGCGCCTGACAGGAGTCGAACCTGTAATCTTCTGATCCGAAGTCAGATGCCTTGTCCATTAGGCTACAGGCGCATTGAGGAAGGCAAACGATAAACGATGATCGTGAAAATGCAACAGAAACAATGTGGAATTATACTTCCAACAAGGCTCGCAGGCCATCTTCCAGACTGAACGCCGGTTCATAGCCGAGAGACCTTTGAATATTGCTGATGTCGGCGAGCGAATGCCGGATATCGCCGGCACGAGCCTCGCGGAACTGGGGCGCCAGTGTGCTTCCGGTGATCGTCTTCAAGGTTTCCCACAGTTGCAGTAAAGATGCCTGCCGTCCTGTCGCCACGTTGAAGATTTCACCCTTCCCTGCGGAGGGTGTCCGCATGGCCAGAAGATTGGCCTGCACGACATCCTTCACAAAGACAAAATCGCGCGTCTGGCCGCCATCGCCGAAAATGGTGGGAGCGCGGCCCTGACGTATATCATCCACAAACCGCGAAATCACACCCGAATACATGGATGTTCCATCCTGCCTGGGCCCAAACACGTTGAAGTACCGCAATGAAACCGTTTCAACGCCGTAGAGTCGGCTGAACAGTTTCAGGTAATATTCACCCGCCAGTTTACCGAGCGCATAGGGGGATTCGGGTTCAGGCAACATGGTCTCCCGCTTGGGCAGTTCCGGGTTATTGCCATAGACGGCGGCCGAGGAGGCCAAAACCACGCGCTTGACGTTGGCCTCACGCGCCGCCTGCAACACATTCAGGGTTCCGCGAATATTGATGGCATCGTTTTCATCAGGTTGCTCAACCGAGACGGCTACCGACACCAGGGCGGCCTCATGAAAAATATGATCCACGCCCTTCACGGCGTCGCGCAAGGCGACGGGATCACGGATATCCCCCCGAATCACTTCGATGCCGGAGCCGAATCCCTTCAGATTTTCAGGCTTCCCGCTCGAGAAATTATCCAGCACCCTGACGTCCACGCCTTCGGCAACCAGCGCCTCGGCAAGGTGCGAGCCAATAAAACCGCAACCCCCTGTGATCAGTGTTTTTCCACAACTCATGCCTTATAAGTACACCAATCAGGAACGGGTGCGCAACTTGATTCCCCGGCCCTATTCACTCAGAACTCGAACACTGTTCCCGGCTCCGGCGGCAGGAGTTGTTTCAGGAAGAGACGGCCTGTGTTGGAATAACTCCCGCCCTGCAGATCGACATAGAACACTTTTAGAGAGCCGCCGTTGGTGACAGTATTTCCGCCGCCGCGGTTATCGAATGTTCCGCCCAGGGTATCCACGGTCTGCGCTCTCAAGACAATTCCACCGCCGGCGCCGGTGCCTCCACTTCCGCCGTTTCCGGCTGGGTAGCAC
>Ga0194060_10002431_pt1 | contig 13258 bp, 11 predicted proteins | sample SepL225m_MetaG_FD_163427 | JGI IMG/M metagenome (GOLD analysis project Ga0194060, IMG submission 163427) | Anoxic zone freshwater microbial communities from boreal shield lake in IISD Experimental Lakes Area, Ontario, Canada - Sep2016-L222-5m | ecosystem: Environmental > Aquatic > Freshwater >... | reverse complement strand
CGTACATCCTGCGTTTCAAGGCAGTCGGCTTCACCGAGATCCATCTGCTCATCTGGTATGCAACTTCGCATCTCGTTCTCATGATTCACGGGAGCTTCTTTGCTACCTGGATCAAGAAGCGCATCAAAGCTCATAACTTCGTGAATTACGCGACCATATTTACGCTAGGTGGAACGCTCACGATCGCGCTTGTCGATAATGTCTGGGTCCTGGTGCCGATTGCGTTCCTGACCTGGGTGATTTCCGAAATGCGCGATGTTTACTACCTGGAAAGCATGAACAGGTTCATCCCTGACGAGGTTCGCGCCACAACCGGCTCGATGATCAGTTTTACTCAGAGAATCATCGAAATCCCATTTCTACTCGTCGCTTCAGCGATTGCGACAAGCGACAATAAGCCAGTGTTCTGGCTGATTGCCGCGATAAATCTGATTCTCGTACTCTTGCCCTTCCCAAAGGTCGAAAAATCAAAACAAGCACAGGCCGCGGCTAGTTAGAGCGCGGTTTTTTGTTATGGTCGATTGACGCAAGGGGATTATAGTGGTAGAAAACATCGGCTCTTCATGGCGATTCACGGAGGCTCAGATGGAGCTTGAAAACTTTGGTTGGAATCCAGCAACGCTGATTGCAATGCTGACTCTTGCCGTTGGGATCCTACAGGCTTATGGGATGTGGAAACAGTTTTGCACCGTGTCAGAGAAGCGCTCAGCCGAAGCAATTGCATTTCTGCCGTTCGTGGTCAGTATGGCCTATTTCGTCTCATCGTTCTTCTACGCGCTTCTGAATACACGCATCGTCCAGGCATCAACGGCGTCGCTCATGTTCTTTCTGACGCTCATTCTGATTTGGGCGCTCGACAGATTTGGGAATTATAAACCAGTTGAGCGCGCAACTTTTTATCTGGCGCTTGCTTGGGCAATCACGACGGCGCTCGTAGAACAGGGAAGTGGGGACATGTTTTTCGTGATTTCGGTTGTCGCGGTCAGCTCATCGTTCCTTCAGCCGCTCAAGATGTTCAAGGCGAAGTCAGCAGGGAGCGTGAACGTCCGTTACTACAGCCTGATGGGGTTCGGGGCCATGGTTTGGTTCGCATACGCAATTGCGGTTCGCGACTGGGTCGGCACAATCATGTGCCCGATATTCGCAGCGAACCACTTGTGCACGATTTATCTGTACCGCAGGTACCGTCGGCCAGTCGATCATCTGATAGTTCTTGTTCCAGCATAGGGAAGCGCACGCGGTCATCATGACGCGTGTTTTTTTATTTCAAGATCCCTCGGCTTAGGGATGACTACCAGGCGTCGCACAATATACATTTTACGACATCAGGTAGTAGTAAAGACGTCAAATAAGCCAAATTATGAAATTCACTATGGTAACCGCCGTTGCTGTCCATACGTACCAGATAAATCGCTCCTTGAATCTATAAGTTGCTTTATAGTCCTTACCAAAAACTTTTTGCAGCGGCGAAAATTTCCAGGTGTCGATTATTGCTACGTACCTAAAATGAACCGTTCCGATGACAGCCGCATACTCAACGATCAGTAGCGCAATCCAAAATGTAGACATAGGCTCTGGTTGCTAATCGTAGCGAGCCTTCCCTACTCACTCTCATACCACCCTACTCAAGTGTCGCACAATATATTACTTATAATAGACACGGTCCGGAAATCGAAGGTCGATATAGCTGACGGCATCAAGCGTTTCCCCCTTTGTCTTCATGAGCGCAAGCAGCTTCTTGATCTGCGAGTCTATAGTTCTTGCAGTATCAACATAAACCTCGCGCTTATCAGCGAGCCTGATTTTAATCCAGGAAGCATTAGCACGCGGAAGTTCGTAAGCCTGAACAACTAGTCCGGTTTCAACCTCAAAGTGAAGTTTTAGGTTTTCATAACTCGAGAGAAATGTTTCTGAGAATATTTTATCTCCAGGTTTATTGTCCAGAGCGGTTTCTGCAAAAATCACCAGAAAGGGCAGTGAGACATCACTCTTCCCTATCAGTATTTTTTCGTCTTCACTTGCAGTTCTAACCATTATTCCCTGCAGATCCGTAAAAATAGGATTCTTTCCGTCTGTTACCAAAACACCGGTAGGGCGTTCGCTAATTTCAACCTGCACTATTCCCCCGCTTTCCCCTACCTTAGCTGTTGAAAATGCATAATCTTTCAGAAGCTTTGATTTTATTTCTGCCGTGTCCACAAAAAGTCGATGGCGTTTCGGAATTATTCCGTAAAGTTTTTCATCTAACACATCATTAACTGTCTTAATGACAGGATCTTCGCTCAAAAACTTAAGTCCGCTTATTTTAACCTCGCGCACGAAAAACCATGGTGATTTTATTAGTAAAATGGAAAATCCGATCATGAAAATTACAACGATGACAGCTGAAATTATCAGCCTGGTCTTGAATTTGTTATCCTTTACGGTGCCTCTTTCGAAATTTGACTCGGAGTAGTCGCGTATCGTGGGTCGCATATGTGCGACTATTGTACCAAAGATTCAAAACAAAAACTCACCACGTTTTGCGTAGTGAGTTTTGCCTCTATTTTTTGGTGATTGTGGTCTTGCCAAACATGAACGGCTGCAGCACCTTTGGAATCAAGATCGAGCCATCGGCCTGCTGAAAGTTCTCCATGATGGCGATGATGATGCGTCCGATGGCAAATGCTGTGCCATTTAATGTATGTACGAGTTGAACCTTGCCCTCGGCATCGCGATAACGGGTGTTCAAGCGTCGCGCCTGATAATCGGTACAGTTTGAAGTCGAGTGCGTCTCACGGTATTTGTTCTGTGAAGGAATCCAGCACTCAATATCATAGGTTCGCGCTGACGGATAGCCCATATCGCCGGTACACTGTCGCAAAACATGATAAGGCAAACCCAATCCCTGAACCAATTTTTCCTGCGTCGCAAGCAACTTCGCGTGTTCCGCTTCGGAATCTTCCGGCTTCGTGAAACTAAACATCTCAATCTTGTCGAATTGATGAACGCGCAGAATTCCGCGTGTATCCTTGCCGGCTGCACCAGATTCGCGACGGAAACAGGTTGAAAAACCCGCATAGCGCAATGGAAGCTTGGCGCCATCAAGAATTTCGTCCATGTAAATCGGACCAATAGACTGCTCCGAAGTACCAACCAGATAGCTATCATCGGACTGCAAGTGATAAATATCGGCCTCAGCACCGGCCTTCAGGAAGCCCATAGCTTCCATCGAACTGCTCTTGATGATTACCGGTGGCACTACAGGCGAAAAACCTTCAGGAACGACCGTCTGCATGGTGTACTGAAGCAGCGCAAATTCAAGCATGGCCCCGTCACCAATCAAATATCCAAAACGGGCGCCGGAAACCTTAGCGGCGCGCTCAACATCGATAATTCCAAGCGCCTCACCAAGTTCGATATGATCTTTTGGTTTGAAATCGAATTTAGTTGGCTCACCGACGGTTCGCAGGACTTCGTTTTCACTATCGTCTTTGCCTTGTTTAACATCCGGTTGAGGGATATTCGGAAGCGTCTTCATGAGGCCCGAAAATTTTGCTTCGATTTCAGCCAGTTTGGCCATTTGAATATCTGTATCGGTATCGAGCGACTTCATCGAGTCAATCAAGATCTTGCGCTCTTCCGGAGTCGCCGAAGGGATTTTCTTTGAAACTTCGTTCTTTTTCGCTTTAGCGCCTTCGGTTTTCTGCATCAACTCACGGCGCTCTTCATCAAGCTTAATAATCGCGTCCAAATCGACGGTTAGATTTCGAGCTTTCATGGCCTCGGCAACTTTCGCAGGATTCTCGCGGAGCAGTTTAATATCAATCATATGGCGTTCTTGTTTTCTTGATTTTTTGTTTTCTTGATTTCTTGCCCTCGATCCTCCGGGCGCATCGTCGGGAACAGGATAACTTCTTTAATTGAGTGAGTGCCGAGAAGGAGCGAGCACAAACGGTCGATTCCCATGCCAAAACCGGCGGTCGGCGGCATGCCGTGCTTTAACGCTTCGATGAAATCTTCGTCGGATGACATGGCTGATTCGGCACCGCGTTCTTTGGTTTTCTGTTCTTCAGCAAAAACCTGTTCCTGCACAATCGGATCGTTTTGCTCGTAGTAATAGGCATTGATTACTTCGATACCCTGAACAACGAGTTGGATCGCTGCCGCCTTATTCGGTTCAGCGATTTTGCGCTTCGCGAGAGGCTTCATTTGTGCCGGATAGTCAATTACGAAAGTTGGCTGAATAATATGCGGGCGGACAAATTCCTTATAAAGCGAGTCAACGAGTTCACCATAACCGATGACATCGTCGAGCTTCATCGGCAACTTACGGCTGATAATCGCAGCCCGAAGTTTTTCCTCGGTATTTTCCAAGTCCAAATCAATCGAGGTTCGATCTTTTACAAGAGCGAAAAAATCACGAACCGGGAAAGTCCCGCCAAAATTCAGCACAACTTCATCACGCGTAACCTCCATTCTGCCGTCGGTCACGGCGCTCACGGTTTCATGAATCAGCTCCTGCATGATTTTCATCAAATCTTCATAGCTCGCGTAAGCCCAATAAAACTCGATCTGAGTAAATTCAGGATTATGCTGAAAACTAATGCCCTCGTTGCGGAAACAGCGTGCGATTTCGTAGACACGTTCAAATCCACCAACGATTAGGCGCTTCAGATACAATTCCGGCGCGATACGCAGGTACAAATCTATGTCGAGCGTATTGTGATGCGTCGTGAATGGTCTGGCGCTCGCACCGCCGGCAATGGTCTGCAAAATCGGAGTTTCGACTTCCATGAAATCGTGCGCATCCATGACTTCGCGAATCTTTTTCACAATCAAACTGCGTTTTGCAAAAATATCGCGGACTTCTTTGTTCGCAATCAAATCCAAATAACGCTTGCGATAGCGAACTTCTGTATCGGTCAGGCCGTGCCACTTTTCCGGCAATGGAAGCAAGGCTTTCGTGAGCAATTTCCACTCGTCACAGTCGATAGTTTTTTCACCGCGCTTGGTTACAAAACACAGGCCATGTACTTCAATAAAGTCGGCGCCATCAATTAACTCGTTAAACTTTGTATATGAAGCATCGCCGACGTGATCCATCTTAAGCGCAACCTGAATTTGTCCGGAACCGTCTTCCAAATCCAGAAAAGTCATCGCACCATGTGTGCGGCGGGTTTTGATTCTTCCGGCTACGGTCACGAAGGTCTTATCAGCTTCCAATTGTTCAAAATTAAGAAGCACTTCGCGCGTCATGTGAGATCGCTTGGAAGTCGAAGCAAAACAATCCGTTCCATCTTCGCGAAGACGTTCGAGCTTTGTTAGGCGGACAGCTTGTTCTTCCAGGCGCTCATTTTCGATCATACTAGTACACTTTTTTTATGATAAAAAGAGTTTTTCCGAGTGGCGTATCAATAGTTATCTCAGCATCTTCCTTTTGTCCGAATAAGGCCTTTCCGATTGGCGATTCATTGCTGACTTTGCCGTTAACCGGATCGGCTTCGGAGGCGCCGACAAGTTCAAAAGTTTTAGATATTTTACCAACCGAAACATCAACTTTGGATCCTAATCCAACCTTACCGCCTTCAGTTTTCTCAACCACCGTAACGCTGTGAATAAGCTCCGAAAGTTCGCTGATTCTGGTATCAGTTAACTGAAGCTGATCTTTGGCGTCATGATACTCGGCATTTTCGGATAAATCTCCGAGAGCTTTTGCTGATTCAATGCGTTTTACAATTTCAGGGCGCTTGTTTTCCTGTAAATCAGCCAATTCGGAGATAGCCTGTCCTAATCCTTCTTTTGAAATAATTCGGTTCATAATTTGATAAACGAATAAAAAAGAGGCGTCGTCATCGCCTATTCAACCAAATGGGTCAAATAAGGCTTTTCGGAGGCCGCTTCCGTCTGTGAACTTAGGATAGCAGATAATCCGTGGCGCGCAAGTGTGGATAGAGAAACTCGCAAAATAGGTGCATTTATTGCTTTCCTGTCTGTATTTCGTTCCAAGTCTCAAACATGGCTCTTGCGATTGGTACCGCGGCCGTTGAACCTTCAACACCTTCTTCGACCAGTACCGTAACCACAATTTGAGGATTCTCGTATGGTGCAAAACCGGTAAACCAGGCATGCGGGTTCTTATTGCTTTGAAACTGCGCTGTGCCGGTCTTGCCTGCAACTTCAACTGGAAGCGTCTTTAGTGAACGTGCAGAACCGTAAATAACTGCTTCGCGCATGCCTTTTGAAATAATACCGATATTTTTGGCTGATAATATATTTTCACGAATAAGATTCGGCGATGTTTCGCGCTCCGGCATCTCGGGGCTCCGGAAAGAAGAAATCAGAGTCGGCGTAAAAAGCTTACCTCCATTCGCATAAACGGAAGTGTAAGCTGCAACCTGAAGCGGGGTTACAAGCACCGTGCCCTGACCGATTCCGACATGATAAGTATCGCCGATATACCAAGGTTCTTTGGTTGCCTCCTGTTTCCACTCGGGAGTCGGAAAGAAGCCAGGCCTTTCTCCAGGGATATCGATTCCAAGCTTTTCATCAAGACCGAATTTTTTGACCCATTCCCCCATCTTGTAAATGCCAAGACCTCTAAAGTTATCCAATCCGCCAGCGATTTCGTAAAAGAACGTATTTACTGACCAGGCGATCGCCTGCCTAACATTCACAACTCCGTGACCCTGCGGTTTCCAATCAGGGAAAAACCACTCTCCGACGCGGATTCCTCCGGTTGATGAAACTGTTGTTGATTCGGTAATCACGCCTTCGGCGAGCGCGGCTCCGGCATAAACTATTTTAAGCGTTGACCCTGACGGGTATTCACCGGAAATTGCGCGATTAAATAGAGGCTGATTCGGATCACTTGTTAATTTTTCATACTCAATTTTTGGAATTCCACTGCCGAAAAGATTGTTATCGAAAGAAGGTAAGCTCACCATAGCCAGAATTTTTCCGTTTCTCGGATCCATCGCGATAACTACTCCGCGGCTCGTGTTTGATTTTTTAAATTCCGCCCTGAGCGCTTTTTCGGCCGTAGCCTGAAGGCGCATATCAATCGAAAGTCTCATCGTCTCACCGTCGACTTTTGCTTCGCTGCCGATAATTCGCTCGATATTTCCTCGAACATCAACTTCAACTTTTTGCTTTCCATAAGTACCGCGCAGCTGACTCTCATAGGAACTTTCAAGACCAGTTCTGCCCATCAAATCGGAACGAAGATATCCTTTTGCGAGAGCAGATTGCAAATCTGCAGGGTTTAGTTTTCCCTCATAACCAAGCAAGTGCGCGAGACTCGGCGTATTTATTGATTCCGGGTAGCTTCTTCTTGAACCAATTGAAATTCGCGCGCTTCGCACATCTCTTAGTTCAATCATGGCTTTCAGGGCAACATCCTTTGTCAGTTCGGCGTGAATCAGCACCGGCTCGCTTATGTCGCGACCAGCAATCAATAATTCATCCTCGATTTCAGAAGGTGTAATTCCGCTTGCGTCGGCAATTACCATTAGCTCTTTTTCTCTTTCGGAAGCATTGGTCGGCAAGTATTCCGGTACCACTGAAAGATAAAAAGAAGGAATATTCTCGGCCAAAATGACGCCCTGGCTATCGGTTATAAGACCGCGCTTTGCGGGCTTCGGAATCGTTCGCAGACGATTGCCTTCAGCTAGATTCCGATACTCTTTTCCGAGCACGAGCTGAAGTTCGGCGACTCGTACAGAAAAAATCATAGCAACCGCAAAACAAAGCAGGAGCACGCCGATTTTTTGGCGTCGGCTTAAAGAGTTTCCTATAAACATTTGGTGTTCCGAATCCAGTGGCAAATCATTCGGAGCCTCCGCATATTTTCTTGAAACTGAGTCAATGGTTCGTCCAAGAGGAAATAATTCGCTCATACCGATTAGACCGCTCCAAGAAAAGCCCGCTTGAACCGAAGCGCTACCCGATTGTATAGGTTTCCACCCAAGGCGACCACAATGAGGGTAAATGTAATTCTTACCAGAACTTTAAGAAACGTCGGAAGAGCTTCCGGGAATCCGTAGGCAAAATAATTAGGAATGAGAAGAACGTAGTTCAAAATCTCAAAAATCACACAGCCAATAAGGCCCGACGCCATGAGTGCGCCAAGTGTTGGCAAGGAAAATGTCATTCGAAAAAAAGCACTGCTACATATCGTTGCCAGGATTAAGCATGGCACCGTTCCAAAATTTGAGCTCGGTTGCATAATCATCAGAAACGTACCACAGAACAATGTAAAACGAAGCGACTCGTGTGTTGAGCCGACAATAGCGATCAGAATCGCAAAAGGAAGAACCAGACTTAAAGAGTCAAAGGGATAATCTAATGAAGATGAAAAAAATACCGTCGTCGCCGTAAGCCAAAAAGCCACGAATGCCAAAAATAGCGTTCTCATAAATTAATAAGAACGTTCACGAGTGTAAGCGAAGCTGCATCAATAGGCGTCAGAATGATGGCTCGCTGAAACGGAGTATCGACTTCTTTGACAGTGGAATCGATTGTTCCGATAGGAATTCCTGCAGGAACACTATCTAAAAGTCCGGAAGTTTGAATGATTGAAGACGGCTCGACCTTGACGTTTTCTCCAAGATATCGAAGCGCGAGTGCCCCGCCGCCGACCGGCATTGCAACTCCCTGCGAATCGGAAACGCCCGAAACTTCGGCCGCAACCTTGGACATCGGATCCTTCAGCATCTGCACGGTGCTTCGATTTGCCTCACTGGATGAAATCGTGCCCACCATGATTCCATTTGGCGCCAAAACCGCCTCGCCACGTACAACGCCGCGTTCCGTTCCGCAGCTAATCATAATCAGCTTTCTTTCTGACGCGATGTCATAAGCCAAAACACCGCAAGGCTCGGCTCTAAACTTTTCTGGCGATTCGTATTTAACCATCTGTCGAAGCTCGACGTTCTCTCGCTTAAGACGCTCGTACTCACCTTTATCGATTATCAAGTGATTTGAGAGTGTCATAAGACGCTCGATTTCCATATTCGCCGCAACCAACGACTGTTTAGTGTTTTTATAATTCTGCCAGGAAGCGGAAATACCATGCATCTGTTCAAGAAGCGGGTCAGAAATCTTGGTGATCATGTTTCGGGTACCAGCAAACCAAACAACCGCAAGACAAATACAAAATATAATCGCAGTCGTGATTCTTTTACGTTGAAGTATTTTTCTTTCGCGTTGACCAAGCATCTATTTAATCTGATTAGTCCTGCGCTCCCGGAATAGCGATCAACTCAAGTAAATCCTGATTATCGAGCAACATTCCGGTTCCGCGCACTACGGCCGTCAGCGGATCATCGGTGACGCGAACAGGAATCTCCGCTTCTTTTGAAAGTAATTGGTCGAAATTCTTCAGCAATGCACCCCCTCCGGCGAGCACGATTCCGCGTTCATAGATATCAGCGACAAGTTCCGGCGGAGTCTGTTCTAGTGCAACTTTCACCTGTTCGACAATTAATTGAACCGAACGACTGATAGCAGAACGAATATGCGTGTCAGTCACGATTATTTCTTTTGGCAAACCAGAAACCAAATCGCGTCCACGCATGCTCATGGAAAGAGGCTCCAAAAGCGGCGAAGCTGATCCGATTTGGATCTTGATTGATTCGGCTACCCTTTCTCCGATAAGTAGATTGAACTCTTCGCGCGCAAAAGTGACGATATTTTTATTCATTTCATCACCGGCAATTGAAAGCGATTTCCAGTTTACGATGCCGCCGAGAGAGATAACCGCGATATCCGTAGTTCCTCCGCCAATATCAACAATCATGTTCCCTATCGGCTCTTCAACGGGCAAACGGGCGCCGATTGCAGCCGCCATTGGTTCTTCGACCAGAAAAACCTCTCTTGCTCCAGCACCAAGCACGGCATCTTCAACGGCCTTGCGCTCAACTTCGGTAATATCAAGCGGAATTCCGACTACGATCTTCGGACGCGTATTGATGTGAAAGCCATCCTGATAAACTTTTTCAACAAAATAGCGCAGCATTTTTTCAGCTACTTCAAAATCCGAAATAATGCCTTTTTGAAGCGGGCGCGTCGTCAAAACATAGGCCGGCGTCTTCCCAATCATTTCACGCGCCTCATGACCGACGGCTAGAATCTGCCCGTTTCTGCTATTTATCGAAACAACTGATGGCTCATTAATAACAATACCCTTTCCTTTTACGTAAACGAGGGTATTAGCCGTTCCTAAATCAATTCCAATTTCTTTCGTGAATCTTCCAAAAAATTTTGCAAGCATAATCCTGTTCGAGCTTAGCGCATGGTGCCTGAAATACGCAAGACGGGCTTTGAGCCTATCTATTCGAAGAAAGTCCCATGAAAGCCATTTCGATCGAGGAAACCGCACCGATGAGTAGAAGCGAATTCCACCAGGTCAACATGTCATTTCCTTTTAAAATAAGCGCCGCGGTCACGAGACAACCAAAAAGCACCCCTTGTCGAAAACTTATTTCGACTTTTTGAGGGATGCTGTGAGCTTCGCGTAAAAATAACATTCTGGAAATTAGACCAACTATTGTTGAAATGCCGAGTGTGGCACAAAATAGCGTTACATAAAGCAAAATATACATCAAAACTCCGGCATCGGAAGGAGAAACGCTGGTGAGAATCAGTACGAAAGCCGCGGAGGCCACCAGAGTCCCAAAAAACATCAAAAAAATGTATTGTTTAAGTGTCATGGCTGTATTCGTCAGTCTGATTTTCAAATACCTGCTCGGAAGCAAAGCGCATCTGCACTTTTATCTCGCGAATCGCCATTCCACGTTCCTTTAAAGCGCGCGCAAAAGTCGGTTTTCGCAGAGTCATTTCCTGCATGCTGATTGAGTCCGAAACGCGAATCGTGACAAGTCCGTTTGTAATGCTTTCAACCTTGCCCTTTTCCGCGAATTTAGGAAAAATATCTTTGAAAACTTTGGCCGCCTCTTCAACGGTCAGAGCCGTCAAAGCTCCATGAAGCACATAGCGCTTCGTGGGATTCAGTGAAAGCAAAGATCCGAGACCGTTCCACATGAGATAGAATGGTTATTTTCCCTTAAATTTTATTATAGCATTCATCTACCTTTCTGCGAATTCACAGATGTCTCTAAAATCACAATAGCGACAGTCAAATCCAGGTTTAGGCGCAAAATCAGACTGTCTTAGGCCTTCCACAACCGTTTCGATCTCACCACGAATTTTTTCTACGTCCTTAGGCTTTGGCTCAAATGACACACGCGAACCGTCTTCAAGATACCAGAGCGTCAGTTTCTTGATGGGGATTTTCAGAACATCTTCAGCTGCCAATAAATACAACGCCAATTGCCTCCGATGCTTCCACTCTTTTTTTACATCATCCTCAGTTTTTGGCTTGCCGGATTTATAGTCGATAATCTCATAACCACCTTCGCAATTATCAATGCGATCAATTCTGCCCTTAACCGGCACACCGCCAATTTTGACGGTAAAATCCTGCTCCAAAAATGCCGGCTTCGGCTTTATTAAGAGCGAGGTATCGTGAAAACGCTTGAGCGCTTGGCGGGCACGCTCGCGATATTCCAGGCGCTTTTCATCGGACTCATACCAATCATCAATCCAGTGTTTATCAAGCAGTGCATCGACTTCCTCAAAACTTGGCGGAGCCACAGCATCATTCTTAAAACATTCATGCCCGACGAATTCCTGCAGCACGTTGTGAAGCGTGTTTCCGTATGATTTTTCCGGCTTTCCGATGATTGGAATATGCAAAATATGTGCAAATTTATATTGCAGAGGGCAAGAACCAAAAGCCGCAATCTGTGTGAAGGACAAACGTTTTAGGGAAAGTGGCGAGGCGGTGGTTTCTTTCTCAGCATTTTGCTTCGGGAGCATGTCATCATCATCTTTTGCCATGAATTGTGGTTCATTTTTCGCGAAGCCCAAATCAACCAAAAAACGCGATGGCTTTTTCTTTCGTTCACCTCCGTAGTCTCGGGCACGAGTGAAAAACACCCCGCGTTTTCCGCGAGTCATGGCCACATAAAGCAAACGGCGCTCCTCGGAAAGATGCGACATCGCGTCTTTGTGAGCCTCATTCAACAATCCTTCAGGCACCTGGATGCCGCGTGTTCGATTAGCTGCCGGAAAACGCTGATCAACCAGGTGACAGATAAATACATAGGCGAATTCTAAACCCTTGGAAGCATGAACAGTCATGATTTTAACCACATCAGGGCCGGACTCAGGATCCGGCGCGCGGCTGCCGGTATCGCCCAAATCAAGCTCATCTTTCACGTGCTGGATAAAATGCTCGAGCGAAGGCTCGTGAGCTCTTTCGTCGTATCGTTTGAGTCTAGCGTATAGCTCGGTTAGCAGTGCCATGCCTTCTTTGCGAACATCTTCCGGATAGCTATTCAGATGCTTCAAAAAAGCAAAAGCCTGAATCGTGTGCAGAAACGCCTCCGTTGGGCGTAATTTTCGCGCGGCATTTCCGGCTGTTTCGAGCGCCCTTAGAACCTCGTCGCAGATCACGTGAGCTTCATTTGAAAGCTCAACATCCTTATGTGCTTTCAAAATATCAAAAAGCGGCTTCCCTTTTTCGTGCGCCAAGTGAAGCAGACGCATATAATCCTCATCCGGCAATTTCCAGGCGGCATGCGCAAGCACGCGGGCCAGAGCTTGGCTATCAAAAACACTCACGGCTACGCGACACAAACAAAGCATATCGATCACAACTGGCGAAGTATACAAGCCTTGAAGACCAAAAAACCGAAAAGGAATTCCGGCCCGTTCAAGCGACTGAACGAATGGCCCAGCACTGTGATTCGCGCGAACGAGTATAACAAAATCACGCCAACTAAGCGTCGGGTCTTCGGTCTTAAGTGCCACGATTTTTTCCGCAACACCACGCGCCTCATCAGATTCGCTATCGAAAACCAGCTCTTCCACTCGCCCGCCGTTTTCGATGCCTTTAAGCTTCTTCGAGATAGCGCCTTCATTCGAAAGTCGCGCCTCCAAGCGATGCGGATTGTTAAGCTGAATGAAGGCATGAGCGGCGTCCAGAATCTCCTGACGCGATCGATAATTATCTATAAGAACGATGCGTCGCGCTTCCGGCATATCATCAACAAACGAAAGCAAATTTGCAAGCGAGGCGCCACGAAACTTATAAATAGCCTGATCGTCATCGCCGACGACGGTCAGATTCTTATGTCCGACGAGCAGCTTTTTTACGATTTGGTATTGAATGGTATTTGTATCCTGAAACTCGTCAACCAAAACATATTTAAAC
>Ga0194060_10002430_pt1 | contig 13260 bp, 9 predicted proteins | sample SepL225m_MetaG_FD_163427 | JGI IMG/M metagenome (GOLD analysis project Ga0194060, IMG submission 163427) | Anoxic zone freshwater microbial communities from boreal shield lake in IISD Experimental Lakes Area, Ontario, Canada - Sep2016-L222-5m | ecosystem: Environmental > Aquatic > Freshwater >... | reverse complement strand
TCGAAATAGCCATCGGTCAGTTGCTTGGCCATCTCGACCACCGTGACGCCAGCACCGACTTTCACCAGGTTCTCCGCCGCATGCAGGCCGACCAACCCGGCCCCCAGTACCACCGCCTGTTTCGATTGTTTGATCGCCGCGTGCAACCGGGTCGCGTCGTCCAGAGTGCGCAGCACGTGATACGCCACCTGATCGATGCCCGGAATCGGCGGAATGGCGGGTGCCGCTCCGGTCGCGAGCAAAATCTTCTCATACGCAATCTCGCTGCCATCAGCAAGTTCCGCCGTGTTGCGCTCGGCATGCAAAGCCTTAAGCGCCGAACCGCGCCTGAACTCGACCCGGTTCGCCGCAAAGAACTCGTCATCGCGGAGGAATACAACATCGGCCGCCGAGCGACCGGAGACAACATAGGGCAAAACGGTCGGCGAATAAGGCAGATGCGTATCGCGCGTCAGTAGCGTCAGGCTGCCGTCGGCATCATGCATGCGGATCGCCGTGACCGCTTCGAGTGCGGCATGGCTGCTACCGACGACAAGATACTTGGTGTGTTCCATGTCGGTCCTCTAATCGCGCTCGTTGAGCCAGACCGGTTCCGTCGGGGCAGACTCGCTAAGCAGCTTTTCCGTGGCCTCGATGACGCGGTGGAAATGTCCAACGGTGATGTCGGCGCCGGCCAGTCCGCCGATGAAACTCATCGAGGGTATGTGCCTTTGAAGACGATACAGGGCGCCCATGGTCTCCTGATACATCGGTCCGCAGTTCCAGCGGAAGCCGACCGAGCGGTCGACCACGCCGAGCGCCTGGACATTCTTCAGCGACTTGAGCAGTGCCTCGACCGGGAAGGGGCTGAAGGTCTTGAGCTTGATCAACCCGACACGCTTGCCAACCTCGCGGGCTTCGTCGATCGCATCCTTGGCCGCCCCGGTCATGCTGCCCAGGGTCATGATCGCGTAGTCGGCACCATCGAGCCGGTACTCCTCGACCAGCGGCGCAAAACGTCGGCCGAAACGTTGCGCCCATTCTTCATGTACTTCTTCGATGACCCGCAGCGAATTCTGCATGCCGCGGCACTGTCCCTTGCGGTAGCGGACGAAGGTCGATGGCCCCTTGCCGCCTGAACCGCCGGTCAGCGGATCGACCGCCATCGGCCGCAGCGGATCGAGTGCCACATGCCAGTTCACATCCTTCACGCCCATGAATTCATCCACCTCTGCCTGATCGGGCAGTTCGACGCGCGATGAACCGTAGGAGAGGTAATTGCCATCGAGACAAACGTTGACCGGCAGCATGACGTCGTGATGCTCGGCGATCTTGAAGGCCATCACCGTGGTATCGAGTACTTCCTGCACGGTCTCACAATAGACTTGAACCCAGCCGACCTCGCGCACCGTCATCGCATCCTGGTGACCGCCCCAGACCGATTGCGGCGTGATGCCGTCCCGGGTCACGATGGACATGACGATCGGCAGGCGCATGCCGGAGGTGCGGAAATAAGGCTCGAACATGAAAGCCAGGCCCGGGCCGCAGGTCGCGGTATAGGTCCGGCCTCCGGCCAGGGCGGCCCCCTGCAGGACAGAGAGCACCGAATGCTCGCCCTCGGCATCGACGATGTCGGCGTCCATGCGGCCATCGGCAATCAGTTTGGCGACATGCTCGACCAGCGAGGATTGCGGTGTGATCGGGTATACGGCGACCATGTCGGGGCGCGCCAGCGCGACGCCCAACGCAGCGGCCTCGTTGCCTTCGCAAAGGATGACCTTTTGTTTGGCCGGCTTGGCCTGATTAGACGTTTCAAGGATCGCGGTGGTCATGCTGCCTCCGCGATCAGGGTGATGGAGCGAAAGTCGGCGCTGGTGACACGGCGGCAAAGAGCTTTTGGTTTAACCACGGCGACACGGCGCAAAGACAGCATGTTTATCGCGCAACCCAATAATCTTTCCGCCGTGTCGCCGTGGTCAACTGTTTTCAGCTTCATGTCGCCTCCGGAATCATAGTGATTGCTCGTTGCGGACACTCGTTGGCGCATATGCCACAACCCTTGCAGGTCTTCAGATTGAAATCGAACCAGGCCGGCTTTTCTTCGACGCATTGCACCGGGCAATACAGCCAGCACACGGCGCACTTGACGCACTTGTCGCGGTCAACCACGGGGCGCATGCTGCGCCAGTCGCCGGGAAGCATCGGGCTGACCTCGGTCGCCACCGGGCAGAGATCGTTGGGAACATTCGCCTTGACCAGATCAAACAGCGGATAACTGGTGTGTCTGGTCATATGCCCACCCCCCGGCCCCCGCCCCGAGGGCGGGGGTGACTTTGGTTCGGCCGCAGTCGCGGCCTCCGTGACGTTGGCTGGCGCCGGCTTGGGGCGGCCCTACGCGCGGCGCTCATGCGGCAACCCTCCGCTCTATCGTATGCACCGTCGTTTCGTTGTAGCCGCGCTCCAGAGCAAGAAGATTCTGGGCAAGCCCGGCATCGCGAAAATCGGAATCTTCCAGCGAACGCTTGAGCGCGTCGAGCGATACGATGCCGGTGGTCCGCGCGAAAGCTCCCAGCATCAACGTATTGGTGATCGGCCGCTTGAAAATCTCCAGCGCGATATTGACGGCGTTGCACAAGCCGACTATGCCGACCGTGTCAGCGATAACCACGTCTTCAAGCGGTTTGTGCGTAGCCTGCACCAGCGTGCCGCCGGGCTTCAGACCGCTAAAGATATCGACTGACTTCGCCAGCGTCGGATCGACGCAGATCAGGCAATCGGGCGTGTAGATATTGGTCATCTGGCGGATCTCGCGATCACTGCAGCGCAGAAAGGAGACCACCGGTGCGCCCCGCCGTTCGAAACCGAAGGAGGGAATCGATACCGCATACTTGCCTTCCTCAAGCAGCGCCGCTGCGAGCATCGCTGCCGCCGTAACGGCGCCTTGACCGCCGCGGCCGTGAAAGCGTACTTCGTACATCTCTTCTCCTCCAACTCGACGGGGCTGCGTGGCCCCATTCGTAATTTGTTCCCCTGCAAGAGCCTATCAGGCTTTGAAGCCGATCATGGCCGTCCAGCCCGGTTTCGCCGCCGCACCGCCTGCTCCGCGCCCTCTTACCGGCGAATGCACTATTGCAAGACCTTGCGTGAAAGCAGCGCGCCGAATCAGAGTGAATTTCAGGAACCAACCGGTAGCAACCACCATGAGCCCGGCCACAAATATCAAACCTGCCCGCCCCGGCATTCCCGCCAGCACGGCCACGAGAGCAAGTGCCGGCAAAACGTGGCCGAATACAACAAACCGGGAGTCTATCCCGCCCAGTACCTTCAAAGCCGCATCGGGTGCGCCGTCAGCAGTCAGTCCGCCGAGATAGCTTTTCCAGAACACTGCCCGGCCGGCAATCAGGGCAATCAAGCCGGCCAGAATCCAGATACTGATCAATGAGGACGACATCGAAGCCACACAGGCCAGGAAGCCGGCCCCTTCGGCAAGACCCGTCGCCACCATCAGGGGAACGCTGCGGGGATGCCGCCATGTTGGGATGCCCTTGTTGGCCGACAGGATTCGCGCCTGGCTATAGAGAAAGGCCAGACCCATAATGCCCGCCAGCACAACCAGCGGCTGCCAAACGGTGAGGAAGGCCCCTCCACCTGCAGCGAAAACGGCCAGCGCCACCACTGCCTCGCGGGTCATCCATGAAGTCGCGAAATGGCGATAGACGTTGAGTGCGCGCCAGGGCCGCCCTATCTCGAACCAGACACAGGTGAGACCGCCGCCAATCAACACCAAGCCCAGCAGGATCGCTGTTCGGGTGGCATCCGCTTCAAGACCGACGAGTGCCGCGAACAACAGCAGACTGCCACCAGCACCGCCGGCGATAAAATTTGACGCCGCGCGTCCATCCCAGTTGCGCTGTTGTCGCGGTGCCACAAGGTCCGCAATTCTCTTGGCCCGGTTTTTCATGACTGATTCCATATGTAATACACGCCTGGCTCGGTTCCCAGTTCTTCGTGCATGCGGTAATGCTGCGTTTCGCGCAGCAAGCGGCTGACGTTGCTCTCGGGATCGTCGAGGTCGCCAAACTCCATGGCGCCCGATATGCATGAATTGACGCAGGCCGGCGTCACCTCCGGATGTATGCCGGGCGTCAACCCGGTAGCCGCCGCTTCGTCGATGCGATCCTTGCAGAAGTTGCATTTCATCGACACCGCGACGCGCTCCGGATCAAAGCGTATGGACTCCGATGGCAGTGGCTGGTCGCCGTAGGAGAAATGCGTTTTATGCACAATCGTGCGGGCGTCAAACGGACAGGCCATCACGCAGTTGGCGCAACCGATGCAAAGATGGTAATTGATATTCACCACACCATCGGCACGCTGGGTGGTCGCCCGGGTCGGACACACTTCCTCGCAAGGCGGGGTAGCACAATGCATGCAGGCTCCAGGCAGAAAAATTCGCTGCACATCGGGAAACTCGCCGGTTTCAACATCGAGTACGCGCCGCCACTGCACTCCGGGCGGAGTCGCATTGGCGCCCTTGCATGCCGCAGTGCAGGTCTGGCAGCCGACACAGCGGCGCAGATCGATGCTCATCACGTAGCGAGTCATGCTGGCACTCCCGCGGCTTTACCTACCGATACCTTGCGCACCTGAACCTTGACGATATCCGCACCCGAGCCCGTGGCATCGGTCAATTCAAGCGACATTGGCGCAATCGTATTCAGGGAAGGCGAGTCGAGATCCTTGGCATAGGGCATGGCCCAATGATCGAACTGCCCGAGGATGACCAGCGTGTCCGGTCGAATGCCCTGAGCCAGCACCGCGGCACCGTAAGTTGCGCCGATATGCGAACGGACTTCGATGCGGTCGCCGTCGGCAATGCCATAGCGCGCAGCCGTCTTCGCGTTGATGATCACGCCGCCATGACCGCGCACATTCAGCGAAACCTCGTGCATCAATTCGATACCGACGTTACCGCCGGCGTGATATTGCATGCTCTTGCTCGCCAGCAGCCAGAGCGGATAGTCTGCGACCCTGGCCCCGGCATTGACCAGCGCCGCATCCCAGCGCCCCGGGACATCATGCCATTCCGGCAGTGCGACATATTCGGACAATTGGTGATCCCACCAGGCCATCTTGTTCTCATGCAGGCGATTGCTGAGTTCGCGCCCGACGCGCAACAGGCGTTCCTGATACGGCAACTCGTAACGCAGGCCGAGCTTTTCCATGGTCGGGGTCAGATACCACTCGAGCCGCGACATCGGCACGGTATAGAAACCATGCTCCTTGAACCAGGGCAGGTCGAGGGTTTCCCTGCCCTCAGATAGCGAGGTCGATGCGGCGCGACATACCGCATTCCAGATCTCTTCCGGCTGATGCTCCACCGCCGGATCGAGACTGAAATCGTAATTCGCGCCTTTGAGCGGCGAAACGCCGGCCGCGCCGCGATTGATGGCCTCGTTGTAGGGCTCAAGCAGCCCCGTGCGCTTCGCCAGTTCGGTCGTGATCCAGGTGAAGTCACGCGTATCACCCTGTGCCGCCACGACGGGCTGACGCAGCGCGACACCCTTGTGATCCCAGAACTGTTCCATGTACTTGGTGCCGCCAACGCGGATCATCTGCACCGATTCAAGATCCGTGGCTTCCGGCAGAAGCATGTCCGCCATGTAGTTGGTCTCGTCGAGCGTATAGGCAAACGCGACGGTGAACGGAAACGTGGCGATGGTCTCGACCAGTGTCTGTGTTTCCCAGAAGGAAATCGCCGGATTGGTGCGATAGATGATCCAGACATCGGGCAAGGTCGGCTGCGGCATATCCGAACCGGCGGGACGTTCACGCTGAAACATCCAGGCCAGTTGAGTCGGGCCAAGCGCCTGACTCCAGGCGGTATTGCCGACGATGGGCACCAGCGTCTTGTGCATGTTGCGGCCCGTCGATTTCGAGGACCAATTGGCCTTGTCGGTAGCATTGAAATGTCGCGCCATGAAGCCGTCTTCTCCCGGCAGAACACTCTTGTGCCGGTTGTCATGGGGACGATTCAGACGCACCGTCGTACCCAGCGTGCCACCCGGAACCTCAAGCGCACCCACCAGCACAGCCAGCATAGTGCGCGCCCAACAGCATTCGTACGCACCCCATCCATTATTGACCGACTTGCCGAGCACCACCGCGACCGGCCGGAAAGGCAGGGTAACGCCGTCGATCACGGTGGTCTCGCCGATGCCCGCGCTTTCCAGATACTCGTTGGCGATACGACGGATGGTCGCGGCCGGTACATCGCATATTTCCGCCGCCCATTCGGGCGAATACTTCTCAATGTGCTCGACGAGTTTCGTGAAGGCTGTCACTCCTTCGACACTGCCCATCTCGCGAACCGCATCATCGGCATCCACACTGATCGCAGCACTGACCGGGAAGCGACCGGCCAGCACCGGCACAACGCCGACGCTGTCAAACGGCACCGCCTGCTTGCTGGCCGGATCCCATACCAGTGGTTTTCTGCTTGTCGCATCGCGCAGATACAGACCGTCCGGCCCGACCAGGTAGGGCGAAGAAGTCCTGTCGCGCAGGAAAGGCAAATCCAGTTCATCCGCTTCATGTTCCATGAGCAGCACATGCATCAGCGCAAACATGAAAGCCGGATCCGTCTTCGGCCGAATCGGCACCCACTCGGCGGAACAGGCTCCCGTGACGGACAGATGCGGTTCGACCTGAACGCGCTTGTAACCGCGAATACGCGCATCGGCATGCCTGATCACGGCGCAGGGACCACCGGAAGACTCGACATTGGCGCCCAGCGAAATGACATAACGCGCCGACGTCGTATCCGCGGCAACCGTAAATGCGCGGTGCCAGAATTCGCCATAGAGATGCTCGGAATGCACGCACTTGACGCCCTGCCCCGAACCAAAACTGTAATCAATCGGACCCCAGGCTGAAAGAAAGGCCGGGAAAGTGCCCATGTACATGGCGGGCGTGCCACCGTGTCCGAACGATGCCGCCAGGCGCGGCACCCCGGATTCGTCCAGCACGCCCTTGGCGCGGGCAGTCTTGAGTTTCGCGGCGAGCGTGTCTAGCGCCTCGTCCCAGGAGATGGCAACAAATCCCGGATCCTCGTTGCGCCCCTTGCGCGGATTGGTCCGCTTCATCGGTGACAGGATGCGGTTGGGGTTGTAGGTCTTCTGCACCAGGCCGTAAGCCTTGACGCAGGGTTTGCCGTGAGCAGGGTGTACCTCGGCCGCGGCGAAATTGGGCTCAACCTCGGTCGCCACGCCATCAACCACCTTGACGGTCATGAAATCAGGACCGGCGACGCAGTTGTAGCAATACGTGGGAATGTGTTTGACAGACTTCGACTGGGCTGCTTCCATGCTCATTTTCCTCAACTGCCTGCCTATCCGTGTGGATACCGTTCCACGCTAGTGCGCAGGGACATAATGAACGCGTTCGTGATGTGAATAGACGCAGTGCCGTTCGCCGCGGACAAAGCCGATCAGCGTCACTCCCGACTCGATTGCCACTCTGACCGCCATGCCGGTTGGCGCAGAAACCGCCGCAACGACCGCAATACCCACGGCGGCGGCCTTCTGCACAATCTCGTAACTGGCGCGACTGGTCATGAGGACAAAGCCGTCATCAAACGCCTTGCGCTGGGCCGCCAGAGAACCGATCAACTTGTCGAGTGCGTTATGCCGCCCCACGTCTTCCCGCACCAGATCGACTCGCCCTTCGACGTCACACCAGGCTGCGGCATGAACCGCTCCCGTCAAATGAAATAGATGCTGCATTCCCTGCAACGCGGACAAGGCACGCGGCAAGGCTCCCTGCTGCAACACGGCAGAAGACCGAACGGTAGCTGCGCGCATTGCCAGTTGTTCGAGGCTTTCCTTGCCGCAAAGTCCGCAACCGGTGCGCCCGGCAAGGGTTCGCCGATGCTCCTTGAGCGCATGCGCGCGCTGCGCGGAGAGTTGCATATGCACTTCGATGCCGTTTCCCCGCTCAAAGATTTCCATATCCTGAATTTCGCCCGAACGCCCGACTATGCATTCGCTCAGACTGAACCCGAGGGCGAAATCTTCCAGATCCTGGGGCGTCGCCAGCATGACAGCATGCGAGATGCCGTTATAGACCAGCGCCACAGGCACCTCTTCCGCCACCGTCTCGTCCGAATGCGTGGCAGTGCCACCCACCCATCGATTCGCGCCGTATCGGTTATGTGCCTCAATGCCCAAACCCGCCTCGTTTTGCATTGCCTGTCTCATCTGGTAGTGCAGGAGCAAAACTTACCCCTACTATCTATACGATACACTTCTGCCGAACATCGATCAAGTTATTTGTATCACAATAGACTTACCTATGCTGCTTACCGTCCAGCTAAAATACCTACAATCGCAATAGCTCCGAAAATCGCACCAAAGTTAGTGGCAACTCAAGCCGTACGAGGCCGGTGCCCAACGCGGTGCCAGATGCCGAATATTTCGCTCATGGGAAAAATGTGAAAAGCCGATATATCAGTCAGTGGATCAAGGAGTTTCTGCATCAACATCCGACCCGCGCCAACTCACTGATCATCACCATCTATGGCGACTTCATCGCCCCGCATGGAGGCACGGTCTGGCTCGGCAGTTTCATCCGTCTGGTGCAGGCACTTGGCCTCAACGAACGCATGGTGCGCACCAGTGTCTATCGCCTGTCGCAAGAAAAATGGCTGGTTTCCGAACAACTGGGGCGCAAGAGTTACTACAGCCTGACTACCTCCGGGCGACGCCGCTTTGAACACGCCTACCGGCGGATATATTTCGCGGCACAGGACACCTGGGCCGGAGAGTGGCAACTGGTCATGATTCCCTCGTCGCTGAAAGGCAATCAACGGGCGGCCCTGCGCAGGGAACTCGCCTGGGCCGGCTATGGCGCGCTGGCGTCGGGCATACTCGCCCACCCCTCGGACGACACCGATGCGCTGCTCGACATCCTTCAGGAAACGGCGGCTCACGACAAGGTCGTCGCCATGAAGGCCGTCAACATCGGCGCCCTGACCAGCAAGCCGCTACAAGAACTGGTGCATGAATGCTGGAATCTCGACGCCCTTTCGTCCAGGTACAACGAGTTCATCGAACTCTTTCGTCCGGTGCTGCGCACCATGCGCGCTGCAGGCGATCTTGATCCCGAACAGTGCTTCCTGGTCCAGACCCTGCTCATGCATGACTTTCGGCGTGCGCTGCTGCACGATCCGCAATTGCCATCACAACTGCTTCCCACCCACTGGAGCGGCGGCGTCGCCCGCCAGCTATGCCGCGACCTGTACAACATCACCTACCCGCTCGCCCAACAGCACATGCTCTCGGTCTGCGAAACTGCAAACGGCCCGTTGCCGCCCGCTGCTCCTTATTTCTACGAACGCTTCGGTGGACTTGAAGTCCCTGCCACTCAGGCCCAACCCTGACCGACTTCCAAATCGACTCCAACCGATACAATTAGACCTAAAGCAATTGCTTATTCTGTATCTGTTATAGTTTCTTTGCCGTACGACCCATTGAATTCATGCGGCACCAAGGAGTCAAAACCATGGCAGATCCGTCACAGCCCGAAGTCTGTCTCGCTGCGAAGAACCCGGCAGCGCCTGTTCTATTCGAACAGGCTTCAGCCGCAGGACGCAGCGCCCTGAACGCGGAGGAGTTGAGTACCCTTATATCCAGCCTGAGCATGAAATTGACCCAGGAGACGTCACCGACAGAACGGTCTTCCGCTGTCGAACTGCGCATCAGCCTGAACAAAACCCGCGAATTCGGCATGGTTATCAGCGCCGGAATGGGTGGCCTGGATGCGGACCTGGATGAAAGCAATTTCAACAAGGATCGTGCGTCGGTCCACGCAGCCGCTGAACTCACGGACGCCGAGGACTTTCTTGACCTGTTCAAGCGGAGCGTAGCCTACCAAAAACTGGCCGCTAGAGCCAAGCGCGATGGACTGTGCCTCCCGGACAAAGCACTCAAGGCCGGTTTTGAACAAATACTCGCGCTGGCCGGCCAACAGTCAAAGGGCCATCCAGAAGATGCATTTGTGCTACAGAGCCTGGAACTGAATCCAGTGCGTGCGGATGATGACCGATTGATGGTGCAGGCGGCGCGCTGCGAGTTCGGTGCCCCGCCGGTTGTGCGCCACGCCCGGCCGATCCAAAAGATCGACAAGCTGTTGCATCCCAAGTCGATCGGCATCATCGGCGTGTCCAGCAGCGGCATGAACTTCGGCCGCATCATCCTGCGCAACCTGATGGGCAGTGGCTACCCCAAGCAGCAGTTGCTCATCATTCGCCCCGGCGAGACCGAGATTGATGGTATCCGCTGCGTCGAAAGCATCAAGGCGCTGGAGCACAAACTCGACCTCCTGATCGTCGCGGTTGCCGCCAATGTGGTGTATGGCCTGGTCGACGAAATCATTGCGACGAATGCCGTCGAGTCGGTCATGCTGATCCCGGGCAGTCTTGGCGAAACCCTCAAAAGCCGGGAACCCGCTTCAGCCATGGTGGCGCGAATCAATGCCGCGCATGGCAGCATTGCCGACGGCGGCCCGATTTTCATCGGCGCCAACTGCCTGGGTGTCGTTTCGCATCCGGGCGGCTATGACTCCTGGTTCATTCCGCTCGAGAGACTGCCCAAACCGCAAAAGAAGCCCGAGCGCAACTCGGTCCTGATCAGCCAGAGCGGTGCCTTCATGATCTCGCGCCTGTCGCAAAACCCCTGGCTCGACCCACGCTACATGATGGCCCTAGGCAACCAGACCGACCTCACCCAGGGCGATCTGCTGAGCTTCTTTGCCGAGCACCCCAAAATCGAGACCATCGGCATTTACGTCGAAGGCTTCAAGGATGGCGATGGTCTGGACTTCGTCAAGGCCGCGCGCAAAGCGCTACTCAACGGCAAGCAGGTCGTGGTCTACAAGTCGGGGCGCAGCGTGCCCGGCGTCAATGGCGTGATGGGCCACACTGCCTCGATCGCCGGCGGCTACACCCTGTTCGAATCGGTGGTACGCCAAGCCGGCGCCATCGTCGCCGAGGATTTCAGCGCCTTCGACGATCTCTTCTACATCGCCGGCGCCCTGCAGCACAAGCGTATCGGCGGCAATCGCCTGGGTGCGATCAGCGGCGCGGGATATGAAGCGGTCGGCATGGCCGACAACATCCATGGCGAGACTTTCTCGATGCAGATGGGCGAACTGGAAACCGCGACCATCCAACACATCGAGGAAATCCTGGTCGCCAAGAAGCTCGATGCCCTGGTGGAAGTACGCAACCCGCTCGACATCAATCCCGGCGCCGACGATGAAGCGCATCTGAAGATCGGCGTGGCTTTCCTTGCCGACCCCAACATCGATGCCGTGATCCTCGGGCTCGATCCGACCGCGCCGTCAGTGCGCGCCCTGCAGGAAAGCAAGCTGCGCCCCGGTTATGACATCAATGATCCGCTCAGCAACGTGCACCAGATGCCGCCCATCGTTGCCGGCAGCGACAAACCGTTCATCGCCATCATCGACGGCGGCACGCTGTATGACCCGATGGTGGCCGGCCTGAAAGATCAGGGCGTCTGTGTCTTCGGTAACTGCGCACGCGGCGTCAAGGCGCTAGTGCGCTACTGCGAAGCACGGCTGTATGCCGACAGCATTCGCAAGCGGCAGGCCAAAGTTTGAACCGAAACCAATCAACACAATCCGAGGAACCAACATGAGCGACACACGAGCTGCGATCAACGACATCTTCCGGAAAGCGCACAACGAAGGACGGTCCTCGCTGTTTGAGCACGAGGTCTACCGGCTGCTCACCGCGGCCGGCATCGCCTCGACTCCAAGACACGTGGTGGTCGCCGGGGGAGCCGAACCGACAGACGAACTTCTGGCATCGTTCAGCGGAAGCCGGTTGGTGGTGAAAATCGTTTCTGGCAGCATTGCCCACAAATCGGACGTGGGCGGGGTCGCCGTCGTGACCAAGCAGCCGACGGCGGTGCGAGCCGCCTGCCAAAACATGCTCGCGGCGCTGTCGGAACGAGACATCACGGGGCTGATGCTGACGGAATTCATCGAGGCGGACGCCGCGGGTGCAGGCAACGAGCTTTTGGTCGGCCTGCGTAACACACGCGAGTTCGGCATGATTCTCAGCGCCGGGGTTGGCGGCGTCGACACCGAGCTGTTTGCCGGAGGCACCCGCCGTGGGCAGGCGGTCGTGTCGGCTTCAACCGCACTGACCACTGCCGAGGAATTCCTCGAGATTTTCAAACCGACGATTGCCTACCGGAAGATCGCCGGACTGACGCGGGGGGGCCGCCGGCTGTTGACAGACGACACCCTCCTCCAATGCTTTGGCGCCTTCATCCGCCTCGCGAACAGCTGCTCGGCGGGCAACCCCGAGACCGACTTCGTCATCGAGGAATTGGAGGTCAACCCCTTCACCTGCTCGGCCGGCTCGCTCGTCGCGCTCGACGGATTGTGCCGCTTCGGCCGGCCACAGAGCGTCCGCCCGCCGCGGCCGCAGGGCAAGATCGACAAGCTGCTGCACCCGGCTTCGATCGGCATCATCGGTGCATCCGCCACGCGCATGAACTTCGGCCGAATCACCCTGAAGAACATCATCGCCTCCGGTTATGAGAAGTCGCGGCTGCGCGTCATCAATCCCGACGGCCAGGAAGTTGATGGCGTGCGGTGCGTACCGAGCCTGGGAGCCCTGGAGAGCAAGCTGGACCTACTGATCCTCGCGGTGACCGCCGATGTCGCCTTCAGCATCATCGATGAGGTAATCAGGACCGATGCCGTGGAATCGGTGTTGTTGATCCCCGGTGGAATGGGGGAAACCGAGGCGAGCAGGGAACCTGCGCGGCGGATGTTGGCGACGATCGACGATGCCCGGCGGGCGACAGGCCGCGGACCAGTGTTCGTCGGCGCGAACTGCCTGGGCATCATCTCGCACCCCGGCAACTACGATTCCTGGTTCATTCCCGAGGAACGCCTGCCGAGAACCCAGAAGAAGGCACAACGCAGTTCGGCGCTGATCAGCCAGAGCGGTGCCTTCCTGGTCACGCGGCTCAGCAAGAACGCGTGGCTCGACCCGGCCTACATGGTCGCCTTGGGCAACCAGAACGACATCACGCACGGTGACATGGTCGAGAGCTTCGCCGATAACCCGGAGATCCACGTGATCGGGGCCTACGTCGAAGGCTTCAAGGATCTCGACGGGCTGGCCCTGGCGCGGGCCGTGCGCAAGGCGACGCTAGCCGGCAAGCAGGTCGTCATTTACAAGGC
>Ga0194060_10002429_pt1 | contig 13264 bp, 15 predicted proteins | sample SepL225m_MetaG_FD_163427 | JGI IMG/M metagenome (GOLD analysis project Ga0194060, IMG submission 163427) | Anoxic zone freshwater microbial communities from boreal shield lake in IISD Experimental Lakes Area, Ontario, Canada - Sep2016-L222-5m | ecosystem: Environmental > Aquatic > Freshwater >... | reverse complement strand
TGATAATCTGCCCGCCACCGGGGTAGTCGGGGCCAGGCACCAGTCCGGCCAACGCCTCATCGTCAATCGTGGGGGCCTTGATCATGGCCACGCAGGCATCGGCAATTTCGCGCAGGTTGTGACTGGGGATCTCTGTGGCCAGGCCCACTGCAATGCCGCTGGCACCATTGAGCAAGCTAAATGGCAGACGTGCGGGCAACTGCCGCGGCTCCTCGGTGGAACCATCGTAGTTGGGCTGAAAGTCGACAGTACCCTGGTCGATCTCATCGAGCAGCAGACTGGTAATCTTCGCCAGCCGAGCTTCGGTGTAGCGCATGGCAGCGGCGCCGTCCCCATCACGCGACCCAAAGTTGCCCTGACCGTCAATCAAGGGATAGCGCTGTGAAAAATCCTGCGCCATGCGTACCAGCGCGTCGTACGCAGCCTGGTCGCCATGCGGGTGGAAGCGGCCCAGCACATCCCCCACCACGCGCGCACTCTTGACCGGACGCGCACCGGTATTGCCGTTGGGTCCACCGAAGCCCAAGCCCATACGGGACATCGAATACAGGATGCGTCGCTGCACCGGCTTCTGGCCATCGCACACGTCGGGCAAGGCGCGACCCTTGACCACGCTCAGGGCGTACTCGAGGTAGGCGCGCTGCGCATAGGTAGCCAGGTTGAGTTGGTCGTCATCTCCGCCGTCGGATATGGCGAAGTCGAAAATGGGTTGGTCAATCATCTTTGATGGAAAAGTCCTGTAGACCCCGTAAATATTGCGTGAGCAGCTCTCATATTTATAGCTAGACGTCGATATCGACCGAATCGCCGTGCAATTCCATCAGTTCCCGCCGTGCCGCCGCTTCCCCTTTTCCCATAAGCTTGGTGATCAACGCCTCCGTTTCAATGAAGTTGATCGCACCCAGGGTTACCGGAAGCAGTCGGCGGGTGTCCGGGTTCAGCGTCGTGTCCCACAACTGCTCAGCATTCATTTCGCCCAGCCCCTTGAATCGGCTAATGCTCCAGGCACCTTCGCGTACGCCCTCCTTGCGCAACTTGTCAAGAATCGCGGTGAGTTCACCTTCGTCGAGCGCGTACGCCTTGGATGCCGGCTTCTTGCCTCGCGCAGGGGCATCGACCCGGAACAGCGGCGGGCGGGCCACGTATACATGACCAGTTTCAATGAGCTTTGGAAAATGTCGGAAGAACAGCGTCAGCAGAAGCACCTGAATGTGCGAACCATCCACGTCAGCATCGCTCAAGATGCAGACCTTGCCATAGCGCAGGCCGCTCAGGTCAGGCACGTCATCGGGGCCATGCGGGTCGATCCCGATGGCGACCGAAATGTCGTGAATTTCGGTATTGGCGAACAAGCGGTCACGGTCCACTTCCCAAGTATTGAGCACTTTCCCGCGCAGCGGCAATATGGCCTGATTTTCCTTGTTGCGCCCCATCTTGGCACTGCCTCCGGCCGAATCGCCCTCCACCAGAAAGACTTCGTTGTGTGCGATGTCACGGCTTTCACAATCGGTCAGTTTTCCGGGCAGTACGGCCACACCCGAACTCTTGCGCTTCTCCACCTTTTGACCCGCCTTCTGTCGGGTCTGCGCCGCCTTGATCGCGAGTTCGGCCAGCTTCTTGCCGTATTCAACATGCTGGTTGAGCCACAGTTCCAGCGCTGGGCGCACAAAGCTCGATACCAATCGCACAGCATCTCGAGAGTTCAGCCGCTCTTTGATCTGGCCCTGAAATTGCGGGTCTAGCACCTTGGTCGACAAAACGTAACTAGCACGGGCAAAAACGTCTTCAGGCATGAGCTTCACACCCTTGGGTAACAGGGAGTGAAACTCGATAAAACCTTTTACGGCGGTAAACAAGCCGTCGCGCAGGCCACTCTCATGCGTACCCCCGGCGCTGGTAGGAATCAGGTTGACATAACTTTCTCGCACGGGTTGGCCATCTTCGGTAAAGCCGACACACCATGCCGCGCCCTCGCCCTCCGCGAAGCTGTCGCTTTGCGCATCGGCAAAGCCTTCACCATCAAACAGCGGAATGACGGGCTCCCCATTGAGGGTCTGCATCAAATAGTCGCGCAGGCCGCCCTTGTACGTCCAAATCTGCAACTCTTTGGTTTTTTCCACCAGCAAAGTCACGCTCACGCCGGGCATCAACACAGCTTTGCTGCGTAGCAAGTGCGTCAGGTCAGCCATCGGCACGACCGACGACTCAAAATATTTGGCATCTGGCCACACTCGAACGGTAGTACCGGTCTTACGGTCACCCTCGCCCAACTTGCGCACATGCAAAGGTTCGGTGACATCACCGCCCTCGAACACAATACGCGCTACTGAACCTTCGCGGTAACTCGTTGCTTCGAGCCGCTTACCCAGCGCATTGGTCACGGAAACACCTACGCCATGCAAGCCACCCGAGAAGCTATAGGCACCGCCTTTGCCCTTGTCGAACTTGCCGCCCGCGTGCAATCGTGTAAATACGAGTTCGATCACTGGTGCGTTCTCTTCAGGGTGCATTCCAAAGGGGATGCCCCGACCGTCATCCTCAATCGTCACTGACCCGTCGATATGGACCGTCACTTTGATTTTTTTGCCGTAACCGCCCAGAGATTCGTCTGCTGCGTTGTCCAGCACTTCTTGAATCACGTGCAACGGATTGTCGGTGCGGGTGTACATGCCCGGACGCTGCTTGACCGGCTCCAGTCCCTTGAGGACGCGTATCGAACCTTCGGAATAATCAGAGTTGGGTTTGGTGGACATAGGGCGCGATTGTAGGGCATTGGCCTGTATACAAACACAGCCACACATCATTTCAATGTACAGTTTTCAGCAAGCACTAATCTGATTGACGACAATCAACCCCATGTCACCAAGCTTCAAACCCTTATCCACCCTGCAAGTGCTGGCCTGTGGCGCCACCATCGTGACACTCTCTATGGGAGTGCGCCATGGCTTTGGCTTATGGCTACAACCCATGACACAGGCTCAGGGATGGACCCGTGAAACCTTTGCGTTGGGATTGGCCATCCAGAACATCGCATGGGGTGTTGCAGGTATTTTTGCCGGCATGATGGCGGACCGATTCGGTGCGTTCCGGGTCATCGTTGTCGGATCGATCCTGTACGCTCTGGGGCTGGCAGGCATGGCAAACGCGAGCACCCCGATGCTGTTTTGGCTGAGTACCGGTATATTGATCGGCACCGCGCAGGCAGGCACCACCTATCCGGTGATTTACGGCGTCATTGGCCGAAACATCAGCGCCGACAGGCGCTCTTGGGCCATGGGGGTTGCGGCGGCGGCCGGCTCCTTTGGCCAGTTCTTGATGGTACCCACTGAAGGCTTTTTGATAAGTCAGTTTGGTTGGAAGGAAGCGCTGGAGTTGCTGGGTGTGGCATCGCTTCTGATGGTTCCCCTTGCATGGGGGCTGAGAGAGCCAGGCTTGGGGGGAAGTTCTGCACCACGACGCGAACAAACCATTGCCCATGCTTTGCACGAGGCCTTCAAGTACCCCAGCTTTCAGTTGTTAATGGCTGGCTACTTTGTCTGCGGCTTCCAGGTCGTGTTCATTGGCGTCCATATGCCCAGTTATCTGAAGGACAAAGGCCTGTCGCCCCAGGTAGCCAGCTACTCGCTCGCGCTCATTGGCTTGTTCAATGTGTTTGGGACCTATGCGGCGGGCGTGCTGGGCCAGCGCATGCAAAAGAAAAACATTCTTGCTGTGATCTACTTCGCGCGCTCGGTTGCCATCAGCCTGTTCTTGCTGACTCCGTTGTCGCCTCCCAGCGTCTATGTCTTCTCCGCAGTGATTGGCTTGCTGTGGCTCTCCACCGTCCCTCCTACCAACGCCACGATCGCTCAAATATTTGGTGTAGCCCATCTTTCGATGCTAGGAGGTTTTGTGTTTTTCAGCCACCAGATTGGCTCGTTCATGGGGGTCTGGCTGGGTGGCTTTCTTTACGACAAAACCGGCAGCTATGACATCGTCTGGTACATCGCCATTGCCCTGGGAGTCGCGGCAGCCCTGATCAATCTACCGGTCAAGGAATCGGCTATTGTGCGCAACCTGCCCAATGGCGCCATTGCACCATGAATGCACTTGTTCGAGCGCTGTTCACCGCTGTCGCTTTAGCTTTACTGGCTGGCGCGTTTTTCCTCTACACGCGTCCGGACTTCATGGTGCAGATGGTCAACCAGCTGTGGTCATGTTTTTGAAACCCACGGCCGATTTCGCCACCAATCGTGTACCTGCATCCGCCTGGATCGCCCGTTGGACGCATTTGGTGGCGCCGAATGCACACGTGCTCGATGTCGCGTGCGGCGCAGGGCGGCACCTTGCCTGGTTCGCAGAACGGGGGCACCTGGTTACCGGCATCGATCGGGAGTTTGCAGCTACACCGGACCTTTTAGACCGTTTCACCTTGGTGTGTTCCGACCTGGAATCAGAACCCTGGCCCTTGCTGTCAGATGGAGTTCCCGACCAATTTGGTGCCGTGGTGGTAACCAACTACCTGTGGCGCCCGCTCATGCCAACCTTGGTTCGCAGCCTGCTACCAGGAGGTATTTTTCTTTACGAGACCTTTGCCTCAGGCAACGAAACCGTGGGACGACCGACGCGACCTGAATACTTGCTGCGTCCGGGTGAACTGCTGCAGGTTTGCCAGGAACTTCACGTCATTGCCTATGAACATGGTTATCTGGAGAATCCGTCCCGGTTTGTTCAGCGAATCGCAGCCATTCGGACCACCGAAAAAGATCCTTCGCAGTTGCACACCGCAGGCCACCTACTCTAGGTAAAATGCCGCACCTCCCAAGGAACTCTCGACATGAAATCATCTCAACGTCAAATCAGGGGCAGCATCGTGGCCCTCATCACCCCGATGCTCGACGATGGGTCTGTGGACTACCCGGCCCTGCGCGATCTGATTGATTGGCATATCGCAGAGGGTACCGACTGCATCTGCGTGGTTGGTACCACCGGTGAGTCGCCCACAGTCACCGTTGCGGAGCATTGCGAAATCATCCGCGTATCGGTGGAGCAGGCCAAGGGGCTCGTCCCCATCATGGCAGGGTGCGGTGCCAATTCCACGGCCGAGGCGATTGAACTGGCGCGGTTTGCAAAAACTGTGGGTGCGGATTGCCAGTTGCAGGTCGTACCCTATTACAACAAGCCGACGCAAGAGGGGCTTTACCGGCATTTCAGGGCCATCGCAGAGGCTGTAGATCTGCCGGTTGTTTTGTACAACGTGCCGGGTCGCTCGGTGGCCGATTTGGCGCACGATACCGTCATGCGTCTCGCTGAAGTTCCTGGCATTGTTGGAATCAAAGAGGCCACCGGCAATATCGAACGCGCGCAATGGCTCATTCGCGAAGCGCCACAAGGTTTCGCCATTTACTCGGGTGACGACCCCACAGCCATCGCCCTTATGCTGTGCGGTGGTCACGGTAATGTCAGTGTCACGGCCAATGTAGCCCCGAGGCTAATGCACGAACTGTGCATGTCCGCGATTGCCGGGCAGGTCAGAGAAGCCAATGATATTCAACGCAAGCTCTTGCCGCTGCACAAAGCGCTGTTTGTCGAGGCCAACCCGATTCCGGTGAAGTGGGCCGCCGCGCGTATGGGAAAATGCCAAGGTGCCCTGCGGCTTCCACTTACGTCGCTTGCCGAAGGCAACCAGCCTGACCTTGAACGCACTCTGCGTGAGACCGGTCTACTGTGAAACCACTTCCATTTTCAAGGACCCTTGTGAACCAATTTCCAAAAGCAGCGCTGCTATTGACGGCAATCACGCTCTCTGCGTGCTCCATGCTCCAGTCGGAGAAAGTGGACTATCGCACCGCCAATGTGGTCAAGACTCCGTCGCTGGATGTGCCACCAGACCTTACCCAACTGGCCAAGGACACGCGTTACGTAGTCATCGATGGGGCTGTTTCTGCGGCATCAATGCGGCAACCGGGCGCTGGCGGCCAGACAACCACAGCTGCAACGTCCGTGGCTGCGCTTTCCATTGGTGATGTTCGCGTCGAACGTGCAGGCAACCAGCGCTGGCTGGTGGTGCGACGGCCAGCAGAAAAACTCTGGGACTCAGTCAAGGATTTTTGGCTCGAAAGCGGATTTGAGCTGGTAAAAGACCAGCGAGATCTGGGTATTTTGGAAACTGACTGGAAGGAAAACCGGGACAAGATTCCCATGGACTTTATTCGCCGCACGATCGGAAAGGTTTTTGACTCACTGTATTCATCTGGCGAGCGCGACAAATACCGCACGCGTTTGGAACGCAACGCTAGCGGCGACACCGAAATTTTCATTAGCCACCGCGGAACTTCGGAGAACTACGTTAGTGGCTCCAAAGAGCAAACGGCATGGCAGTCCAGTCCTGCAGACCCGGAACTTGAAGCAGAATTTTTAGGTCGTTTAATGGTCAAGCTGGGCACCGGTCAGGAGCAGTCGAAAGCACTTCTTGCCTCAGGACGGACCTCGTCCGTTGCGACAATCTCCACTGAAAATGGCCAGCCTACAGTACGAATCGAAGAAGGTTTTGACCGTGCCTGGCGGCGCGTCGGTTTGGCGCTCGACCGAACCGGCTTTACGGTAGAGGACAGAGATCGCAACAAGGGGCTCTATTTCGTGCGTTATGCAGCACCCAACGCAGAGAAAACAGAAACCGGCTTCTTCGCCAAACTTTTCAGCAGCAGCGTCAAGGAGCCTGACGTTGCAACCAAACTTCGCATCTCGGTTCGAAGCCTTGTCGACGTAACGACGGTTTCCGTGTTGAATGATCAGGGAATACCGGAGACTTCGGCTGTGGCACAACGCATTGTCAAAGTACTCGCAGAAGACATCAAGTAACCAAAAAAAAGCCACCTGCAAGGTGGCTTTTTCAAAACCGTAATAAATTACTTTTTGGCTGGCTCGGAAGCAGCAGGTGCGGCGGCAGGAGCAGGAGCCGAAGCGTCGGCAGCAGGTGCTGGCGCAGCAGGAGCCGCTGCGGCCGGGGCAGCGGCTGGCGCAGCCACGGGTGCAGGAGCTTCTTCTTTCTTGCCACAAGCGGCCAAAGCGGCAGCAGCGATTACGGCTGCCAGAACGAGAGTTTTGTTCATTTGAGTAAACCAATAAGAGTTGACGAAACAATTTCCGGAAATTGCCTTGGCAAGAAACTGCCCAAGCTTCGGCAAAAAGCATTCGAGCTCTTTTTGCTTAGCCTCACATTGTACTAGAAAATTCAGTAATGACTCGGGAAAACCCTCGCTTCAGCGCTACAAACCCAGTGTAGTGACTGCAAAACCCGGAGCGCTTTGACGCCGGCATTCGTCCAGTTCCTCCTTGAGCAATACCCGGCGCTGTGGCTCATCCCCCGCATAACCCGTACTTCGAACGAGGTCCATGCGGCGCATCACCCACTGTGGACTCCACAACGCACTGGGCAACTCGCCGGCGTCCAATCCTCTACAGACCCGACATTCAACGAGGTGATCCCACTTGGTACGCCATGCCACAAACCGCGGGTGCATTCGTCTGATGTCGTCATATTGGCTGGAGATCATCACCAGTGTCCTGCCACGACCCGCCCAAGCGTGCAACGAATCGACCACTACCTTTTCTCGCAATGGCCAATCCTGAAAACCAGGATCACTCCAAACCATGCCCGACCAACCCTCAGAAGCGGCATGGGCCAGAGCATTGCGAATCAGTTCGGCAAATACCTCCACTCCAGTGAAATGCCCCACCATTAATCCGCCGGAAACTTCATCATTCGACATACAACCACCCCGCTGCAACCCATTCAAACACCAGAGCTCTTGCGTCGGCACCGAGTTGGCGAACTTGCGCTGCCGCCAGCACGCGTTCATCGGCCAAAGCACGCATGTGGCGTGCATCACGTCCCACCGCCAAGAAGCTCTCTCCATTAATGAAAACGAACCTATCGTCATACATCATGCGGCTACGCCGGTCCAACCGAAGCATTCCGTCGCCTATTGGCCCGCATTTAGCGTCAAAGCACACCGATGCTTTCGGCTCTGTCAAATACTCCCCCAAGGCGCACTGAATAGATGTGGGGGCAAGCAACACCTGCGCCAACGCGCTCTGAGCAAAATCGAACAGGCCCAGTGGTATGGCACCACTGTGTTCCACCGCTTCTTGCTTGGGGTCTCGGTACAAGTCAGCACTGCCCTCGTCCAGCGTCTGGTCGGAAATGCGCTGCAGCAATTCAGTAGTCAACTCGCTACGACTCGGTGACCGAAAGCCGATCGAATAGGTCATGCAGTCCCCCAATGCAACACCTTCGTGGGCGTAGCGTGGTGGCAGGTACAACATGTCTCCTGGATCAAGAATGAACTCCATCTCAGGCTCAAAATTGGCAAGAATTTTCAATGGCATATTCGACTGAAGGCGCAAATCTCTCTGGCGACCAACGCGCCACCGACGTCGCCCCTGGGCCTGCAACAGAAAAACGTCGTAGCTATCGAAATGCGGGCCAACCCCGCCCTGATCCGAGGCATAACTGACCATCACGTCATCCAACCGCGCATTCGGCACAAACCGGAACAGGTTCATCAGAGCATGCACGCGCTCGTCATGCAGATCGACCCCCTGCACCAGCAGCGTCCAACCCGGTTGCTTAAATGGGGGCAGTGCCCGGCGCGCAAAAGGTCCGTGCCGGAGTCGCCATTGCCCACATGCGCGTGAGTCGACTCGTACGATCAAACGCGACTCCACCTCGGAATTCCCAGCCAGTTCAACCAGATCTGCTCGATTGAGCGAAGGTAGAGACCCTGCGATGGCCTGGCGAATGAGCAAAGGTTTGCGCTGCCAATGGCGCGCCATAAATGATTTGGGAGCGAGCCCGCCCAGCAATGGCAGAGGTTCATTGACATTCATGTTCACATTTTCAACCCAGTTGAGTCACAAACGCAAATCAAACTGCGACAATTCCTGGATGAAAATCACTCAACCATGCGTCGCTGCCCTCACCTGGACGCTGAAAGACACGATGGGCGAAACACTGGATGTGCTGGATGATCCAGTCGAATTCTTGGTGGGAGGCAACGACCTTCTACCTTCCCTTGAAGAAGCCCTGCTGGGTCATTCGACGGGTTCAACCCTTGAACTTCAAATTGAGCCTGAGCAGGCCTTTGGCGATTTCAACGACAAGTTGCTCTTTCTTGAGCCCCGCAAGCTGTTCCCACAGGAATTGCAGGAGGGACTAACCATGGAGGGCTTCGCACTACCTGCCGGCTGCAACCCTGATGCACCGAAAGACGTGCTGTACACCGTAACCGACATCTATCCGGAGCATGTGGTGCTGGACGGCAACCACCCTTTGGCGGGCATTGCGATTCGCATCCGCATTCAGGTTGCGGCCGTACGTGAAGCAACCGAAGATGAGATTGTCCGCGGCAGTTGTGGCAGCGGGTTCTTCAAAGTCCAGGTAGGCCTGGCGGACGCACCATCAGACCGCACTTTGCATTAAGCGCTCATCGCTTGCCGGTGGACCCATAGCCGCCTTCGCCGCGCTCGCTTGCTTCAAATGCAGTCACCACATTGAATTTGGCCTGCACCACGGGAACGATGACCAGTTGTGCAATGCGTTCCATCGGCTCGATGGTGAAAGCCACATCACTGCGGTTCCAGGCGCTGACCATGAGTTGCCCCTGGTAGTCGCTGTCAATCAAACCGACCAGATTGCCGAGCACGATGCCATGTTTGTGACCCAAGCCTGAACGCGGCAAGATCAGCGCGGCGTAGGACGGGTCTGCCAGATAAATGGCCATTCCGGTAGGCACCAACTGCCAGGCATTGGGAGCCAGGGTCAAAGGACCATCCAGGCATGCACGGAGATCAAGCCCGGCGCTGCCAGGTGTTGCATAGGCAGGGAGCTGATCCGCCAGACGCGGATCGAGAATTCTGATGTCAATTTTCATGCTGCAATTTCAGTGTTCAATGCGCCGTGCTATCTCGGCAACCAGCTGGCGCGCCAACGCCAATTTGGAGTTTCTGGGGATTTCCGTGGCACCGGTGGTATCCACCAGCAGTAAGGCATTGTCATCCTGCCCAAAGGTGGCAGGGCCAATGTTCCCGACCAACAGCGGCACGCCCTTGCGAATACGTTTGGCGGTGGCATTGTCCAGCAGATCCTGACTCTCTGCCGCGAACCCGACGCAATACAGGTCGCCGCTCTGCGCGCGCGGTGACTGGGCCAGCGTCGCCAGGATGTCGGGGTTCTCCACAAACTCCAATGCAGGTGTTCGTCCGGAGCCATCCTTTTTCAGCTTATGCTCTGCCGGTGCAGCCGGTCGCCAATCTGCCACGGCCGCTGCTGCTACAAATATGCTAGCTGCCCGCGCATATTCCACGCAGGCTGCGAGCATATTTGATGCGGATTTCACGTCCACCCGGTGCACACCGCGCGGCGTGGACAATGCCACAGGCCCGGCCACCAGCGTCACCTCGGCCCCCGCCTCCTGCGCGGCGCGGGCAATGGCAAAGCCCATCTTGCCGCTGGACAGGTTGGTGATGCCGCGCACCGGGTCGATCGCTTCGTAGGTTGGTCCCGCCGTGATCAGGACATGCTGACTCGAAAGTACTTTGGGCTGGAAAAACGCCACCACGTCCTGAATCAACTCTTGCGCCTCCAGCATGCGGCCGTCACCGGTTTCTCCGCAAGCCTGCTCGCCACTCCCGACCTCAAACACCGTGCAACCATCCGCCTGGAGCTGCGCCACATTGCGCCGGGTTGCCGGGTGCGCCCACATTTCCCGGTTCATCGCAGGTGCAATCAGCAGAGGCACTTTGTCCATGGGCCGCGCCAGGCACATCAGGCTAAGCAGTTCGTCTGCACCCCCGTGCAAGAGCTTTGCCATGAAGTCTGCACTACAAGGTGCAATGAGGATGGCATCAGCCTCGCGGCTTAGGTTGATGTGCGCCATGTTGTTGGCTTCCCGTCCATCCCATTGCGAGGTATAGACTGGCCGGTTGCTCAGGGCCTGCATGGTCACCGGTGTGATGAACTGGGCCGCCGCCTCAGTCATCACCACCTGCACCGTCGCGCCCTCCTTCACCAGCGCCCGGCATAACTCCGCAGCCTTGTAACAGGCAATGCCACCGGTGAGCCCCAATACGATGTGTTTTCCTGCGAGGTCGTTCATGGGTGGCAATGTAGCAGAGCCAATCGGTAGAACCACCACCCCGCACCATCTATCGCAGCTCCCAAGCCCTCCAACCGTTAGCGCCTAGTACCGATGAATCGTGGCCAGCCGTAGGTATCGGAGGTGTTCTTGATCTCTGCCCAGGCAGGTTCAAATCGGCCCTCCTGCAGCGTCCTGAGGTTCTTCTGAACGCAGTTCTGAAGCGTAGCGACCGCCTTGCCATTGGTCCCGCTTGTTGAGAACGGCCGAGTTGCCAGCAAATTGGGCGCTGCCAGAAATGCATGATTAAACCGGTCCAAATTTTCATAATTTTTGCGCACCAATTGGTACGGTGGCTGCACTGCCATGTCAAACTGCAAGAGGGTTGCATTGGACTCGCGTTTCAGTCGTTGGATCGGCCCGCTGGGCCATCCGCTGGTACTCAGCATACCGGCCACCTCACCTGATTTGAGCTTTGCAAGTGCTTGCTCATCGGTTTCAACGTCAACAAACTGCATATTCATCGCGTATCTCCGATCCAGTACCCTTCCCAAAGCGCGCGCTGAGCCAACTACCGCAACCGGAAGTCCTTTTAGGTCCGAAAACTTGGCCAATGGAATGTTGGTCACTTCGCTGGTAAGTGGCCAAATTCGCTTTGGCCCCTGGTAGGTATATCCATCGGTACGTGCGACGATGTGCAGAAGATTGGTATTCAGCGGCATCAGCGCGAGCAATGCGCCAATGTTTTCGTCAGATGCCTTCATGTCCTGCAACGTGTCAAGCTGGACGAAGCCCAGATCTGCCTGGTTGGCCGCCAAAGTGGTCAGGTTCTGCAACCCGCCTTCGGTCTCGACCTCGGTCATTGCGACCTGCGCGCCGCAGACGGCGCGCAGGTCAGCAAAGAGCTTCGAATAGCCCTTGCCTCTCTTGCCGGTGGCGATGCGCAAGCCCTCACCGTTGTCGGCCGACGCGTCCTGCGCCTGGGCGAAAACTTGCGTCGACGCAAGGATGCCAATGGCAGAGACGATGGCGATGAGGTTTGTCTTGGTTGTTTTCATGGTAGCTCCTTACGTTGAAAAAATAGGATTCAAAGACCTTGGGTTCCGCCCTGCTGCGGGGCAGGCAGACCGTGCGCGGGACGATTGGCTGGTGGGTCTTGCATGAGCGCGGCAATGAGGGCCAGAACACCTAGCACGATCACGGTGACACTTCCAATGATTTGCAACTTCTTCCAGAATTTCATTTGTAGCTCCTCACGTTGGCGTACTGGGGCAAGTGGAGTTCATCCATGCGGTCCAGACTCTGGTGGTCAAGCAGATCGCGGGTCGGACCGTCAACACTGCTCATCTGCACGTCCAGTTCGGCAAAGACGTTGTTAAAGCGGTCCTGTACCGTGCGCAGTGCGGTGTCGGTCATCAGTTCCTGCATCAGGTTGTCCGCAGCGTTCGGGTCCAAAGCCACATTGGCATCGTCAATCGCTAGAGCGATGCGCCACTCGCTTTCCTTGCGCTGAACGGTCAGGCGAAACTCCTCCAACGCAGCCTGGGCCTGCACCAGTCGATTCAAGTTCAGTCCATGAAACTGCTTGAGGCGATGCAATGCACGCTCTTGGCGTTCCAGGATATGACCAGGGTCCTGGTGGCGGCGCTGCGCCATCATTTGTTCGATAGATTCGATTTGTCCGCCAACCGTCACCAGCGCACCGCGGAACGATTTGAGTCGACCAGCCCGCCGCAGCATCTCGTTTTGCAATTGCTCAATGGGGTTACGACGTGCTTCGGACTTGCGGGCCGCCAACAGCGCGTTTTCCAGCTTTTGCCCCATCAGAGGAACCGCCTGTACCGCAGCAAAACCGGCTGCGAGCACGCCACCCAACACCAGCAGACCCATGCCGCCAGTGACTGCCATCCAGACAACCGGTGCAAATAGCGCCAGCCCAACGACCCCGGCGGCCACAAAGAGCCCCCGAATCCAGGTCACTTGTCGGGTGGCAATGGCATTTTCAATGGTGCTCATGGAAGCTCCTTATTCGCAGTGGGTTAATGCAATGAAAGACAATTTTTCGGCGCGCCCTGTCCCCTTAGAGCCACAGGGGCTCGTTCAACGACGAAGGGAGCGGGTTGCTGCAGCGACTGGCGCGGACGTCA
>Ga0194060_10002428_pt1 | contig 13266 bp, 10 predicted proteins | sample SepL225m_MetaG_FD_163427 | JGI IMG/M metagenome (GOLD analysis project Ga0194060, IMG submission 163427) | Anoxic zone freshwater microbial communities from boreal shield lake in IISD Experimental Lakes Area, Ontario, Canada - Sep2016-L222-5m | ecosystem: Environmental > Aquatic > Freshwater >... | reverse complement strand
GACCAGGCTTCGTTGTACTTCTCCCGAAAGCTCGCAAGTTTCTTGGTTTCCACCTCGACCGCCGCCTTGTCATCCTGCAGGATGATGGTGCGGGTGATGCGGGCGACGATGTGAACCGCTTCCGACATGTCATTGACCAGTTTAGTCTTGAGCATGTTGTCGCCAACTATCTCGTTGAGCTTTCCCTCCACGGTGGCCATGCCGTTCAGTCCCACCATGGTCAGACCTGCCATCAGCAGCAGCACCACAGCAAATCCTGCTGCCAGACGAATACCGATCTTGATATTTGCAAACATTTCAAACCCCCTTAAGAAAACTAATTTAGTCACCCCATGAAACCACCCGCCACCCTGGAAACTTATGACAAAAAGGACTGCAGCGCCCGTGAAACGTGCGTGAGCAGCTATCAAATTCGAAGCGCATGGCGCCAGTTTTCAGGCCAGCCACCCAAACCCACAAGCAGCTTTTTCATGATCCTTGCACCTCCAGCTCCCGCCCTGCATTCCCGGTAGCACGGTGCTGGCTGTTGACCGAGCGTTTGACCAGTTGCGGCACATCCAGGATCAGCGCCACGTCGCCACTGCCCAGAATGGTGGAGCCACTGATACAGGTGACCTGGTTGAACATCTGCCCCAGCGGCTTGATCACCGTCTGGAACTCTCCGAGCAGGGTATCGACCACCAGCCCAGCCTTTTGCCCGGCATACTTCAGCACCACAATGTTCTCGCCCTTCACCGGGGGCGGGTTGGTGATGCCAAACAGGTCACGCAGCTTGATAAAGGGCAGCACCTGACCGCGCAGATTGGTGTAATCGTGGTCCGGCTCGGCCGTATAGGCCACACACTCCTCGATCATGTCCAGGGGAATGGCAAACACCCGCTTGGCCACTTCGACCAGGAAGCCGTCGATGATGGCCAGGGTCAGTGGCAGACGCACGGTGACGGTCGTGCCCACCCCCTCTTCACTGGAGAGGCCCACGGTCCCACGCAGCGCCGTGATGTTGCGCTTGACCACATCCAGGCCCACCCCGCGCCCTGAGAGGTTGGTAATCTGCTCGGCGGTGGAGAAACCCGGCTCAAACACCAGAGCGTAAATCTCCGAGTCGCTCAAGTGATGCCCCGCCTCCACCAGCCCGCGCTCTATGGCCTTGGCCAGAATGCGCTCCTTCTTCAAACCCCCGCCGTCGTCCTGCACGGTGATCACAATCGCGCCGGAGTCATGAAAAGCGTTGAGTTTGAGGGTGCCTTTGAGAGGCTTGCCCCGCGCAGCGCGCAACTCGGCACTCTCGATGCCGTGGTCCATCGAATTGCGCACCAGATGCATCAACGGGTCGCCAATCTTCTCCACCACCGTCTTGTCGAGTTCGGTGTCCTCGCCCTCGATGATGAGCGCAATGTCCTTGCCCAGATCGCGCGAGACATCGTGCACCACGCGCTGGAAGCGGCTAAAAGTGGCGCCAATCTTGACCATGCGCAGCTGCAAGGCACTGTCGCGCACCTCTTCGACCAGCATCGAGAGCTTGGAGGTGGCCTCCTCCAACTCGATCACCTTGGCGCGGTGGGCAATCATGTTCACGCTGGCCCCGGCAATGATGAGCTCGCCCACCAGATTGATCAGCTGGTCGAGCTTGTCGGCATCCACCCGCACCGAGCGGCTTTCCTGGGCCTGGACCTCCTTGACCTGCTTTTGTTTGGTCAGGGCCGCATCCACCACTTCGGCCGGGACCGACTGCTGCTCCACCAAAATGGCGCCGAGCTGGCGTGGCGGAATGGTGTCGGCCTGGGTGTTCAGGGCGTTATCGAGCTCCTGGCGGGTCAGCGCCCCGCAGCGCACCATCAGCTCGCCAATGCGCTCGGAAATCTCGGGCGACTCCTTGATCAGGCGGATGTACTCGTCCACCTGGCTGTTGGGGGGCAGGATACGCAGGCGTACATCGCCTTGCACAAACTCGAAGGCGCGCTCAATGGCCGCCTTGTCTGCCTTCGTGTCGAGCGACATCTCAAAGGCCAGGTAGCACAGCTCGGGCTCCATGGCGCTGGGCGCAGGCAGGCGGTCGGGAATGGTCAGGATGTCCACAATGCGTCCCAGGGTGGACAGGTAGCGGATGAAGGACAGCGGATCCATGCCCATGCGCAGCACCTCAGGGCCGAACTGCATGGAGATGTGCCAGTGGTCCGAGCCCCCGCCCTTGCCAGGCATGCGCTGGGTGGAGTCCACCTCGTGCTCGGCCACCAGCGCAGCCACGCCCCCGCCCGGTGTGCCCAGCACGGCGTGCAGCGCCACCAGCAGCGGCGCAGCAGCTTCTTTGGTGGCCTCATCGGCATCAAGCTGGCCGGCCTGCACGCCGTCGATCAGGGCCTTGATGTGGTCGCAGCACTGCAGCAGGGTGGCCACCAGGTCGTCGCTGATCGCGAGTGTCCCGCCGCGTACCCTATCGAGCACGTTCTCCACCACGTGGGTAAAGGCCACCACATGGTCCAGACTGAACAGGCCCGAGGAGCCCTTGATGGTGTGGGCGGCGCGAAAGATGGAGTTGATGAGCTCGCTCTTGTCGTCGGTTTGCTCCAGTGCAAGGAGCGAGCTTTCCATGTCTTCGAGCAGTTCACGGCTCTCGGCAATGAAGATCAGTAGGGCTTGGTCGAGGTTCATGGGGTGCTTCCTGCGTTTAGGGGCGGTGCTCAATGACCAGCGGGTCGCCAAAGAAGGCGGCCATGTTCAGGAGCTCAAACACTTCGAGCACGGCCGGGCTGTGGCCCACCAGCTGGAGTTCGCCACCCACGCTCTGGGCTGTGCGCTTGGCCAGCATGAGCAGCTGCAAGCCGCAGGTGTCGAGTTCGCTGACTGCCCCCAGGTCCACCACCAGGCGCACCCCCGACTGCAGGGGTTCGGTCAGTGCGGCCTTGAGTTCATCGGCGCGGTAGATGCTCAGCTCCCCTTCGATGGGCAGGTCGATGGGGGTCATGGGGATTTCTTTGGACATGGGGCTCTCCGGTGGGCGCATCAGGGAAGGCACAAACGCTGCACGGCGCCCAGCATTTGCTCGGGCTTGAAGGGTTTGACGACCCAGGCCTTGGCGCCGGCGGCCTGGCCTTCGCGCTTCTTGGATTCATCAGACTCGGTGGTGAGCATGATGATGGGGGTGAAGCGGTAGGCCGCCATGGTCTTGACGTTCTTGACAAACGTGATGCCGTCCATGATGGGCATGTTCACATCGCTGATGATCAGGTTGACCTTCTGCCCGGTGAGCTTGCCGATGGCATCCTGGCCGTTGATGGCCTCGATTACCGTGTAGCCTTCGCCGCGCAGCGCAATGCCCACCACCGTGCGGATGGAGGCGGAGTCGTCAACGATCATGATGGTTTTGGCCATGGTGTTACCCTACTTTGCTGCGGTGTGATAAAGGAAAGTGGTGGCGTGCGATTTAAGGCGAACGCCTGCGGATGTAGACCGCAATCTGCGCGTCTTCAGCAGCAATGTGCTGCAGTAGCCAATCGGTCATGAAGGCGCTGATTTCTTCGTTTTTGAATTCGTTTTTGCCGATGTCTTCGCTGATGGCGTTCATGCGTGAAAGCAGCCTGTTGTGCAACTGAAGGTGGCTTGGATAGGCGGGGTAGTTGACACTGCGCATCAGTGCCTCTTCGTCGGAAAAGTGGGTGCGGATGTAGCTGTAGAGCTGCATGGCCGCCAGGCGATAGGCGGGCTGGTCGGTCGCGGCGAACACCGCATTGGCGAGCGAAAACAGGTTCTCGTGCTGGGCATCGATGCGTTCGTGCCCGATGCGGTAGCTGTCTTTCCATTCGATGTTCATGGGGGGGTCCTTGCTTTTCCAACAATTCAAAAGAAAGTGATCTCGTCGTCCTGCTTGGGCTCGGTCACTTTTCCGCCGGAATGGATGACGTGCTGGTCAGCCATCACATAGGTCTTCTTCAGTTCATCCAGGAGAACCTGTGGATCCAGTATCGGCACTTCGCCGGTTTGCGCGCACTGATCCTGGTGTGCCTGCAAAAACTGCGGCCACTGGTCAATGTTGTTCTTGAGGTGGAAGAGAATCTGACCCACGCGGTCCTGGAACTGAAAGTCCACAATGGCGTGCCCAATTTCGGACTGAATTGACTTGCTTTCATCTTTGAGCAGCGCGCTGGAGCGCTCCAGCATGCCAGTCACGTCCTTGAAGTCGTTGATGACGCTGGTGATGGTGGATTCGGTCGCGTTCGAGCGACTTTCACGCTGCCTGACGGACTCGCGCACGACGTTGCTCGATTCGGCGATGGCTGCGCTGATGACTTTGACCTTTTCAGCAATGTGGCGTCCGGTCTCACCCGACTGGTTGGACAGCATGCGAAACTCTTTGGCAACCACCGCAAAGCCGCGTCCGAGTTCGCCGGCGCGGGCGGCTTCGATGGCGGCGTTGAGTGATAGCAGGGTGGACTGCTGGGCAATCTTGGCCACGTCGTGCGCCATATCTTGCAGTTCTTTGGTGAAGCGGTCCAGGCCTTCGACTTTTTCCAGCATGTGCAGCATGCTGGCAGTGGCTGCATGCTGCGCCTCCACGATAGCGCCTAGTTCTTGTTCGGCTCGGTAAATGACGGCCATCAGACTCTTGTCGCTGCCCTGCAGGTTGTCGGTCTCCAGGCTGGCGGTTTGGATCGCAACGCCCAGTTTGTCGACAATGCCGGAGAAGCGCAGGGAGATGTCGGCAATGGCGGTTTCCATCTGTTCTTTGGACGATTCGATGTGCCGACCCCACACGGGAGCCACCTCCACGCCAAAACGCTGCTGCTCGCTGATGAGTGAATGGAGGGCGTCAAACAGCGCGTTCTGTTTGACCAGCAGCACGCGCCCGACGAAGGCGCCGGCAACCAGCAGGGACACGGCCGATGCAAAGGCTTCGAGATGAAAATCGCCGGTGATCAGGGTGCCTACGGCTCCGGCTGCGGCCAGCGCCAGCGGGAAAATCAGGGGTGCCTTAGTGGGTGTGAGCGCTTTCATGGCTGCAGCCCGGCGGTCAGAGGTGCGGCGGGCCGGGTCACCAGCATCTCGTCGGAAATGCTGTCGATCAGCGGCACCAGATCCACCACAAAGTCACCCTTGCCAACATAGCCGTGTGCGCCCAGGTCGCGTGCGACGCTGCGGTACGACTGGCTGTCGTGCATGGAAAGAAAAATGATGCGTGGCGGCGGGGTGGTGTGGGTTTTCAGGGCGGAAGCCACCTCCAGCCCGTTCATGCCAGGCATAACAATGTCCAGCAGCACCAGGTCGGGTGTGGTTTGTTTGGCCATGGCCAGTGCAGACTTGCCGTCGTGGGCCTGTCCCACCACTTCAACCTGGGGCAGGGTGTGCAAGAAATTCCTGACCGCTGTCAGAAAGGTTTTGTTGTCATCCACCAACAGAATTCGAATCGTCACAGCGCTGACTCCTGTGGTGAGCACACTGGCAACGGCGACCCCAAGGTCTTGCTTTTGCCAAGTTTTCCAGATGCTTTGAACATGCAATGGACTGTAGGCGCGACGCGTCCATCGTGAAATCAGGCCAACACCCGAGTTGGACGGGTAAAACACCTGAGAACCCCACGCCCTGATTCAGGACAGTGCACTCCACGCAGTGCGCGAACCTTCAACGAAATCGGGCTCAGACCCCCGACACCGTCATGGTTGGAGAGAAATACGCATGGCGAGCGCGCAGATAAAGCGTGAGAAGCTATCAATGTGATAGCGGAAACAGGCCCTCAGACCCTCAACGATGGGACTACGGCGGGTCGACTTTGAATACCACCGCAAAGGACGCGCCAGGGCCGTGCCCGATGTCCAGCGTGCCACCGAGCTGGCGCACCAGATCGGACACCAGTTGCAGGCCCAGGGACTGCGCACGCCGGGCTTCAAAGTCCTCGGGCAGTCCGCTGCCCGTATCGCTCACAGACAAACGCCATGGCTGCTGGGCACCGCCGTCGGGTCCCTCCGTCGGCAAAGGTTGCAGGCTGACGCAGACTTCGCCAGATTGGCCCGCCATAAAGCCATGTTTGAGGCTGTTGGAGATGAGCTCGTTTACCAGCAAGCCGCACGGGGTGGCCTGGTCCATGCTGCTGGTAGCAGGTGCCAGGTCCAGCACCAGACGCACGACCGCGCCCTTGCCGACCTGAGCACGAAAGGCGGTGGACGCCACTTGACCCAGGTAACTGCCGAGCTCCACCGAAGCAAAGATCCCGGAGCGGTACAGGGTTTCATGCACCAGGGCCATGCTGCGGATGCGGCCCGTCATGTCGTGAAGTACGGCCCGGGTTTCTTCCTGCAGACTGCGCCCGGCTTCCAGGCGCAGCAGGCTGGTGATGACTTGCAGGTTGTTTTTGACGCGGTGGTGTACTTCGTTCAGCAGGGCGGTTTTTTCTTGCAGTGCTGCGTGCAAGGCAAACTGGCGATGCCGTCGTTCGGTGATGTCCTCTTTCAGCGCCACATAGTGGGTTGCTGTGCCATGGGCGTCCAGCACGGGGGCAATCACCGCGCGTTCGATAAACAAATTCCCATTCTTCTTGCGGTTGTGAAAATCGCCACGCCAGACTTCGCCTTGTTGCAGTGTGTGCCACAGGTCGTCATAGACGGCGCGGGGAGTTTTCCCCGACTGGAGCATGCGCGGGTTGCATCCCAGGACTTCGGCCAGCGAGAACCCTGTCACCGCTTCAAAGCTGGGGTTGACGTATTCGATGGTGCCGGTCAGGTTGGTGATGACAATGGCGATGGGCGCCTGCTCGGTGATGCGCGACAGTTGTCGCAGGCTGCGTTCTGCGGCTTTGCGTTCGGTGATGTCGTGAAAGGCCATCTGGCTGGCCGGTTTGCCGTCGAATCGGATGGCGGTACCTTGCCCCTCGACTGCGATCTCGCGGCCAGTCAGGGTGACAAAGGTGTACTCGATCAGACCCATATGAGCGCCGTCTTTGACCGACTCGGCGGCGCGCGACGCGGCGAGTGCCCGCTGACTCGGATGCACGAAATCAAGCACCGGTCGGCCGACAATTTGGTCGGCCGACTGGGCATCGAACATGCGCACGACTGCTGGATTGACGAACGCATATTTGCCGTCCGAATGCACTGCCAGGCCTTCAGGCATCCACTCGACCAAGGAGCGGAAACGGTCTTCGCTATCTTGCAATTTGGCATCCCGCAGTTGCAAGACCTCCAGCAAGCGGTTGAAACCCCCAATCAGTTCGCCCACTTCATCATGGCGTGTAATCTCCAGAGCGCTGGGGAACTTCTCGGTTCGCCGCAGTCGCGACAGCGTGTGCACTGCGGCAACGATGGGTTGGAGCTCGCGCCGCAGAATCCACCAGATGTATCCACCCGCCAGCAGGGTCACTAGCAGAGCCGCATAAAACAGGCGCACCTGAACCGATTCGATGGGCGCGAAGGCCTCTTGCGTCGGAAGCATGGCCAGCACATACCAATCCGGTGCGGGTACAGAACGGGCGGCCGACATCTGTTGGACACCGTTGGAGTCGACCAGTATCCCGTGCCACTCCAATCCCTTCAGGTACAGGTCGGTCATCGGGTCAATGCCTGGTGGCGGCAAATCCCGCAGATTGAAGCGTTTGTCTGTGGCCGTGACGATGCGCCGCTGTCGGGGGTCGACCAGCCAAAAGCCGCCCTCTTTGCCGTAGCGATTGCGGATGATGGTGTCGAGGAAGTTGGCCTGGCTGAGGTTCGTCACACCCACCAGAGCGCCCATGATCGCTCCTTGCGGGTCCCGCAGCGGCACCGCCATCGAAATCACTGCCTCGTGCAGCACCTTCCCGACCACGGCGTCGCTGACATCGGATTTGCCGTGCTTCAATGCCGCCTGGACGTGGTCGCGGTCGGCATAGTTGACACCCACGCGCGCAAGACCCACAGGCACCGATGCAATGGCGGTGCCCTCGAGGTTGGTGACAAACGTCCCCCCGTTGAACAATTCCTGCAATAGAGGGTTTTCCTTGAACAGGGTCTGCAAGTTGTGCGGTGCAGCCATGTGGCGGGGTTGAATTTCCCCGGCAATCAACTCAAGTGCATGCAAGCGCTCGACCACCCGCTGATTGACTTCGGAGGCCACCATGGTGGCCGCGGAAAACTGCTGCTCACCCACCATCTCTTGCAGACTTGCGCGCAGTAGGTTGCTGGTAAAGAGTGCCAGCGACCAAGTGCTGAGCACAAAGGCACCCAGCGCCATCACGGTGACACGGGTTTTGAGTGAGCGCCACCGCGGGAGGCGAAATTTCATATAAAGGCATCCAAGGTTTGAACGCTATCAACTACATAGCTGCTCACGCATTATCCACGGGCCTCAGAGGCTGATACCTATATTTGTTTGGTCAAATCACTGGCCGCAACAGGGCGTGCGAAATAGTAACCCTGAAAGGCATCGCAGTGGATGCTCGCCAGCATGTCTCGCTGCGCCACGGTCTCCACCCCCTCGGCGATTACCTGCAAGCCCAGACTGTGCCCGAGGGCGATGATGGCGTGGGCGATGGCGGCGTCGTTGGGGTCGCGCAGCAGATCGCGCACAAAGGACTGGTCAATCTTCAGTTGGTCCAGCGGTAGTTGCTTGAGGTAGGACAGCGAGGAGTAGCCGGTACCAAAATCGTCCAGCGAAAACTGGACCTGGTGGTCCTTGAGGGTGTTCATCTTCGCGATCACGCCCTGAACGTCGTTCACCAGCATGCTCTCGGTCAGCTCCAGTTTGAGGTGCAACGGGTTGGCCCCCGACTGTTCCAATGCGCTCAGCACAGTCGCAATGAAGTCGCGCTGTGCAAACTGCAGGGCGCTGACGTTGACCGACATCGTCCACTGCGATGTGCCGGGCTCGTGCGCCCAAAGCGCCAATTGCACGCAGGCTTGTTCCAGAACCCACTGGCCCAACGGCAGTATCAATCGGGTTTCTTCGGCCAGCGCAATGAATTCCGCCGGCGACACCATACCCCGCACGGGATGCTGCCAGCGCACCAGCGCCTCCGCTCCAATCGTTTCACTCTGGCGGTTCACCTGGGCTTGGTAGTGCAACACAAATTCCTGTTGGTCCAGCGCCCGCTGCAGCTCGGATGCGCGCTCGGTGCGTGCCATCACTGCGGTTTGCATGGCTGCGTCGAAGAAGCGGAATGTGGTGCGCCCCGCTTCCTTGGCCTGGTACATGGCAATCTCGGCGTTTTGTAGCAGCACGTCGAGACTGCGCTCCTGCGCCAAAAACATCACAATGCCCAGACTCGGCGTCATGTGGTGCATAGGGCCTGCGATGAAGTAGGGTTTGCCCAGCTCCTGTAGTAGTTTGGAGGCCATTGCTTCGGCTTGGCCGGCCGCCTCCTGCGCGTGGCGGCTCAAACCCGTGAGCAGGACCACGAACTCGTCACCGCCCACCCGTGCCACCTGGTCGCTTTCGCGAACTGTGCCCCTCAGACGTTTGGCGACCTGTTGCAGCAACTCGTCGCCCTGTGCATGCCCGAAACGGTCATTGAGCTGTTTGAAGTGATCCAGATCGAGCAATATCAGCGCGCCGTGCTTGCCGCTGCGCACCGCGGTCAGCAGCGCCTGTTTCAGGTAGTCAAGCAGCAGGCGGCGGTTGGGCAACTCGGTCAGACGATCGTAAAAAGCAAGGTAGTAGATTTCCTCGGCGGCTTCGTGCTGTTGACTCAGATCGCGGATCAGGGCGATGAACGCCACGCTGTCTGAGTGGGAAATCTGCGACAGGGTCAGACTCAGCGGAAACTGGCTCCCGTCCGTGCGCTGTCCGGTCAGTTCCCGCGTTTTCCCGCCGGAAGAAGTCTTTTGGTACTGCTGTGCATGCAACAGCGAGGTTTCCAGGCGTTGGCGCATGTGCGGCGGGATCAGCGCAAAAATGGAGCTGCCGCGCGCGCCGTCATATTGAAATCCAAATATCCGGTTCGCCGATTGGTTGCAGCTTTCGATCAAGCCCTGTGCGTCAAAGGTGATCACGCCGTCGACCACATTGTCCAGAATCGTCTGGCTGTAGAGCATCGATTCGCGCAGTTGGGCTTCGACCTGGTATTTGTACAGGGCCATCTCCAGTGCCGTGCGCAGTTCGCGTTCCGAGAAGGGTTTCAGGACGTAGCCAAAGGGCTCGGTTAATTTGGCACGCGCCAGGGTCGCTTCGGCGTCATAGGCGGTGAGAAAGACGATCGGAGCCCTGATCTCGGGGTGGGCGCGAATGGCGTGGGCGGCGGTGATCCCGTCCATGGCCCCGGCCAGCTGAATATCCATCAGTACCAGGTCGGGACGGGTTTGCGCCGCCATGGCAACGGCGTCTTCGCCGCTGGCGACGAGCCCAGCCACCGCATAGCCCAGGTGGAGCAACTGCTCATGAATGTCGCGGGCAACGATGGCCTCGTCCTCGACCACGAGGATGCGCGCTTTCTTGGGGAGAGGAGGAGCAGACATCAGGAACGACGATAGTCGCAAGGCCCACACAACTGTATCGGGCCTATACCTGAGCTACCGGGGGTGAAATACCTGAGTTCGCCCTGGAAACGGGTTAATCCGTGGCGGTTACCAAACCTGCGCGCAGGGCATACCGCACCAGCCCTGCCACTTCATGGATATCGAGGTGCTTCATGAGTTGGGTGCGGTGCGTCTCCACGGTTTTAACCGAGAGGTCGAGCCGACGCGCAATTTCTTTGGTGCTCTGGCCTTCGGCGATGAGCTGCAGCACTTCGCGCTGTCGTGGAGTCAGGGCGTCTGCGGGCTGCTCTTCGCTGCGCAGGCGCTGCACGTAGTCGCTCACTACGCCTTTGGAAACTGCCGGGCTCAAGTAGGTCTCTCCGTTGAGTACCGCCTTGAGGGCCAGCTCCAGCTCCATCGGGGCCGAATCTTTCAGCAGATAGGCCACCGCGCCTTGGCGCAAGGCCTGGCGGATGTATTCGGCGTTCTGGTGCATCGACAAAATGAGCACACGCATCTCTGGCCAGGCCTTGGTGATGCGGCCGGTGGCCTCCAGTCCGTTGAGTCCGGGCATGGCAATATCCATCAGGATCACATGCGGCTGCATTCTGGCCGCCAGCTCCAGCAGTTCCAGACCGTCGCTGGCCTCACCGACCACCTCGATGTCGGGCAGCGACTCCAGCAGCTTGCGCAGACCGGCACGTACCAATGTATGGTCATCGGCCAACAGCACTCGAACAGGTTTCAAAGGGACTCCTCATGCGTGCGCCAGGGGCAGCACATCAGCACAGTGCTGCCATTGCCTGGCGAAGACGCAATGGTAAGCTGTCCGCCGACCAGCGTGGCGCGCTCCTGCATGCCCAGCACGCCCGTGCTGTTGCCTGCCAGGGCACGTGCCTGCATCTCGTCCTGGTTGAAGCCACAGCCGTCGTCGGAAATGCGCAGCATCAGTTGCTCATCCTCATTGTCCAACCTTATATTGACCTGCTTGGCCTGCGCATGGCGGGCGATGTTGGTGAGGGCCTCCTGCACAATGCGAAAGCAGGCGGTTTCAATATCGGACGCCAGGCGAGGCTGGGCGCGCACATGGTGAAAACTGACCGTAAAACCGCTGCGGCTGGCACTTTGCTCGGTCATCCATTGCAAAGCTGCGGCCAGCCCCAGATCGTCGAGCATGGAAGGGCGCAGTGTGGTGGCCAGACGGCGCACCTGCTGCAGCGCGTCTTCCACGATGCGGATGTTTTCGAGGTTCAGGTCCACCAGCGCCTGGTCCTTCAGGCGCGCGCCGAGCTGGAGGTTGATTTTGATGGCTGTGAGCGACTGGCCGAGTTCGTCGTGCAATTCCACGGCAACCCGCCGGCGCTCCATTTCCTGTACCTCAAGCACCCGCCTGGAGAGGGCTTTCAACTGGCGGGTGGTGTTGAGCAGTTTGATCTCTGCACGGTGCTTGTAAAGCGCCATGGCGATGGTTGTGGATAGCTCGCGCTCGGAGAAGGGTTTCAGGATGTAGCCAAAGGGCTCGGTGAGCTTGGCGCGCTGTAATATTTCGTCGGCCGAATAGGCGGTCAGAAACACCACCGGCAATTGAAATCGCAGCCGAATGTCCTCTGCCGCCGAAATGCCGTCGACCGGGCCACCGAGCTGAATGTCCATGAGCACCAACTCCGGGCGGTGCTGCTCTGCCAGGCGCACAGCCTCCTGAGCGTTGGCGGCAATGCCGGCGGTTTCATAACCCAGCGTCCGGAGCTGCTGCGCGATGTCCCGTGCCACGATCGCTTCGTCTTCTACGATGAGGATCCTCGGCGGCTTGACGGGCGCGGGCATGGGTAACTCCTTGAACTTTGCGTGCAGCTTAACCTATGTCAATGCTTGTGCATATTGCGCATGATCTTCGGAAAGCCTAGGGTTTTCCCTTAGACTATGTGCTGTAGCACACCTGAGGGACATACGCTATGAACATGACACCCACCATCGAAACCGTCGAGAACGTAACTTACGATGAGTTGCGCATTGGGCAGAGTGCCCGTTCGCTGCGCACACTGACACTGGCCGACATCAAGGCATTTGCTGCCGTGTCTGGCGATACCAATCCGGCCCACTTGGATGCCGACTACGCCAATGACTCGTTGATGCATGGCGTCGTGGCCCACGGCATGTGGGGTGGGGCGCTCATTTCGGCCCTGCTGGGGACCAAATTTCCGGGCGCCGGGACGATTTATCTGGAACAGGTACTGCATTTTTCCAAGCCGGTGCGGGTGGGCGACACCCTGACGGTGACCGTGACGGTGACACGCAAGGAAGACGACAGGAAGGCTGTGGAGCTCGATTGCCAGGTGGTCAACCAGAAGGGCGTACGCGTCCTGCACGGTACCGCCAAGGTGCTGGCACCAACGCAGAAAGTTCGTTTGCCCAAGGTGACTGCGCCACAGATTCAGTTGCTGGACCCGGAAGCGCGTTTCAACGATTTGCTGGCGATGGGTCGGGACATGGAAGCGGTGCGCTGTGCGGTGGTGCACCCCTGTGATATCGGGTCGCTGAGCGGTGCCATCGACTCGGCGCGCCATGGCTTGATCATTCCGGTATTGATTGGCCCGCTCGGGCGTATTCGTCATGTGGCCGAGGAGGGGGGCATTGCGCTCGATGGCATCGAGATCATTTCGGTCAGCCACAGCCATGCGGCAGCGGAAAAGGCGGCAGACATGGCGCAGGCAGGCGAAGTGGAAGTGCTGATGAAGGGCAGTCTGCACACGGACGAGTTAATCCACGCCGTGCTCACGAGACCGACCTTGCGCACCGGGCGGCGCATGTCGCACGTGTTTCGCTTTGACATACCCTTGTACAGCAAGCCCCTGCTGAT
>Ga0194060_10002426_pt1 | contig 13270 bp, 13 predicted proteins | sample SepL225m_MetaG_FD_163427 | JGI IMG/M metagenome (GOLD analysis project Ga0194060, IMG submission 163427) | Anoxic zone freshwater microbial communities from boreal shield lake in IISD Experimental Lakes Area, Ontario, Canada - Sep2016-L222-5m | ecosystem: Environmental > Aquatic > Freshwater >... | reverse complement strand
CCCGAGTCCGGTCAATACGCTCTGGGCGCGGGAATCTAAATCATAACCCTCGATATGCTCGAACTCCTCCACCGCTGTGCCGTACCGCTCCAGGAGAGCCGCCATCTCGTCATCCGTCATCGGTTCGCACATTGCCGCTTCCATCTGCTTCATCTCCTCCGCAAGCCTTACCGTTGCTTCGCAAGCGGCCATGACCTCTTCAAGCGCCGACCTGCCGGACATATCCCCGACATCCTGTGAGAAGTATCCGACCGTGGTCTTCTTCGGAATGATCAGTTCACCCGAATCAACCTCCTCCTGACCGGCTATGATGCGGAAGATTGTCGTTTTACCGGCACCGTTAGGGCCGACCAGACCGGTATGTGTGCCAGGCAGCACCTGAAAACTGGCATCGCGAAACAGTATCTGCGAGCCATGCTGCCTCGTTATGTTGGATAGATGAACCACTCTTCAAGACCTCCTGCAATTTTTATGAATATCGACAGCCTCGGCAGCAATCGTGCGCACAGCACACGCTACAAATATACAAATCTTGTAACTGACGATATTTATGAGTATTCGTAGCGTGTGCTGTGCGCACGATTGTCAGGTTTGGCGATATTTTCAGGTTTGGCGATATTGTCAGGTTTGGCGATATTTTCAGCATTGGCAACTATTTGATTGTTATAAGCCGAGTAAGCGTCCGATCAAAGGCGGAGGCGAAACGCTGACGATCTACTAAACCAAACTGTCCCGGCCCCCCCTGAATAAGCCCTTCACCGCGCAGTTCCTGCATCAGATCTCGAACAGAGAGACGCTCACCGATATTTTCATCGGTATACAATTCGCCACGAGGATCAAGAGCGACTCCCCCCATTTCGACCACCCGTGCAGCAAGCGGAATATCAGCCGTAATGACAAGATCATGCGGCGTGGCATGTTCCGCGATGTAATCATCCGCGACATCTGGCCCATCAGGCACCACCACCGATGTGACAAAATGCGAATTGTGCCTGGTAAGAGGCTTGTTCGCCACCAGGCAGACTTCCACCTTCAACCGCTCCGAAGCCCGGAAAACGATCTCTTTTATCACCCGTGGACAGGCGTCAGCATCCACCCATATCTTCATTCTGTTCGCTCCACCCTCTCTTTTGTAATCCCGCCAATATCAACCAGCCATATATAAGGGATCATTCTGTAATTCCAGGCCAGACAGAGCCGCCGATAGCCGGAGAAGAGGAGTCCTTTTCCGTTAACTGTCAAAACAATCGGCGCTTTGATGGAGAGGGTACCGGCACTCTGAAGATCATTCTCCATCTTTGAATAGTTTCTACGGTAACCACGTCTGGCATGTAGTACATATTCCAGATAATCTTCAAAAGTGTGATAAGAGTGAGCAATCTCGATCCCCCCGATCCGGTCGGAACGGGGATACGGAACAAGTCTGGCGGTGTCGAAACCGGAAAGGATTTTTTCCCAGGTGACGTCATGCAGACGGTACCAATCCTGCTTGGCCGGATGTGTGAAAAACTCCCGCATCTCCTCTTCAATGTCAGGGGGGAGCCAGTTGATTGTGAGGGATGAGGCAGATAACAAAGTGATCTCCGGCGGACAAAAAACCACAGGGGGGATAACCCTGTGGTTCTGGGGTCGTGCGTATAGACAAAACAATTCTAAAATGCATATGAAAATTTAAACCAGAGGTTATCCCCCTGGGGACGGTTGTAGGCGGCCGTTTCAAAGAGGTATTTAAGACTGAAGCTCATTTTATTGTAATCGTATTTGATAGCCGGGCCGATAGCCACAACGCTGCCACTATTATTCTTCACAGTGACCCCTTTAGATTCATCGTCAGTCACCTGCTGATAATAATACCCTGCCGCTCCCAGCGTGAACTTGTCAATTTTTTTGCCTAAAGCATAATCAACATGAAATTCATGTCCGGAGAGATAATCGGTATCACTGTTCTTGGTGTTGATGTCGTACATAAACTTTCCGGAGACTTCGTATCCGCTGTCAGTGATATAAGTGCCGGAAAAAACAGGTTCAAAAGTCCAGTAGTTACGACCAGTATTTGCCATATCTTTCTTATCGTAACTGCCGGTCGGAATGAAAAATTCAAGACCGGCGGCGGCATGCCAGTTTTTCGAGTGCCAGGCAAGTATGAAAGGGGTAACAATCATATCGCCAAAACCGGTTTTGCTTTTACTGGCACCTGGGATTGGAACAGACAGGTCTACGTTCATAATCGGCAGGAGCAGATGCATTGCCCAGAATCCGCCCAGAATCTGTTTGTCGGTAACATGAATAAGCCGCAGTACATCAGCGGTGACATTGAGCTTAAAACCTGGAAGAAGTTTATTGCCGCTGTTGTCGGCAAGTTTGTCAGCCGAATAGTAGTCAAAATAATTTATAAAATAGGTTCCCGGTGGTGGAACAGCACCGGACATAAAATCTTCTGCGCCGTTGGGATAAGCACCGCCACCACCCTCTGTGGCATAAACCTGCTGACCAGACAGAATAATCGCGCTCAACAGCAGAAACAGTGAACATAACCTTTTGATCTGACTCATAAATCAAATCCCCCCCGTTTGGAATACATCATCTAACTGCCCGCTATATATGCCTAAATCAGCGCAACTGGCAAGCAATTTTTAGGCATATAATATATATATGGGAAAGTGGGAATTGTGAGAGTTTACATCGTCACCAAAACCAACCCCGGAATGTCTTCAAAATCTTTTGCATTAAGCGTAGAAGAAGAACTTGAAACCTTCATGAATCAATAGCGTCGGCATGGAGAAAGCCTATTGTATTCTCAAATGATATGAAACAAAAACCCCGCATAAAAAACCTCCGAGGTTTTTAAAACCTCGGAGGTTTGGTTTCACCGTGTGGGCAACAATGAATCTGTTGACAGCTTTACCGGCTAGACTAAGGCGCTAGTATTGCGAGCGATGACGCAGAAGCCGAACTGGTGCCGGCAATATTTGTTGCAGTTACAGTAAAAGTATATGATGTACCAGTAGTTAAACCAGTTACTGTATGAGTTGTAGCAGTTGTAGCTGCGTTTGAATCAACACCACCTGCTGGTGAACTGGAAACAGTATAACCGGTAATTGGTGAATTCCCTCTATTCAGTGGTGCCACAAAAGAAACATCGACAGAACCAGCAACTGAAGGTGCTGCAGTAACTGTCGTAGGAACACCAGGTGCTATAGGCGGTGTTTGCGGATCAGACGCTGCAGATAGCGCACTGTTTCCAGAAGCGTTTGTAGCGTATACCGTAAAAGCATATGAAGTGCCAGGTGCCAAACCAGAAACTCTATGAGTTATGAAAGGCGGTGTATTGCTATTCAGAGTAACGGTTTGTGCCGTTGTAATTCCAGGCGTATTAGGACTTGCAACAACCGTATATCCTGTTATTGCAGAAGTTCCACTGTACGTATTCGCTTTAAAAGTGACATCAAAAGTAGTTGCATTAACAGCATTAACAGTTGGTTTGTCCGGTGGACCAGGCACAGAGGAGACGGAAGAAGAAACTTCTGGCACCAGGTCAAATGTAATAGTCTTGCCGTCAGGGGTATTTATAAGGACATTTATAAAATCGTTGGCATAACTGGATCCCACAGGTGGTTTATAAACGCAACTGTTTGCAACATTTACTTTAAATGCACTCTGGCCTGCGGTCGGCACATTATAAATTGTCGGCTTCGGATTGGCGGTCAGGCAACTTCCGCTGGTACTACCAATCGTTACACGCGATCCCCACAAAAGCGGTGAAGCAAAATTGACAGTCAGGTCGGATGATGTCGGACTTTTATCCGCAGATGAATATCGCCTGAAGATTGTCCCGGCAATGGTCGGCTTTGCAATAGTAATGGTATTAACTACAACCGTAGCGGTGACCGGCTTGGTGCTACCGACATATGCGGAAATATAATCCTCACCACTATAGTATGTGGCGTTATACGTTGTAGAAGCCTGGCCGTTGGCACCAGATTTTACCGGAGACGTGATTTTGTTTCCTGAAGCGGTAAAAAAGACAACTTCAACCGGAGTGTTCTGCGAATAAGGTTTGCCGTCCGGGTCAACCACAGAAACGGTAACAGTTATGTTTTGCCCTAGATCCATTGTTGATGCACTAAGCTCAACCTTAGCCACTCTGACCTGTGGAACACCCTGCTGTGAACCGACAGTAAAGGTTCCCCCCTTTGTGATTTCTTTGCCATTTATGTTAGCTGTGGCTGTTACTATGCCGTTGCCGGCAGTTCCCCCAGCATTAAGCGTTATTGTGGCCACGCCGTAGTTATCAGTCATTGCAACACCATCATTTGGTGTGAATGACCCACGGGTTGTCCAGAAAACTACTTGCAGACGTGTTGCCGGCGCACCCGCAGAATCAAGAAACTTGGCAGATACCTGCGTTGACACATTATTATCAAGCTGCGAATTCAAAAACACCACACCATTTGTCGATGTATCCTGCTGTGTATTAGAATTCGGCTGGCTTATGGAGATTCCACCCGTAGATGGAGTGCCACCACACCCACCAATAAGCGCGAGTATGAGTAGCATCGTGGAAATAGCCAGATAGAAATATAATTTTATTCGCTGCATAATTCCTCCAACGTTCAATTAATTAATCAACCAGTTAGGTGCCGTTCATAGTCAAAGTGTACATTGTACTACCGGTCGCTGTGTATACCTGACCATTGTAAGTTGTCTTAACTTCAAAATTGACGGTGATAACATGCGGGTTGCCTGAAGCAAGAATGACAGCATAGTATGGAAGATCCGCAACACCGGTTGAATTTGTTTTTACAGTTAACGTCCCAGGCGGTGATTCTATGTCAGGTGTTCCGTCAACCGGCTGAAAAACTATATGGTCGCTGCTGGTTGAGGTAATTCCGCGGTTGGTAATTGACTTTACCGTGATCTCAACCGACTGGTTGGCAACCGGATTCCCTGAAGGATCTTTCATTGTAATTGTAACGCCCTGCTGAACAAATCTGATAGGCGTTCCAAGTGGAGTAATTTTAAGTACGTCAAATGTGGCGGCGGCACCTGCTGTAAAAGTAAGTGCAGCCGGGTTAATTGTAATTGAAACACTATTGCTACGCGCACCACCTACAGCAGCAATAAACGAGACCGTTGTTGCCGTTGAAATACTGTTTTTGGGTTTAACTATCGCTGTGGCAACACCAGTGCTGTCTGTACGGGCTGTCATCGAAGGAATGACACTTTCATTGGATGATAAAAAGGTGATTTCGAGATTATTCTTTGCAGATAAAGTGGTTGAAATTGTGGACGTCAGTGTCGTTATCTGATCAACAGCAACAGTTGTATTAGAGGCCGCCAGGCTCAAACTTATGTTTGTAGCATCGCCAGAACTAATGTTGGCGCTGCCACATCCCGCCAGCACTAGTAGCAGTAACCCCAACATCAGATTTATCAACCAGTTTCTAGTCATATTATCTCCTTTTGTCATAAATAAAATTACTCGGAAAATACTTCCCCAAGATCAATCACTACACCATCAACAGACTTTAAAGCAACCGTTGCATCAATTCCATAAACAACAGGTGAAGCATACCTCTTGTTTTCCTGTAGATAAAATATCATTGAGGTCTTATCGAGCGGATGGACAAACCAGAGTTCACCTACACCATGCCGCTCGTACAGATAACGCTTATCTGACAAATCATATTTTGATGTTGCTGGTGACAATATCTCAATAACCAGATCTGGGGCGCCATTGCAACCCCTGTCGTCAATCTTGCTCTTGTCACAGACTACAACTACATCCGGTTGCACCACCGTATCGATTTCATTATCGCCTTGATTATAAACATCCGAAAGCCTGACATCAAAAGGCGCTCCAAACACCTGGCACGACCTGCCCTTCAACTGCATATATAACTGAGCTATAAAACCAGCCTGAATATGTTGATGTTTCGAACCGGGTGCCGGACTCATCGAATATGGTACACCGTCAATCAATTCCCAACGCTCATCATCCGGCCAAGTCAGATAATCAGCGTAGGTGAATCGCTCATCATATTGCTGTTTTGGTTGAGGCATACTGTTTACTCCGGGAGAATTGAAGACAGACAAATTTCCCCTACAAAACCTCAATCTCAGAACTGCTCAAACCAGTCATATCACTAATATCTTCGACAGAAAAACCTTTACGCTTCATATTTCGGGCAATTTCGATCTTTACTTCTAACTTTCCTTTAAACTCACCTTCAATACGCGAATTCCACACCAGACTCTCTTCTGCTCTGCGATTGTTTATAAAATGCTCATACTCTTTACGTTTTTCATCTGAAAGCCTCATAACATCCAGCTTTTCCGCCGCTTTCTTTAGTCCTTTGGCTTTGAATTCTTTTTTTATCTCGGAGTTTTTCAGAAAGTAAATCCATTCATCAAGCGTATCATTGGCTATGTCATCAAAATTATTTACTTTCAGTATGTAATATTCAGGAAAGATTTCAGAAACTTCACTTCTGTTGAACATTTTTTGCTGATTCTGGGATAAACCAAGCGAATCATGCTTGTGCATACCGATAAACTTATTGCTGCCATGATAAACATAATCAAGACCCTGACCAATATCAAAATAGACAATGTTTACAGATATTACTTTCTTAACCTTTTCATAACCATCGCCGATCTCCATATAATCGGTTATCAGTTTACTGGCACCATACAGCATCCGATGAAAGTACTGGTACTGGTTGGTTACCTGAACTTCAATAACAACCAGGACATCGTTACAGTTTACCAGCAGATCAACCCGGTTGTACTTGTCATCTGACGTCTCCTTGTTACCTTCACTTTCAAGAATCTCACGGATTTTTATATCCTGAAACAAGAGCTCGGATAACAGACCTTCAAGTATCTCGAAGTTAGCCTTGTTGCGAAGAAGTTTTTTTATCGCCCAGTCAAAGCGGACAAGTCGGTTTTTCATAATTCAGCTCACAATTTGTACTATTATAGCACCCTGCAAAAGCTTTGATCACTCCGCAAATACTTCCCCCAGATCAATCACCAGATCATCCAAAAGCGGAACCGGCACCTTATTATCCCCGGCGTATCGATCGGCAGCACAGTACTTGCCGTTTTCATCCAATTTGTACACCAGCAAAGTCTGCTCCGCAGGATGGATAATCCAGTACTCCTTTACACCGTGCTGCTCATAGAGATCGTACTTTACAGTTAAATCCTTGCCACCTGTTGATGGTGACAAAATCTCAATCACAAGATCAGGCGCCCCGTTACATCCTCGCCTGTCAAGCTTTTCTGGGTCGCATACTACAACAATGTCGGGCTGAACTACGGTATCAACATAGTTGTCGTTTTGGTTATTATTTTCAGCAAGACGTACGTCAAAAGGAGCGGTAAAAGCTCGGCATCTCTTGCCTTTGAGATAATTTCCAATCTGCCTGGCAATCTCAAAAGAAACAGACTGGTGGGAAAGTTCCGGCCCTGGGCTCATAGCATGAATGCCATTCCAGGGATAAGCGACACCATCAATCAACTCCCACCTTTCATCATCCGGCCAGGTGAGATAATCTTTGTATGTCCAATGATCTGTATTATTTTTAAGTGCGAGTGGCATAATCAACTATTTCCGAAACTTTTCTTCCATCGTCACAACCCCATCCACATCAGCATAAATATCCGTGACTGCAACAGAAAGATCAAGAGATGCGAGGAAAAAACAATCATCTTTGGTGTGATCCGTGCGAATCCATTCGGCACTGTCGTTTAGGTGATAATGCTCAACAGAATAGACATCCTGGCTTATCAGCAGATAATCCCGCAGAGTGGATATTTTTTTATAGCAGGCAAATTTGAAAGAGCGATCGTATTCGGCGGTGCTATCAGACAGAACCTCAGCAATAAGAACCGGATACTGCTTATACATATCAGTATCACGGTCACGACTATCACACGTCACAATGACGTCAGGATAGAAAAAAGCATCAACATCGGATATATGCAGCTTCATATCAGCAACGTAAGAACGGCAAGGCTTGCCTCTTAAATGAGCGTTCAGTATGGTGCCAAAATTAAGCGTTACCGTACCATGCGTCGATGAAGCACCTGCCTGCGCAAAAAACTCGCCGGCATAAAACTCACTTTTAGATTCCTGTAAGGCTTCCCATTCCAGATACTCCTGTGAAGAAAACAAATGTCTGGGCAGAGCTGTCATTCAATGTTCCCCCATCGCTCATCATCTGACCATTTAAGATAATCTGCATATCTCCATTGGTCGGCACTGTTTTTATGAGGTAGTGGCATAATCAACTATTTCCGAAACTTTTCTTCCATCGTCACAACCCCATCCACATCAGCATAAATATCCGTGACTGCAACAGAAAGATCAAGAGATGCGAGAAAAAAACTATCATCTTTGGTGTGATCCGTGCGAATCCATTCGGCACTGTCGTTTAGGTGATAATGCTCAACAGAATAGACATCCTGGCTTATCAGCAGATAATCCCGCAGAGTGGCTATTTTTTTATAGCAGGCAAATTTGAAAGAGCGATCGTATTCGGCGGTGCTATCAGACAGAACCTCAGCAATAAGAACCGGATACTGCTTGTACATATCGGTATCGCGGTCACGACGATCACACGTCACCATAACATCAGGATAGAAAAAAGCATCAACCTCGGATACACGCAGTTTCATATCCGCAATATAGGCACGACAAGGTTTGCCTTTTAAGTGAGAGTGAGCAAGAGCAAAAAGATTACCGGCAAGTTCTGTATGCGTCGAAGAAGCACCAGCCTGCGCAAATACCTCACCTGCAAAGAATTCGCTCTTATATTCCTGGTGAACCTCCCATTCGAGATACTCATCTGTACTGAATATATGACTGGGTAGGGCTGTCATCTGGGTGTACCTTTTAAATTGTGCCTAAAACTCTTGGGGTTATAAAAATCAGCAATTCCGTCTTTGTTTTGGAGTTTGAGTTTGACCTGAACAATTTGCCGAGAAGTGGAATATCCATAAGATAGGGAACGCCTTCATCGGAATCGGTAGATTCTTCTTTAAAAATACCTCCAATAACCGTCGTCTCCCCATCTCTTAACAGCATTTCGGTTTTTGCTTCTTTTGTATTTATTGGTGGTGCACCAGTACCAGAAACATAGCCAGGTGAGTTATTTGATGCCGTAATTTTCAGCCCAACGGTTCCATTTGCATTTATGTGCGGTTTTACCACAAGTGAAAGAGCTGCCATAACGAACTGAGTACACGCATATGTGGTGCCCCCCGCAGTACACATACCTTGATACGGAATATTTTGTCCCTGTGTGATTTTCGCCTCCTCATTGTTTATTGTAGCTACTTTTGGAGTTGAAATGATTTTTATCAAGCCGGCTGAAGCAGCGGCATTCAACCGAAGATCAAGAGAAATATTGCTCGCAAGTGTACCGAACGAAATCCCCATAGCGCCGCCGGGTGACCCACTCGCACCGGAAGTTGGTGCGGCGTTTGCTATGCCGCCAAAACCGGTGTCCATCTGATTTATTCCCATAAGAGAGGCAGACCCATCACGATAGTGCATGCCCCAGTTCACGCCAAGGCTGCGAGTAAACGTAGATGTTGCCTCAATAATGCGAGCTTCAATCATCACCTGTCTTTCAGGGATATCAACCTCTGACAGCAATTTCTGCATTTGTGCCAGTCTGTCCAATGTATCAACTACAATAATCTTATTTGTCCGTTCATCAGGAGTTACAGTTGCGTCAATTCTAAGCTTGGCCCCCTTGTCACCACTGCTTAACTTTTCAAACTGAGCAGCAACATCCGATAATTTTGAATAGTTAACACTGAAAACTTTTGCTGGCTGGAGCGGAAGATTTTTTTCGGCAACTCTCTTTGCATCGGCGTCAGCGGATTCCTGTGTTCCAAATTTTCCCTTTTTTTTAATCGTAAGAACAGAACCTGTCTCACGCGAATCAAGATCCTTGGTGTCCAGGATTATATCAAGCGCCTGATCCCACGGCACATTTACAAGTTTAAGACTGATATTACCGGTTACATCATCACCAAGCACAAAGTTTTTACCGCTTACTTCGGCGAGAAGCTGGAATATTTTGCGGACATCGGCATCCGCAAATTCCAGGGTTACCTTTCGCCCCGTATAACCCCGATATGAACCGACTGTTTTAACAGTCGAATCTGTGGATTCCGTTTGTGTCAGCTCTGATGAGATATCAGCGTCACCGGAAGATGATGCTTTGGCCTTTGACGCTGATGCCATCGGCTTCCTGTCAGTTGTCTCTGCTGCAAGCCTGTCGGCAGATAGACCCTCCGGATGTTTAAAGTCTACAAACAGCATGTCCCCTTCCTGGCGGAATTCGTAAGGTGCATTTACGCGCATCGCAATCTTGATTCTGGTATCACTCCCCTTTCTATTTTTCACAAGAATCGGGGTAACACGAAGGACTGGTGAAATAAATGAACGGGTCTCAAGAGAACGTTGGAGTCCTCTGTTGATTGATGTGTTTTTGATTGTCAATGTGACAAAACCGGCTGATTTAACAGGTGTTTCTACTACAACGTCACCTTTTACCTTTACTGATACACGGGAGATACCATCGACAACCTGAAAGTCTACCATCTCAACGCTCGACGGGCCTGACGGAAATTTCACACCTTTTGCCACTGCTCTTCCTGCTGGTTCAGGTGAGACATCATTGTTGTCCTTAACAGCAACCGGCTGTTCTTTGACCGGAGCAGGAGAAGGTGCGGAAGCCTTGGCAGAAGAAGCGGTCGGCGAGGGAACTGCTTTAATTTCAGACGCTCCACCTTCCGGTTTAACACCAAAAGTCAGAACAACAGCCGAATCAGTTTTTGTAGCGCTGGTCTCAGGAAAGTCTCCGTTTACCGCATCAAACACAACTCTGGTTTTGTCAGGGTGAAGTCCAATGCGCGCTGACGTGACACCGGCAACATTGATAGGCAACAGCTTCGAATCAAGTCCACTCTTAACATCAATCAAGTCAACTACATAACGCTCAGGCTTGTTCAGACGGAATGTTTTATAATCAGCGACAGTGCCATCCAGGTTAAGTGAAACAGAATTTTTATCTGTGGTGATCGAAGTCAAAGTGCGCATACCGGCAGCAGGCACTGATTTAGGCGGTTCTGGCGGCGCGGATGAGGAAGATGCGGCAGTTTTGCTCTCAACAGATTTTGGTGCGTCAGGTTCTGCAACTTCCCTGGGAGCCGTTTCAGCGGATGGGGGAGCGGTTGGCGGAAAAGAGACTCTCAATTCACCAGGGTTGACCTGCGACGCCGATATTACAGGTTCTCCATCATTTTGCAACTCGATCCCCATACGCGTCAGAACACCGGCATCCGTATCATAACGGTTGACTGTCACACTCTTAAAGTTACCTTTATTCACTAAAACCGGAGCCTTAACAGTACCTTCAGTTGCCTGAGACAAATCAATGACAATTCGCAAAGGGGCGGTAGTCTTATAACTGGTATAGGTAACCGGCGAAGATAATTTGATCACCAGTTCGGTTGAATTTCCCTCACCAGATGTGCTTATTGATTTAATCTCGGCAAGCTTTACCTTGGCAACTTCCTCTGCCGACTCTGCCCTGCAAGGCACCGCCGCTGTAAAACCAATTACCGCCGCAAAGGCAACTGCTGCAACGATTGATATTTTTTTTATCCACTTCATGCGGAACTCCTTATTGTTTCCTGGGAAGGGTTAGTGGAATTTCTCTTGTCCGACGTCTGCCGGCATCATCTGTAAAATGTTCTTCCACTTTCACTCCGGAGGACGTAATCGACTTGACCACACCATTGTTGATGCCGATCTTCATGCCTTCCTTCAATACATAACCTTTTTTATTAGGGTCTACGACCATCGCCTGATTCTGTTTTCCGCCTGTAATAACGCCGATGAGTACAAATTTATCAATTTCAAAACTGTGAATAGGCAGTACGTCAATTTTGCTGATTTTTTTCGGATTCTCTTCGGATATTAAAGGAGCTGCCTTAACCATGACTGCAGGTTTGAAAGGATCTTTCCTTTTGCTGAAATCAAATTGATTTGCCGCAGCAGGCGACAGGCGCAACGAAGAGCTGAGCGCCTTCTGAACCGGCTTTGGTGGAAGCGGTGCTTTGGCCTGCTGCACAGGAGGGACGACCGGTGGCAGCTCCTTTTTGCAGCCGGACAATCCATGCAGGCAAACAAAAGCAGCAGTGCAGATCAGAATATTTCTACTTTTTAGGAGCAGGTTTCTTGTCATCCTTAATCTCTTTCTTATCAAGGAAGCGGAATGTGGTGGCCAGGCATGTCACTTTGGTCATCATCCGGCTGCTGACGCTTTTTATGTCAGAAAATGTAACGTTGGAAATATTGACGATACGGGGAAGACTTGCAACAGCCGCAAAAAAATTGGCAACGCTAAAGTATGAACCAGAAACCACAATATCTACCGGAACATCAGCGTAAAAATCCTTTGGCACTTCCGTTTTTGGACGAAACGTCAGAAAATCGAGGCCGGCATTCTTGCCCAGAGTAGTAATACTTGTAAGAAGTGACGGAATTTCTTTAGAGTTGGGGAGCTCAGTCAAAGCCAGTTCAAGTTCTCGATTCAACTGGTCATACTCTGTCTTAAGTTTTGGCAGATTATTTGCGATCCTTGTTTTTTCATCCACCTCGCTCTGAAGTTTGACAAGTTCGGCCTTAAGCCGGGTCAGCTCCTGATGTTTAGGAAAAGCCAGAAACCAGCCAAGCAGGCATATCTCAAGGATTGCAACCGCAACTACAAACAGAATCTTCTGCTTTGATGGAAGACTCAGAATTTTTTCTACACTTGGATCCATATTAAATCCATTCGGGTTTGTTAAATACCTTATTTTTTGGTTACCGCCGGAGGCGGCGGGGCTGCTGGAGCTGGTGGAACTACCGGCGGAGCTGGCGGTGGAGCTGCCGCTTCAAGCTTCATGATTACATCGAACTTTTTAAGTTTGGTGCCTGAGACTTCTGACTGTTCTGAGATTACAAGTTCAACATTCATATAATCGACCGACGCTTCAAGCGCCCGCATATACTGTGCAATCAGCTCTTCACTGAACGCAACACCTGATATTTTTACGGTATCGGCTGTCTCGCTGTATCCTGTGAGCCAAAGCTGATCCGGAGTCGCATCGCTTAAGGTTGCAAGGCGCTGAGCAGGGCCGGATTTGTTTTTACGCAACTGAGCAAGTACGGCAAGCTTCTTCTTAACCTGCTCTTTTAGAG
>Ga0194060_10002425_pt1 | contig 13271 bp, 5 predicted proteins | sample SepL225m_MetaG_FD_163427 | JGI IMG/M metagenome (GOLD analysis project Ga0194060, IMG submission 163427) | Anoxic zone freshwater microbial communities from boreal shield lake in IISD Experimental Lakes Area, Ontario, Canada - Sep2016-L222-5m | ecosystem: Environmental > Aquatic > Freshwater >... | reverse complement strand
TGTGAAAATCTAACCTTTTCAAATTTTCATATCGAATACGATCCACCGTGTTCTACACAAGGAACAATTACATCTATGTCGACAGATAAAAAGACTTGGCAGATTACACTACACGATGGATATCCCTCAGACAGTATCTATTTTATGACTGACAAGGCACAGGTTTATAGCCAAAGTACTCTTGAATTAGTGAAAAATAATGGAGATAATTATGATGTGGTTTTAAGTAATTTCTCAGGAAGAACATTTAACCTCAAGGTGTCCAGTGTGAATACGCCTGTTCAGGTAAGTGATTATGTCGTATTGGAATATGGAAACTCCTCTTATGCTGCACATGGAATTGTTTTGAATTCCTGCAAATCTGTGGTAATGGACAGTATAGTGATGTATGACTCTAATTGTTTCTCGTTTTATGAATATGATTGTGAGAATACAACTTATCATCGTTGTGTGATTACCCGTAAACCCTATGATTCAAGATATACAATTCAGCCCCTGAGAGCCGGTGTGGCCGATGGAATACATAGTAAATTTGCAAAAATTGGTCCTACCATTGAAGAATGTCAGATTCAGTACAATGGTGATGACTGTATTGCAGTTAATGGCAGATTCTATCCTGTTTACAGTGTTGATTCCCTGAATAAAAATATTAGCATGTTGAGTACTTCCACAACAATAAGTGATTTTAAAATGGGAGTCGGTGATAGCATTATTTGTATAAATAATGATGGCACAATTCGCGGAAAAACGGTTATAAAAACAATCGCTAAGGCTACTACACCAAGCGCAGCACAGGTATCTAATTGTTATGCTAAGTTGGGATCCACCACCAGCCAATGGACTGCAGGTATAGTGATTAATGTTGAAAACTGGATAGTTGGATGCGATGTTGGTGATGTATATTATTCAAACAACAGGATTGGCAGAGGTTTTAAGGTACTAAACAATAGGGTTGGACACAACCGCTCACGTGGTATTCTGATTAAATCCTCAGACGGCATAATTTCTGGCAATACAGTTGAAGCATCGGCTATGGGTGCAATTGTGGTTTCTCCTGAATTTTACTGGATGGAAGGGGGTTGTTCCAACAATGTGGAAATTAGCCATAATAAAATTATTAATTGCATGTATGGACAAACCAATTCAGGGAGTTTTCAGGCGGGAGCTTTGACTGTGGCAGCATTAACTCCGAATGGGAATGATTTTGCACCTGTTGGATGTTTGAATTCAATAACTATACATGACGATACCATAATTGGTTGCCCAAGGCCCACCGTAGTGCTTACTTCGATAAACGGAATTAAAATGTATAACAATCTTATTTCAGGAGACTTAACGATTAAGCGGTCGAACGGCTCTTCATTAGGAGTAAAAAATAATGTGGATTTGTGGGTGAAAAATATATCAAATCTAACAACCGGAATATATGAACCTGCTGTAAATAAAACAAATACTAATTTCAGAATTGATAGCAACAAAAATCTTATTTTTTCAGGATACGACAAAAATCAATCAATGATTCTGAGTGTATTTGAACTTTCCGGGAAAAAACTTATGGAGAAACAGATTAATTTTCAGATTCCGGTTTCATTGTCAAATCTGAGTAAAGGTATTTACATTCTTTCAATAAAAACTAATCAGGAAATATATTCTCAAAAACTAATTTTGTATTAATTTTAATTTATGAAACTTCAAAACAATAAATACAAAATTCCGTTTGCAATTTTGGCTTTCTCGGAGGTGATTACTTCAGTTGCACAAACTCCTGTAAAATCAACAAAACCTGTTAGTCGTCCTAATATTCTGTTTTGTATTGCAGATGATGCGTCTTATTATCATTTTAGTGCAAACGGTAGTCACTGGGTAAATACTCCAGCCTTTGATAATATCGCGAAACAAGGAATATTGTTTTCGAATTGCTATACCGCTAATGCTAAGTCAGCACCTTCAAGGGCCTGTGTTCTTACCGGTTTGTATTCCTGGCAATCGCGCGAAGCCGGAAATCACAATTCTAATTTTCCTGCTGATTTAAAAGTCGTTACGGAAGCGTTAGCTGAGAATGGATACGATGTGGCGTGTACCGGAAAAGGTTGGGCTCCCGGTAATCCCGGAATTAAAGCAAATGGCGAAGTTCGTGAACTGACAGGAAAATCCTATCAAAAACGGAAATTGGTACCACCTACTTCCGGCATAAATGTAAACGATTATGCTGCTAATTTTTCGGATTTTCTGGATAATAACAAAGGTCAAAAACCCTGGTTCTTTTGGTTTGGTGCTACAGAACCGCACCGACCCTATGAATATGCTTCGGGTGAAGCAAAAGGCAGGAAAATAAAATCCATGATTAATGAATTTCCTTCTTTTTGGCCCGATAATGATTCTGTGAGAACTGATATGTTGGATTATGCCTTCGAAATTGAGTATTTCGACAAGCAAATTCAACGCTTTATCAATGAGCTTGACAAAAGACGAATTCTTGACAATACGATTATTGTAATTACTTCGGATAATGGGATGCCTTTCCCAAGATGTAAAGCTAATAATTATGAATATGCTGCACACATGCCATTGGCAATTATGTGGAAAAAGGGAATTGCCAATCCGGGACGAACAGTTAGCGATTACATAAATTTTATCGACTTTACACCTACATTTCTGAATGTAAGCAACACTCAACTCTCACAATCCGGAATGCAAACTCCTGCCGGAAAATCATTGAATCCTATTTTTAAAAATGGCAAATCCGGGTCTACAGAGCTTGAACGTCAGTCAATTATAACAGGCAGGGAACGTGATGATTATGGCAGGCCAAAGAATCAGGGATATCCTATCCGATCAATTATCAGAGATAACCTGATGTATATATGGAACATTAAACCATGGCTTTACCCTGCCGGTAATCCTGAAACAGGCTATCTTGATTGTGATGGTTCCCCTACAAAAACAGCAGTACTAAATCTGAATCATAAAGAGCGTAAAACAGGCTATTGGAGTCTTTGTTTCGGTATGCGACCCGAAGAGGAGTTGTATGACCTGAAAAATGATAAATTCTGTGTTCACAATCTGGCATTGAATACCCAATATAATAGCAAGAAAGAAGCCTTAAAAAAAGAATTACTCGAAAAACTGAAACAGCAAAAAGATCCACGACTGGGTAGCAATGCTGATGTTTTTGATAATTATCCTTATAACAGTAAAGAACTTAATGCATGGAATTTTTGGGAAAAAGTAACTTCAGGTAAAATCAAAGAGCCATGGGAGGAAACTGGATGGGTAATGCCCAGTGATTATGAAAATGAATAATGCGATTCGTTAATTTTAATTGATTATAATATCTAACTTTAAATAAATTTATGAATTCATGAAAAACTATTTTTACATTTTAAAAAAAATTATTCTGTTTATCAGTTTATCGGTAACCACAGCCACAATAGCTGAAATAAAAGTTACAGGTAGTGTTACCGCAGCTGATGGAACAGGCGTTTTGCCCGGTGTTTCTATAAAAGTGAAAGAAACTGATAGGGTATCAATTACAGACTATAACGGACAATTTTCAATAATAGTTCCAAACGAATCAAGTACGCTGATTGTGTCTTATATTGGTATGAAAACAGAAGAAGTTATAGTGGGCAAACGCACAAATATTTCCGTTAAACTTTCAGATAAGTCGATGCAATTAAATGATATTGTGGTGATTGGGTATGGTGTTGCCAACAGAAAAGATCTTACCGGTTCACTATCTTCTATCAATTCAGGTGAATTAATGAAATCACGTTCGGGATCGCTTATGGAATCCATGGAAGGTAAGTTGGCCGGTGTTCAGGTAACGTCCAATTCGGGAGAACCCGGTGCTGGTGTAAGTATTTCAATTCGTGGTGGAAATTCCATTAATGCAGGGACACAACCACTCTACGTGATTGATGGTGTGCAAATTGATGTTAATAATGGGGAAATAGGTCAATCATCCAATTCGGTTGTTACAGGTCAAAATCCTTTATCAGGTTTAAATCCAAACGATATTGAATCGGTTGATATTTTGAAAGATGCTTCGGCAACGGCTATTTATGGTTCACGCGGAGCGAATGGTGTTGTTATAATAACAACTAAATCGGGGGGAAAAGATGCAGGTTCTATTAACATTGATGTGTATGCCGGTGTAAGTAATGTAAATAAATATATTAGTGTATTACAGGGTCAGGATTATGCAAATTACAGATTTGCCCGTAATCCGGCATCTACTGTTTGGGGAGTGGATACAAACGGGGATGGAAAGTTGGACGTTGTAAAAGATTACTCACAAATGGTTTCTCATGATTGGCAGAGAGAACTATTCAGACCCGGATACACCAAAAGTGTTGATTTGAGTATAAACAGTGGTCAGGGCAGTAAATTAAGATTTTCTACTAATATTGGTGCTTTAAATCAGGAGGGAATTATTGAAAACAACAGTTATAGCCGACTAACTGCTAGATTCAAATCGGAATATGATGCAAATCAAAAGCTTACATTTGGTTTAGGAACAAATCTTTCTTATACTGTTGCTGATGGAGCAGTAGTTTCCAATGGTCCTAATAGTTATACAGGACTTCTTCAGTCTTTTGTTCTGTATAATCCTTTCAATAGTTTTGATGACGCGGGAAATACAGATAACGGTGGTCTTTCAAGTCCGAAGTCATTTATTCAAAACGCATACAAGAAAACACCTATGTTAAGGGTTATGAATGATTTCAGTATTAATTATAAAATTCTTTCCAACCTTATTCTACGCTTAAGTATAAACGGAGGTTTGACTTCTTCGAAAGGAGAAGAGTGGTATCCAACTACAACTTCATGGGGTTATACAAAAAATGGATTAGCCATTATCTCAGAAGCTTCTTCACAACAATGGCAAACATCGAATACACTGACTTATGCCAATACATTTACAGGAGGTCATTATGTCAATGCAATGTTTGGGTTAGAAGCTAGTGAGTATTATCTGAGTAATTTGAGCGTGAAAGGTGAAAATTTCCTTGTACAAACCTATAATCCTGTCTTTGATATGTCACAAGCCAGTGTTTATCCTGACAAACCCTCATCCTCGAAAACTAAAGATGCCCGTTTATCTCAGTTCGGACGATTAAATTATATTCTGAAAGACAAGTACATGTTCACTGCTTCTTTACGAAGGGATGGATCCTCAAAATTTGGTGAAAATAATAAATATGCTCTGTTTCCATCTGGTGCTTTTGCATGGAAAGCGCATCAGGAAAAATTCATGAAAAAACAGGATGTTATTAATGAGTTAAAATTTAGACTTAGTGTCGGTGCAACCGGAAATGACCGTATAGATTCTTATCGCTCTTTATCCAGATTAGATAAAGCGTATTATTCTAATTTCTATGGTGATAATTCAGATTTGGGTTTAGCACCTGCCGAAATTGCCAATCCAAATCTAAAATGGGAAACAACCTATCAATACGATGCTGGTTTGGATATTCAATTATTTCGAAACAGAATTGCCCTCACCGCCGATGTGTATTATAAGGATACGCGTGATATGCTTTTGCGTGCAGCTGTACCGGGACAATCAGGATCTTATTTTCAATGGCAAAATCTTGGAAGAATCAGCAATAAAGGTTTAGAGCTTTCGTTGACGACTACCAATATATCAACCAAAGACTTCATATGGAAAAGTAGTTTGAATTTTAATATAAACAGAAATAATGTCGAGTCGCTTGGATCAGTTAGTTCGATTCCTGTTTCGGTTAATGGTGGATGGATAACCGAAGTTGGTCGTGTATTAGTAGGGCATCCGATTGGTTCTGGATGGGGATATGTATTTGATGGCATTTATCAAACTAGTGATTTTGAAGCTGATGGAAAAACCCTAAAAGCAGGAGTAACCAAAATATCAGGTATAACCTCAATACCGGGTGATATGAAGTTTAAAGATTTGGGTACTGATGGTATCGTAGATCCACAAAATGATAAAACAGTTATTTCTAGCAGTGAACCCAACCATTTTGGTGGTTTCTCTAATAACTTTACTTACAAGAATTTTGATTTGTCAATTTTCATGCAATGGTCGTATGGAAATCAGGTCATGAATCTTGGCAGATACCGATTAGAAGGCTATAGTCCATACTACAATGTGTCAACCGAATATTGGCAAAATGCGTGGACTCCAACCAATCCTACAAATATTTATCCTGCCATAACAGGTAATGGAAAGATTGAATCATCCAGTTATTTTGTAGAGGATGCCTCTTACCTGCGAATAAAAAATATAGTATTAGGGTATAATCTGGATTCAAAACTATGTAAAAAACTGAAAGTAAAGAGTATTCGATTTTATTTGACCGGAGATAACCTGTTTACATTCACTAAATATACTGGATATGACCCCGAAGTATCCTATTACAATAAATTGATGTCGGGAGTTGATAATATATCATACCCCAGAAGTTATACTTACACCTTTGGATGTCGTCTTAGTTTTTAATTATTTAGCAGATATATAACCATGAAAATATTTTTTAAACTTATAGCAATTGTGCTCATTGTTAGCACGACTTATTCATGTGATTCATTTTTAGTGGAAGAGCCCTATTCTTTTCCATCCGGATCAACACTTTTTGAGTCTCAGGCAAATGCTGAATTGGCATTGACCGGAGTAAATGAGATTCTTAATGCTCAAAATATACAGGGAAACGGAAATCATCCGCTTTGGGGAAGAGGTATGCATTATCTTACAAATCTGGGGTGTGATGAACTTATTGGTTCAATCAACGAGTTTTCTGATCCACAACCCAAGATGATGACAAATTACGGGTATAATTCCGAATCACAATATGTTTCGGATGCATGGTTTGCACTTTATGCCGGCATTGACAGAGCGAATAATATAATAAAATATGTCCCCTCAATACCTGCTATGGATAGTACTAGAAGGGCACAAATAATTTCAGAAGCCCGTTTCTTCAGAGGTTTCTACTATACATATTTAGCATGGTTGTTTGGTGCAGTCCCTATTCCGGTTGTACCCAACAGCAATGCTTATGCGGCGCGTGAGCCATTATCCAATGTATATAGTCAAATTATTTCTGATTTAACTTACGCTTCACAGAATTTGCCTGCAAGAAATATAATTACTGGTAGAGTAAACCGCTATACTGCTCAGGCAATGTTGGCAAAAGTGTATCTCTATCTTGCATCCTGCAAAGAAAATCAGGTAGGTAAAGATCTGGATAATCCCTTGAATCAGTTTGATTTTGTAGATCAGGCGGATAGCTACCAAAAATGTTTGACGCTTTGCGATTCGATTTATCATAACAGTGGTTATTCGCTGCATCCGAATTACAATTACCTGTTTATAGCTGACACCAAACAATTGAAAGCTGAAATACTGAAAGAAGATTTAATGATGGTAAATGCAGGCTCAGGTGGTTCAAGCGAATACTTGCTTTTTTCCTACTTGTCAGGACCTCAGGGTAACATTACTACGAATGGTGGAAATTATGGAAATCTGAGACCATTAGGTGAGTTAGCAGAAAGGTATGATTTGACGAACGATACCCGGGCAATTCAGAATATTTCCGGTAATATGTCAAGTACACTAAGTCAAAACATTCTTACTATAAAATATTACTCTACGGTCGCAGTGAATACTGCCGGCAACAACTTTTGTCTGGATAAATTCAGGCAGTCAGATCCAACCATTCGCAATGCTTTGGGTATTCCTACCTGGGCAAGTACATTGAGTTTTCCGCTGTTGAGATTTGCCGATGTTATTTTAATGTACGCTGAAGCATCCTACAAAGTAAGTGCTAATGCTACTAATGCCAGAAAATTATTATTAGATTTGAGGAATCGTGCTGCGCAGCTAGATGCTACAAAAGCTTATATACTCACTCAAAACTATTACAGAACAGATTTTATGCAGGAACTCTTCGATGAACGTTCCCGTGAGCTATGTGCTGAAGGGTGGCGACGTTTTGATTTGATTCGATGGGGAAAACTCACCAGTGTTGTTACTAATCTTAATACTACTAATGTAAACAGTATTAAGCCAAACTATTATTATTGGAATACCTTGTATGCTGCTGTTATTCAGGGTAATTATGCTCCCTATAAAATTTGGTTTCCTATTCCCAAAAGAGAACTAGAAACTAACCCTAATCTAGTTCCAAATTCAGGCTATTGATTATAAATTCAGCAAGGTATGAAAACCAGTTTATCTAATATACTGAAGCTCAGAAAACCTGTCTCGATAGGTTTTCTGATGTTTTTTACTCTTTATTCATCAGCTATAACAAAACCTGTAAATTTTGATTTGCAAGAGTTTATCAATATTGAAATAAATGCACGCAAAAATCCCGTGATAATACCTCCGGGTGTGTATAGGTTGAAACCAGTTGACAGACAGCATTTGTTATTCAAAAATCTTAGAAATCTGACTATTATAGCGGATAGTGTAGAAATAGTATGCTCCGAAACAACAAGAGCTATAACGTTCGAAAATTGCGAGAACCTTACACTCAGAGGTCTTACAATTGATTATGATCCTCTCTGTTTCACACAGGGGCGAATAATTAAAATGTCCGAAGATAAATCTGAAATTGAATTCAAACTGGATGATAATTATCCCCGCAATTTTGAGAAAAGAATCGAAATTTTTGATTCCAAAACTCTCACTTTAAAGCGTCCCACTTATTATGGCTGGTCGGATTTTATCAAAATAGGAAATGGAATTTATAAAATAAATAAAGGGAATAAGTACAAATATAATCCTGAATTTGACAAAGAAGAACTTGGGGATATATTGGTAACAAACAACATATATTTTCCTAATGGTTATATGCCTCATGCTTTATTCAGCAATGAATGTCGCAACCTGAAACTTGAAAATATAACGCTTTATTCTAGCAACTGTTTTGGTTTTTTTGAAACCAACGGAACTAAAAATGTGTATCTGAATTGCAAACTTGATCGCCCTTCACCTGAACATGATTTGTATAAAAGAACACAACGAATGCGTTCAACAAATGCTGATGCATACCACAGCAAGTATGCTTACGTTGGTCCTCAGATTATCAGCTGTTCAGCCCAGTTTCAGGGTGATGATTGTGTGAATATTTGTGGTAAATATTACTACTCAAGCGGAGGAAAAGGGAACACCATTAACATCATACCTACAGAACTTTGCGACTTAAGTGTAGGTGCTGTATTAGAAATCCTTACTGCTGATGGACAAAAGTTACCCGAGTGTAAAATACTGAAAATGGAAGAAAATGGAATTCCATCTAAAGCTGATATTCAGAGTCTTTTGCCTTTAAAAATAAAGGAAAGCATAAAGGATGGGGTGAAAAGTCCAACAGCAAAACTATTCACTCTGACTGTTAATTGCGAAATCAATATTCAACCCGGTGCACTGGTGGCCGACAAAAACCGTATGGGAAGAGGCTTTTTGGTGAAGGATTGTAGTTTTGGATATAACCGTTCCCGTGGAATTTTAATCAAAGCAAGTGATGGAAAAGTGATAGGTAATAAACTGGAGGAAAACTGGATGTCGGCAGTTTTGGTTTCTCCTGAAGCTTACTGGATGGAATCAGGTTGTTCGGATAATTTGGAAATCAGAGATAACCAAATCATTAAAAACAAATCTACCAAGGCGATTAGTATTGATGCTAAATCAACAACGGGTCAATTAGCTGGCCCGGGATTGCATAACAATATCAATATTGTCAACAATCGTTTTGTGGATTGTCCCCTTCCATGTGTTTCTTTATCAGCAACAAAAGGAGGAGTTATCAAAAATAATTCGATTGAACAAGGAGTCAATTTAGTCAACTCGAAATGGTTGAATTTAGAAAAATGCTCAGATATAATAACCGATTTTATTGAAAAATAATTTTTTAAAGAACATACCCTAATGAATAAATTAATAGCTTCTATTGCTACGATAACAGGAATATTCATTTTAAGTTCCATAAATGCACAACCATCAAAGGATTTAAAAATTAAAGAAGCTTCAAACCTTGTTTTTCCACAGTTTTATTCCTTTCGGGGTGAGGGTAACCGAAAAGCACATACCGATTACGATGCTTGGGTAAACGATATCCGAAATACAAACGGTGTTTTGCGAAAGTTTATTTCCGAAGAAATGGAAGTCAATCCCAATTCAGCAGAGTGGGCCAATCAGTATGCAAGCGAGCATCCCGAAAAGCTGTTATTACTGCATCTGAACGGAGAAGCTAAAAATGTAATTGACAATCCGGATGTTTGGCGAAAGTATTTTCCGGGTCATTGGGTGTATAATCCCGGCACCATTTTGAAGAGTTCAGTCGGAGAAAAAACTACAGAACTTTTGGTTGAAAATGTAAGTCCTTTCATGAATCGAAAATATAGAGGAGGCAATGGGGAAGGACAGGTTTTTCAAAAAAATGCGATTCCGAATTATGCTTTATTAGTCAAATTGGATGAACACAAGCAACGACTGTGGTATGACTCTGAAATTATTCAAATTATAGGTATTGATGAGCAACAAAAAAAGCTAACCATTGAGAGAGGATTATGCGATTCCAAGCCACTTCCTTTTAACTCTGAAAATGCTTACTTAGCACCTATCGAAGGGGGCATTTGGGGTAAAGGAATGATGTTTTTTTATAATATGTCTACTGACTGTCCAAAAGATAAAAACGGCAAAGCTGCGTCCGATGTATTTCTCGAAGAAATTTATTCATTATTTTCTAAAACCGGCAAACTCAGAAATTTTAATGGTATAGCGTTCGATGTCAATTATTTTGATGTTTCTGAACGTTTGGCTAATGCTGATACAAATAACGACGGGATAAAAGATGGTGGTTGGATAAACGGAAATAACAATTGGCTTAAAGGCGATTATCAATTTTTACAAAAAATGAGAGCTGCTAAGGGGCAAAATTTTATTATCACTGCTGATGGTGAACGGGCAGCAAATCAACAAGCTGTAGGCGTTTTAAACGGCGTTGAATCGGAAGGTTTGGTAGAACCGGCTGATGGTTGGCGAGGCTTCTCTCATACTGTTAATTTACATCAATATTGGGATTATAATAATACGATGGATCCCCAGTTTCGATATGTAGTGCTGAAACTTGGAAATAAAAATGATGCATCCGAATCGGAACGGCTAAAACGATTTGCAATCGGAACGGCCTGTTGTTTGGGTGCATACACAACTGATCCGGAAAAAAAGTTGTCAGTTCGTAAGGATGATGCTCAAAATTCAGAAACAAATGTGCTGCCCCAATGGATGAAACAATCAGGAGCATTGGGGCATTGCAAAGGTGATTTGATTCACTTGGCAGAATCAACTACTGATGTGCTGAATAAATCTTTATCAGACTTGAGTAAAATGATTATATCCTCTGATTGCAATATTAAAATCGTGAATAATCAATTGGAAATTTCTGCAAAAGAGAACAGTACTTCAAGAGATGTGAATATCAGCCTGAAAGGTTTAAATCTTCCATCGGGTGATGCAACTGTTTTTATGGAAGTCAAATCCATAGATCCCGTTGAAGGATTGACTATTTCAGACAGAGTTCCACGCTTTATTTGGGCAACAATGACCAATCTTCCTGACTACGGAGAGGGTAAACGAAATAATGAATTATACAATAATCTGACAGGATTATTCGGGACAAATAGAATGGAGAAACTTTCATTTTATTATCGAAATGTACCTTCGAATTGCGATCTGAATTTCCGCATCCAGGGAAAAGGGAAATTAATCATTCAATCTATCCGCATTTATAACAAGGCAGATATCGTATTGCGAAAATTTGAGAAAGGAATTGTAATTGTAAACCCTTCATTGATTGAGCAAGCTATTGATGGAAAGTTAATTGGAATAAAGGAAAAAAAAATAACAGTGCCCGCAGTGGATGCTGTATTCATTAAAAATGCAAATTAAAAAACAATCAATCTTTCATCTACTGCTCTTTGGATATCTATCTTTAATAAACAGTAGTTTCCTCTTTGCAAGTGTTCGTAATACCTATTTAATCAACGCAGATTGGAAATTTAAAGAGGGAGCAATGCCTAATGCCCATTCTATTTGGCTGAATGACAGTTCGTGGCAAACGGTTCAATTACCTCACGATGCTTCAATTAGCAAATCATTTACCAAAGAAAATTCCAATTCGGATAATGGCTGGTTACCTTTTGGGGAGGGTTGGTACAGAAAAGACATTGTCATTGCATCTGATGCCAAAGGTAAAAAAGTTTCTATTGATTTCGATGGTGTGTACCGTGCTGCTGAAGTGTGGTTCAACGGAGTGTATCTGGGCAAAAATTTAAATGGATATTGTGGCTTTGAACACGATGTAACACCTTTCGTGAAATACGGCGAAAAGAACAAAATTGCCGTAAAATACAACAATACGACCAAAGCCACATCGCGCTGGTACACCGGCGAAGGCATTTACCGTGACGTTTGGATAAAGATTACCGACAAACTGAATATCCCGCAATTCGGGACTTATATCACTACACCCAAAATCACGGAACAATCGGCATTGGTAAATATCGAAACGAATGTCGTAAACAGTTACGATGAACGAAAATTGTGTTTGTTGGTCACTCAAATTATCGATCCTGCCGGTAAAAAAGTAGCCGAAACAAAATCGTATGTTCCCATTAGTTCGACAGAGAATTTTCAATTCAAACAGGAAATTGAGGTTCCGAAACCACAGCTCTGGTCGTGCGAAGAACCCAATCTTTACAAAGCGATTTCGAAAGTTTACGACAATAATATTCAGGTTGATGAATACGAAACGACTTTTGGAATACGGGAAATCAGAATGACCCCAGATAAAGGCTTGTTATTAAACGGAAAAAAAATAGTAGCTATGGGTGGAGATATTCACCACGATTTGGGTTGCCTGGGAAGCGCCGCATTGGCAAAAGGATATGAACACAGATTAGCATTGCTCAAGAAAATGGGTTGCAATTCAGTTCGGTTAAGCCATAACCCACACGCACCGGTGCTACTTGATGCTGCCGACAGAATGGGAATGTTAGTGTATGATGAAGTCTATGATAAATGGGGTTCACAGTATTATGGCGGCGAAGCAACTTTCGAAGATAGTTGGAAAAAAGACCTAGGTTATTTGATAAAACGGGACAGGAATCATCCTTCGGTATATATTTGGAGCATGGGAAATGAAACCGCTCAACAATTGGGTCATTGGGATAAAAAAACCGAAATTCCTGCTGCCGTAAGCGATTATGGCGTAGGAGTTTATAAG
>Ga0194060_10002424_pt1 | contig 13271 bp, 10 predicted proteins | sample SepL225m_MetaG_FD_163427 | JGI IMG/M metagenome (GOLD analysis project Ga0194060, IMG submission 163427) | Anoxic zone freshwater microbial communities from boreal shield lake in IISD Experimental Lakes Area, Ontario, Canada - Sep2016-L222-5m | ecosystem: Environmental > Aquatic > Freshwater >... | reverse complement strand
GCCTGCACTTTTGGTATTAACAAATTTTTGAATAACAGTATCAGGAGAACTGTAAAGAATAGAAATAGATGGTAAAGGGTTATTTGCTTCACAAAAATAGTACTTGTTATTTGTCCAATTATTTGTGGAATCCATTGAGTTTTTTTCTGAAGGAAAATAAATTAACCTATTAATAATTGTATCATTAGTTACAATATCAGTTGAGTCATATCTATTGCACAAGTAAGAGTAGTAATAATTAATTGTTAATGCTGGAGCGTTTGAATATGAATCTAGACTTTTTGAAATATGAAGAAAAGTTGTGTCGTAATAAACAGATGTAGCTAAATAACAATTTGGATGAAGTGGTTGAATATATGATTCACTTAGTTGAATATGTCCTGCACCTTGCCAAACGCCACCAGTTATTGTAATGTCATATTTCCCATCAGCATTGAGGTCTAGATTAATTAATCGGTTATGAGTTGGTGGTAAAATTATAGAATCATAATTCAAAATAAGCATTCCATTTAAATTGTTAGCTGGAGTTTTTGGCGAGCTTATTAAAGCAGCGTCTTTTCTACACGAAAAAATGCAAAATGTAATCGATAGAAATATTGCTATTAGAAATTTAGACATCATTTCAAATCAAATTTATGATTTAATTGTTAAATACATATAGGCTAAGCAATTTCAGGTTTACCAATTATTCATGTAATATTGTGCAACGAAAAGTTAATTAAAAATAATGGCTAAAATGGCTAAGGAGGAAAAATGTTCGTTTTGCGGACGTAATAAAGTTGAAACGGAATATCTGATTTCGGGTATCACTGCATTTATTTGTGATAGCTGTATTGATCAGGCATTTCGTTTGGTGCACGAAGATTTAGGCAAAGAAAGTAAACTTGAGTTTACCGATAAATTGCTGAAACCGCAGGAAATAAAAAATCATTTAGACGAATATGTGATAGGGCAGGATGAAGCCAAAAAAGTGTTGAGCGTTGCTGTTTATAATCATTTTAAACGCATCAATCATCGTGCAAGCAGTAGTGAAGTTGATCTCGAAAAATCAAATATTTTATTGGTAGGCGAAACAGGTACTGGAAAAACATTGCTTGCTAAAACGCTTGCAAAAATTTTAAAGGTTCCGTTTTGTATTGCTGATGCAACAGTGCTTACCGAAGCCGGTTATGTTGGAGAGGATGTAGAAAGTATATTATCGCGATTGTTGCAAGCTGCAAATTATAATGTTGCACAAGCCGAACGAGGAATTATTTATATTGATGAGATTGATAAGATTTCGCGCAAAAGCGATAATCCTTCGATTACTCGTGATGTGAGTGGTGAAGGCGTTCAGCAGGCATTGCTCAAAATTTTGGAAGGCACGGTTGCCAATGTTCCACCGCAAGGCGGACGTAAGCATCCCGAACAAAAAATGGTTCAGATAAACACCGAAAATATTTTATTTATATGCGGTGGTGCTTTCGAAGGAATTGATAAAATTATTGCTCGCAGATTACAAACTCAGGCGATTGGTTTTAATACGCAATCTTCCGATGTGGATCCGAATGATACTTCTAAATTATTGCAGTTTGTATCGCCAGCCGATTTAAGAACGTACGGATTGATTCCTGAAATAATTGGTCGTATACCAGTGCATTGTCATTTGAATCCGCTCGATAAAGATGCGCTCAAAAATATTCTTACCAAGCCAAAAAATGCTTTAATAAAACAATACATCAAATTGTTTGAGTTGGAAAATGTGAAATTGATTATTGAAGAAGAGGTGATTGATTTGATTGTTGATAAAGCTTTTGAATATAAGCTTGGAGCACGCGGTTTACGTAGTATTTGCGAAACCATTTTGATTGATCACATGTACGAAATGCCTTCTAAAGATGATGTCTCAGAACTTCATATTTCGCTCAAATTTGCGAAAGAAAAAATCAAAGGTTTGAAAATAAAAAGTTTAAAAGCTGCGTGATGTTTCGACTCCGCTCGACATGACATTGTCAGTTTAAGTTTGTAGAAAACTACAAATTTTAATTATTCTTCCACTCAGGTTTTCTTTTTTCAAGAAATGAATTGATGCCTTCATTTGCATCGTTTGTATTCATCAATTAATTCCATACTTCAGCTTGAAGATTCATGTAAAATTTAAGATATGTAATTTCATAGCTGCGAAATATGTTTCATATTGTGAAGCAAGACTGTGACTTAGGTCATGTTTTATAAATTTCTAAATAGTAACTTGCATAGAATAAGTGTAAAATGGCTTCATCAGTTACTCAAAAAATATTAGCAATAATTTTATTTTTATTTCTAGGGATATTTGCGTGTAAACACAACGGAAATTATGATTTTCCTACACCTTCAAAAACAAACAATACAAACAATAATAGCAATCCTATAAATTCTAATCTGTATGATAGTATTTGTTTCGATGAACAGATACTCCCGGTACTTGTGTCCAACTGTGCAAAATCAGGATGCCATAATGATACGGACAGACAGGCAGGGGTTGTCCTAATTTCATATGAGTCGCTGATGGCAACAATTTCAAGTCAATTGCTCATGCAATGTATTCAGGATAGCGGGCAAATGGGAATGCCTCGCACAGTCAAATTAAATGCTTTGCAGGTTTCACTTATTCAAAATTGGATTAATCAGGGAATGAAAAAAGGTATTGACTGTGAGGGTCCGTGTGATACATCTAATGTTACTTTCTCTGGTATAATCCGTCCGATTATTCAAAATAGTTGTCTTGGATGCCACACAAACAGTACTACATTACTAACTGATTATTCGCATATAAAGGCACTAGTTACAAATGGAAAATTACTTTGTTCAATAAATTATTCTGGTGCTTGTCAACCAATGCCACAAGGAGGCGTCAAGTTACCTCCGTGTAAATTAAAACAGTTTAAAATATGGGTTGATGCAGGTGCTCCTAATAATTAACTTAATACTCAAATCATGAAAGCAAAACATACATTTCTGATCGCGCTAATTATCATGTTTAGCATCACAATACAAATAACAGCAAACCAATCAGGAATTGCAGGAAGGAATAATTCACCCAGTGAAACTAATTGTACATCATGCCATAATTCGTATACACTTGGTTCTGGTTCTGGAAGTATGATCATCACACACAACATACCTGTCGGTGGATACACACCCAGCACAACCTATACGATTACGGTCACTATTACACAAGCTGCTATGCCTGTTTTTGGTTTTGGTTTTGAAGCGTTAAATACTTCGAATACAAGTGCAGGAACACTTATCGTTACCAATTCAACTACAACAAAATTATTAACGGCAAGCAATGGAAGGAGTAATATTACTCATAAAACCAATGGAGGTTTAACAACAGGATCGCACGCATTCACATTTAATTGGACTTCACCATCGAGCAATATTGGTAATATCACTTTTTATGCAGGGGGAGTTGCTGGAAATAATAATGGTAATGAATTTAGCGACTATGTATATGTAACTTCAATGTTGATTACACCTTACGCTCCATCTAATTCAATTGCAACAAGTACAATCAGTGGAAGCCCCTTTTGTGCCGGTCAAACTGGTATTTCAATTCCGTATTCCATTGTTGGAACATTCAATGCAGGAAATGTATTTACAGCCCAGCTTTCAGATTCCTTAGGTGCGTTTACTACACCAACAACTATTGGTACTGTTTCGTCAACAACTGCAGGAACAATTACCAGTAATATTGCTTTGCCATCAATTGCAGGAACTAATTACAGGATAAGAGTTGTAGCAAATAATCCTGCCACAATAGGAACAGATAATGGTTCAAATCTTACAATAAATATTCCGGTAACAGCCAATGCAGGAACAGATCAATCAGTTTGTTCATTATCTGCTGTATTTACAGGAAACACTCCTTCATCAGGAAATGGAATATGGACATTGTTTTCAGGAGCAGGCACAATAACAACCTCTTCAAGTCCAACATCAGCCGTCACTTCTTTAGGTGCAGGAGCAAACTCTTTTATTTGGACAATCACCAATGGAGGTTGTGTTACACGTGACACAGTAATCATCAATTCTGTTTCAAATTTTACAGCTTCAAATGCAGGACCAGATCAAAATATTTGTTCAAATATTGCAACTCTTGCAGGAAATACACCAACATCAGGAATTGGATTATGGTCGCAAATATCAGGAATAGGAACCATTACCGATTCATCAAACCGATCAACAACAGTAACATCATTAGGAATAGGAGTAAATACTTTTGTTTGGAAAATTTCAAATCCTCCTTGTGCTACTTCGTTCGATACAGTTGTTGTCACTCGGTCAAATGCTCCCACTCAATCAAATGCAGGAAGTGATCAGTCAATTTGTTCTTCAATTTCTGCCTTGGCAGCGAATTCTCCAATCATTGGAACCGGAACATGGTCTTTGATAAGCGGAGCAGGGAATATCACATCGCCCGGAAGTTCAACATCAGGTTTAACAGCTTTAGGAGTAGGAGATAATATTTTTGTTTGGGCTATTACAAATGGAACTTGTTCTTCAAATGATACAGTAATAGTGAGCAGAAAAATACCACCAACAATTGCCAATGCCGGAATTGATCAAACTGTTTGTGCTAATTCAGTTACACTTGCAGGCAATGTTGCTACAACAGGAAGTGGAAAATGGACACAAATAACTGGTACCGGAACAATTGTAAATGATACAAATGCCGGAACTGTTGTCAATACAATTTCTTCAGGAATAAGCAAATTTGTATGGACTATTTCCAACTCACCTTGTGCTGCTTCACGTGATACTGTTGTGATTACTCAATCAGGTTCGTTAACAACTGCTGTTGCAGGACCAGATCAAACATTGTGTTCTTCCTCTACTACACTTGCCGGCAATACTCCTGTAACCGGAACAGGGCAATGGTCACTCGTTAGCGGTACCGCAACAATCACAACACCATCAAATCCTGCATCCACAATTACTGGTATGGGCAATGGAAATATTGTATTACGATGGACAATTTCAAATGCTGGATGCACACCTTCAACTAGTGATGTAACGATACATAACTGCACTATTCAAAATACGATAACAACAGGAGTAATTTCGGGAAGTCCGTTCTGTGCGAATACATCATACTCTGTTGCTATTCCATTTACTACAACAGGCACATTTACCGGATATTTTATTGCAGAACTTTCCGATTCATCTGGAAATTTCACTATTCCGGTTTCTATTGGTGCCGGTGCACAAAGTCCAATATACGCAGTAATTCCATCAACTACATTTTCAGGAAATCATTACAGGATACGAATAAAAAACACAACTCCTTTTGTTGCCGGTACAGATAATGGAGTAAATGTTTCGATTAATAATTGTATCACAAATACAATTACAACAGGTACAATTTTAGGAAGTCCGTTCTGTGCGAATACATCATACTCTGTTGCTGTTCCATTTACTACAACAGGTACATTTACCGGATATTTTGTAGCCGAACTTTCAGATTCATCTGGAAGTTTTTCTACATCTACTGTTATTGGTTCAGGCTCGGTATCTCCAATTTCAGCTTTTATTCCATCGTCATCAACTAGTGGAATGAAGTATAGGATTCGAGTGAGAAATACAAATCCAAATATCAGTGTTCCCGATAATGGTGTAAATCTTTTCATCAATACTTGTGTTTCAAATACAATCACAACAGGAACAATTTCGGGAAGTCCGTTTTGCAATGCTACATCCTACTATGTTACGATTCCTTTTATGTCAACAGGAAATTTCAACGGATATTATACAGCAGAACTTTCTGACTCAATTGGAAATTTTTCCATTCCAACAATAATTGGTTCAGGTACTTCAAATCCGATATATGGTGTAATACCTTCGTCAACATTGAGAGGAACGAAATACAGAATTCGTATTCGGAACTCGAATCCAAATTTTGTAGGAACAAATAATGGTGTCGACCTTTCTATCAATTCGTGTATATCAAATACAATAACAACAGGATTAATTTCGGGAAGTCCGTTTTGTGAAAATACTTCATACATGGTTTCTGTTGCCTTTACTTCAACAGGAACTTTCAATGGATATTTTACAGCTCAACTTTCTGATGCAAACGGAAGTTTTTCTAATCCAGTACCAATAGGAATTGGAGGAACGAGTCCTATCAATGCAGTAATTCCATCTAATACAATCAGTGGAACACTTTATAAAATCAGAGTAGTAAATAATAACCCAGTAATTGTGGGTTCCGACAATGGTTCGTTTTTAGAAATAAACGATTGCAATGTTCTCATAATCGATTCAATAAAAGGAAATCCATTTTGTACTTCAACTTCATATAATGTGAATGTACCATTCAAAATCATCGGAACATCAGCAGGTCCTTTCGTAGCAGAATTATCAAATGCATCAGGAAGTTTTGCGACACCATTGTCTATAGGATACGGTTACAACAGCCCTATATCTGGATCAATTCCATCAAAAACAATTACTGGATATAATTACAGAATTAGAGTAAGAGATGCGGGTTCGGGTTATTTTACTCCAGCTTGCTCAAACAATTTGTTAATTAATTCATGTGCAAATGTTGGTGTTGCGGATTTGAATATGGAAGATTTTATACATATATATCCTAATCCAAATGCCGGCAAATTTGAAATTGCATTTTTGAGTGAATTGCATGCTCCGGTTTCAGTCAGCATATTTAATTTGGTTGGAGAGGAGATAAAGAGAATTGATGTTGCAAATATTAATGCAAACGATAAAATTTCTATAGATAATTTAGCGTTAGGAAACGGAGTTTATATACTCAAAATTATTTCTTCGGAAATGATTTTAACTAAGAAAATACTGATAAACTATTAATTATTCTTCCACTCAGGTTTTCTTTTTTCAAGAAATGAATTGATGCCTTCATTTGCATCGTTTGTATTCATTAATTGATTTACATACATCTGCTCGAGTTGTTGTAAAAAGTTGGTGAGGATGTGGTTGAATTTAGCACGTGATGCACGAACACCAAAGCGAAGCGATGATGCACTTTTTGGTAAAATATGTTGTTCGATAAAAGTATTCACTCCAATTTCGAGTGCAGCTTTATCTTCAAAAACATCATTAAGAATTCCGAATGTTTTTGCTTCATCAGCTGATAAAGATCTTCCAGTTAAAATAATATCTTCAGCTCTTGATACACCAATTTTTTCAGGTAAAATAACAGATGCAGGAGGAGGAAACACTCCCAAAATAATTTCTGGTTGTCCCATTTTTGCAGTTTTGTCGGCAAGCAAAAAGTTACACATAATAGCAACTTCCATTCCGCCACCAAGGCACTGACCAGAAATTTTTGCAAGTGTAGGAATGGCTAAATCACGCAACGAATAAAATAACTGATGAAAAGATTTGAGCATTGTGGCTGCAGCATCTTTCGTGTGTTCTTCAACACTGGCACCAAACGAAAAATGTTTACCAGCTCCTTCAAAAGTGATGAGTTTTAAATTGTTGTTTTGTTTGAAAGTATCAAGAATTTCCTGCAACTCAGCCATCATAATTGAGTCGAGAACGTTTCCTTTTCCATCGTCAAAAATAATTTGAGCAACGGAGTTATCGTGTGTGTATGTGAGGTTTATTTTAGTCATAAATTTAATTGGTCATTCAGTGTTTCGTTCACTTCGTGTCATTCAGTTGTCATGCGCTTCGCTGTCATTCGGTGTTCAAATGATAAAGTAACTAGAATGACAATAGAATGATTATCGATTGACTACTTTCTTAGTTCATCAAATGTTTTGCAGTCAAAATTTCTTTTCCGCGTTCAATTGCTTTTTCGTTTTCAGGTATTAAATGATGATGACGAGAAGGCAATGATTTTTCTAATCCTTTGTGCATATACTCGGCACCAATTAATGGTTTCAATTTTAAAAATGCACCAAGAATGTACATGTTAAATCCTTTTTTAAAATTTTGTTTTGTCGATTCATCAGCAGCCTCAACGGTGTAAATATTAATATCAGTACGAGTTGGGTGATGTGTTATTCCGTTCGGATCGTAAATTAAGATACCACCTTTTTTTACCGATTTCTCAAATTTATCCATCGACTGCTGATTTAAAATAATAGCAGTGTCAAATTGATTTAAAATGGGTGAACTGATTCGTTCGTCACTTAAAATTACAGTAACATTTGCTGTACCACCGCGCATTTCAGGTCCGTATGAAGGCATCCAACTTACTTCTTTGTTTTGCATCATTCCTGAGTATGCAAGAATTTTTCCCATCGACAAAACTCCTTGTCCTCCAAAACCGGCTATGATAATTTCTTCTGTCATGTTATTAATTTGATAATTTTTTGATTTGATAATTTGATGATTGATTTATTTGATGATTAGCTTACATGATAATTTGATTATTGAAATTCATTTTCTAACTATTTTATTTCATTATCATATTATCTCATTATCACATCATCACATTATTTTGGTAATTTAATATCGCCCAAAGGAAACACAGGAAACATATTTTCTTCCATCCATATGTTAGAATCAATTGGTGTCATTTTCCAGCCTGAATTGCAATTCGAAACAATTTCAACAAATGATAACCCCTTTTTTTCTAATTGGCATTTTACTGCTTTCTCAATTGCTTTTTTTGTTTTGCGAACGTTCGCAGGAGTATGCACACTCTGACGAGTTGCATAACAAACACCAGGAAGCATTGCAACCATTTCCGTAATTTTTAAAGGAAATCCCATCGATACTGTATCTCTTCCGAAAGGAGAAGTTGCAGTTTTCATTCCGGGTAAAGTTGTTGGAGCCATTTGTCCTCCGGTCATTCCATAAATTCCGTTGTTCACAAAAAAGATGCAAATATTTTCTCCGCGGTTACATGCATGAATGGTTTCTCCCGTTCCTATTGCAGCCAAATCGCCATCACCTTGATAAGTGAAAACAAATTTATCAGGCAACAATCTTTTTATTCCTGTTGCAACTGCTGGAGCTCTTCCGTGTGCTGCTTGTTGCATATCAATATCGAGAAACTCGTATGCTAATACTGAACAACCAACAGGAGCCACGCCAATAGTTTGCGATTGTAATCCCATTTCTTCTATCACTTCCATGATTAAGCGGTGAGCTGTGCCATGGCCGCAACCAGGACAATATGAAAGTGCATTTTCGGTCATCAGATGAGTACGTTCGTAAACGATATTTTCTGGTTGACAAATAAATTCTCTAGTTAGCTGTTCTTCCATGGTTTTTTTCGTTTATAAAATATTCTTCTAATTTATGTAACACTTCATCGGGTGCCGGAATGATTCCTCCTAGTCGTCCGAAGTGTTCAACTTGAACAATTCCATTTGCACCGAGGCGAACATCTTCCACCATTTGACCAGCACTCATTTCAACACTCAAAATTCCTTTTACCTGTTTTGCTAATTTATTTACTTCATCATATGGGAATGGGAATAAAGTAATCGGACGAAGTAATCCAACTTTAATTCCTTGTGCTCTTCCAAGTTGAATCGCTTTTTGGCAAACTCTAGAACTCGAACCATATGCCACAAATAAATATTCGGCATCATCACAATTTATTCTTTCAAATCGAACTTCGTTCTCAGCAACTTTTTTAAATTTTTCTTGGAGATGAATATTTATTTTTTCTTGTTTGATAGGATCAAGATCAAGAGAAGTGATAATATTTCTTTCACGGTCAGGAGTTTTTCCTGAAGTAACCCAAGGATATTTTGCAATGATTTCTTCATTAGTCATTCTTGGCATTTGCTCATCCAAAACAACTTTTTCCATCATTTGCCCAATAGCACCATCACTTAAAATCATAACCTGAATTCGGTATTGGAATGCGAGATCAAAACCAAGTTTTGCAAAGTCGTACATTTCCTGAACCGAAGCAGGAGCAAGAACAATCATTTTATAATCGCCATGGCCACCACCTTTTACAGCCTGAAAATAATCAGATTGTGATGGTTGAATGGTTCCTAAACCCGGTCCGCCACGAACAACATTTAATAACAAACAAGGAAGTTCAGTTCCTGCCAAGAATGAAATTCCTTCTTGCATTAAACTGATTCCCGGACTTGATGATGAAGTCATCACTCGTTTGCCGCAAGCTGCTCCACCATATACCATGTGTATTGATGCGATTTCGCTTTCAGCTTGAAGAACAACCATACCGGTTCTTTCTTCAGGTTTATTCAACATTAAATATTCGAGCACTTCTGATTGCGGTGTGATGGGATAACCAAAATATCCGTCACATCCTGCACGAATGACTCCTTCGGCTATCGCCTCGTTGCCTTTCATTAATCTGATATCTTCCATTTAGAAATTATTTTTGAATTGAATGATTAAGCCTCTGCAGCATCTTTAGTTTTTACACGATAAACGGTAATTACACCATCAGGACAAATCAATGCACAGTTGATACAACCATTACAATCATCATTTATGACTGTCGCATATTGATAACCTTTACTGTTCACGTTTGGAGACATTGCAATGGTGTGTTGCTGGCAAACAGGAACACACAATTGGCAACCTTTGCACCTTTCTGAATTGATAACGATTTCGCCTTTTACTCTTGCCATGGTATTAGAATTTTGTTGTACAAGATTAAGGTGTTTTCAGTGCTAAAAAACTGAGTTATCTCATACAAAATACTGACCCTGATTAGTAAAATATTTATTTATTTATGCCTTTGCATTTTTGAATTGTGGCGAAATTTTATGGTGCAGATCTTCATTCCACTCGTGTCCTTCGGCAAGTAATTGGCGAAGTAAAATGAAATCAACCTCTCTATCGTCTTTCGGTCCATCATTAAATGCTCTGAAACCGGCTTTGGCTTCGCTCATCATATTTAATGCTAACCATTCGCGACTTCCCTCTTTGTTTTTATCCCAATGTTCGAGTTTGAATTTGCGAACTTCCATTAATGTTTTGCCCATGCAATTCGGGAAAGTATGAAGAATTTTTGCGATTAATCCATTAACGGCTTTATCGAGCATGCTAAGGTCGGTTTCAGCTTTAGCCATGATTTCTTTTGCTTTAGCTAAATCATCTCCAGTTTTCATTGCTCCAAAACTTATTTTACCAAATTCATCAGTAACCTTATCAATATTTACCATTGGATTTGCAATAAATTTTCCATCTACTTTTAACACTGGAGCGATATCAGAAATTACACCGTAATAATATGCTTGATGTGCTGTCCAAGGTTCACAAAGTGTAAGCGAGTTCATAGCACGTTCAACTCCAACATAAAGTGGAAGAAAATCGGTAGCACCACCAATAGCAGCACTTCCGTGTTTAGGACCTGCTTGTCCGAAACGAGCCATATCACTTGCAATACTATAATCGCATGCCATACCAATTTCTTGTCCGCCACCAATTCGCATTCCGTTTACACGACAGATAACAGGTTTTTCACACATCAAAATGGTTGAAACCATATCATTAAATAAACGCATGTATTGAGAATATTCTTGAGGATTTCCAGAGTAATATTCTGCATACTCTTTTGTGTTTCCTCCGGTACAAAATGCTTTGTCGCCAACAGCAGTTAATACCACAGCAACAACACTTCGGTCGTTATTTGCCTGACGAAAAGCAAGAATGATTTCTTTTATCGCGGCAGTTGTGTATGAATTGAATTGTTTAGGATTGTTAAGGATAATCCACGCATTAAATAATTTCGGAACAGCAGTTCCATCTTTATCTAAACAAGGACGTTTTTCAAATAGGATTTCTTTAAAATCGATGTCAACTAAATTGTGATTTTTTAATTCTTTCATATGTTTTTTATTTATTGAATTTTCTTACTGATTAATTTTTCAAACTTATTTATTTTTGAGTATATCTATATTTTGTTTTTAAATTTCGGAGGCACATTGTATGATTTTGGTATTGATTTTCCTGTCGCCAACACCAATGCGCAGGCATTTGTCGAAACCAAAAATACTTAAATCACATACTAAAATGTTTTCCGTTAATAGTGATGCGAACAAATTTTCTTTTTCCATGTTGTGATCGAAATGAACAAATAAAAAATTTGCTTGAGATGCTACAGTTCGCAAATTTGTTTTTGAAAGTCCATCATATAAAAATGTTCTTTCGGCATCATTTTTTTTTCTCGATTCGGAAACAAATTTTTCATCTTCAAGTGCTGCAATCGAAGCATCAATAGCCAAATAATTTAGTGGATAGGGGATACGACTTTCTTTCAACTTTAGAATGGTTTTTTCGTTTCCGGCTGCATATCCAACACGCATTCCAGCTAATCCATACATTTTTGAAAATGAACGTAGAATGATGAGGTTCGGAAAATTCTCAAACAATTTTCGTGAATCAGGATACGATTTATCTGTAACATATTCTGAATACGCTTCATCAAGAACTACGAAAATAGATGAGGGAATGCTTTTTAATAATTTCTCGATTGATTTATGCGAAATGATTGTTCCTGTTGGATTGCAAGGGTTATCAATAAAAATAAGTTTTGTTTTTTTATTGACCAGCGGAAGTAAATTATTGATATCATTGATATAATCTTTTTGCTTAGCAATTCGACAAACTTTACCCTGACCTTCGGTTATAATTCGGTACATAGCAAAACTTCTGTCAAACGTCAATACTTCTTCATTTTTATTAACCAGAGAATAGATTAAGCCTTCAATAATTCTTACCGAACCTGCTCCTGCAACTATGTTTGATGAAAGTAAATTCAATCGTTTAGCAATTTCCGATTCGAGCATTGATGGATGATAATCGGGATAAAAATTTACCTCAGGTATTTTTTTGCGAATAGCATCAAGTACTTTAGATGAACAACCATAAAAGTTTTCATTCGCATTGAGCCGAACAATTTTTTTAGATCTCATAATTTTCCAAAAATATTTTTTGATATGTTATATAAAACTTCTTTGCGATACCATGCTGAACCACGAATATCACTGATGGGTGAAGCGTAAGTAAGAATTTCTTTTGCGAATTTATCTCTGTCGATTTCTGCTAATTTTTTCCCGTTTACATAATCGCATGCTGTTTGTGTAAAACGAATGGTTGGTGCTGATGAACCAATTCCAATTCCTGCTGATATAATTTTTTGTTTGTTGTCGAATATAAAATGATATGCCAATGAAATGACTGAACATTCCATCGATAAACGAGTGCCGATTTTGATAAATCCCGAATGAATTTTTCCTTTTTGGTTTAATGGAATGGTAATGCTTTGTAAGATTTCATTTTTTTTCAGCACCGTTTTTCTCACACCAATAAAAAAATCT
>Ga0194060_10002423_pt1 | contig 13276 bp, 13 predicted proteins | sample SepL225m_MetaG_FD_163427 | JGI IMG/M metagenome (GOLD analysis project Ga0194060, IMG submission 163427) | Anoxic zone freshwater microbial communities from boreal shield lake in IISD Experimental Lakes Area, Ontario, Canada - Sep2016-L222-5m | ecosystem: Environmental > Aquatic > Freshwater >... | reverse complement strand
GTAAACTGCCTGGCGTCACCAACCTCGATTTCAACCTCATTAATGGCACGATGACAGTCCTCTACGAGGATCCCGTTGACGAACAGGCCATCCTCGAAGGCGTGCGGCAGGCCGGGCTGGAGGCCGAAGTGTTTGACGAAACCTGTCCTTCGGCAGTCTGCGCCATCGAGGAAGGCTGGTGGGGAAAACGCGGTCGGGCCCTTATGTGCTCGAGTTCCGGCGTTTTGGTGATGCTGGGCTTTCTCGCCCATGCTGTCTTGCATGGAGACCTATTGCATGCGCTGGCTGGGGGCGAAGGCGTTTCTCGCCACAAGTTCCCACTGCTCGTGATCCTTCTTTATGCTTCGGCAGTCGTGGCGGGGAGCTGGTTTGTGGCGCCAAAGGCGTGGCTGGCCTTGCGCAGGTTACGGGCAGATATGAATTTATTGATGACCATGGCTGTGATCGGGGCAATGATCATCGGACAGTGGTTTGAGGCAGGGACTGTTGCGTTTCTTTTTTCGTTTTCGCTGCTTCTGGAATCGTGGAGCGTGAGTCGTGCCCGGCGGGCGATCCGCACATTGGTGAATTTAACGCCCCTGACAGCACGCTACATCTGCCCCCATGATGGGAACATTATGGAAAAACCAGTGGCCGACATCCCTCTTGGCTCAACGGTTCTAGTCTGGCCAGGCGAACGAATACCGCTGGATGGTGTCATTACCAAGGGCCGGACCTCGGTGAACCAAGCACCGATTACCGGGGAATCCATACCCGTCTCCAAGGAGGAAGGCTCTGAGGTTTTTGCGGGTACAATCAACGAGGACGGCTTCATTGAGTTCATAGCGACCAAACCCGTTGCGGATACCACACTGTCACGCATCATTCGTATGGTGGAGCAAGCCCAGTCCCGCCGCGCCCCGATCGAACAGTGGGTGGAGAAGTTCGCGCATTACTATACCCCTGCCATGATCGCGGCGGCGTTTCTGGTTGCGGTTGTACCGCCACTATTCGGCGGCGGATGGGGAAACTGGTTCTATGAAGCACTGGTCATGCTGGTGATCGCCTGTCCCTGCGCACTGGTGATTTCAACACCCGTGAGCATTGTTGCGGCCCTCACTGCGGCGACCAAGGCCGGGGTGTTGATCAAAGGAGGGGCCTTCCTTGAGGCCGTGGCACGTGTGAGGGTTTTTGCCCTGGATAAAACCGGCACATTAACCCAAGGCCACCCGGAGGTGCAGGAGATCGTCCCCTTGAATGGGCACACACACGCTGAACTTCTCGCCTGCGCGGCGGCGCTGGAGATACACAGCGAACATCCGCTGGCAGCGGCTGTGTTGAGAAAGGCACAGTCGGAGAATGTGAAGTCTTTGGTGGCGCATGACTTTCGCGCACTCAAAGGAAGGGGAGCCGAGGCGTCGATTGATGGCCATCTCTTCTGGGTGGGTAGCCATAGACTGTTACATGAAAAAGGCGTGGAAGAGTCCGAGATGCACGATCAGGCGCAACGTATGGAAGATGCGGGGCATTCCGTTATTGTGGTGGGCAGTGACCGGCATGTCTGTGGACTCATCAGTGTGGCGGATGCCATTCGGCCGGAGTCAGTAGATTTGATTCGCCAGTTGAAAGCAGCGGGGGTGCGTCATGTGGTCATGCTCACAGGGGACAACCAGGGTACTGCGGATGCGGTAGGCCATGCGGTTGGCGTGGATGAACTTCGGGCTGAATTGCTGCCGGAAGATAAGATGCTTGCGATTCAGGAAATCGAGCGGATCCTCGGCCCTGTCGCCATGGTGGGCGATGGGGTCAATGATGCCCCCGCACTGGCCACAGCTACTATCGGAATTGCCATGGGGGCGGCGGGAACGGATGCGGCTGTGGAAACGGCTGACATTGCACTCATGTCCGATGACTTGTCCCGTTTGCCCTGGTTGGTCCGACACGCGCACCGGTCTTTGCGAATTATCAGGCAAAACATCATGTTTGCCCTGGGCGTGAAAGCCATGTTCATTGTGCTGGCACTGATGCACTTAGCAACGCTGTGGATGGCGATTGCCGCCGATATGGGTACGTCGTTGGTAGTTATCTTCAATGCGCTACGCCTGCTTCACGGGGAGGCGCGACGGGTTGAATAATGCCTGAGTGTTGTCGGGCTCATGACACCCATTGTCGCATTGCTTTTCCAAGTGGCGGGATGTTTGACCGTTGTTGCAAGTTCAACACTGCTGCTCAGGGCAAAAGGACTACCGGTGGCAGCGTGAGTATCGATGGAGTGTTACCATCGCGTTCGGACGATACAAGAAGGGTTGTGGAGTAGTGCCCGAAATTATTGACGTTCCTGAGGGGCACCAAAGCTGAAGCGGTTTAGGTTGTAGGCGGTCAACCTTATGCCGGATCAAACCCATCTGTCACCGCAAAATCCGTCATCTGAAGCGCTTCAGATGTTTGTTACGAGATTCGTGACGGCTTCTCCCCGCCCAACTCTTCAATTTCCTCGGCAAGCCGATTGGCCTGTGCTTCCAGTTCAGCGCTTTCCTTGTCGAGCAACTCGGCTCGCTCCGCCGCGAGTTCGTCCAGCACACCGGGCTTCTGCTCGGTGATCCGGCAAAGCTCGTAATCGGGGCTTTCCCGCAACTGCCCGATGAATTCCAGAACGTTGATGACCTCCAGTTGCAATGTTTCGTAAAGCCGCCGCAATTGAGCGAGTTCAACTTCTTCGCTGAAGTCCAGCGCCGCCCAGCCTTGACGAAGAATAAATCCATGCGGATCTTCCGCAATTTCCCGTAGCATGGCGATGTCGCCGCTATCCTTGGCCCGGTTGATGGCGCTGGTCAGTTTCGCGTAGGTGTCGAGTTTATTCGCCGAACGCCAAACCGAGGAACACTCCCTTTCCGCCCCTGACTCTTCAGTCCCAAATGATCCCTCACTGTTTCACGAACAGACCGGCATATTTTCAACGCCTCGACGGCATCTCCCTGGGTGGCCGATTCACCCGGATAGTGGAATTCAACGGCAAACCCGCTTATAAAGTACCAGTCCCTCTCGCATGCCTTCCCAGAGGGGATGGCGAATCACAAAAAGATTCAGCAAGGACGGAAGGTGGTGAATCTTGGGTATGGCGGTTTCACTTTCCTGCAAAACAGCCTTCAGGTATTTCTCCGCACATTGTTGGGCGTGAAAACACACCGCATTCCAAAGCGAAACTGTCCGGCAACGTGAAAGGCGACGCGCCGCCTCAAAATCTTCTTCAGCCTTTTCCACCCATTCATGCGTGAGCGGATTCATAGAGCACCTTCCCGCTAGCCGTGATCTCGCGCATGAAAGAATCCCCGAGCACCAGACGCTTCCGAACCTGGCCGGGTGTGCGAACCAGAAGATCCAAGGGAAAAGGCGCCGGCACAGCGCACTGGATACGGGCCGCCTCATAGACGGCCCTATGCCTCGTAGACATGATTACCAACAAGTCCACATCGGAATCAGACTGCGGTTGCCCATAGGCGTAGGATCCAAAAAGAACGATTTTCAAGGGCTTAACCTCACTCGCCAGCCGCTTCGCATATCGTTTAATGGCATCCCTTGAAATCATGGTCATGGTGTAGCAAAACGTCACCAAACATGCCAGCCGCATTTCGTTCCTCCTGTTGATATCCCCGCTTTTTCGCTTCGTGAATGCGGGAAGAATGGCTTATCTTATCCCGCATGATTTTGCCGGTATTAAAAGTTCTGGGTTTGACGTGGCTTGGCTATGCGGCGGCGTTAGGGGGCGGCGTGGCCGTTCTTCGGCGCTGGGGCAATCCCTGGCTGGGCGGCTTGCTGCTGGGAGCGCTCCTGATGTCGGTATATTCATACTCCCGACATTACTTGATTCCCTACAATGCCGACACAGACCAGCGCTCGGTATTGTTGACCGGAGATGAGCCTGATTATTTGCTGACGGCGTTGAGCCTTGCCCGTGATGGGGACATCAATATCGCCAACAATATCGCGCGGGACGACTACAAACTGTTTCAAGAACGCGCTATTGGCGGGGGTGATTTTGATTTCTTTAATCGGATTTCCAAGGGCCGGATTGCGGCGCACCGCGCGGAATGGGGAAGCTCCAGATATATGCAGCACCGGCCCGGCATCAGCGTTTTCCTATCGCCGGTGTTCAAATTCTCCGAGGAAAATTACCGCTGGTGGTCTTATTTCTCGATCTCCTGTGTTTTAGTATTGGCAGGGGTACTGGGATGGATGACGGCCCTTCGCCTGGGATTTGACGGCGGCACGATGTTTGTCGTCTGCGTGGTGTGTCTGCTGGCGCCGCCGGTGCTGTTCTATGCCAATCAGGTCTATCCTGAATCGGTGGCGGGCTGTCTATTGCTGGCCGCAGCGGGATCCCTCAGCATCGGGAGGCGCATGGTTTGGATGGCGGTTCCAGTGTTGATGGGCGTGATCTGGTTTACGGATCGGGCGCTTCCGGTTTTTGCGCCCTTGGCGATTGCCACAGTAGTGGCACTTGGAAGTTGGCGTCAACGGTGGGCTGCCATGGCGCTTTTGGGACTGTCGCTCCTCTTATTTGGATTTTACTGTCAGCATCGGTTTGGAATGCCCTTCCCCATTTCCCATAATGAGGTGTTCGACTCCAGTCTTTCGTCGGTTCCCATCAGGATGTTTCAGATCTTCTTCGATAACATGCAAGGGTGGGCCTGGTTATTTCCGCCAGCGCTACTGTTGCCAGCCATCTTATGGACTATTTTTCGGCAACGTCCGCTCCCCGTAATCCCCCTGATGATACTAGCTGGATTAGTGTTGAACCTAGCCATGGTAGCCGCCTTCGGCGATTGGCGTGGCGGAACGAATCCACGGGGCCGGTATTACGTGATTCCCCAATTGTTGATGATCCCGCTGCTTTTCAACTGGTTTAAACTCAGCAGCCGGCAGGCAGGGCGCGTTTATCTTGGATGGTTGATCGCCTTGGGCGCATTGGCGCTGTTGCCTTTATTTTGGTTGCTTGATCATCCCGCCTGGTGGTTCCGATCCTATCATCCCTTTTTCGGATGGGAGCCCGTCCAGGGTTTCTACATCTATTTGCCATCCTTGCCGGATCAAGCCGAAAGGCATGAATGGCTTAAACTATTAATGTGGTTGCCTCTCTTGATTATTCCTTCATGTGCCTGTATTTTGGCGGATATGAAAGCAAGGAAGGCCCCGACCCATTTATGAAACTTTCAATCGTCATCCCGATCTACAATGAAGCCGCCACCATTCTGGAACTTCTTACCCTGGTTTCAGCCGTCGATGTCGGCCTGGACAAGGAATTGATTCTCGTTGATGACGGCTCCCGTGACGGCACGCGCGATATTCTCAAAAAGGTGGCCGCCGACCATCCCGAGTGGCGTGTGCTGTTCCATGAGGTCAACCGCGGCAAGGGTGCCGCGTTACGCACCGGTTTCGCCGCCGCCACCGGTGATTTCGTCATCATCCAAGATGCCGACTTGGAGTACGATCCCCGTGAATACCCGATCCTGCTCCGTCCGCTGCTCGAGAACCGGGCCGACGTGGTATTCGGCTCCCGCTTTCAGGGGGGCGGTCCCCACCGCGTCTGTTTCTTCTGGCACTACCAGGGCAATAAATTCCTGACCACCGTTTCGAATATCATGACCAACCTGAACCTAACCGACATGGAAGTGTGCTACAAAATCTTCCGGCGGTCAGTGATCCAGAATCTTACCCTGCGGGAAGACCGATTCGGGTTCGAGGTTGAAATCACAGCCAAGGTGGCCCGAACCAAGTGCCGCATCTACGAAGTACCAATCTCATACTACGGCCGCTCCTACGAAGAAGGCAAGAAAATCACCTGGAAAGACGGATTCTGGGCCCTCTGGTGTATCCTGAAGTACCGACTGGTGGACTAAAACGATTTGGTCGTATGAGTGAACCCCGGCAAAACTACACGAACGAACTGCTGGTCGTCACGGTCTGCCATGGGCTGCTGATCGGCGCACTGATTGGCATTTCGTTCATTCATGGGTGCGACCTCCCGGTATCAGACCTGAATTCCCCCATGGAACTCTTCGTTGAACCGCCACCGAGCGACTCCAAAATCATCCCCACGGATCTTGCGCAGGATCCACCAACGCCGAAGAACACCACGACCGAGGAACAAAAGGTGGAGGAAGAAAAAGAGAAGCCCCTCCCCGACCCGGACGCGGTTCCAATCCTGCCCAAGCCTAAGGAGAAAATCAAAAAGAACAAGGACACCAAGCCGCCGGAAACAAAGAAGCCTGACTCCAAAACGCCAAAGATCAAAATCAGTACCACGGTGGTAAAGCGGAATCTACCGAACGGCAAGGGCAAACTCACTCCTGAAGAAGTCAGGAAACTGCTAGAACGCGGCGCGAAAATCGGCAAGAAGTCCTCCCTCTCCGAAGCCGATATGCGCCGTCTGTTGAACGGCGACACCCGATTCGGCGATGGTTCTCCCGTCACCCAGGAGTTTATCGTCCTCGATATGGTTCGTCAGGCCATGTACCGCGCCTGGAATCAGCCGACGGATATTGGCATAGCCGGGCTGGTCACCCGGGTGGAGTTGACCTTTACCCCGGACGGGAGCATCACTGGAAGCCGGGTTCTCAGCAGTTCCGGCAATAAGACCATGGATGCGTCCGTGATGCGCGCCGTGGAATCCGTCCGACGCGTCTCGGGCTTGCCGTCTGGATATTTGTCCTCCCATCGACACATCCCAGTCGCGTTTGAACTGACAGGGAATAATTGAGCTGCGGGGGACAACGTGATACATAGTCTCTGAGTTCCGGCTATACCGGGTTAGGAAATTTATGAAATTTGCTCTTGTTTGTTCACTTCTGGTTGTATCCCTTGCCGCCACCACGGCGTTCCCGCAGGGAGAGGTCCATGTCCAAAAACCTACCGGCGCCAAGACCAGTCTTGACCCGTCCGGCTTTGGCGCGGCTGGCGCAGGGGGATTTATCTTCCGTCAAACCCTGAACGCCGACCTCGAACATTGCGGCTGGTTTTCCATGACCCGCCCCGCTTCCTTTACCATCACGGGATCCTGTCATGACAATAGCGGCACCCTGACGGTGGACTGCCAGGTTATGAATGTCCTGAAATCCAGCGTGGCGCTCAGCAAGACGTACACGGATGCCTCCCCAAATGCCCGGCGTCTCGCCCATAAGGTGGCCGATGACATCATCATGGCGATCAAGGGATTTCGAGGCATCTGCTCGGGCCGCATCGTGATGGTCGGAACCCAGACTGGAAACAAGGAACTGTACACCTGCGACGCCGACGGCGGAAACCTGCGCCAACTCACCAACGATCGATCCATCAGCATGGCCCCGCGCTGGTCGCCGGACGGATCGAAAATCGTCTATACGTCCTTTTTGAAGGGCTTTGCCGACATCTATTTGATTGACGCGCGATCGGGGCAGCGTTCCGTCGTGGCCCGATACCCGGGAATCAACATGGCCGGGGGAATTTCACCCGGCGGCGGTGAAATGCTCATGGTGCTTTCCAAGGACGGCAATCCCGAGGTCTACTCCCGGTCATTTGGCAACGGCCAGTTGATCCGCCTCACCCGCACGTTGCGCGCCGGCGAGGCCAGTCCCACCTGGTCGCCCGATGGCTCCCAGATCGCTTATGTTTCCGACCTGGCCGGCGCCGGTTCGCCTCAACTCTATATCATGGATAGAAGCGGAAGCAGCCGCAGACTGACCTCACGGGGCAAGGAAAACGTGGATCCGGACTGGGGCGCCAACAACCTGATTGCCTTCTGCAGCCGGCGCAGCGGCCTCTACTCCATCTATGTCATCAACCCCGCCACCATGGAAGAACGTGTGGTCAGTTCCTCCGACGCCAACTATGAGGATCCATCCTGGGCATCCGACGGTCGCCATATCGTGTGCTCCAAGCGGGAAGGCAGCGTTTCGAGGATATATCTTCTTGACACCATGGGAGACCCACCCGTATGTTTGACGCCGTACGGTGGGAGTTGGTTTGCACCTTCGTGGTGTTCGAAATAACCCATTTTTCAATCAACTGAACGCAGATACTGAACGCAAACAAGGGAATAAACAGAATGAATAAACGAGTCGTGATTTCGATGTTGGTGGTATGTTCGATGGCCTTGTCAATGACGGGATGCAAAGGCCTGTTCGGAAAGAAAACCCCGAAAAATGACGGCCCCACCGATGTGAATGCTAACGGACCGGGAGCTTTTGGCACTGAAGGACTGAACGGCAGCGCATCCCGCACCGACAAAGGCGGCCAGATTGTTGACGCCCAGCTTTCCGCAGTTCAATTCGCTTTTGACAGCGCCCTGGTGGATGACACCGAGCGCGCCAAGGTCGAGGCCGCCGCTAGTTACCTGAAAGCCAACTCCGGCACCTATGTAACGCTGGAAGGCCATTGCGACGAACAGGGCAGCACCGAATACAATATGTCGCTCGGTGAGCGCCGCGCCCAAGCCGCTCGCACCTACCTGATGAACCTCGGCATCGACGCCACCCGCATCCAGACCAAGAGTTTCGGAAAAGAAAAACCGAAAGATCCCGGCCACGATGAGAAGGCCTGGGCGGTTAACCGTCGCGCCGAGTTCGTTGTGATGAAGTAATCCCACGCCCGCTCGCGATGAAAAGCCCCGGCCCAAAACCGGGGCTTTTTTATTGGGACAATCCCTGATACGATTACAAACTTATGATTTTTATAACTCTCATCCCCGCCCACCTCGCCTTTCTTGAGGACGTTGGTGGTGGAGAGGTGCTGGTGATTTTGGCCGCCGTCTTGATTCTATTCGGCGGCAAGGGCCTTCCCACCATCGCCCGCAAACTGGGAAAAACATCGAGAGAACTCCAAAAAGCCGCTCAGGAGTTCAAGAACCAATTACTTGAGGCCGACCAAGAAACATCCGGACTACCGAACCCACCGCCGCCACCGAAGGAGAAGCCCCCCCGTGAGCTCACCGGATGATAACCACCCCTTGGTGGAGACCGCCAAACCTTTCCTGCACCACCTTGAGGACTTGCGCAAGGCTCTGGTCTGGAGTGCCCTCGCACTGTTAGTGGGAATGGGAGTGGCCTGTTATTTCGCCCCCCTTTTTTTTAAAGTTCTCAAATACCCCCTAAGAGGTGTGGTAGCCAATCCCGATACGTTCATCCGGACACTGGATGTCACCGGAGGCATGTCGGTCGCCATGCAGACTATTATCTGGGGCGGCATCCTGTTCAGCTCACCCGTGATTCTATTTGCCATCTGTTGGTTTGTGTTTCCAGCCCTGACAGGCCGGGAACGACGCGCGCTTCTTGGAGGGCTTGTCTTTGCGGCCTTCCTGTTCATCGTCGGGGTGACCTTCTGCTACTTCCTGGCACTGGGGCCGGCTCTGGCGATCATGCTTTGGTTCAACGAATGGCTCGGTATCAGCATTGAATACTTCACGGTCACCAGTTACATCGGGTTCGTCCTCAAACTCATGCTGAGTTTTGGCCTCACCTTCGAACTCCCCATGGTTCTGCTGATTCTGGGCCATCTGGGAGTGGTCAGCTCGACGCAACTCCGCGACAAACGCCGCTACGCCATCGTCATCATCCTGATACTCGCCGCCATCATCACCCCCACCCAGGATCCGTTCAGCCAGTTGATTCTAGCCGTGCCCCTCATCGCCCTCTACGAACTCTGTATCTGGATGATCTGGCTCAAGGAACGCCAGCGGCGGGGATAGCCGCGCAATGGATTTGATTTCTTTGCCATCTTTGATTCCTTTCACTATGCTACGGGCTTGTTAGGGACTTCACTATGAGTGGGCTAATTATAGGAGAACTAGGCGGCTTGGGATTGCTGCTGACGCTGTCTGCGTTTTTCTCAAGCGCGGAAACCGCACTTTTCTCCCTTTCCCCCATGCAGATCCACCGGCTTCGCCGCTATCACGCCAAAGCCACCAAGCGCCTCGAGGAACTGCTCGCCGCCCCCACCGATCTTCTGGCCAGCATCCTCATCGGCAATACCATCGTAAATGTGGCCGCCGCCAATCTTGGATTCGTGGTGGCGGAGCAACTGGTACCGGATCGTGGCGAACTTATCGCCATTCCCGCCGTCACCCTCCTCTTGATTCTCCTGGGTGAGTTGGCGCCGAAACGGCTGGGCCTGCGCAACCCCGACATCCTCGCCCTCCTGTATCTCAGACCCCTCATTCTGCTGATCCGGATCTGCTCCCCGATCCATTCCCTGCTGGAAAAGGTGACTCACACCTTTCAGGCCCATTTTACCCCGTTTCGGCCGGGACTGACCAAGGCCGAACTTCTTACAGCCGTCGATGTTGGCCATGAGGAGGGCGTGCTCAGCAAGGAAGAACGGGCCATGGTGGATGGCATCATCCGTCTGGAAAAGCTGCAAGCCAGGGATGTCATGACTCCGCGTGTTGATCTGATCGGTCTTGACATGGAGGACGACCCCGCTTCTTTTCCCAACGTCTGCCGCAAGGCCCGTTTCCGTTTCCTGCCCGTCTATACCGATGACCTCGATCATGTGAAAGGGTTCTTGGATGTCGCCCGATACCTGATGGATCCTGGAAAAGACATCACTTCATCGCTGCACCCGCATTTCTATGTCCCCGACACCGCCCCGCTGGACACACTCCTGACGATGTTTCAACAACAGTCCCGCCGGTTGGCCATCGTTATTGACGAGTACGGCGGCACCGCCGGATTGATCACCCTCGGAGACATCCTGGATGAAATCGCCGAGTTCGCCAGCGAAAAGCCGGACGGACAAAGCCCCACCATCGAGCCGGTCGGCAACAATCGTTGGCAAGTGGGCGGCGATACGAGCCTGGAAGAGGTGAATTACGAACTGAATCTAGCCCTCGACGCAGACGGGGCGGATCGCATCGCCGGCTGGGTCACTGCCCACGCCCGACGGTTTCCCAAGACCGGCGACATGATTGCCGCCCAACAATGCCGCGTGACGGTGCTGCAAATGCGAAAACATCGCATCACCCGGGTTCAGATTGAAATTAATCCTGAACCCTCAGAACCGGAAGAAGGAGTGCGGGTATGATTCTTTCAGACCTCATTCTCATCCTGCTGTGCCTGCTCGGGGCCGCCTTCTTTGACGGCATGGAGACGGGCGTGATCTCACTCAATCGAATGCGGCTACGTCATCTCGCCGAGACTGGTGACCGGGCGGCACGCATCCTCCAAAACTTCCTCCAGCAACCAGACCGCCTCCTAGGCACGACCTTGGTGGGCGCCAACATCTGCATCGTCGTCGCCTCGGTGATTTCCGCAAACTGGTCATCCCGAATGCATCCCTGGTTCCAGACCTTGATCGCCATCGCCACGACCCTCATCGTGCTGGTCTTCGCCGCCTACCTGCCCAAGGCCTGGTTCCAAAGCCATCCGCTGGAACGCTGCCGCCCCTTCGCCAAGGCACTCCGGTGGAGCTCATTGGTTTTACGGCCCCTGATCAATCTCATGAATGGAATAACCAACTGGATCGTACCCTCCGCCACCGGCTCAAAGACCACACGGGCTCTTGTCGCCACCAAGGATGAAATCGATGTTCTTGCCCAGGAAAGCGCCGACCATGGCGCGCTCTCCCCTCGCCAGCGAATCATGATCCGCCGGGTTCTTGAACTGTCCTCGAAAACCGCCCGTAACATCATGACTCCTCGCGAGAAGATGCTGCTGCTCTCGTCTTCGGCCAATATCACCCAACTCATGACGATTGTCCGGGACTGCGCTCATACGCGGTTCCCGGTCTTTGACGAGGAAAACCGAGTGTTTAGCGGGACCATCAACTTCTTTGATGTCATGGCCGGTTGCGTGGACTGTGCCGAGGGCAGCATCAAGCCTTTTGTGCGGCCGGCACTCTTTATTCAGGACACCACCCCGCTGATGGAAGCCTTCGCCAAACTCCGCCAGTCTAAGCAATCCATGTGCCTGGTGGTTAATGCCCAAACGGAGGTTATCGGCCTGATCACCAACCAGAACGTCCTTCAGGAAATCGTGGGGAAACTGTGACACGCCACACACAAAGCACGCCACTCTCCAGGGACATCTGCCCTGCCTGTGGGCGTTTCATCGGCCCCGTTCTGGAATGTCATTACTGCGGCATGGAATCCCGCCAGCGTTTCCTTCACCTCTCGCTACGACTAACCGCCGTGCTTCTAGTTACCGCCGGTCTTGCAACGCTCCTGGTTCTCGACCGGCACGTCTTCGGAAAAACCGTCAACCCCGATCAGGATTCGGCCCGATGCCTCAAACAGGCTGACACACGTCCATGACCTGCAGAACGCCATCGTCCCAGCCCGATCTGAGCCATGTCCTCTTCACTGCGGATCAATTAAAACAAAGGGTTAACGAGGTGGCGGACGAAATCGCCCGTGATTATGGCAAAGGGGAGTTCATCGCCGCCTCGATTATGAAGGGAAGTTTTATTTTTGCAGCCGATCTGATCCGCTGCCTGTCGGACCGAGATGTTCATCCGGTCGTGGATTTCATCACCCTATCCAGTTATGGAAGCGAAACCTCCAGCCGCGGTACTGTCACCCTACTCAACGAGCTGTCTCTCCCTGTGGCGGGCCACCGGGTCTTGCTAATTGATGATATTCTGGACACTGGACTGACCCTTCAGACGGCATGCCAATTGCTCAGCGGACGGGGGGCGACTGACGTGCGAACCTGTGTGCTTCTGGACAAGCCCTCACGGAGATCCGTCCCTATCTCGGCCAATTATTGCGGGTTTCAGGTAGACGATCACTTCATCGTAGGATACGGACTGGACTACAATAACCGCTACCGGCATCTCCCTTTCCTGACCACGCTCATCAAACCCGGAACATCATGAGCGAAACTGACTGGATTGCCGCACTTCACCGTGCGATGACACCCCATTACGGCTGGATTCTCTGGAGCGTCCTGGCCTTTCTTGTTCTAGACGAATTCCCGCGCCCGGCCGCGACCGCTTTATCGCCGTGGCGCCGGTTCACACACTCCATAACCCCCATTGTCGCTGCGGTGGCCACGGTGTCCTTTTCCGGCCTGCTCGGACTCATCCTTTACACCCGTTCTCCCCTGCCCATGACATCTTCCATCGTAACATTCACGCCCGCTCTCATTGGACTCTTTGTGGTTCCCAGCCTCCTCCTGCTTATCGTTTTCCCAAGCACTCCTGATGGCAATAACCTCATTGCCCGATACGGTTCAAGGCCGCCGGCCATCACGGTTCTGTCCATCATTCTTGTCGCTGTGTTGGCCACAACCGGCTGGGCGGGCCTGCTTATCCTGCTCACGTCAACCGG
>Ga0194060_10002421_pt1 | contig 13285 bp, 13 predicted proteins | sample SepL225m_MetaG_FD_163427 | JGI IMG/M metagenome (GOLD analysis project Ga0194060, IMG submission 163427) | Anoxic zone freshwater microbial communities from boreal shield lake in IISD Experimental Lakes Area, Ontario, Canada - Sep2016-L222-5m | ecosystem: Environmental > Aquatic > Freshwater >... | reverse complement strand
GCGGGGACTTTCGCAGAGAAATCATCAAAGGCTTGATCTACCTTTGACTCCATCTGCACATTCTGGACAACTTGACGTAAATGACAACCATCCGTGTAAAAGAGAACGAACCCTTTGACGTCGCGCTGCGCCGCTTCAAGCGCACCATTGAAAAATTGGGTCTTTTGACTGACTTGCGTGCACGCGAGTTCTACGAAAAGCCGACTGCCGAACGCAAGCGCAAGAAGGCTGCGGCCGTCAAGCGCAACTACAAGCGCATCCGCGCCATGCAGTTGCCCAAGAAGATGTATTAAACCGGAAAGCTGCGGGACAGACCCCCGGTCTGTCCGCAACTGGTTAAGGCTGAAAAGCCGCAAGACAGCTCGCCGGAGATCCTCAGGCGGGCTTTTTTCATTTCAGAACTGACTCAGCAAGGACCTCCCATGTCACTCAAAGACCAGATTACCGAAGACATGAAAAACGCCATGCGCGCCAAGGACAGCGCGCGTCTGGGAGCCATCCGCCTGTTGCTGGCAGCTGCCAAGCAAAAGGAAGTCGATGAGCGAGTGGTGCTCGACGACGTCGCCATGGTGGCCATCGTCGACAAACTGATCAAGCAACGCAAAGATTCCATCACCGCCTTCACGCAGGCCAATCGCATGGACCTGGCCGACAAGGAAAGCGCAGAAGTGAAAGTGCTGGAGGTCTACCTGCCCCAGCGCCTGAGCGCCGAAGAACTCGCAAGCGCCGTGCACGCCATCGTCGCCGAACTCGCCAAAGAGTTGGGACGCGCTGCCGGTCCCGGCGACATGGGCAAGGTGATGGGCACCGTCAAAGCGCAACTGGCTGGCAAGGCCGACATGGGCCAGGTTTCAGCCGCCGTCAAGGCCGCCTTAACGCCAAGCCCCTAAAGCCACAAGAAGTTTTGCCGCCGGGCCGCCCCAAGGCAAAACAGCCCCCTCGGGGGGCAGCGCACTACGCGAAGCGAGAAGCGTGGGGGCCTTAGCTTCCGGCTACGGTCATCCGATTCACGAGAATCGAACCAACGGTCTTGGCGCCGTAGTTGTAGGTATCGGCGCCGACCGCCAGAATACCCTTGAGCATGGTCTTCATGTTGCCGGCGATGGTGATTTCCTGCACCGGGTAGGCGATGCGCCCCTTCTCAACCCAGAAGCCGCTGGCGCCACGCGAATAATCGCCGGTGACGTAATTGACACCGCTGCCCATCAACTCCGTCACGAACAAACCGGTTCCGAGTTTTTCCAGCATCGCGTCCAGATCGTCACCCGGGCGCGTCAGGCGCGAGCTCAGAATCAGGTTGTGCGAGCCGCCGGCATTGCCGGTGGTCTTCATGCCCAGTTTGCGCGCCGAATAGCTGCCCAGGAAATAGCCCTGCACGCGACCGGCCTGCACCACGTGGCGCGCCTGCACCCGCACGCCCTCGTCGTCAAATGGCGAACTGCCTTTGCCGCGCCTGAGAAACGGGTCTTCCAGCAGATCAATGTGCTTGGGCAAGACCTGCTTACCTAATGAGTCGAGCAGGAAAGAACTCTTGCGGTACAGCGCACCGCCGCTGATGGCCTGCACAAAGCTGCCCAGCAGGCCCGCCGCCAGCGGTGACTCAAACAAAACCGGGCACTCGGTGGTGGCGATCTTGCGTGCTTTCAGGCGGCTCAGGGCACGTTCCGCCGCGTAGCGTCCAACGGCTTCAGGTGAAGCCAGTTCAGCGGCATCGCGCATCGAGCTGTACCAGGCATCGCGCTGCATGCCGCTGCCCTTGCCGGCAATTGGCGACACCGACAAGGAATGCCGCGAGCTGGCATAGCCGCCCCGAAAGCCGTGCGTATGGGCACTGAAGAAATGCGACTGCTGAGCTGATACGCTGGCGCCCTCGCTGTTGCTGATGCGCGCACTGGTCTGCAGCGCTGCCGCTTCGCAGCGCATCGCCAAAGCTGCCGCCTGTTCGCTGTCAATAGCCCAGGGGTAGAAAAGATCAAGATCACTACGCTGCTCAGCGAGAGACGCCACATCGGCGCTATCGGGCAAGCCCGCCATCGGGTCTTCCGCCGTGAAGCGCGCAATGTCGTAGGCGGCACGCACAGTCTGCTCGATTGCTGCAGCCGAAAAATCGGAGGTACTGGCGTTGCCGCGCCGATTTCCCATGTACACCGTCACGCCGAGCGACTTGTCGCGGTTGCGCTCGACATTCTCCAACTCACCCTTGCGCACAGAAACACTCAGGCCGCAGCCCTCGGACGCTTCGGCACCGGCATCGCTGGCACCGAGCTTTTTGGCATGCGCCAGTGCACTGTCCACCAACTCTTCAAAAAAAGCGCGGCTGTAGGCAAAGCCGCTGTCGGCGCGCTGCGCCGCCGCGGGGGAGATCTTGGGCATGTTCGGTTTCTTCATATCGGAGGCTATGATACTTGGCTATGTCACGCAAACTTAAAAAAGGCTATTTCGTCCGCGGCGAGTTCGTTGCTGAAGGCAGCGAACGCGATCTTGAACTCAAGCGCGAGCTCAAGGGCACGGACGAGCAAAGCCGCACCGACCTCAAACGCGAAAGCACCGAATTGCAAAAACTCGGCGAAGATTTGCTGACGCTGCGCGTCGATCTGGTGGAGCGCCTGGACGTCTCCGAAAAGCTCAAGGACGCCGTCGCCGAGGCCAAGCGCATCACCAACTTCGAAGGCAAGCGCCGCCAGATGCAGTACATCGGCAAGCTCATGCGCAAAGTTGACCCGGCCGTTTTGGACACGATGCGCGCGGCACTGGTCGAGCAAAACAGCGGCTCAGCACAGGAAAACCTGGTGCTGCACCTGACTGAGACCTGGCGTGACCGCTTGCTGGCATCCGAAGACGCATTCGGCGAATGGATCACGCGCTGCCCCGACACCGACACGCAGCAACTGCGCGCCCTGATCCGTCAGGCGCGCAAGGACGCCGTACCCGAGAAGCCCGGCGCGGCAGTACGCCATGGCCGAGCCTACCGCGACATCTTCCAGTTGGTGCGCGAGCACCTGACGAACGAGGCAGATACGGGAGCCACACCATGAGCAGTGAAGTTCCGGCACAGGACGCGGTTCGCATCGGCATCGTCTCGATCAGCGACCGCGCCTCCAGCGGCGTCTATGTCGACAAGGGCTTGCCGGCGCTGCAGGATTGGCTGAGCCGCGCCCTGAAGAACCCACTGCAGTTCGAGCCACGCCTGATCGCCGACGAACAGGCACGCATCAGCGAGACCCTGATCGAACTGGTCGATGTCGGTTGCGCGCTGGTCCTGACCACCGGCGGCACGGGACCGGCGCTGCGCGACGTGACACCCGAAGCCACGCTGGCGGTGGCGCACAAGGAAATGCCGGGCTTTGGCGAACAGATGCGCCAGATCAGCCTCAAATTCGTGCCTACCGCCATCCTGTCCAGACAAGTGGCGGTCATCCGGAAACAGACGTTGATCATCAACCTGCCAGGGCAGCCGAAATCAATTCAGGAAACACTCGAAGGCCTGCGCGACAGCAGCGGCGCATCGGTGATGGCCGGCATATTTGCCGCTGTGCCCTATTGCATCGACCTGATCGGTGGCCCCTACCTGGAAACAAACGACGAAGTCTGCAAGGCGTTCCGTCCCAAGTCGGCGATCCGGCCAACACAATAGTGGTCATTGCGGATCAAGTCCGGCATGACAAATTCGAACTACTTCCCAACCAACTGATTGAGCTTCTCGGCCTCAAAGTGCTCGCTGCGCGCAGCGTCACCCGGCACGCAATTGGGACCGCTGCGATCAGCCTGCAAGGCCTCAATCGCGCCCCAGAGCATCGCAATCTGATGCTCTTGCGAGCCAGCGCTGTCGATAAGGCCACGCATGGCCTGACTCAATGGATCGTCGTTCTGCGTCACGCCATAGGCTGAAAAGCCCATCTTGGAAGCCGCTTCCTCGCGCTTGACATCGAGTTCGGCCTGAATGATGCGCGCCGGGTTGCCCACTGCCGTAGCGCCAGCCGGCACCGGCTTGGTCACCACCGCGTTGGAACCCACCTTGGCGTCATCGCCAACGGTGAAGCCGCCCAGCACCTGGGCCCCCGCCCCCACCACCACATTGCGCCCGAGCGTCGGATGGCGCTTGGTGCCCTTGTACAAGGCCGTGCCGCCCAGCGTTACGCCCTGGTAAATGGTGCAACCGTCGCCAATCTCGGCCGTCTCACCCACCACCACGCCCATTGCGTGGTCAAAGAAAACGCGTTCGCCGATGCGGGCGCCAGGGTGAATTTCGATGCCGGTCAAAAAGCGCGCAATGTGCGAAATGAAACGTCCCAGCCATTTCAAGCCGTGCTGCCAGCACCAATGTGCCGGCCGGTGCAGCATCAGCGCATGCAGGCCCGGGTAACAGGTGATCACTTCCCAGCGGCTGCGCGCCGCCGGGTCGCGGTCAAGAATGCATTGAATGTCGGAACGGAGTCGGGAAAACATCGCGCAAGTCTAGCCGCATGCGGCCACTAGGGTTTTGGGCTTGGGTCCATCATCTTGGCAATGCCGCGCAGGATGTGGATTTCTTCCTGCGTAACGCCAGCCCGGTTGAACAGTTGGTTGAGCCGGGGCATGAGCTTCTTGGGCGCGAGCGGGTCCAGAAAACCGATGCCCACCAGGGCGCGCTCCCAATGTGCCAGCATGCCCGCAAGTTCGCTGGCATCGGCCAGCACCGGCGGCGCCGTGGCGTCGTCTACGGCGTAGCCGCCCAGTGCCAGTCGCCACTCGTAGGCGATGACCTGCAGCGCCGAGGCCAGATTGAGTGAACCGAATTTCGGGTTGCTCGGAATGCTCAGCGCCACGTGGCAGCGGTACACATCCTCGTTAAGCATGCCAAAGCGCTCGGAACCAAACAGAAAGGCCATGCCCTGCGCCGGCCCGCCGGCGCTCATGGTTGAAGCGAACTGTTCAAAGTGCACACGCGGCGTCACTGTGGGCGGACCAAAATCACGCGGCGTCATGGCGGTGGCGCACAAATGCGTCATGCCGTCCAGCGCTTCATCCAGCGTGGCCACGATGCGCGCCTTCTCCAGCACGTCCAGGGCGCCACTGGCACGCTGGATCGTCTCCTCGCGCCGCAGCACATTGGCCCAGCGCGGTGCCACCAGTACCAGGTCATCAAAGCCCATGGTTTTCATGGCCCGCGCCGCAGCGCCGACATTGCCGGCATGGCTGGTGTTGATCAGAATAAAACGAGTTTGCATCGGCACAGAAATTGAAAAAGCAGCGTGACGGTTAAAATCACACTATTGTCGCTGGCAACGATGGCTGTTAATTGGGGCCTGTCCCGCAAGAATCGAGTAAAAAATCATCCATGTCCCCCAATCTGCATCCCATGATCAACGTGGCCGTCAAGGCGGCCCGCGCCGCCGGTGCCATCATCAACCGCGCAGCACTGGACGTTGAATCGGTCCGCATCTCGCAAAAACTGGTCAACGACTTCGTCACCGATGTCGACCACGCGTCCGAGCAGATCATCATTGAAACCCTGCTCACCGCCTACCCTGGTCACGGCATCTGGGCTGAGGAATCAGGCCAGGAACACGGCGCCAAAGATTCTGAATTCGTCTGGATCATCGACCCGCTTGACGGCACGACCAACTTCATCCACGGCCTGCCGGTGTACTGCGTCAGCATTGCGCTGGCGGTCAAGGGCAAGGTCGAGCAGGCCGTCATCTATGACCCGAGCCGCAACGACCTCTTCACCGCTACCAAAGGCCGCGGCGCCTACCTGAACGACCGTCGCCTGCGCGTTTCCAAGCGCATCCGCATGCAGGAGTGCCTGATCTCCACCGGCTTCCCGTTTCGCCCGACCGACGATTTCAACACCTATCTGCGCATGATGGGCGACGTCATGCAGCGAACGGCCGGTCTGCGCCGACCCGGCGCTGCCGCGCTCGATCTGGCCTATGTCGCAGCCGGCTACACCGACGGATTTTTCGAGATGGGTCTCAAGCCCTGGGACGTGGCAGCCGGCTCACTGCTGGTGACCGAGGCCGGCGGCCTGGTCGGCAACCTGACCGGTGAGCCCGATTTTCTGGAGCAGGCCGAATGCCTCGCTGGCAACCCGCGCATCTACGGCCAGTTGGTCAGCATCCTGGGCCGCTACAGCAAGTTTGCCAGCGCCGGCGACAAGGCGGCAGCGCGCCAGGCAACGGCCGAACTGGCCGAGGGCCACACGGCGATGACGCTCACGCACAAACCGGCCTGAGCGCCCCGCCGCTCACCCATCAGTCGGCGTAAATGCCGGCTTTCTGGATCACCGGACCCCACTTGGCGATTTCGGACTCGAGTTGAGTCTTCAGGCCGGCTGGTGTCACCTTGTCCATCGGCACGATGTCGGAACTCAGGTCCGCCATGCGTTGCTTGACCATGCTGTCCTGCAAAGCCACACGCAGTGCTGCGTTGATTTTCTCCAGCACCGGCGCCGGCGTGCCCTTGGGCGCATACAGGCCATGCCAAACCTTGACTTCAAAACCCTTCAGACCCTGCTCGTCGAGTGTAGGCACATTGGGCAAGGCGCTCAGGCGCTTGAGTGTGGTCACGCCGTAGACCTTAACGCGGCCGTCCTTGATGATCGGTACCGTCGTCGTGGTCTGATCGCACAGCAAGTCCACCTGACCGCCGAGCAAATCGTTCATGGCCGGCCCGGTGCCCTTGTAGGGAACGGTGATGAGATCAACACCAATCTGGCTCATGAACAGCAGGCCGCACAGGTGCGAGACCGCTCCCAGCCCGGCATTGGCCAGGGAGATCTTGTCCTTGTTGGCGCGGACATAGGCTTCGAGTTCCTTGAAGTTGTTGGCCGGAAAGTCCTTGCGCGCCAGCAAGGTCATGGGCACATCAACCGCCTGGCCGATGTACTCGAAATCCTTCAGGGGATCAAACGGCAACTTTTTGTACAGGGCCGGCGCCGTCGCCATGCCCATGTGATGCAGGAACAGCGTGTAGCCATTGGGCGCGGCGCGCGCAACACGGGCGCCGGCGATGGTGCCACCGGCGCCCACCGTGTTTTCAACCAGCACGGTCTGTCCCAGCGACTTGCCCATCGGGATCGCGATCAACCGCGCCACCAGATCGGTTGGGCCGCCCGCTGCGAACGGCACCACCAGGGTCACGGGTTTGTCCGGCCAGTTGCTCTGGCTCAGGGCCGGTGCCGCAGCACCCAGGCAGAGCGCCGCCAGCGCCGCCGTCAGTATGGTGGTGAACTTCAGTTTCATGGGGTCGTCCTCAAAGCAGGTTGGGTTGGCCAATTTTTTCAGGGTGCGTAATTTCTTTCGGCACCCCTGCGCCATCCTGCACCTGAATACAGGACTGCACAATTAGAAAAACCCCTAACATGCCGACGCTGTTCAGCGCCCAGCTTAGAGTTTGGTCGGGTCAAAGCCGGTGGCCTTGTAGAACTCCTGCAGCGTTTCCTTGCCAACGCGCTCGGCCATCCTGGTGTGCACCGATGCCATGGCTTTCTTCAGAGCAAGACGTTCGTCCTTGGTCGGCTCGTACACCGCAGTTTTGCCGCTATTTTTGATGCCGGCCAGGGCCGCGTCGTTTTCCGCCTGAGCGATATTGTTGGCATAGTTTGTGGCCTCGGCCATGGCCTGCTCGAGTTGACCGCGCACCTCCGCCGACAAGCCATCCCAGAACTTCTTGTTGACGATGACCGCGTAGCCGATGTAGCCATGGTTTGTGAGCGACAGGTGCTTCTGGACCTCTTGGTACTTTTGCGAATAAATGTTCGAGGTGGTGTTCTCTGTGCCATCCACCACGCCGGTTTGCAGCGCCTGATAGACCTCGGAGAACGCCATCACCTGCGGAATCCCGCCCACCGAACGAATCTGTTCTTCCAGCACCTTGGAAGACTGGATGCGAAATTTCTTGCCCTTGTAGTCGGCCACGGACTTCAGCGGCATGTTGGCAGAGAACGACTTGAAGCCGTTGTCCCAATAAGCCAGACCCTTGATACCCTTGGGCTCGAGCTTGGCCATCATGGCCGCGCCGACGGGACCCTGCGTGATCTTGTGCAGTTCGTCCGTGTCGTCGAACATGAAGGGGAAGTCGAAGGCTTCGAACTCCTTGACGCCAAGCGGGCCGAACTTGGCGAGTGAGGGTGCGAGCATTTGCACCGAACCCATTTGCAGCGAGGACATTTCTTCGCCGTCCTTGTACAGCGCGCTGTTCGGATAAACCTCGACCTTGACCTTGCCTTTGGTCAGCTCTCCGGCGCGCTTGGCGAAGAACTCGGATGCCTTGCCCTTGGGGGTATCGGCTGCCACCACATGACTGAACTTGATGATGGTTTGTGCGCTGGCCCAGGCGCAGGCACTGCCCAACAGCAGCGTCACAAACAGCTTTGATAATTTCATGAAATATCTCCTCTTTATCAACACGAAGCAATTTGCAGAGCCTGCTCCGTTAAAGCCCGTTGGAATATTCAAAGGCCCGGGTGAGCCGCCTTTCTGACCTTCGGTACCGTAGACATATTCCGGCACAGCAAAACGCGAATCCCGGAACGCTTGCAGTTGCTTGCGAACGTCACTCATGCGGGTCCATCGCGGCTGATGAAAGTGGTCGGGTCAGTGCCAATGTACTCTTGGCCAGCAACACCACCGGGGCATCGATCATGTGGCCATCCAGAAGGAATACTGCACCCGCGCTGGCTTCAAATCCAGACACGATCCGCTTTGCCCAGTTCACTTCGGCGACACTGGGCGCGAACATGGCGTTGACGTCTGCCACCTGCGCCGGATGAATGCACAGTTTCCCGGTCAGGCCGCCACGACGGCTGCGCCCCACATCGGCCTGCAGTCGTGCACTGTCCTGCGTCGCCAGCGTAACGCCATCCACCGGCGCTGGCAGCCCTGCGCGGCGCGAAGCCATTACCAGCGCCAGCCGCACCGGCTGCAGTTCAAGCTCGTCCGCATCACAGCGCAGCCCCAGATCAGCTTGAAAATCGATGTTGCCAAACACCAGGCGCAGCACTTGCGGGGCGTGCGTGATCTCATTCACCGCATCCAGCCCGGCCAGCGTTTCCACTTGTGGCAACAGCGCGCAGTTCGGACCCAAGGTGTTTGCCACCTGCGCCAGCGCTGCGGCCGATTCTGCCTTGGGCACCATCACGGCGCTCAGGCCCAGCGGGATCAACGGTTGGAGCTGCGCCAGATCGTTCCCACACCAGGGCGTCGTGCTGGCATTGATGCGAACCATGACGCGTTTGCGCTCGCTGCTGCTCATCTGTTTGAACCCGCGCAGCAACTGCGCACAGGCATCGGCTTTGAATTCCGGGGCTACCGCATCCTCCAGGTCGATGATGACCACATCGGCACCAGAAGCCAACGCCTTTGCGAATCGCTCGGGCCGGGTGGCAGGCACAAACAGAAAACTGCGCGCGGATGCCAGCAGTGAAGGTTCATAGGCGGGTCGGTTCATGCTTGGCGCTCCAGTAAAACTCCAACACATGGCCACTGTACAACGCACCAGAGCCTGTCCAGCGCCCGCTTCATTTCGGCCGGGCTGGCGCCGCCACTGAAAGCCGCCAGGCGCAGCGCCTTGGCCGTGATTTCCTCGCGGCTCAGCGTGTTGCCGGGGTCACCCTTGGGCTCGTCGATGCGCCCGTGCAGCACACGGCCATCGACGGTGCTCACCGTCACCTTGCCGATCCAGCGCTGCGGATAAGCCGCATCGATCTCGGCGTCCAGCACCATCTCGACCCGTTCCCGCAGCGCCTGCGTCTCTGGATCCAGAAAATGCTGTTCAAACTCGGCCAACCCGGCGTGACCAAAGCGCGCCGCCAATGCCAGTGTGGTGCCCATGGAAAACTTGCTCTGGTGCACCGTCACGGGGTTCGTCACCGGCCCCAGCACATCGATGGCGCCCTGGTGCACATGCGTGACAACGTGCGCGATGTCTGCGCTCTGGAGTTGGTGCGCCTGCATCACCTGCAGCAACGCGTCAGCGGCCGGATGTGTGTGGCGACAGCAGGCGTGGTACTTGAAGGAAGTCTCGCTGGTAGCCCAGCGCGTGCCAAGCCCATCGGTCAGTTTGCTGGGATCGGCGTCGCTCGACATGCCGGCCGCCATGCCTTGCGGCCCTTCGAAGATTTGCGCCGCACCGGTGAAGCCATCCTTGGCCAGATAGGCTGCCATCAAACCGGCACTGGCCGCGTGCGCGGTGTGCAGCTGCTTGCTGTCGGCAGCCGTGCGCAGGAACTCCCAGAGCCCCGCCGACTGCGTACCGGCCGAGCCGAAAGCGTGCTGCATCTGCTGCGCGTCCAAGCCCAGCAGATTGCCAACCGCTGCTGCTGCCGCCAGCGTGCCGGCCGTGCCCGTCGTGTGGAAAACCTTGTAATGCGACCGCCCCAGGAACTCACCAACGCGAATGCCAACCTCGTAGCCCGCCACCGCCGCCGTCAATAACTGCTGGCCGCTCGCACCCAGCGCCTGCGCCACCGCCAGCGCAGTCGGAAACACAACCGTGGCCGGGTGAAAGACCGAGCCGTTGTGCACGTCGTCCTGCTCGGCCATGTGCGAGGCTGCGGCATTGGCCATCGCCGCCAGATAAGGGCTGCTTGATGCCCGTGTGACGATCACTTCCGCCGGACCCGTCTGCGGCCCCATCGCCAACGCAAAACGGGTGATGCTCGCAACCGCTCGCGCACCGTGACCCGCTACCGCCGAGCCGAACCAGTCGACCAACAGGTCTTCCGTCTTGCGCACAACGGGCACCGGAATATCAGAAAAACGCAAGCCAGCGGCAAAGGCGGCAAGTTCAGCGCTTGGGGATTTCATCGGGGTTTCTCTTTCAATTCAAGTGATCAAATCGCACCGGCGGCGCGCAGACTGGCAATGGCGGCATCGTCCTGCCCGAGCTCGCGCAGAATGGCCTCGGTGTGCTGGCCCACAGCCGGCACCGGGTCCATGCGGTAGTCAAACGCATTGCTGCGCCCGGGCGGCAGCAGCGCTGGCATATCGCCCGCCGGCGAACCCACGTTTTGCCAGCGCTGGCGCGCCTGTAACTGCGGATGCGCCCAAACGCCGGCCATGTCATTCATACGCGCGTTGGCAATCTGCGCCTGGTCCAGTCTCTCAAGCACTTGTTCGGTGCTGAGCTTGGCAAACGCTTCGAGGATGATCGCCTTGAGCGCATCACGGTTTTCGTTGCGCCGGGCGTTGCTGTCAAAGCGCCCGTCCACGGCCAGCGCTGCGTCCTGCAACACCTGTTGGCAAAACTGCTTCCATTCGCGCTCGTTCTGCAGACCCAGCATCACGGTACCGCCGTCACCCGCCTGGAATGGCCCATAGGGGTAAATGCTGGCGTGTGAGGCGCCACAACGCGGCGGCGGTGGCGCGCCGTCGAAAGCGTAGTACAGCGGATAACCCATCCACTCGGCCAACGACTCCAGCATCGAGACATCAATGTGCGAACCCTTGCCGGTCCTGCCACGCAGCAACAAGGCCGACAGGATGTTGGTATAGGCGTACATGGCAGCCGCAATATCGGCCATCGAGTTGCCGGCCTTGCTCGGAATATCGGGCGTGCCGGTGACCGACAAAAATCCGGCCTCGCTCTGAATCAGCAAGTCATAGGCCTTCTTGTCGCGGTAAGGGCCATCTTCGCCGTAGCCGGAAATGTCGCAGACGATCAGACTTGGATGATCCAGACCAAGCGCTTCGAAACTCAAGCCCATGCGCGCTGCCGCGCCGGGCGCAAGGTTTTGCACCAGCACGTCGGCCTTCGCAATCAACTGGCGCAACACCGCTAGCGCCGACGGCTGCTTGAGGTCCAGTGTCAGACTCTCCTTGGAGCGGTTGGTCCAGACAAAGTGCGAAGCCTGGCCCTTGACGCGTGTGTCATACGCCCTGGCGAAGTCGCCCAGCCCGGGCCGCTCGACCTTGATCACGCGCGCGCCAAGGTCGGCCAGCTGGCGGGTGCAGAACGGCGCGGCGATGGCGTGTTCGAGGGAGATGACGGTGATGCCGTCCAGGGGTCTTTGTCGCATATTTTTTTTCAAAGTATTCAGGTTCGCATAGAGGCCGGGTCTCGCCCCGGCGGGCGAGGTACTTTTCTTTGCTTCGCCAAAGAAACGTACCCAAAAGAAAGGCGAGCCGACGTCAGGGCCGCTTCGCGGTTCCTTGCGCTGCTCGCGTCAGGTGGGGTCTGGCTAAACTCGCTTCGCTCGGACAACGCCAGCCCTGATCCACCTGCCGCTGCGCTGCTCAGCCCTGCCTCAACGGCGGGGAAATCAAAAATCCCAACATCCCAACTTCCCAACATCCGAAAACCCATGCGGCGCGCGCGTTGCGGGCTGTTCAACGCCGTTATGAGGAGGCGAGTAGCGCAGAGTCGGGCGGATCAGGGGCGCAGATGTTTGGGTTTTTGGGGTCAGAGCCCAAATTCGCCGAGCCTTCGGCTCGCCCGTAGGGTGCGGCACAAAGTGCCGCAGCGCTGACTTGGGGTTTTGCCAAATTGGTGTCTGACCCCAATAACCCCACCCCGCTCGAATCGAGCAACGCAGCGTACCGGCGCAGCCGGGCGACGAATCCGGCTCGCCTTTTCTTTGGTGACTTTCTTTTGGCGAAGCAAAAGAAAGTTACTGCGCTGTCGGGCGCATATCCCGACATGCAACGCCGACCTCGCCCGCCGGGGCGAGACCCGGCTTATGTGCGAATCAAAAACGCGCCGCAGCACCAATGATCGATATGCAACCGGCCGCACCGCCCCGCGTCAATGCACCACACGCTCAAAGCTGAACTGCCCCGGCGCCCGGATCGGATCCACATCCACCGGAATCACATCCTTCGGCGCAAACTTGCCTTCAAGCAGCAACTTCGACAACGGATTCTCGATGCGCTGCTGAATTGCACGCTTCAAGGGCCGCGCACCGAACACCGGGTCGAAGCCGACCTTGGCAAGTTCGGCCAGCGCGGCTGGCGACACCTCCAGCACCAGGTCCATCTTCGCCAACCGGGCCTGCAGCACCTGGATCTGGATTGCCGCAATCTTGGCAATGTGCGAAGCGTCGAGCGCATGGAATACCACGGTCTCGTCGATGCGGTTGAGAAACTCCGGACGGAAGTGGTTCTTCAGTTCGCCGGTCACCGCTTCCTTGATGTCCTCGCTGTCCTGCCCGACCATGCTCTGGATCATTTGCGAGCCGATGTTGCTGGTCATCACGATCACCGTATTCTTGAAGTCCACCGTGCGGCCATGGCCATCGGTCAGGCGGCCATCGTCGAGCACCTGCAGCAGCACGTTGAATACATCGGGGTGCGCTTTCTCGACTTCG
>Ga0194060_10002420_pt1 | contig 13286 bp, 10 predicted proteins | sample SepL225m_MetaG_FD_163427 | JGI IMG/M metagenome (GOLD analysis project Ga0194060, IMG submission 163427) | Anoxic zone freshwater microbial communities from boreal shield lake in IISD Experimental Lakes Area, Ontario, Canada - Sep2016-L222-5m | ecosystem: Environmental > Aquatic > Freshwater >... | reverse complement strand
TAGATGAAGAACATCCTCTATTTCGACCTGGAAACAAAGAAGTCCGCCGAAGATGTCGGCGGCTGGGGGCACATCAACCTCATGGGCATGAGCATCGGCGTGACTTACAGCACCGCCCAGGACGCCTACAGGATATACGACGAAAAGCAGGTCAGCGCGCTCATCACCGATTTGCAGCGCGCGGATCTGGTGGTCGGCTTCAACAATCTGCGCTTCGATTATGAGGTGCTGCATGGCTATACCTCGTTCGACCTGCGCCAGTTGCCCACGCTGGACATGATGGTTGATCTGCAAGAGCAGTTGCGGCACCGGCTCTCGCTGGACTCCATCGCCACGGCGTCCCTCGGCGTTGAAAAGACCGCGGAGGGGTTGCAGGCCATTGAATGGTACCGGGAGGGCAAGCTGCTCGAAATCGCCGAGTATTGCTGCTACGACGTGAAAATCACCCGGCTGGTGCATGAATTTGGCGTGCACAATCAGCAGGTGCATTACCACAACCGCTTCGGCAAGAAGATGTCCGTGCCGGTGAAGTGGTAACGAGCCGGAGCGCAGAGACCGTCCCCAAACTCAAGCCTGGGATGGCAAGCCAGCCCCGATTCTCGCAGCATGCCTGAGAGGTTTGGGCTTATGGGGACGCTCGCCCTCCCCAACAGCGGGGTTTAGAGAACTCCGGCAGACCTCCCCAAAAGTTGTAGTTGCCAACCTAAGCTTTGTAGCGCAAAGTGATTGCATGGAATCGAATTGGGCCGCCGAACATCTCCAGGTCATCCGCACCCTGATGGAACGATCCGCGCTTTACCGGCGGGCGCTGGCACCCATCATGATCTTCAACGGCGCCACCGGCCTAATAGCGGCTCTGCTGGGCCGGACGCTGAACATAGGCTCGCCGTGCAGCTTCATCCTGTTCTGGGCCGGGGTGGGCGTGGTCGCATTGGCAGGGTCCTTCCTGCTCGTCCGGCGGCAGGCGCTCAAGGAATCGGAGCCCTTCTGGTCGCCGCCTACGCGGCGTATCACGCTGGCATTGCTGCCGCCACTGGTTGCCGGCCTAATGATCAGTGCGGTGATTTTCGGGCGAGCCGGTTCGGCCCCGGGAAACAGCGACAGCCTGGGGGGGATGCTCTGGTTGCCGTTGATCTGGGTGGTGCTGTATGGGTGCGCGTTCCATGCCGCGGGGTTCTTCATGCCGCGGGGGATGAGGCTCTTTGGTTGGGCGTTCATCATGGGTGGCTGCGGCCTTTTTGCGGTGGGCTTTGCGGATGGGTTGCGCCCGCTCGACTACGCCCACGGCGTCATGGGTGTCTTCTTCGGCGGGCTGCACCTGGCCTACGGCGTCTATCTCTATTTCACCGAGCAGCGCGGGAATGAACCGTGAACCCGGAACCCTTTCTCCAGCTCGATCGTGTTATCCACGAGAAGGGGCGGCTGACGATCATGTCCATGCTCGCCGCCACGCCGGAACTGTCGTTCACCGAGCTGCGCGATGGGCTGGGTATGACCGACGGCAATCTCACGACCCATATCCGCACCCTTCAGCAGTCCGGCTACTTGTCGGTGACCAAATCCTTCCAGAACAATCGTCCCCTCACCACTTGCGCTCTGACTGTCGCCGGCAGGAAGGCCTTCACCAATTACATCAACCTGCTGGAGCAGATCGTCCGGCAGACCAAACCTGAGTGAGCCTTGAATTTGAACAGAAGGCCGCTGGCATGGTCATAAGCTTTGTGACGCAAAGTAATATATGAGAGTCATTCGAGCAGAACATTTGGGTATGTGTTTTGGCGTGCGCGACGCCATCGCGTTGGCCGTGCGACAAGCCGCCACCGAGCCGCTGACCGTGTTGGGCGACCTGGTACACAACGAAACCGTCCTCGCCGAACTGCGCAGCCGGGGCGTCAAGATCGCGCAGCAGGTTGCCGCGGTGGAAACCCGGGCGGTGATGATTACAGCGCATGGCGCTTCCGACCGGGCTTTGGGGCGTGCGCGTGAACGTGGGCTGGACGTCATGGAGGCGACCTGCCCGCTCGTGCGCCTGGTGCACCGTGCGGTGGTGAAGCTGGCCCGCGATGGCTATCACCCCGTCATCGTGGGGAAGCGCGAGCACGTCGAGGTGCGCGGGCTGACGGAGGATTTGGAGGACTTCGATGTGGTGCTGTCCGAGGCGGATGTCTTTGGGCTTCGAGAGCGGGGGCGCTTTGGCGTGGTGGCGCAGACTACCCAGCCCATCGAAAACGTGCGCGAGCTGGTGGGGCTGATTCGGCGGCGATTTCTCCATGCGGAGGTGCGGTTTATCGACACGGTTTGCCGGCCCACCAAGCAACGCCAGCACGCCGCCATTGAGCTAGCGCAGCAAGCGGACGTCGTGGTCGTCATCGGCGGTGCGCACAGCAACAATACACAGGAATTGGTGAGGGTTTGCGGCCGCTACTGCGGGCAAGTGCATTATGTGCAGACGGCAAACGACCTGCGCGAGGAATGGTTTGAAAGAGCGCAGACGGTGGGCGTCACGGCGGGCACCTCCACACCGGATGCTTCCATTGATGAAGTCGAGCAATGGCTGAACCAGTTGGCCTCCCGGCGGAACCTTGAGCAACCGGCGCACGCCGTGGTCGAACTGCAACATCGCCAGGCAGCATGAAGGAAGGGGGGTGAAGCCTTGCGCAACGTGCTGTCGGCGCGGTTCAACTGGCCGTTGTTCGGCATTGCGCGGCTATTGATGGCGGCGCCGGTCTTCCAGGCATACCAGCAAATCTCAACTCGAACCCAAACAAGCAAGAGTGAACTATGAATAGCACAGAACCAAACTCAGGCCCGGTGCCGCCCCGAATTACTGGAATCTCCGAGGTGCGTTCCTTCCTGAAGCGGTGCACCACGATGTTCAAGATGGCAGGCGTCGCCTTGCTCATCCTGCTGCTGCTGGTGCCACTGGCGATGATCCGCTCCGTGCTTCAGGAACGGCTGGGTCGGCGGAACGAGGCGGTCGCCAACATCACGTCGAGTTGGGGCAGCGACCAGACGATCATCGGCCCGGTATTGATCGTGCCCTACCGGTACACAGTGAAGACGTGGAAGGAGCAGCCGGCAGCCGGCGGCAAGTTCGAGCGCGTCGAGGCAGTGAGCACCGCCGTGGCCAACGCCTACTTCCTGCCCGCAGTGATGAAGATCGACGGGGCAGTGGACCCCACGGAACTGCATCGGGGGATTTACCGTGCGGTGGTTTATAGCGCAAAACTGGAACTCGAGGGCGAATTCGCGCGGCCAGACTTCAGCGAACAGCGAATTGAGGACAAGGACGTTCTCTGGGAGGAAGCCCTGGTCGCCTTCGCTATCCCGGATTTGCGCGGGGTGAAGGAGACGCTGCAATTGAAGTGGGGCGCACAGAGTCTTCCGCTCTTGCCAGGCAGCAAGCTGAGAGGCTTCTCGTCGGGCATATTTGCCCCGGTCGGCGGTTTGCGGGAAGGCAGCGGAACCATCCCTTGGAAACTCGGGCTTACTGTGCGCGGCAGCGGCGGGCTGGCCTTTGCGCCGGTCGGGATTGAAAATAGCGTGAAGCTCACATCGCCATGGCCGGATCCAAGCTTCCGCGGCGCGTTCTTGCCCTCCGAGCGCAACATTACCCACGAAGGTTTCACGGCGAACTGGCAGGTTTCCTACTACGGACGTAACTACGCCCAGCAATGGACGGATCAGGACGGTGCCAGCGTGCTGACAGCCGATTCAGCACAAAGCTCGGCCTTTGGCGTCAACTTGATCTCCGGCATCGACGCTTACCGCAACGTCGAGCGCGCCATCAAGTACGGCGTGCTGTTCCTCGCGCTGGTGTTTACGGCGTTCTTTCTGTTTGAGATGTTGTCTGCACTCAGGATTCACCCGTTCCAGTATGCGATCGTGGGAGCGGCGTTCTGCCTCTTCTATCTCGGGTTGCTGTCACTCTCGGAGTTCATTGCATTCGGCCTGGCGTATCTCGTTGCCGCAGTGGTCACCCTGCTGCTGATCTGCTTCTACAGCGCGAAGGTGCTCAAGAGCGGGCGGCGGACGTTCATCATCGCGGGTCTGCTGGCGGCCATTTACGGGTTTCTTTATGTCTCGCTCCAGCTCCAGGATTACTCGCTGCTGTTCGGGACGGCTGGGCTGTTTGTGGTGCTGGGGATCGTCATCTTCATCACGCGGAACATCGACTGGTATGCGCGCGACCAAGCCTAAGGTCAATCTCCGCCTCGTGCCCGTTGCCCAGTTGGATCCGCTTCGCCTTTGGCTAGCGACCTAATCTCAACACGCTAACAGATGGCTATGTGGTCGAGCCGGGCTGTTTGATTGGCGGCTGCCGCGCAACAAAGGCGGTGAATGCGCTACGGAACTGGAAGCTCAACGCGCGGGTGGCAACGCAACCGTGCTTGTCAATGCCCTATCGTTACAGCTACAAAATGGCGGTGTTGAAGTTCCCGACGTCCTGCGGTTGAGCGACAGTTTTGGCAAGTTCTATGCGCCAGCCAGCGACCAAGCCAAAAACTGCCCTGACGAGGGGGGGTGCCCCTGAGGCAGCCCGCCCTGGTTTGCCAGTGTGGCTGATGGCCGTGGTGCTTGCGCTGGTGACCGTGGCCATTTACTGGCCGGCCATGCGCCATGACTTCGTTAACTACGACGACGATCTCTACGTCACCTCCAATGTTCACGTCCAAGCCGGGCTGACATTGGCGAGCATGAAATGGGCACTGCTCCACCCCGTAACCAGCAATTGGCATCCCTTGACGATCTGGTCTCACATGGCCGACTGCCAGTTCTTCGGCTTGAACCCGTGGGGACACCACCTGACCAGCGTCCTGCTGCATGCGCTCAGCACCGTCCTGGTCTTTCTATTCCTCCGTGGCCTGACCGGAGCGTTTTGGCAGAGCGTGTTGGTTGCGGCACTGTTTGGATGGCACCCGGCGCATGTGGAATCGGCGGCGTGGGTGGCGGAAAGGAAGGACGTGTTGAGCGCTTGCTTTGGGTTTCTTGCGCTTATCTTCTACGTCCGCTACGCGCAAGGACGAATGCAGAATGCAGAATGCAGAATGCAGAAACCGGCAGCCTCCTGGGGAGAATGCAGAATGCAGAATGCAGAATGCAGAATCCCGAGGCCCCCGACACGCACCACGCTTCACGTTTCACGTTTCACGCTTCACTCATCCACGTTCTACCTCCTCTCCCTGTTCTTCTTCGCCCTCGGCTTGATGAGCAAGCCGATGCTGGTAACGTGGCCGTTCGTCATGCTCCTGCTCGATTGCTGGCCGCTGGGGAGAATGCAGAGGTCAGAGGTCAGAGGTCAGAGGTCAGAAGTTGGAAGTCGGGCATCACGTTTCACGTTTCACGCTTCCCTCCTTCTCGAAAAGCTCCCTTTCTTTGCCCTCGCGGCGGCGGCGAGTATTGCCACCTTCTTGGTGCAGAAGCTGGAACACACGGTGAAGACAGTAGAAGAGTTCCCCCTCGGGGCGCGCGGCGAGAATGCCCTGATTTCGTATTGCCGCTATCTCGGGAAGTTATTCTGGCCAACGGATCTGGCCGTGTTCTATCCGCATCCCGGGCACTGGCCGGTGTGGAAAGTGGCGCTGGCGGGGGCGGTGATGGTCAGCATTTCGGTGCTGCTTTTTCGGCAGCGGCGGCGGTATCCGCTTTTGCTGATGGGCTGGCTCTGGTACTGCGGGACGTTGGTACCAGTGATTCAATTGGTGCAGACAGGGGGCCACGCGATGGCGGACCGCTACACTTATATTCCCTCGGTAGGAGTGCTGGTCGTCGCCGTCTGGGGGGCGTGCGAACTTACCCGGCGCTGGCGGTATCGGGTGATGGCGTTGTCCGTGGCCGGTGGTGCGGCGGCTCTCCTCTGCCTGGCGTTGACGCGGCAACAGCTCGGGCATTGGCAGGACAGTGAAACCCTTTTCCGTCATGCGGTCGAAGTCACGGAGAATAATTACGTTGCCTACGATAACCTGGGCACCGTCCTCGGCCAGAAAGGCCAGTTGGACGAGGCGATCCGCCAATTCCGGGAAGCGGTCCGACTGAAACCGGATCACGCCAACGCCCGCTGCAACCTCGGTATCGCCCTGGAAAAGACAGGCCAAACCGACGAGGCAATCCACCAACTCCAGGAAGCCATTCGCCTCAAGCCGGATCACGCCAACGCCCATTGCAATCTCGGCAGCGCCCTTGAAAAGAAGGGCCAGATGGACGAGGCGATGCGCCAGTTCCAGGAAGCCATCCGCCTGCAGCCGGATCACGCTGATGCCCACAACAACCTCGGCGTTAACCTCGGCAAGCGAGGTCAACTCGACGCGGCCATTGACCAGCTCCGGGAATCCATCCGCTTGAGACCGAACCACGCCGAAGCCCACAACAATCTGGGGACTGCCTTCCTCCAGCAAGGCCGCACTGACGAGGCCATCGCCCAATACCGGGAAGCACTCCGCCTGAAACTGGACTACACCGATGCCCAAAACAACCTCGCTCGCGCACAGGCAGTGAAGAACGCCATGCCGGGCCGGTGATTCAGGGCCGGCGCAGGCGGGACGCCGTTCTTTCTTTCCGCAGCCTCAGGACGCGCTTGATGGACGGAGGAATGTGCTTCTTGATGTCCTAGACCGATTCGCCGCCGCCGCGCTGCCGACCGAAGACCGCAACATCATCCTGCTGCAAAGATGCGACCCCATCGACGCTCCAGCAGGTCCTAAATCCCGGCGGAGCTATCGCCGAGGCCGCGGGCCTTGGCCTCCTCCAGGATGGCCTGCGTGGCCGTGGCGCCGACACGGCTGACCCCGACGAAGTGGACCAGCAGCAAGTCGTCCAGCGTGCGCACGTCCCAGGGCGCAGCAAGCTCCGACTTGCCCAACGTCTTGGAAAGTTCCAGGACTCGATTGCTTACGCACGCGGCTGCGCCCGGGGACGCGGCTCCTTATACGCATCTTTCACTAGGCGGCGAGGTAACTGCGACGAGGCAAAAGCTCCTTTTGGAGCGCCATGTTTATAGCCACAGATGCCACTGGGTCCGCCAAGCTCCAGCGGAGCGGCATGGCATCGCGCTGACGTCCCCACCACTGGAGGGCTGTGGGATGCAAAATGCCATTCAGTGCTGCTCCCAAAGGAGCTTGGCCGAGCCTCCAAGGTGGCCGTTACTATAAACAGGGCGCGCTCCTAACGGAGCTGAGCCTATCTCCGTCGCTGAAGATACGTATAAGGCGCAGAGGGGACGGGCGCACTCCGGCCCAAGCAGGCTTCGATGCTGGTGTTACTGGCAAGAAACACCCCCTCGCGGGGGCACCGCAAGACAAAGTCGCCTGCTGTTAATTTTCAAACCCGGCTGACTGGCATTCGCGCGCTGTGTGCGCTACAATCACTCGCTCGAATCCTAAACATTTATTTGTGCTATGCTTATAAGAACCACCTGGCTCCTCGCTGCCGCTCTGGCGCTCATCTTCGTTCCCCGCCCGGCGTCTGCTGCTGACGAACCCAAACCGCTCAAGGTCCTGCTGATCACCGGCGGCTGTTGCCACGATTACGCGAAGCAGAAAGACATCCTGAAGAAGGGCATCGAGGCGCGGGCCAACTCGGTGGTGGACGTCATCTACGTTGCGGATGGTAGCACGCACCCGGCCTTGCCGATTTACGGCCACCCCGATTACGCCAAGGGCTACGACCTGGTCATCCATGACGAATGCGCCGCCGACATCAATGACCCAGCCGTTGTCGAGGGTGTCCTCAAGCCTCACCGCGGCGGCATCCCCGGCGTGAATCTCCACTGTGGTATGCACTGCTATCGCATCGGCAACCCCAACGATCCCGTCACGCTGGGCACGCCACATGGTTTTTGGTTCGAATACCTCGGCCTGCAATCCAGCGGCCACGGCGCGCAGCTTCCCATCGCGATTAGCTTCGTTGACCCGGATAGCCCCATCACAAAGGGGCTGGCGGATTGGACCACGATCAACGAGGAGCTCTACAACAACGTCAAGGTGTTCGACGGCGCTCACGCGCTGGCGCGCGGCAAGCAGGGCCAGACTGACTTCGTTGTCGCCTGGACCAACCTCTACCAGGGCAAGACGCGCGTGTTCAGCACCACCATCGGCCACAACAACCAGACGGTCGAAGACCCACGGTACCTCGACCTGGTGACGCGCGGCCTGCTCTGGGCCTGCGACAAGCTCGGCGCGGACGGCAAGCCGCTGCCGGGCTATGGAAAGAATTGATCTACTTCTTGTCCCAGTTGTGCTCTTTGACGAAGTCGTTGATCGTCGTGAACTCCTCGGCATCTTCCGGGATCACCTTGGCGCGGACGAGATACTTGGCCACGTCGCGCATGTGTTTGATCTCATCCTTCTTGGCCGCGAGCTTGTCCGCCGGCAGTTGCTGGATGTCCCCCCACCATTGCGCCGCCAGTTGTCCCAGCCGTTCGGACGCGTCGGAGTTGTTCTCGTAAACCAGTGATTCCGCCAGGCCCAGTATTTCCGGCACCGGATTCGACTCATTCTTCAGCTTCTCGGCGTCCTGCCTGAGTTTGGCCGCGATCTCCGCCCGCTTGGCCGTCGCGGCTTCCGTGGTGAGATAGCCGTCGGTGCCGCCTTCGATGGCACGGCGGGTCAGGGGACGATACCAGACGTTGCGGAAGCGGACCGGGTTGCCGTGATCCTGAAGCTTCAGGGGGCCGGCGTCCGGGAACGGACCCGGCTTGCTGCGACCCATGTGGCCAGTGCCGCCTTCCAGCATCGTATGGTCTTGCACCAGCACCCCGTTCTCAAAGACCGTCAGGTAGCCGGGGTCCAATTGCTTGCCGTCCTTGTAGACGGGCCGGCGGAAAACGATATCATAAACCTGGAACTGGCCGGGCGGTTGCAACGCATTGGCCATCGGCGGGTTGACGCTATAGACCGAGCCCGCGAAGCCGTCGGGGTAGGTGGGGTTGTTGTAGTTGTCGAGCACTTGCACTTCCACCAGACCCATCAGGAACACGCCGCTGTTGCCACGACCCTGGCTGTCGCCCTGGACTTTGGCGGGTGCGGCCCACTCGATGTGCAGTTGGATGTCGCCCAGCTTATCTTTCGTGCGGATCTGGCCCGACTTGGGCACGCACTCCATGGCTCCGTCCTTCACGATCCACTTGGTGGGGACGCCGTTCTCCTCGTCGGCTTCCCACTTGGAAAGGTCAGTGCCATCGAAAAGGACGATGGCGTCAGAGGGCGGCTTGCCCGGTTGCTCCAGGGTGCTGAAGGTGCCGGGTGTGACCACCGCGGGCTGGGGACGATTGCGGTCATGCACGCACCAAGCGTGGTGGTCATCGGGTGGATCTCCGTAAAACGGAGACCCCACATTGGCAGCATACACACTGGCGGAGACAGAAAGGACGGTGCAAATAATGGCTTTGGCGGAAGATGATTTCATAAACAGGTTCGAATATGTTGAGCGAAAGCTAGGGGTTTCTAATTCTGGGGTCCAGCATTATTACGGCTGGCGGCAAAGTGGCGCAGACGTCCCCGACTGCGAGTCAAGGCGGCGTCTCGCCGTTAACGCACGATGCCCGCAACGACCGCTTGCCACCGCCAGACGGCGGTAGGGGCGTTGGATTTGGCAGGCGATTCCAATTGCCCGTCAGCGGGATGGGTGGTACTTGGAACTACATGCGATTCAGGCTGCTGCGAATTTTGCTGCTCGTTTCAGGGCTGACCTTGGTTGTCCTTTCCGCCCGCGCTGCCGCAGACCAGTCGCAGACGCCGCCGGCTGCGCCAGAAGCCGGCGCCTGGCAGACGTGTGGCGACCAAACAGTTTTCGAGGTCAACGACCATGAAGTCCTCAACCCGGTCAAGTCAGGTCGGTGGCGATTGTCTGGAGTGCTGGTGGTGGCGTTCACGGGCCGGATTGCTCCGCACGAGAACTCCGTGCTGCCACTCTTCACTCCCGGCGTAGAGAACTTGCAGGGCCGCTTTGACAAGGTGCAACTCCCGGTCGGCTGGCTCGGTGATGTTACCTGCGATTCCCAGGCGCACACGGTGACCCTGGCTCATCTGCGACCGGATCGCGCCCCGGCCTTCCCAGGCGCCGAGGGCTTCGGCAAATACACTCTCGGTGGCCGCGGCGGCCGAGTCGTCGAGGTCACCAACCTGAACGATCGCGGCCCTGGCAGTTTCCGCGCCGCCTGCTATGCCGAAGGGCCCCGCACGGTGGTGTTCCGCGTGTCCGGAACGATCGCGCTGGAGTCCAAATTCAAGATCACCAACCCCTGCCTGACCATCGCCGGCCAGACCGCGCCCGGGGACGGGATTTGCATCAAGAACTACCAGGTGAACTTCGACACGCATGACCTGCTCATCCGCTACATGCGGTTCCGCCCCGGCGATGAAGCCGGCAAGGAGCAGGACGGCTTCGGCGGCCAGGGCGACCACATTTTCATTGATCATTGCTCCGTCAGTTGGGGCGTGGACGAGACGCTCTCGATCAACAAAGGGGCCAATCTCAGCGTGCAGTTGTGCCTCGTCAGTGAAAGCCTCACCAAGTCCCTTCACAAAAAGGGGCGGCATGGCTATGGCGGCCTCTGGGGTGGCCCCGGCGGTTCCTGGCACCACAACATCCTGGCCCACCACACCAGCCGCAACCCGCGCGCATCGGGCAACCGCGATTCCGGCCTGATGGATTTCCGCAACAACGTCATCTACAACTGGGGCTTCAACAGCGCCTACGGCGGAGAGCTCTGGCCCCGGAACTGGATCAACAACTACTACAAATACGGACCCGCCACCTCGGCGAACGTGCGGCGGCGGCTCTTCTTGCAGAAAGACCCCCGCGGCAAGATGTATGCTTCCGGCAACTTCATTTGGGGCTACCCGGAGATCTCTGCCGACAACTGGAAGGGCGGCGTGGATTTCGCGCCGGACGGCGAGGCCACCGAAGCCACCTTGCGTGTGAATGAGCCGTTCGTCGTGGCTCCCGTCGAGACCCAGTCGGCGCAAGCGGCGTTTGAGCAGGTCCTGGCGGAGGCCGGATGCTCCCTGTCGCGCGATTCGGTGGACCAGCGGATCATCCGCGAAATCCGCAGCGGCACGGCCCAATACGGTGAGTCCTACGCTGGCGGAGGCAAAGGCATTATTGACTCGCAATCAGCCGTGGGTGGTTGGCCCGCGCTCCGTTCCAAGCCCGCTCCGGCGGATAGCGACCACGACGGTATCCCTGACGACTGGGAACTCAAACACGGCTTGGATCCCAGTAACCCCGCCGATGCAGCCCAGGCCTCCGTGCCACAGAGTTACACCCACTTGGAGGAGTATTTGAACTCGCTGGTGCCCCACAGCGGCCCAGGATCGGCCCGCTGAGAGGGAGGCTGAAGAGCGCTGTGCCGTGTAGCAGCCGACGTGAGGGCGTGTTGCCCAACTCATCAATACATATAATATATTGAATAAGATACATTAGATAGAGTCTAACCTCCCATATATGATGGGAACCCAGTCCAGCGGCCGCCAACCGGCTCTCTTTTCCTGCCACATCGATCTGGAGCGCCGGCTCGGCGCCGACCACCTCTTGCGCAAAGTCTGCGCCACCTTAGATCTTTCCTTTGTCATCCCCATCGTCCGTCACAGCTATGGTCGCTCCGGTAGCGTCTCGCTGGACCCGCGGGTGATCGTCAAGCTGTTGCTGCTGCTCTTCCTCTGCGACGTTCCCAGTGAGCGTGAACTGATGGAGCAAGTCCGCGCACGGCTCGACTTTCTCTGGTTCCTGGGCTTTGATTTGGATACGGAGATCCCCAACCACAGCGTGCGCTCCAAAGCCCGGGCCCGGTGGGGCTCCCAGGTTTTTGAGCAGCTCTTTGTCCAGACGGTCAGCCAATGCGTGCAAGCCGGGTTGGTCAATGGCCGCTTGCTCCATGTTGATAGCACGATGGTGAAGGCCAATGCACATAAAGATACACTTGTTCCCTCCGGTCCGGAACTGGTCGGCGCCTTGCGCCAAGCCTACCAGGAACAAGCCGCCAAGCTGGAGGTAGTAGCGACCGACCCCACAGACAGCGTTCCTACCGAGGTCGCGCTGCCCCCTGCGCTGGAAGCCTCCTCGGTCAGGGCGCCGGTCGCCCCATCGGGTCCCGCGCTAACGCCCGCTCCGGTGCCAGTTGCTCCCCCTCTCGCGGTTGAAAACCCACCCCGGGAGCCCCGACCGACCGTCACGACGGCAGCGGAGGCACCCGCGACGACCTGGCCTGCTGGGCCGTCGGCTGCGGTCGTAGCGCCAGTGGCCCTGGAACCACCGGCGGCTCCCTCCACCGCTTCGATCCAAGCCGACCCGCCAACTCAGAATGCCACGGCTGCCACGACGCCCAGCCTGCGGGTGCTGCCCCCGCCCGTGGCGGCGACCACCTACAATGGGGCCGAGGGCACTCAATTTCCGGCTCTCTAGCGCAGCATTGCGTGACGACGTGTTTAGAACTGGCCCAGGTTACGGTGGCGGGCGACCACCATTATGGCACCGCCTATAATCATATCTTCTCTGCGCAGCAAGGCCTGCGCGCGCATCTGGGCGAAGTCAGCGCCCACGTACAGGAGCGGTGCAAACTGCCCCCGAGCCAGTTTGTTTACGAGCGGCGCTGGATCGCTTGCGCTGTCCGCAAGGTCATTATTTAGTGGCGCATCAGGACCGGTCTGCGGAGCAGCTCAAGGACTATTTGATTGAGGATCCCGCCACGTGCGCCCAGTGTGCGTTGCGAAAGCAATGTACCCAGTCCAAGCGGGGGAGGTCGATTCGACGGCATGTGCAGGCGCCACTGGTGGAAGCGGCGCGCACGGAGGCCAACAGCCCGACTGCGCGCTACAGCCGTCAGCGGCGGTAGCACGTCATGGCGGGCAGCTTTGCCGATGCCGTCAACAATCACGGGGCCAAGAAAGCCCGGTGGCGGGGGTGTGGCGACAGAAGAACCAGAGCTGGTTGATTGCGGCAGTGCGGAATTTGCGGATTCTGCTGCGCCACCAAGTGACTGGGCCGGTCAGGGCGGCGGCCACCACTCAGGGTGGGGCCGCCGACGGGGCAAGGAGGCTCAGAGGAATTGGGCCGATCGTAGGCTTCCGGGTGTTCTTAGGCGGCAGTGAGCTCGCTTTTGCCGGGCTGAATCTCAAACAGCGCTTGGATTTGTATTAGCGACTATGGCGGCTATTACGATCAGCCAGCTAGCTTAATCTCCTGTTGGAATGAACCGAAAGCCCTATGAAATCGAGGGTTTCTCGATTTCGTCGGGCTACACGCTAGAGTTTTGGCGGGGCCGCGAAGAGCGGTGCCAAACCCAGTTTTTG
>Ga0194060_10002419_pt1 | contig 13294 bp, 12 predicted proteins | sample SepL225m_MetaG_FD_163427 | JGI IMG/M metagenome (GOLD analysis project Ga0194060, IMG submission 163427) | Anoxic zone freshwater microbial communities from boreal shield lake in IISD Experimental Lakes Area, Ontario, Canada - Sep2016-L222-5m | ecosystem: Environmental > Aquatic > Freshwater >... | reverse complement strand
GATCAAGACGGCGTAAAAATTGGCGAACACAAAGGCGCGTACACATACACAATTGGTCAGCGCAAAGGTTTAGGGCTAACGGTCCCAACAGCTGATGGTTCACCACGTTTTGTTTTAAAGATTGAACCAGTAAGTAACACAGTTGTCGTTGGAGCGCGTGAAGACTTAGCTGTTACAAAGATGCGGGGAGAACGCCCAGTGTGGTGTGGGCCTGCAGTAACAAATCAAAAGCTTCGCGGTTTTGTTCAAGTACGTGCACATGGTGCTGCGCTTGCATGCTCATATTTCCTTGATGGCGCTTTGCTTGTGGCCGAACTTGATGAACCGTTATTGGGTCTAGCCACCGGTCAAGCCATGGTTATTTACGATGGTGATCGCGTTGTTGGTTCGGCAACTATCTGCGAGACAGAGTAATGAGCAACGTTGCCCGACACAGAATGGGCGAACTAATTAATGAGATTCGCGATCACCAATTTAAATACTATGTATTAGATGCACCGACGTTAACTGACGCGCAGTTCGACGCACTCCTTATTGAACTAAGCGCTTTAGAGGCTAAATTTCCGCAGCTTCGAGAAGCTGATTCACCAACACAAAATGTAGGTGGAGGATTCTCGACGCAATTTGAACAACGTGATCACATCGAAAAGATGATGAGCTTAGATAACGTCTTTGATACAGAAGAGTTAGCGGCGTGGTTTGATCGGGTGGAAAAAGAAGTTACTAAGCCTACGTATTTGTGTGAACTTAAAGTTGATGGCCTGGCAATTAACCTCACCTATGAAAATGGGCAACTCGTCCGTGGCCTGACCCGCGGAAATGGTGTTACTGGTGAAGATGTAACGCTGAATGTTAAAACAATTAGAAATCTGCCACACGTGTTAAAAGCGGCAAATCCACCTGCGCTCATCGAAGTTCGAGGCGAAGTTTTCTTTCCATTGGCTGCCTTTAATGAGCTCAATGATTCATTAGAAGAATTAGGTAAACCACTCTTTGCTAATCCGCGAAACGGTGCTGCCGGTTCGCTGAGGCAGAAAGATCCACGCGTGAGTGCCCAACGTCCACTTTCAGTTGTGGTCCATGGTGTCGGTGCGCGCGAAGGAATTGAATTTGATTCACAGAGCGATGCGTATGCAGAGTTAGCAAAGCTTGGCTTGCCAACCAGCGATCGCTTCAAAGTGTGTGCCACACGTGCTGAGGTAGAAAAATTCATTAAATATTACGAAGAACACCGTCATGATGTTGAACATGAGATTGATGGAGTAGTAATTAAGGTCGATTCAATCAGTGAACAGCAACAGTTAGGTTTTACCTCACGCGCACCCAAGTGGGCTATTGCTTTTAAATACCCACCTGAAGAAGTAACTACAAAACTTTTGGATATCAAAGTCAGCATTGGTCGTACGGGCCGTGTTACACCATTTGCATTTATGGAGCCGGTCAAAGTTGCTGGGTCAACGGTAACTAATGCAACGCTGCATAATGCCGAAGAAATTGTTCGCAAGGGTGTCCTCATTGGCGATGTAGTGGTCATTCGCAAAGCTGGCGATGTAATTCCTGAAGTATTAGGTCCTGTTGTCGAACGACGAACTGGCACCGAACGTGCTTTTGTAATGCCAACGCATTGTCCAGAATGTGCAGCCGAATTACGCGCGATATCTACTGGGGATGTAGATATTCGTTGCCCTAATACTCAAAGCTGTCCGGCTCAGTTACGAGAGCGCATTTATTACATTGGTTCGCGCGCAGCGCTAGATATCGATGTTCTTGGTTTTGAAGCAGCGGTAGCACTATTAGATTCCAAAATTATCACCGATGAATCTGACCTTTTTGACTTAACTGAAGAAAAATTAGCTAAAAGTGAATTCTTTGTTAAAAAAGATGGCACTGCTGGTGCCAATGTTGCCAAACTTTTAGCAGCGTTTGAGGAAGCTAAGAAGCAACCGCTATGGCGCACATTGGTTGCACTTTCAATTCGCCATGTTGGTCCCACAGCTGCGCAAGCGCTAGCAACTAACTTTGCATCCATTGAAAAGATTTCACAATCGAATGCCGACGAGTTAGCTGCCGTGGATGGCGTTGGGGCAACAATTGCTCAGTCCATAGTTGAATGGTTTGCAGTTGATTGGCACCAAGAAATTATTAGGAAGTGGACTAAGGCTGGAGTAACTGTTGTACAGAAAGAAACCGCGCAACTTCCTCAAACTTTGGCCGGATTAACTTTTGTAGTAACTGGTGGGTTGGAATCTTTCACCCGTGATGGCATCTCAGAAACAATTGCCGCCCATGGCGGAAAAGCGGCAAGTGCGGTATCTAAAAAGACTGATTATGTATTGGTAGGCACTGATCCTGGATCTAAGTTAGCCAAAGCACAGGAAATTGGGGTTCCAGTAATTGATGAAGCCCGTTTTAAGCAATTACTTCTAGGCACGGCGTAGTAAGGTTTACACATGATCAACGTAGCTGCCGAATCTGTTCGCGAACTTCCAATGCCCGCCTATGCATATGGCCTCATTGGTTTTGCAGTTCTTTCATTACTTTTGTATTTAACGCTTCGCTTAGACCGGGATTAATTTGTCCCGAGTTGGAATTTACGGCGGAACTTTTGACCCAATTCACTTAGGTCATCTGCATGTAATTACCCAGCTACTTGAAAAGGATTTAGTCGATCAATTATTAGTAGTTCCAGCAGGGCAACCATTGCTACGCGATTCACAACCCGAAGCAACTCCTGAACAACGTCGCATGATGTGCCAACTAGCAGTTTCAACTTTACCTGCAGCAATCAAAAGTAAAGTCAGCGTTAATCCAATCGAGATTTTGCGCCAAGGTCCAAGTTATGCAATCGATACTGTTGAAGCGGTTAAAGCCGCATACCCAGGCGACCAAATCTTCCTGGTAGTAGGGGCCGATGCATATGCAAAGATCGATAAGTGGCACCGAAGCGATGAACTGAAGGAGATGGTCTCGACTATCTGTATTGATCGACCAGGATATGCATCACACGGAATAGATATTGCAGCCCTAGAAGTGGCGGCAACAACAATTCGCCAAGGATTAAGCGCAGATGTACCGGAAATTGTGGCGGCATTTATACGAGAGAATGGCCTCTATGACAATCAGTAGCAAGACCCACGAGATCACACAAGTAGCTGCCCACGCCATTATTGAAAAGATTGGTACGGACTTAATTGCTATCGATTTATCAGATCAGTTAGTTCTCAGTGAAGTCTTTTTGATTGCAACCGGACAAAACTCGGCCCAAGTAGATTCAATTGCTGATGAAGTAGAACGCAAACTTCAAGCCATAGGAGAAAAGCCAGCACGTCGCGAAAAAGGCGCAGAGTGGATTTTGCTTGATTACTCAGATTTAGTTGTTCATATTCAAAGTGTTGAGCTTCGCAAGTACTACATGTTAGATCGATTGTGGAATGACTGCCCAACAATTGAACTTGATGCAGTTAAGGATGCCGCGGTACATGGTCGGTAATCGCATCGTAGTGTGGCGTCACGGCCAAACTGATTGGAATAAAATCAACCGTTTCCAGGGGCATTCTGATATTCCGCTCAATGAAGTTGGAAAAATACAAATAACTCACGCCGCACAGATTTTAGCTGGCATGAACCCAACTCAGATTATTTCAAGTGATTTAGGGCGCGCGGTCGAAACTGCACAAGCCTTAGCGGATTTAACTGGTCTTAAAGTTTCTACGCACGAAAGCTTGCGCGAAACTAATGGCGGTTTATGGGAAGGCAAAACTGGTTCGCAAAATCGTGCAGAAGATTTTCATAATTTTATTCGTTGGATTGATGGTGATGACAGCCCTGCGGGAACAACAGGGGAGCGTCGCAGTGAAGTTGCATCACGAGCAGTTGGCCAGATTCTTAAAACACTTGAAGGTAAAAGCGATCAACTTTTAGTTGTTGCTACTCATGGTGGTACCGCGCGCTGTGTACTTGGAGAATTACTACAACTTCCACTTTCTCATTGGGGAGTTTTAGGCGGGCTTTCAAATGCGTCATGGTCAGTGCTTCAAAGAAATCCCCGTCAATGGAATTTAGTTGAACATAACGCTGGATCTATTCCAGAACCGGTTTATGGCGAAGAAAGCGGCGCAACTTTCGTTTAAAACTACTGTGCATGTATGCGGTAAGGTCTGCACTTGAAGTAAATGGGGCTATAGCGCAGCTGGTAGCGCACCTGCATGGCATGCAGGGGGTCAGGGGTTCAAATCCCCTTAGCTCCACATATGAACAACAACGTGAATGACGAGCGCGAGCACGCGGCATACGACTTTGCCTACGTGCAAGAAAAATGGCTGCCCATTTGGGATCAGTTACAACCATTTAAATCCGGCCGAGCCGATGACGTTCGTGAAAAGAAATATGTCTTGGATATGTTTCCTTACCCATCTGGTGATTTACATATGGGCCATGCCGAGGCGTATGCACTAGGCGATGTAATCGCACGTTATTGGATTCAAAAAGGTTTCAACGTAATGCACCCAATTGGTTGGGATGCCTTTGGTTTACCGGCTGAAAATGCTGCTATTAAACGTAACTCAGATCCACGCATCTGGACATATGAAAATATCGCGGTGCAAAAAGCATCGATGCGTCGTTTTGCATGTTCTTTCGACTGGGATCGTGTTTTTAATACCTGCGATCCTGAATACTACAAGTGGAATCAATGGCTATTTCTTAAACTTCACGAACGAGGATTGGCATATCGCAAAGATTCAGCGGTTAACTGGTGTCCTGGCTGTCAAACGGTTTTAGCTAACGAACAAGTTGTTGCCGGGTTATGCGAACGCTGTGATTCCACGGTAACTAAAAAGAAGTTAAACCAGTGGTATTTCAAAATTACTGAGTACGCCGATCGACTACTCGATGACATGGCACAACTTGAAGGTCAGTGGCCTGAAAAAGTTTTAATGATGCAACGAAACTGGATTGGGCGCTCAAGCGGAGCAAATGTCTCTTTTGTTATCGAAGGTCGCAAAGATCCTGTCACTATCTACACAACTCGTCCCGATACTTTGTATGGCGCAACTTTTATGGTTGTTGCAGCAGATAGCGAATTAGCAGCAGAACTTGTAGTTGGTACTGGGGTCGAAAAGGAGTTCGGTGCCTATCTTGAAAAGATTAAGGCTGATAGCGATATTGATCGCCTTGCAACCGATCGTCCAAAGAGCGGCGTCTTTCTTAATCGCTTTGCAATAAACCCAGTTAACGGTGCGCAATTACCTATCTGGGCAAGTGATTATGTATTAGCAGATTACGGTACAGGTGCAATCATGGCTGTGCCTGCCCATGATCAACGTGATTTAGATTTTGCTAAAGCTTTTAATCTGCCAGTTGTAGTAGTTGTCGAAACTGGCGAAGAAGACCCCAGTGTTAGCGGTGTAGCAACTGGCGGCGATGGAAAATTGATTAACTCTGGCGCACTCAATGGGCTTAATAAGGCTGAAGCAATTGCCGCAATTAACGTACAACTTGAAAAAGATGGACTTGGAAAATCTGCACGCAATTATCGTTTGCGTGATTGGTTGGTTTCTCGTCAGCGTTATTGGGGCACACCAATTCCAATTATTCATTGCCCATCATGCGGTGAAGTTCCTGTCCCAGAAGCGCAACTTCCATTAACTTTGCCAGATGCCGAAGGTTTAGATTTGAAACCAAAGGGAACATCACCACTGGGTGCGGCAACTGATTGGGTAAATGTTGCTTGTCCTAAATGTGGAGCGCCAGCAAAACGCGATACCGACACCATGGATACTTTCGTGGATTCGTCCTGGTATTACTTACGTTATCCATCATCGACCGTGCACGATCAGCCGTTTTTGCAAAAAGATATCGAAACATGGTTACCGGTCGATCAATATGTTGGAGGCGTAACACATGCCATCTTGCACCTTTTGTATAGCCGCTTTTTTACTAAAGTCCTCAATGACATGGGAATGGTGAACTTCAACGAGCCATTCACACGCCTATTAAATCAAGGCATGGTTGTAATGGATGGCTCAGCGATGTCTAAGAGCCGCGGTAACTTGGTACGTCTCTCTGACGAGCTAGAACACCATGGCGTCGATGCGATTCGTTTATCTATGGTTTTTGCGGGTCCACCCGAAGATGATGTTGATTGGTCAGATGTTTCACCATCAGGTTCGGTTAAGTTCTTAACTCGTGCATGGCGTTTATCAGGAGATGTAACTAGTGCACCTGGAGTTGATTTCTCAAATGGTGAGCTCTCACTTCGTCGCGCTACACATAAAGCCCTCAACGATGCCTCATTTGCTATTGAATCTTTTAGATTTAACGTAGCCATTGCCCGCGTCATGGAATTAGTAAATGCAACGCGCAAAGCCATTGATTCAGGATGTGGCCCAGCTGATTCTGCAGTTCGCGAAGCTGTTGAAGCAACTGCAATCATGCTCTCACTCGTTGCACCATTTACTGCCGAAGAAATGTGGGAACGTTTAGGCCACAAACCTGCCGTCGCACTTGTCGGTTGGCCAGTAGTTGATCCTCAACTGCTTGTAGCTGATTCAGTAGAAGCCGTTATTCAAATTAATGGAAAAATCAAGGAACGTATCGATGTACCGCCAACGATTACTGATGCCGAACTTGAGGCACTGGCTCTTGCACATCCAACTATCGTTGCTGAACTAGGGGCAAACGCACCGAAAAAGGTCATTGCGCGCGCGCCAAAATTAGTTAATATCGTCGCTTAATACCCGCGCACGTAGTTCCACAATGTGAAAGGCCATGTCAATGAAGACAATTCTGGATGCAATCGGTAATACACCTTTAATTAATATCGAAGGCATTTGGTGCAAGATGGAATATATGAATCCATCTGGTTCTATCAAAGCGCGTATTGCAAAGTACATGATTGAACGGGCTGAGGCAGAAGGTTTGTTAAAGCCTGGCGACACAATTGTTGAAGCCAGTAGCGGCAACACTGGAAATGCGATGAGTATGGTTGCAGCTGTTAAAGGGTACAAAATGTTGGTGATCATGCCGGATGGAATGAGCCCAGAGCGCACCGCAATCTCTGAAGCATTTGGCGCCGAAGTTCACACCATGGGAGATTTCCACGTTAACGATGCGCTAGAAGAAGCGCGCCGACGCGGAGCAATGCCGGGATTTTTTGCCCCACAACAATTTGATAACGACTGGAACGTTGAAGAAAACCGTGAATGGTTAGGTCAAGAGATTTTGCAACAGATGCCGGTACTTCCTGATTTAGTAATTGGAGGCGTTGGCACTGGCGGAACAATCATTGGTGTTGGTCAAGCTTTCAAGGCTGCAAACCCTGCGTGCAAAGTAATTGCACTAGAACCATCTGAATCATGCACAATTTTATGTGGTGAGGTTTCAAAGCATTTAATCGAAGGTATTGCAGATGGTTTTATTCCAGGGATTGTTTCTCGCCATCATCACGAACTCGACGGTGTTGTCGATGTGGGTTCAGAGGAATCAATCGAAGAAATGCGTCGCATAGCTCGCGTCCATGGCATTTTCGTTGGCCCTTCTTCAGGCGCGCACTTAATTGCCGCCAAGCGCTTAAAGGCGCAATACGGTGTGGAAAACGTAGTTACTTTCTTCTGTGATGAGGGCGAAAAGTACATCAACGATTACTGGATTAAGAAGTAAATATCCACACCTGACCAGGTGCTGTAAAGCGGGTATTTGCTAGCCAATAATTATTGGCATATGGAATATTTCGCTCAACTCTTTGAAAGCTTATCAACTTGGTGGTTTGACCTTAATTTCACTTCGCTGCAAAAGCGCGCACTTCTTGCTATGTCAGGCCTAGTCATTCTCTTATCTATATTCATTGTTGTGCGTGGCAATACCCATAAAGTGACGGCGCCCCCCGTTGTCGTTACAGAAATTGCCGCCCCACAGATATTTGTAGATGTAACGGGTGCGGTCAATAACCCTGGCGTTTATACGCTCACCGCAAATTCTCGTGTCATTGACGCCATTAAAGCTGCAGGAAATTCGGCCCCCGGAGCGGACTTGAGCACAATTAATTTAGCTCGAGTTTTGGCTGATGGTGAACAAATTTATGTTGATACAGCAACAACAAACAGCAAAGGCGTACGAGTAAGCACACCAACGCATAGTGGCCCAATCAATATAAATCGAGCGACCGTGCACGACTTTGATTCACTCGATGGAATTGGTCCTGTGATTGCATCGCGAATCGTTGCTTATAGAAAAGCTAATGGCCCGTTTACAACTATTGAGGATTTGCAAAAGGTGAGTGGAATAGGTGTGGCCAAATTCGCACAAATCAAAGCCAAGATCCGCGTGTAGTTGATTACAGAGCGTTAGCTCTGGGGGGCGCGATTTGGCTTGGCGCACTGGTTCAAAGTGCAACGTCGCCATGGCGTATCTGTATAGCAGCGCTAGCTCTAGGAATCTTTGCTTTTGCCAGCAAGCGTGCACGCTTCATAGTTTTAATCTGCGCAATTCTTTTTGGGTCAACAGTTATGTCTATTCGTCAAGCATCACTTGCGCATTCGCAGATAACTAGATTTTTTAGTCAAAGTGCAACCATTACGGGACAAATTGTGACTGACCCTAGCCAGACTGTTACCGGCAGTTATTCATTTATTGCGCGTGCCACAGTAATTAGCAATAGTTCGATTAGTTACACACTTCGTGTACCTATCAGGGTTATTACGCCACGATCAGATGTCACTCATTTGCTTCCAGGACAATCTTTTAAAGCTCAGGCACGAATTGTCGCTAGTAAAGAAGCGCGAGTAGCAGCGCTGGTGTTGATTAGTGGTGATGTTGAAGTGCTGACACAAGCGTCGAAGTGGGCTCGCGGACTTGGGGCTATCCGATCTGGTTTGGCGTCATTATCTGGTGGAGGTGATGCGGGAGCATTAATTCCGGGAATGGTTTTAGGGGATACATCAAAACAAAGTGCGGTTTTCAAGGCCTCAATGAAGCGCTCCGGATTGACACATTTAGTTGCTGTTAGTGGTGCCAACTTTGCTCTAGTCTCAGCTTTTGTTTTATGGATTATGCAGTTTCTATTTTCAACAATGAAGTTTCGATTATCAGCAACTGCCATTTCACTCATTGCATTCATCGCACTTGTTCGACCCTCTCCATCAGTATTGCGTGCCGCAGCTATGGCTGCCGTTTTATTGATTGCACAAGGCACCAAACGTGGTCGAGATTCTTTGCCAGCTTTAGGTTTTGCAATGGGGTGTGTGGTTGCAATTGATCCGTGGCAAGCACGAGATGCAGGGTTTGGACTTTCAGTGTTAGCAACGGCGGGCCTACTTTTATTTGCACCGGTCTTGGTTGAGAAATTATCAACACATATCCCAAAAAAACTGGCCCAGGCGTTAGCGCCACCTATAGCGGCGATAGTTTTTTGTTCACCGATTATCGTTGCGTTGTCAGGTTATCTCGCCCCTATGAGTGTGATTGCGAATTTGTTGGCCGCACCATTTGTTGCCCCTATAACGATTTTGGGATTTATAGCCGCACTATTTTCACCTTTTGCACCACTAATTTCATCGGTGCTTATCTGGGTGTGCAGGTTTCCCGCAGCTGCAATAGCTGCAATTGCGCATTGGGCATCGGGGTTTTCAGTTCTCAACCTAAGCACTGGAAGAACTGGATTTATTATTGTTGCGCTTTTCACGCTTTTGTTATGGGTATTAAAGAAATGGTTTAAGCAAATCATCGCCTTGACCTTGGTAGTAATTATCGCGATTACATGGTTGCAAAGGTGGCCAGGAGGGGATTGGCAGATCGCTAACTGCGATATTGGTCAGGGCGATTCGCTGGTGATCAATCTTGGTAATCACCGTGGATTAGTTATTGATGTTGGACCAGATGCAGTTGCCGAAGATCGGTGTCTCAAAGCCCTTGGAATTAAGGAAATACCGTTGCTCATTTTGTCGCACTTTCATGCAGACCATGTCGCAGGTTTGCCGGGTGCAATCAATAAGCGAACAGTTGGTCAATTGTGGGTCAGTGTTAATGCCCAGCCAATTGTTGAGAGCACCATGGTGAAATCTTCTATGCAAGGAGTGGACATAGTTACTGCAGTGCGCGGCATGAGCGCAGGTCTTGGTGATTTAACAATAAAGGTCTTGTGGCCAACATTGAGCGCGACAAGCTTTATTGAAATGCCGGGTGAGGGTTCGCAGATAAACAATTCAAGTATTGCAACTTTGATTAGCAGCCCAACATTTACTATTTTCACGGGCGGAGATTTAGAGCCCCCGGTTCAGCAGATATTGATTAAGGATCTCACGCAAGTAGATATATATAAGGTCTGCCACCACGGTTCTAGATATCAAGACCGTGGCTTTATGGCCGCACTCCACCCGCGTCTATCGATTATTTCTGTAGGTGTGGGAAATACATATGGGCACCCAGCCGTGCAAACTGTGGATGCGCTGGTTAGACTCGGCTCAGAAGTCGTTCGCACTGATCTTGATGGCGCAATTGCAGTAAATGTTCGCAATTCCAGATTGTTAGTACGAAAAGCTAAGGGCAGGTTTAACCTAATTAGATGGGGGTAGATAAAGCGTGAATTCTTTCTACCTCATTCTAGGTTCTGAAGGCGCTCTCTCTGATCGAGCGTTAACGAAGTTAACTGCACAGTTGCATGAAGAAAAATGCGAGATCACCAACCTTTTTGCCAGCGATGTTTTAGTCGGCGATATTGCTGACGCCCTTGCTCCTTCATTATTTTCTGAACGACGAGCTTTGATAATTCGCGACTTGCAAGATTTGCCTGAGGATTCCAAAGATGAAATTACTCGCTACCTAGATTCACCAGATCCAAGTACAACAGTTGTATTTGTCCACAAAGGCGGCGTTAAGGGCAAGGGGCTTTTAGATGCGATTAAGAAAACCAAACCTGAACTCATTGCTTGTGATCCGATAAAGAAGGAAGCTGAAAAGGAAGAGTTTGTTAGAAATCTTTTTCTAGATCTCAAGCGCAAAGCAACTCCGGGAGCGGTTTCTGCCTTGGTTGGCGCTCTTGGAAATGATCTACGTGAACTTCAATCTGCAATAAGCCAGATTGCAGCCGATGCACCGCCGGGAACTATTGATGAACTTATGATCGATAAGTTTCATCAAGGTCGCGTAGAAACAACAGGATTTGATGTTGCCGATGCAACTCTTGACGGAAATTTATCTAGTGCCTTAATTGCACTGCGAAGTGCATTGGAAACCGGTACGGATCCAGTAATGATTACTAGTGCAATCGCATCATCTCTTCGCTCACTTGCCAAAGTTTCTGGTGTTAATCGCGGAGTTAAATCATTTGAACTTGCTGGGCAGTTAGGAATGGCGCCGTGGCAGATTGATAAAGCTCGTCGTCAGTTAAATAACTGGTCACCTGCTCAAATCGCAGATGCTGTTGGGGCTATCGCCCTTGCAGATGCCGAGGTCAAGGGAGCGGCGAGTGATCCGATATATGCCTTAGAAAAGGCGCTCACCCGCATCACTTCTAGCTATAAGGGCTAAATTCCCTAATTTGACCCTGGGCGTGAGGTTCCGTACCCTTAGCCTCTGCCCGAAGGAGCCAGAAGTTCCTGATGTGGGCTAAAAATGAACTGGAGTTACACGTGTACGCAATCGTTAAAGCTGGCGGCCATCAGGAGAAAGTGGCAGTTGGAGACACAGTAATCGTCGATCGAATCGACGCAGCTGTTGGCGCAACTGTTTCATTTCCTGCAGTGCTCGTTGTAGACGGTGCAACCGTTACTTCAGATCCAAAGCTTCTCTCTGGCGTAAAGGTCACTGGCGAAGTTCTTGAAGAGACTAAGGGACCAAAGATCGACATCTTGCGTTACAAGAACAAGACAGGTCACCGTCGCCGTCAAGGTTTTCGTGCAAAGCTCACACTCGTAAAAATTACAGCCATCAGTGGCGCGAAGTAAGGGATAAATAAATGGCAAGTAAGAAGGGTGTCTCCTCGACACGAAACGGTCGCGATTCAAATGCGCAATACCTTGGTATCAAGCGCTTTGGTGGACAAGAAGTAAATGCAGGCGAAATTTTGGTTCGCCAGCGCGGAACACATTTTCACCCAGGCAAGAACGTTGGACGCGGTAAGGATGACACGCTGTTTGCACTTGCAGCAGGAGCAGTCGAATTCGGTCGCGCTCGCGGACGTCGCGTAGTGAATGTTGTGGTTCCGGTAGCTCTATAAAAGGTTTCTCTAAAAAGGGCGAGCCGTAATCACACGGCTCGCTTTTTTATTTTCTGCAGTGAAGGGAGTACATGACATGACAACTTTCGTTGATCGTGTAACTCTCTACGCCTCTGCCGGAAAAGGTGGCGACGGCTGCGTTTCAGTTAAGCGCGAAAAATTTAAGCCTCTCGGTGGTCCAGATGGCGGTAACGGTGGTCGCGGTGGCGATGTAATTTTGGTTGTAGATCCAAGTGTTACAACGTTGCTCGATTTTCACCATTCACCACATCGCAAAGCAACATCAGGTCACCAGGGTTATGGCGATCGTAAAGACGGTCATCAAGGTGAAGATTTAATTCTCGGCGTTCCAAATGGAACAGTGATTTTTGATGCCAATGGAGAACAGATTGCAGATTTAGTTGGCACAGGTACAGTTTTTGTTGCCGCGCAAGGTGGTTTTGGCGGTCTTGGAAACATGGCGCTTTCATCATCAAAGCGTCGTGCACCTGGTTTTGCATTACTGGGTGAACCAGGCGAAGAGCGCACACTTTCACTCGAACTTAAATCAGTTGCTGACATTGCACTCGTTGGTTATCCAAGTGCGGGTAAATCCTCACTCATTGCTGCGATTTCTGCCGCGCGTCCAAAGATTGCCGACTATCCATTCACAACTTTGGTTCCTAACTTAGGCGTTGTACAAGCTGGTGAAACACGGTTTACAGTTGCCGATGTTCCAGGTTTAATCCCAGGAGCAAGCCAAGGAAAAGGTTTAGGTCTTGAGTTTTTACGTCACGTTGAACGATGCGTTGCATTGGTGCATGTTCTAGATTGCGGAACATTAGAAACCGACCGTAATCCAGTTCAAGATTTAGAAATTATTGAAAATGAACTTGCGATTTATGGTGGTCTGGAAGATCGCGTGCGCATTATCGCTCTTAATAAAACTGATCTGCCTGATGGAAAAGCAATGGCAGATATGGTTGAAGGCGAACTTCGCGAACGCGGATATGAGGTCTATCAAGTATCGGCGGCATCACGCGCAGGTTTACAGGATTTACTCTATGCAATGGCACGTCTAATTCAAAAGGATCGTGCCGAAGC
>Ga0194060_10002418_pt1 | contig 13295 bp, 11 predicted proteins | sample SepL225m_MetaG_FD_163427 | JGI IMG/M metagenome (GOLD analysis project Ga0194060, IMG submission 163427) | Anoxic zone freshwater microbial communities from boreal shield lake in IISD Experimental Lakes Area, Ontario, Canada - Sep2016-L222-5m | ecosystem: Environmental > Aquatic > Freshwater >... | reverse complement strand
AAGAAGCCTGCTGCGAAGAAGGCTGCACCCAAGAAGGCTGCGGCCAAGAAGCCAGCTGCGAAGAAGGCTGCACCCAAGAAGGCTGCTGCCAAGAAGCCAGCTGCCAAGAAGCCTGCTGCAAAGCCGGCCGCGAAGCCAGCTGCCAAGAAGGCTGCGCCGAAGAAGGCTGCTGCAAAGCCGGCCGCGAAGCCAGCTGCTGCCGCACCTTCAACCGCTGCTGCTCCTGGCATCAAGTCGTCGCTGAATCCAGCAGCGGCTTGGCCGTTCCCCACCGGTTCCCGTCCCTGACGGTAGCATCGGCCTGCGTTTAGTCCTGCGGGACTGATCGCGGTGCTCAGTGGATAGCAAGCGCGTGCCGTTAACTCGGCACGCGCTTTCTTTTATTGCCGCCGCGCGAAGTGCATTCCCCGGCGGGCAAAGCCCCGTCGCCCCCGACGGTTTCGGTCTCTTCGCTACCTGGAAGTCAGAACCTCGGCCATGCGGGCAAGACCTTCTATGATCTGATTCCGGTCCACTGTGTAGGCAAAGCGCATGTGGTCTTGCGGCGCGTTTGCGCCAAAGTCCAGTCCCGGCGTCGCCGCCACACCCGCTCTGGTGAGCAATTGCTCGGCAAGGCTGAAGCTGTCGTCGGCCAGCCCATTGCTGGCGGCATACACATAAAAGGCGCCATGCGGTTCCGCCGCAATCTCGAAACCCAGCTTGCGCAGACCGGGCAAGAGAATGTCCCGGCGCAATGAAAATTCGTGGCGGCGGGCTTCAAGAATGGTTATGGTTTCCGGCTGGAATGCGGCCAGCGCTGCATGTTGTGCGATAGTCGATGGAGCAATGTAGATGTTTTGCGCCAACTTCTCAATTTCGCGTATGTAACGCTGAGGCGCAACCAACCAGCCCAGGCGCCAGCCGGTCATGCCGAAGTACTTGGAGAAACTGTTGATGACAAAGACGTCGTCGCTGATTGCCAGCGCGGATCGGGTGTCGACGCCATAGGTCAGCCCGTGATAGATTTCATCGACCAACAAGGTGCCGCCCAGCCTTGCGACGACCTTGAACAGCGCGGCCAGCGAGTCGAAGTCGAGCAGAGTGCCGCTCGGATTGGCTGGAGAAGCAACCATCACCCCTTTTGTTCTGGCACCCCATGTGGTTGCAATCTGCGCCGCAGTCGGCTGGTAATTTGATGCCGCATCTACAGGAAGGGAAATCGGCTTGCCTTCGAGCATCCGCACGAAGTGCCTGTTGCAGGGATAGCCGGGATCGGGCAGCAGCCATTCGTCGCCGGGATTGACCAGTACGCCGAGTGCCAGCAACAGCGCGCCGGAGGCTCCGGCCGTAACCACGATTCGGGCGGGAGAGATGTCGAGTCCGTAGCGCGTGTGATAGAACTCGCTGATCGCTTCGCGCAGTTGCCCAAGGCCCAGTGCCGCGGTGTAATGCACGTGCCCACCGGAGAGGAAGCGCTGGGCAGCTTCGAGAATCGGGGTGGCGGTGGCGAAGTCGGGTTCGCCGACCTCCAGGTGAATGACCGACTTGCCTTCCGCTTCAAGCGCCTGAGCGCGCGCCATCAACTCCATGACATGAAAGGGCGCGATTTGCGCCATCCGTGCGGCGATGTCCATTCCGTTCTCCGATAAAAATCGGCCGCCCTGCGCCAAGCAGAGCGGCCGATTCATCCTTCGGCGTGACGCCAGCGCCGACTATTAATCGATCAGCGTGAGGTCAAACAATTCCCGCTTTAGCGTCAGCGTGCGCGGCATGCGACTCTTGAGCTTATCGAACCACTCGGCATGCAGCTTCAGTTCTTCACGCCAGGCGGCTGTGTCGATCGCTGTGAGTTGCTCAAACTGCGCCTTGGTGACATCCCCGCTCCCGCTCCAGTCAAGATCCTCGAAGCGGGGCATCCAGCCGAGAGCAGTTTGCCTGGCATCAGCCTTGCCGCTGCAACGACCGACGATCCACTTCAGGACACGCATATTCTCTCCGAACCCGGGCCACATGAAATTGCCGTTGGCATCCTGGCGAAACCAGTTCACGGTAAAGATGCGCGGCGCATGCTCGACCTGATGCCCGATGCGCAGCCAGTGGTTGAAGTAGTCACCCATGTGATAGCCGCAGAAAGGCAACATGGCAAACGGGTCGCGGCGCACAATGCCCTGGACGCCCATGGCGGCGGCCGTGGTTTCCGAGCCCAGTGTGGCAGCCATATAGACGCCGTAATTCCAGTTGAAGGCTTCGAAAACCAGCGGCACGGTAGTCGACCGGCGGCCGCCAAAAATAAATGCCGAGATCGGCACGCCTGCGGGGCTTTCCCAGTCCGGGTCAATCGAGGGACACTGACTCGCAGGGGCGGCGAAGCGCGAGTTGGGATGAGCCGCCTTGCGCCCGGTTTCCTTGCCGATCTGCGGCGTCCAGTCCTGTCCCTGCCAGTCGATGCAGTGCGCCGGTGGTTCCTTGCTCATGCCTTCCCACCAGACATCGCCGTCATCGGTCAGAGCGACGTTGGTAAAGATGATGTTTTCCCTCAAGGTCGCCATGGCATTGAAATTGGTCTTTTCGTTGGTACCGGGGGCGACCCCGAAAAAACCGTTTTCCGGATTGATGGCGTAGAGACGGCCATCCTTGCCCGGCTTGATCCAGGCGATGTCATCGCCAACAGTAGTTACCTTCCAGCCGCCGAGGCTGCTGGGCGGAATCAGCATGGCAAAGTTGGTTTTGCCGCAGGCCGAGGGAAAGGCGGCGGCGACATACGCCTTTTCACCATCGGGAGATTCAACGCCGAGGATCAGCATGTGCTCGGCCAGCCAGCCTTCGTCGCGGGCCATGGTTGATGCGATGCGCAGCGCGAAGCACTTCTTGCCCAGCAGTGCATTGCCGCCGTAACCGGAACCGAATGACCATATCTCGCGGGTTTCTGTGAAATGGCAGATGTACTTGGTCTTGTTGCATGGCCATTTGACATCGGCCTGGCCGGCTTCCAGCGGATGGCCGACGCTGTGCAGGCAGGGGACGAAGGTGCCGTCGCTACCGAGTTGATCAAGGACGGCGCGGCCCATGCGGGTCATGATGCGCATGTTGACGACGACATAGGGGCTGTCCGAAAGCTCGATGCCGATGTGTGCGATCGGCGAGCCGATGGGACCCATCGAGAACGGGATTACGTACATGGTGCGCCCGCGCATGCAACCCTTGAACAGTCCGCGCAGTGTTTCCTTCATCTGGTCCGGATGTTCCCAATTGTTGTTTGGGCCGGCATCTTCCGGGTCAGAGGTACAGACGTAAGTGCGATCTTCGACACGGGCGACATCGGAAGGATCCGATAAGGCAAGGTAGGAGTTTTTGCGCTTCGCCGGGTTGAGCTTGGTCAGGCTGCCAGCGGCTACCATCTGGGCAAACAGACGATCGGCCTCTTCCTGCGAACCGTCACACCAGACGATATTGTCGGGCTGGGTCAGCGTCGCCACTTCGGCAATCCAAGTGTTCAGCTTGGCATGGATGGGATTTGACAACGGCTTAGGCAAGTTCATACCTCGAAAATCTCCACTCTGTGATTACGAATTCGCGCGGCTTGGTTGGCGATCCGATGCATATCGCCTGTCAATACACTACTGTTAAAGGATACCCGGATTGGATTCACCTTCGCGGGCAATGCGCTCCAGCGCCTCGACGACCCCGATACTGGCTTCTTCCATGCGGCCAATTGCTTCGGCGCCACGCAGCGGGTCGCCGTTGCGTAAAGCTTCCATAGCTTCGCGCCCGGCGCGATGGACGGCGGTGTGCGGGGTTTCAATTTCACGGTAGCCCGGCAGCTTCGAGTAGCACTGATGACCGTCACCGGTGTAATACCACTTGCCGAGCCGGCAGGCGGTCTGGTCGGCGACCTCGTTGGCGTTCATCTTGTTGAGCCCGAAAAAGGCTTTGTAGATTTGAAACTTGAAGACCAGATGATCTATTTTGACCACTTCGACAAAGAAGCGCAGCGTCGATGCGGAGAGTGAGTGTTCCATGAGCGTCGTGAGGCCCAGCAACCGTTCCATGTTGCTCGTCGCGGCGCCGCCCTCGTTGCTGAAGCGCTTCGCTTCGGCGGCCAATGTCGCCATGCTTTCGGTGGCAGAACCCGTTTCGGTTTCGATTTGCGAGACCAGAGTCGAAATTTCGGCGGTTGCTTTGGTGGTGCGCTCCGCCAGCTTGCGTACCTCATCGGCAACCACGGCGAAGCCCCGTCCCTGCTCTCCGGCACGGGCCGCCTCGATGGCGGCATTGAGGGCCAGCAGATTGGTCTGGTCGGCGATTTCCTTGATCAGATTGACTATTCCGGCAATCTTCGAGGCGCGCTCACCGAGCACGGCAACACTTCCTGTGGCTGCTTCCGAACGGGCGGAAAGATGGTTCAGATTGTCGGCGATACTGCTGATGGCGCCGCGACTGGCTTCCGATACATCCCGGGTTTCGATTACGCTGCCGCGATCGGCCTTCAGCTTTTCCGCCATTTGACCGAGGCTTTGCTGTGAAAGCGCGAAAGACACGCCAAATTGATCCAGGTGCTTGATCAGGCGCTCAAAGGTTTCGGCGCGTGATTGCGCCTCGCGCGTCTGATCACTGCAGGTGGCAAGCTGCGACTCAAGGGCGGAGATGCGGCCTTGCGCCGACGCTTCAGCCTGGCGACTCAGTTCCAGTTGGCTCTTGACCAACTCAAGTTCTTTGCGTACGGCGGAACCAAAAAACATGGGATATCCTCGGTTGGTTTTTCGCTGGAGAATCCTTGATTCTAGGACACAAGCGCGAATTGCGCTGCAAAATTCCCCGTTTGAGAAAGTCGGCTCTGGCGACACGGCGATACAATCGCAAATAACGCAAAAAGGAGAGCTTCATGGACGAACGTATTCGTGCTGCGGCACTGGAGTATCACCGCAATCCCAAACCCGGCAAGATCGCCGTTACCCCCACCAAGGCGCTGACCAGTCAGACTGACTTGTCGCTGGCCTATTCGCCGGGCGTGGCCGCCGCCTGCGACGAAATCGTGCGCGATCCGTCCACGGCGGCCTTGTACACTTCGCGCGCCAATCTGGTTGCGGTAGTGAGCAATGGCACGGCGGTACTGGGGCTGGGCAACATCGGGCCGCTGGCGGGCAAGCCGGTGATGGAAGGCAAGGGCGTGCTGTTCAAGAAGTTCGGCGGCGTCGACGTATTCGACATCGAGATCGATGAGAACGACCCCGACAAGCTGGTCGACATCATTGCATCGCTGGAGCCGACATTTGGCGGCATCAATCTGGAAGACATCAAGGCCCCCGAGTGCTTTTATGTCGAATCCAAGCTGCGCGAACGGATGAAGATCCCGGTTTTTCACGACGACCAGCATGGCACGGCCATCATTGCCAGTGCCGCTGTGCTGAATGGCATGCGCGTGGTCGACAAGGATATTGCCAAGGTCAAGCTGGTCTGCTCCGGGGCCGGCGCGGCGGCGATTGCCTGTCTCGATCTGCTGGTGAGCCTCGGTCTCGATCCAAAGAATGTTCTTGCGGTCGATAGCAAGGGCGTGATTCACAGCGGCCGCGAGGGACTCGACCCTTCCAAGGCGCGCTATGCGCAGGCAACGGAGGCGCGCTCCCTGGGCGATGCAATTGTAGGCGCCGATATTTTCCTTGGCTTGTCGACGGCGGGCGTACTGAAACCCGAGATGGTCAAGGCCATGGCCCGCGATCCGCTGATTCTCGCCATGGCCAATCCCGACCCGGAAATTCGTCCGGAAGAAGCCAAGGCCGTGCGTCCTGATGCCATCATCGGCACCGGTCGCTCCGACTACCCGAATCAGGTCAACAACGTCCTGTGCTTTCCTTACATGTTCAGAGGCGCGCTGGCCGTGGGCGCAACCACCATCAATGAGCCCATGAAGGTAGCGGCCGTGCGTGCGATTGCGGAACTTGCGCACGCCGAGCAGTCGGAAGTGGTGACGGCGGCCTACGGCACGGAGGATCTTTCCTTCGGTCCCGAATACCTGATTCCAAAACCCTTCGATCCGCGTCTCATCATCAAGGTGGCCCCGGCCGTGGCTCAGGCAGCGATGGATTCCGGCGTCGCTACGCGGCCGATTGCCGACATGGAGGCCTATGTCCAGCAACTGAACGACTTCGTCTATTCCACAGGCTTGCTGATGCGTCCGGTGTTCATCGCCGCCAAGAAGAAACCGGCGCGCGTGGTTTTCTGCGAAGGCGAGGATGAACGCGTCTTGCGTGCCGTGCAGACGGTATGCGATGAGAGTCTGGCGCGACCGATAGTCATCGGTCGGCCCGAGGTAGTGGAGAAGAGCATCACTCGTTATGGACTGCGGATCCGCGCCGGCGAGCATTTCGAGCTGATCAGCCCGGATTCCGATCCGCGCTACAAGGAACTCTGGCAGGATTACCACGGCATGATGTCACGCAAGGGTGTCAGCGTTGAGTATGCCAAGCTGGAAATGAGAAGGCGCACGACGCTGATCGGCGCCATGCTGGTGCGGCATAACTATGCCGACGCGATTATCTGCGGCACCTACGGCAAGCATTCGCTGCATCTGCGCTACATCGACAGGGTGATTGGGAGGAAGCAGGGAATTGAGCATTTCTACGCCATGAACATGCTGATCCTGCCGCGCCGAACCCTGTTTATCGGCGATACCTATGTCAATTACGATCCGACCGCCGAACAACTTGCCGAGATGACGCTGCTCGCTGCAGACGAGGTCGCGCGCTTTGGTTTGGTACCCAAAGCAGCGCTGCTGTCGCATTCGAGTTTCGGCACCGAGGACACGCCGACGGCGATCAAGATGCGCCGTGCGCTGGAGATTCTGCGCCGAATTGCCCCACAACTGGAAGTCGACGGCGAGATGCATGGCGACGCCGCGCTTTCCGAAGACATCCGGCGGCAGGTGTATCCCGATTCGACGCTCAAGGGCCAGGCCAACCTGCTGATCATGCCGACGCTGGATGCCGCCAATATCGCCTTCAATCTGATCAAGACCACGGCGGGTGACGGGCTGACCGTGGGTCCGTTGCTGCTCGGTGCGGCACGTCCGGTACATATCCTGACGCCGACGGCGACCGTCAGGCGCATCGTGAACGTTGCTGCCTTGTTGTCGGTGGAGGCGCAGCAGCAGGCCAGGAGTGGCGCTTGATGTTTTTATGACGAAGTCCCGCAACGCCCTGGTTCTGACCGGCGGTGGCGCACGCGCCGGCTATCAGGTCGGCGTGCTCAAAGCGATCCGCGAGCTATGGCCGGAACCGCGTCGCAATCCGTTTCCGATTCTTTGCGGGACATCGGCCGGTGCTCTCAATGCGGCGTCGATGGCGGTGTGGGCCGAGGATTTCGGCACCGGCGTGGACAAGTTGCTGAACGTCTGGGAAAACTTCACTGCCCATCAGGTTTATCGTGCCGATCCGGCGAGCATGGCTGTCTCCGGTGCACGTTGGGTGTCGACCCTGGCAGTGGGCTGGCTGACGCGGCATTCTCCGCGCTCGTTGCTGGACAACTCGCCACTGCGCAGCCTGCTGAGCGACAGTCTCGATTTCAGCCGCATCGCGAAAAGCATCGAAAGCGGGGCCCTGCATTCAGTCAGCATTACCTGCTCTGGCTATTCAAGCGGGCAGAGCGTCAGCTTTTTCCAGGGACGGCCGAACATCGAAGCCTGGCGGCGTAGCCAGCGGGTCGGGGCGCCGGGCGAGATCACACTCGATCATTTGATGGCGTCCAGCGCGATCCCGTTCATTTTTCCGGCGGTGCATATCAACCGCGAATGGTTTGGCGACGGCTCCATGCGCCAGGTTGCGCCGGTTTCACCGGCGATTCATCTCGGCGCCGACAAGATCCTGGTGATCGGAGCCGGCCGCATGGCTGACGAAAATGTTCGACCGCGAACCGAGGTCTATCCGTCGCTGGCGCAAATCGCCGGCCACGCGCTGTCCAGCATCTTTCTCGACAGCATGTCGGTTGATCTGGAACGGATGAACCGCATCAACAGGACGCTGTCACTGATCCCGGAGGATGTTCGCCGCGAGAAGGGCATGAGTCTGCGTCCGATAGAGGTGCTGACCATCGCGCCATCGCAGCGTCTTGACCACCTCGCGGCGCGCCACGCCAAAGCCTTGCCATGGGCGGTGCGGGTGATGCTGCGCGGCATCGGCGCCATGAATAGAAACGGTGGCGCACTGATCAGCTATCTCCTGTTCGAACGGTCCTACACCAAGGCTTTGATCGATCTGGGCTATGAAGACACTCTGGCGCGCCGGGATGAAGTGCGTCGATTTCTTGACTTGACCTAATGTAGTTGTTGAGACTTAAGGCTCAACTCCTTTATTTGTATGGATAACTGCCGATATAGCTGGGTACAGTGCGGATATCCTCTGCTAGAATCGACCCATTGCTGAAGAGGCACCCCGATGAAAAAAGCACTACTGATGTTGTTGGCGGCCGCAATAGTCGGCGCTGGCGTGACGCCGACTGACGTCGAGGCTGCCACCAGGAAGAAAGCCGTAGCTGCAAAAAAGAAAGCTTCGCGCGTTGTGGTACAGATCACGGCAAGGAAAGTAGTGCATGCCAAATCGGCACACAGCAACGCATTCCTTGATGATGCCCGGCATCTGGCCCTGCAGTCATCCGCCGCCCTGGTGCTGGATCAGACCACCGGCGCGATCCTGTATGAAAAGAACCCTACCGCCGTATTGCCGATCGCATCGATTACCAAACTGATGACGGCGATGGTGGTACTTGACTCGAAACCTGACCTCAACGAGACCCTGGACATCGGCGATCAGGATGTAGATATCCTCAAGGGCACCCGGTCGCGCCTCAAGGTTGGCACTCATCTGGCACGCGAGGAAATGCTGCGCCTCGCCTTGATGTCTTCGGAAAACCGTGCCGCTGCGTCCTTGTCGCGCCACTATCCGGGCGGCCGGGAAGCTTTCATCTCCGCCATGAACCAGAAGGCACAGACGCTGGGACTGGTCGATACGCGCTTCCAGGATCCGACGGGATTGACTGCCGCCAATGTATCGAGTCCGCGCGATCTGGCGAAAATGGTCGATGCCGCGCATCAGTACCCGCTGATTCGCGAGTTCTCGACGACCTCCGAGGGAGAATTCAGCATCGCCGGCCGACAGCAACAGTTCCATAACACCAATACCCTGGTGAAGAATCCGACATGGGAGATCGGCCTGTCCAAGACCGGTTACATCAATGAGGCCGGGAAGTGTCTGGTGATGCAGGCCTGGCTCAACAACAAGCCGATCATCATTGTGTTGCTCGACTCCTGGGGCAAGATGACCCGCATAGGCGATGCCAACCGGATCAAACGCTGGGTCGAGAGTGCCTCACTGGCGCAGCGTCAGAGCGCCGGCTGATTCTTCCAGCCGCCTGCCCCTGGCCGCCTGCGGGCGGCCTTTTGCTGCGCTTGCTCCGCATTGCAAATTGGTGTTGAATGCCTGTCCATGGCTGAGTCAAAGAAATACGAAATAGCGGTTGCCGTGGCGACCAACTATATTGCGGAGCAGTCCGATCCGGCGATCAATCGTCACGTCTTCGCTTACACCGTTACCATCAGCAACACCGGCAACATTCCGGCACAGTTGATTTCACGGCACTGGATCATCACCGACGCCGAAGGCCATGTGCAGGAAGTTCGCGGCCTGGGCGTGGTGGGGCACCAGCCCTTGCTGGCGCCTGGACAGAGTTTTGAATATACCAGTGGCTGCCATCTCGCCACGGCCGTGGGCACCATGAAGGGCAGTTACCAGATGACGGCCGAGGATGGCGTGCAGTTCGAAGCGCCGATTGCCGAATTTGTACTGTCCATGCCACGCGTGCTGCATTGAGCTTTGACGTGGTCTTCGAAGATGTACTTGAACCGTTGGCGGCATCAGGGTAAAGGCCCATAAAGCAGATTTGGCCCCGGCCTGGTTGTGCCTGATCCGCCTGGGGAAATCTACTTTCTGACTACCAGTGGAATGATGCGGCGGCTCGGTTTCGGCAAACCAGCCCCGGCCATTTGCCGGCCACGCTCCTGAACCCGCCACCAAACCCGAAAGCCGAGCAGGACGCCGAGCATCAGTGCGTAGAGCAAGGGTTTGCTGACGTCGGCTTTGACCATCCATGAATAGTGCAGTACCGCCAGGAGACCGATGAGATAGACGCTGCGATGCAGTTGCTGCCAACGTCGGCCGCCCAGTGCGCGGATGGCGCGGGCATTCGAGGTGACCGTCAGCGGCACCAGCAGTGCAAAAGTGGCCATGCCGACGGTGATGAAGGGGCGTTTCAGAATGTCCTTGGCAATCGCCGACCAGTCGAAGAACTGGTCGAACCACAGGTAAGTACCCAAGTGCAGGACCGCGTAGAAAAACACAAACAGCCCCAGCATCCGGCGCAGACGGACCAGCCACGTCCAACCGGAGAATTTGCGCAGTGGTGTCACGGCCAGCGTGATCAGGAGAAAATTCAGCGCCCAGAAGCCCATCCCGCGCGTCACCGCCTCGATCGGATTGGCGCCCAACGTGTCGGCTTCTGCGCTCCAAGCGAAATACGCCAGCGGTGCGAGGCAGGCGAGAAACAGCGGCGGCTTTATCAGCGCAGGATTCAAAACTGCTTCCTTAAATCCATCCCTGTGTAAAGCTGGCCGACCTGCTCGGCGTAACCATTGAACATCAGCGTCTTGCGCTTGCTGAATTCGCCGATGCGGCGTTCGTTGGCCTGACTCCAGCGTGGGTGATCGACCTCCGGGTTGACGTTGGAGTAAAAGCCGTATTCGCGCGGAGCGGACTTCATCCATGAGGTGCGCGGCTCGCTGTCGGTGAACCGAATCCTGACGATGGACTTGCCGCTCTTGAATCCGTACTTCCATGGCACCACCAGACGCAGCGGCGCGCCGTTCTGATTCGGCAGCACGTCGCCGTACAGACCGACGGCAATGATGGCCAACGGGTGCATGGCTTCGTCCAGACGCAGGCCTTCGACATACGGCCAGTCGAGTACCCGGTTTTTCACTCCGGGCATGGTATCCGGCTGCACGGCGGAAATGAATTCCACATACTTCGCGCTGCCCAACGGCTCGACCTGCTTGAGCAGGCTCGCCACCGGGAAGCCGAGCCAGGGAATTACCATGCTCCAACCCTCGACGCAGCGCAGGCGGTAGATGCGCTCTTCAAGTGGCGCCAGCTTCAGGATGTCTTCGATGCCCAGAGTCTTCGGCTGTCTTACCAGGCCTTCGATGCTCACTGTCCATGGCCGTATGCGCAGGCTGTGAGCTGTCCGTGCCGGGTCTTCCTTGTCGGTGCCGAATTCGTAGAAGTTGTTGTAGCCGGTTACGTGCTTGAACGGCGTCTGCGTCTCGCCGATCGAATAGGCACTGGGCCGGATGGGGCCGAGCTTCGCCTGCGCGGCGGGAAGCACGCCAGCCAATACGGCGCCGACGGACAGACGTAGAAATTCGCGGCGGCGGTCAAACAATGGACGTGGCGTGATCTCGAAGGGTGTGATGTTGTCGGGGCGGTGGATAAGCATGAGGGTTCTCGATGGCGGATGGATGTGCTGCATTAACGCGAAATGGCTCAAACCTTACCTCATCGCGACTTGCATAACGACTTTGGAATGTCTACTTCCCCCAATGTTCCCGGCTTCTATTCCGTTTCGAAACGGATGGCTTGACCATGAGGGCATTACATCGCTAGAATATTCCGACTTATTTACTCGGCTATTTGGAGGGTACCATGGACATCAAGCAAAGAATTCACGACACCGTTACGGGCAACCCGGTCGTTCTCTACATGAAGGGCACGCAACAGGCACCGCAGTGCGGCTTTTCAGCGCGCGCGATCCAGATTCTGCAGGCCTGCGGCGTCAATAATCTGTTAACTGTCGATGTGCTGGCGGATTCGGAGGTGCGCCAGGGCGTCAAGGATTACGCCAACTGGCCGACCGTGCCGCAGCTTTATATCGGTGGCGAGTTCGTTGGTGGCAGCGACATCATGACCGAGATGTATCAGTCGGGCGAGTTGCAGAAGCAGCTGGACCCGATTCTCGGCACGGCCTGAATCAGCGGCTCAACTCCGCTATGGCGATATCGGTTTCGCCAAGGGTAACGAAAGTCGGCGTTCGCACTACGGCGGTAGCCGATAGTTCTCGCAGTCCCTGCGCTTCAGCCGCAAACATGGGCGCGGCGGCCGCCTCGCTGGTCTTTACAAAATAGTGACGGAGGCCGTCATCAATGCGCCAGGCTTTCGTGTCAAAGCGATGCCAGGCGGATATTGGCTTCGGCCAGGCGGCCGGCAATGACGTCAAGAAAGCCTTGATAGAAGTGCATCCGGCATACATCGGAGGCATGTTGCAGCGCTTGTGCCGAAATGGTGACGACGCGGGTCGCGGTTTGCGCGACTATGTCGGCGCCGCGGGTGTGCTGGCCACGCCGGATGATAGCCATTTCGCCAAAGCACTCGCCAGCCGCCAGCGTGCCGAGGGAATGGCCGCTCTTCGATACCATCATCTCGCCGTCCAGCAGGAAAGCAAAGAAATCACCGCGTTCGCCATCCCGCATGATCACCGTCCCGGCGGCTACTTCATCCCAGTGCGAGAAGCGCACCACTTCCCAAAGATCGACATCGGAAAACTCGTTGAAGAAACGCAGCGCCCGCAACGCTTCGAATTTTTCGCTGTCGGGGAATGCCTGACGTTGGGCCGAAAGCTGTTTGTTGCGGAAGGATTGGGCGAGATCGTGGGAAAATTCTTCCCAGGTCTGGTAACGCGCTTCGGTTTCCTTGTGCATGGCGCGGGCGACCACGGCATCGAGACTCACCGGCACATCGGCGCGGAAGGTCGAGGGCGGCGGCGGGTCGGTATTGCAGATCTGGTAAATCATGCCGTAATTGGACGTCGACTGGAACGGCAGCCGTCCCGTCAACAACTGGTACATCACCACACCCAGCGAGTAGATGTCGGTCTGATGATTGAGTGTCATGTCGCGCACCTGCTGGGGCGACATGTAGGCGGGTGAGCCGACCCCCGATACCTGCGTGCGCGTTTGGTCTACACCGCTTAGCATTGCCGCGCCAAAGTCGGAGATCTTGATGTCGCCGCTGGCGCGTTCGGCGCTATCGCCCGCATTCACCAGCAGGATATTGGCCGGCTTGATGTCGCGATGCGTGATTCCGGCGCGAAAGGCATAGTCAAGCGCCCGGGTACACTTGAAGATCATCTCTACCAGGCGGTCCACCGGCAACAGGGTGCTCGGGCTGCAGAAGGGCTCCAGGGTGCCACCCTTGACGTATTCCATGACAATGTAGCTC
>Ga0194060_10002416_pt1 | contig 13305 bp, 14 predicted proteins | sample SepL225m_MetaG_FD_163427 | JGI IMG/M metagenome (GOLD analysis project Ga0194060, IMG submission 163427) | Anoxic zone freshwater microbial communities from boreal shield lake in IISD Experimental Lakes Area, Ontario, Canada - Sep2016-L222-5m | ecosystem: Environmental > Aquatic > Freshwater >... | reverse complement strand
CCGTGGCACTGATCCACAGGCGACGCAGACCCTGCACCACCGTAGGGTCGCGCAGCAGGAACGCATCGTCGACCCCGCGAGGTAGTGTCGAAGCCAGCAGTTTGACGCTGTTTTCCTCACGCGCCAGCCATTCGCTCATGCGGGCCTCCAGCGTGAGTACGTCGGCAATCAACGAGCGCCGCTCCTCCTCGCGCTCCTGTTCGTCGGACCATTGCAACCAGGCAACAACGGCACCGGCAAAGAGCAGGGCCAAGACCAAAGGCCAGCCCCACATGCTGCCGCGCAGCAATTGGAGAAACGGACGTGCCGGGGTTACGCTCAATGGACGCGACATGCCAACAAGTTTAGGGCACCGGCGCCCCGACCGCGCGTGGGACCTGCTACAGAAATGTGGAAAACCACAATTGGCAGCGGGGTGTCTGGCTCCGACAATGTGCCTACTATTAACAAGGAGACTCTCTATGACACGTCGTTTTGCCCTGCGAACCCTGGCCGCTCTGGCTGTTACCGCTGCTTTCTCCCTGCCCGCCTTTGCACAGGCGCCCATCGTGATCAAGTTCAGCCACGTGGTGGCTGCCGACACGCCCAAGGGGCAAGCGTCGGACTTTTTTGCCAAGCGGGTGACCGAGCTGACCAAGGGTAAAGTGAAGGTCGATGTCTACCCCAACAGCCAGTTGTACAAGGACAAGGAAGAAATGGAGGCGCTGCAGATGGGCGCAGTGCAAATGCTGGCGCCTTCTCTGGCCAAGTTTGGCCCGCTGGGGGTTAAGGAATTTGAAGTATTCGATTTCCCGTTTATCTTTGACGACACGGAAGACCTGCACAAGGTCACGCAAGGACCGGTGGGTGCCAGCCTGCTGGCCAAGCTCGAACCCAAGGGTGTGAAAGGGCTGGCGTTCTGGGACAACGGGTTCAAATCGTTTTCCGCCAATACGCCGCTGAAGTCGATCGCCGATTTCAAGGGAAAGAAGTTCCGTATTCAATCTTCCAAGGTCCTCGAAGAAGAGATTCGCACATTGGGCGGCATTCCCCAGGTCATGGCTTTCTCCGAGGTTTACCAGGCATTGCAAACCGGCGTCGTGGACGGCACTGAAAATCCGATTTCCAACCTCTATAGCCAGAAAATGCATGAGGTGCAAAAGCACCTTTCCCTGACCAATCACGGCTACCTGGGCTACGCAGTCATTGTCAACAAGAAGTTCTGGGACGGACTTCCAGCCGATATTCGCGGCCAACTGGAGCAGGCCATGAAGGACGCCACCACACTGGCCAACAAGGTGGCGCAGAAAGACAACGACGAAGCGCTTGAAGGCGTGAGAAAAGCCGGCAAGACAACGATCTATACCCCAACCAAGGACGAACGCCTGGTCATGAAGAAGGCACTGGTTCCAGTACACGCCAAGATGGTTGACCGTGTCGGCAAGGACTTGCTCGATTCGATCTACAAGGCCACTGAATTCGACCCCGCCAAGTTGTAATTCGACGCCGAACCACCCACGCGCTAACCAACGCCGGAGTGCATCAAATGAAATTCCTAGACCACATCGAGGAATGGATCATCACCTTCCTCATGGGCGGTGCGACACTGATTATTTTCTTTGCCGTGCTGCATCGCTACCTCGCCAGTGCACCCATCCCCTACGTTCAGGACTGGATGTTGACCCTCAACTTCAGCTGGGCGCAGGAGTTGTGCATCATCATGTTCGTGTGGATGGCCAAGTTTGGTGCCGCGTACGGTGTTCGCACCGGCATCCATGTGGGAGTGGATGTGGTGGTCAACCGCCTGGAAGAAAAAACCCGTGCCAAGTTTGTGCTGTTCGCCTTGCTGGCGGGCGCCTTCTTCACCGGCTGCATTGGCTACCTGGGGGCGCATTTCGTATGGGAAAACGGGGCGCATCATGCGTTCCTGCAATTTTTCGGCATGAATGTGGGTGATATACCCGAGGGCCCGACCACACCCGATCTGGAGTGGCCAACCTGGATGGTGTATTGCGCCATTCCGTTTGGCTCCTCGCTCATGTCGTTTCGCTTTATGCAAGTCGCCTACGGATTCGTCAAGACCGGTGAGTTGCCGCACCATGACCACGCCCACGTCGAGGGAGTCGAAGACGAAGAAGCGTTGGTGGGTGAAGTACTGGCGGAGGGTGAAGAAATCACCCACGTTCATCTGGGACAAGGCGACAAGGAATGGGCCAAGAGCCATCCAAAAGATGGAGGCAAAAAATCATGAATGCTTCCATCCTCTTCGGACTGCTTATCGCCCTCATGCTGACGGGCATGCCGATCTCGATTTCGCTGGGCCTGACGGTACTGACCTTTATCGTGACCTTCACCCAGGTCCCGCTGGAAGCGGTGGCGCTGAAGCTGTTTACCGGTATCGAGAAATGGGAAATCATGGCGATTCCCTTCTTTATCCTGGCCGGTAACTTTCTGACGCACGGTGGCGTGGCACGGCGCATGATCAACTTTGCAACGTCCCTGGTCGGCCACTTTCACGGTGGCTTGGCATTGGCGTCCATTCTGGCCTGCGCCATGTTTGCCCTGGTCTGCGGCTCCAGCGTTGCTACGGTGGTGGCAATCGGCTCCATCGTTTTGCCCGCCATGGTGGCCCACGGCTACCCCATGGCGTTTGGCGCCGGGGTCATGATCACGGCCGGTTCGCTGGGCATTTTGATGCTGCCCAGCATTCCGAAGGTGATCTACGCCATCTCCACCAACACGTCCATCGGTGCCTTGTTCGTGGCCGGACTATTGCCCGGCACCATGCTGGCCTTGATGCTGGCTGGCGTGACCTGGTACATCGCCAAGAAGAACAACTACCCCCGCATGAAAAAGGCCACCTGGACGCAACGCATCAAGTTCTTCCAGAACAGCGTTTGGGGCCTGATGCTGGTGGTGATCATCGTTGGCGGCATCTACTCCGGCATCTTTACGGCCACGGAAGCGGCGGCCATGGCTGCGGTGTATTCCTTCTTTGTCTCGATTTTTGTCTACAAGGATATGGGCATGAAAGACGTGCCCAAGGTGCTGCGCGACTCGGCCAATATGTCGGCGATGCTGCTGTACATCATCACCAACGCCGTGCTGTTCTCCTTCGTGCTGGCCAACGAGAACCTGCCGCACCGCCTGGCCGACTGGATGCTGAGCATGAATCTGGGCAAGGAAGGCTTCCTGTTCGTGGTCAATATCATCTTGCTGGCCGCGGGTAACTTCATGGAGCCGTCATCGATCATCCTGATCATGGCGCCGATCTTCTTCCCGGCTGCGATGCAACTTGGCATCAACCCGGTGCACTTCGGCATCTTGATCGACGTCAACATGGAGGTCGGTTTGTGCCACCCGCCGGTCGGGCTGAACCTGTATGTGGCCTCCGGCATTTCCAGATTGGGAATTACCGAGCTCACGAAGGCCGTGCTGCCCTGGTTGGGAACGATGATTGTTTTCCTGGTCATCGTCACCTACTGGCCATGGTTAACCCTGGTGGTGCCGCAGATGATGGGTATGCTGTAACCTCAGGGTTGCGCGGATCCCGCCCAAGCCCGGCTCCGGCCGGGTTTTTTCGTCCACATTCTGTCTGCCCATGGCCAACACACTGGTATTTGTCAGCGCCTTTTGCATCATGGCAGTACTGGTCTACATGGGACGCTACAGTGGGCGCGTGCGGGTGACGCATCATCGGATCATCGATGCGTCCATCGCACAGGTCTATGCCCAAGTGGAGGACCTGGGTCAGTGGAGCGCCTGGTGCCCGTGGCTCGAGCGTGTGCCCGCAGACGCCGTGGTGCTCACGGGCGGGGGTGCCTCCAAGGGTGCCCGCTGCGAGTGGACCGATGCCAAGGTGGGCGAGGGCGCAATAACCCATCAGCGCCTGCTGCGTGGCCAGGAAATTTCGCAACGCCTGCGCCTGAAGCATCCTTTCACGGTGCAGGGCATCAGCACCTGGACGTTTGTCGATGTGGACGGACGCACCGAGGTGACCTGGTCGGTGGCGGGGCGTGTCGCATTCACCATGCGGATGTTTGCTTCGACCGTCAATGGAGCCCTGGCGTTTGATCTGCGCTACGGGCTGGACAGGCTCGCCGCGCTATTAGAGCCGCAGGATGCGCCCCGTTACACGATCGACCATGAAGGGCTGCGTGACGTCAGCCCTTGTCGGTATGTCTACAAGACCTACAGCGGCCCGATCAAGGCGCTGGCTGTCACCATGCAGACCCTGCTTGCAGAATTGCGGCAACAACTGGGCAGCAGAAATGTGCAACCCAGTGGTGCACCAATTGCGGTCTACCTCAAGACCAACATCAAGCTGCGCACCACGGTCTGTCAGTTGGGTCTGCCGGTGGCGGACGCAGATATAGGCGATATGCCGGTGCGGGAAATGCCGGCGCATCGTGCTTTTGTCGTGACACTGCACGGGGACTACAGCGCCCTCGAAGTGGCCTGGTACCAGGCGATGCAGAGATTGACCCAGGAATCGATCCGGCCCGATCAGCGCATTGCCCCGTTCGAGCGCTACCATGTGGGCCCGGGCGAAGCGGATAGAAACAACTGTGTCACCGAGTTGCACATTCCGTTGATCGTCAACTAAATTCCAAGGACACCCATCATGAAGCTTGATGACATAAAGATCTCAACGCGGCTGATTCTCGGGTTTGGCATGCTGGGGCTACTGACGGCGCTGCTCGGGGTTGTCTCCCAGTTGAAAGTGGGAACCATCAACGCGCTGTTTGGCCAGGTCGTCAACGAGCGCATCCCACGCATAGCTTCCGTCAATGCCATCAAGTCCGACGTCAATTTAATCGCCATTGCGTTGCGCAACATCATCATCGTCTCGGATAGCACCGTGATCAAGAACGAGTCCGAGCGTATCGAGGCCGCGCGCAAGCGCATTGGCAGTGAGCTCGACGTTTTGGACAAGCAGATTTCGGTCCCCGATGGCAAGGCGCTGTTGAAATCGGTCGCCGACAAGCGCACCGTCTACGACCCCCTGCAGGCCGAAGCCATGGACCTGGCCGTGGGCGGTCAGGTGTTCGAAGCCAAGGCGATGCTGCTCAACAAGGTGGTTCCCGCGCAGCAGGTCTACTTTGATGCACTCGATGGACTTTTGCGCTACCAGGACGCACTGCTCAAAGAGTCCACCGACGCCACGCAGTCGGCTTCGTCCAGCGTGGTGTACGTCATTGGCGCCACCGTGGTCGCAGCGCTACTGGTGGGCGGGGTCATGGCGGTGTGGACCATCGGCGCCATCACCCGACCCATCAACCAGGCTGTGCTGATATCAACCGCCGTCGCACAGGGGGATCTGACTACCCAGTTCGAGGCTAGCGGCAGCAATGAAACCGCGCGACTGCTGATCGCCTTCAAGGAAATGCAGGACCATCTGATCAAGGTCGTCACCGATGTGCGTGATGGATCGCAAGGTGTGGCCACGGCCAGCGCGGCCATTGCCCAGGCCGATGCCGACTTGTCATCGCGTACCGAAAGCCAGGCCAGTTCACTGGAGCAGACCGCGGCGTCCATGGAGCAACTCAGCTCGACGGTGCAGCAAAATGCCGACAGTGCCCGCAAGGCCAACCAGTTGGCCGTTGATGCGTCGACCACCGCAGCGCAGGGTGGCGATGCGGTGGCCCAGGTGGTGGAGACGATGAAGGAGATCAACACCTCCTCACGCAAGATCTCCGACATCATCCAGGTCATCGACGGCATTGCGTTTCAGACCAACATCCTGGCCCTCAACGCGGCCGTGGAGGCCGCACGTGCGGGTGAACAAGGGCGCGGCTTTGCGGTGGTTGCCAGCGAGGTGCGCAGTCTGGCCGGGCGCTCCGCCGAAGCCGCCCGGGAGATCAAGACGCTCATCAACGCCAGCGTCGAACGCGTGGCGGTGGGTACCGCCCAGGTGGACCGGGCCGGTGCCACCATGACCGAAGTCGTGAGCAGCATTCGCCGCGTCACCGATCTCATGGGCGAGATCAGCGTCGCCAGCGCCGAGCAGAGCCTGGGCGTTTCGCAGGTGGGCGAAGCCGTCAAACAGATGGACCAGGTTACCCAGCAGAATGCGGCCCTCGTCGAGGAGATGGCCGCCGCTGCCATGAGCCTGAAAGCTCAGGCCGAGGACCTGGTGCAGGTGGTGTCCGAGTTCAAGCTAAGGGACCCAGACCGCCCGCGGCTGCGCTGATCAGAAGTGTTCTGTCGCGGAGTCGAGAGAGGCCGGTGAGTCAACCGGACGTCAGGCGTCACCAGCGCCTCGCACGCAGGCGCAACACAAGAATCAAGGAGGTATCAGACCGTGGACCCGCTCCAATGTGAACCCTATCGTTCCAAGCTTTGTACTGCACAGGACGCAGCACGCAAAATCCAGCCTGGTTTCCGTGTCTTTGTCGGCACTGCCTGTGCCACGCCCCGGGCCCTGGTTCAGGCGCTCGAGGACTTGCCGCGTGATGGGAAGGGTTTGTACTCGGTGGTGAGCGACCAACAAGTGACAGCATAATTATCCGTGACACAACATCAAATCAAGGAATGAGTAGATCGCATAACAGTCGTATTGTCTTTGACCCAACACGCTCTTCGATATAGAGAATTCTCCCGTTGCTCTTCAACGGAACGAAGACCCTCCCAATATCTATAGCCCTATTTGCCACCTACGAAACATCAATGAAGGAGAGAAGATTGAAGCATTCATTTTTACTGCCCATGGCAATCAGTGCTTTTGCGGTTCTCAGCGGTGGGGCGGCCAGTTCCCAAACCGTCACAAAATGCAATGCCCTTGAAGCTAGCGTTATCCAGGCAATGAGCAAGGCTGACATGGATCAGCTTTATTGCAGCAATAAGCGGATCGCTGAATCAGCGAAGAAAATGCAATCCAATAGCGAGGATTTGGCGGATCAAATGTTTCGCTCTTTCAATATAGCCTTACACCGGCAAATTCGCCACGAGGCGCAAGACTTCGATGAAAAGAGAACGCAATACTTGAAAGAAGCTGGGAAGTATGCCGACGATGCAGCGGCTTGCTATGCAGAAAATGGGCGCATTGTTGGAGCGATCAAACGCGGTGATGGTGGCGCTCAGGCGCCGAAATGTGACTGATTCAATTTTCGGTTTACGCGGAACTCCGTACCCGATATCCAGCAGTGAGTGCCCAATCGGAATACAGTGGCTGGCCCCAGTGGGCTGTTTGCCGACGTAGCCGTTTTTGATTCGCCTTCTCCTAAGCGGGCACGCGTTTCTCACGAGGAAAAGCCGAGGCCAGCAGGAAGTCTCAACAAGCAAGTCAGTAAGATGCTATGTCATTCATAACGGGTTGCGCTGATCAGAAATGGTATTCGACGCGCACCATCGGCGTACGTGCAAAGGAACCCTGGCCGGCAGCACCGGTGACCGGGCTCAGGTCGTACATGATTTGCATGTCGACGTTGGTCTCGGCAGCAGTGTCTGTGCCGGACTCGCTCTTGCGCGGATCTGGGACCAGTTTCTCGAGTTTCGGGTCATCATCGCCGGACACACCTGGCGCACGTTTTGGGTCACCATGACAGGCCTTGGTCTGGCCACTGTGGTCGGCGTGTTACTGGGTTTTGTCATTGGCAGTTCACGTCTGACCTACGCTGCGGTTTACCCGCTGATGACTGCCTTCAATGCCTTGCCAAAAGCGACCTTTGTGCCCATTCTCGTGTTGTGGTTTCGCGCTGGGGCAGGGTCCGCCATGCAGATGGGGCTGGGGTTTGCCGGGTTGGTGGTCGTAGGCGCTATGGCGATGGTGATGTACGAGTTGTTCAGCATTGTCGAGAAACACACCACGGGATGGGCGCACCGGGGGTCGCAAAACCATTGAGTTATCCGCTTTCGCGCGTCACAGCATGGTCCATTACGAAGGACGCAATCGACGCGATTTCTGACAGCCTGAGTGTTGCCGTTGGAGGCGTTAGCGTTGCAGTCGGCGCGTCGCTGGCAATCGCCACAATGCCCGGCCAATGCGGCCACAGCGTGGGTTTGCCAACGGATGACCGCCAGACTTCGAGCTTGGGAAAGTCACCGCCCTTGAAGCCCTCAATCAGCACCAGATCGCAGTGCTGCAGGCGGTCGAGCAGGTAGTCCAGCGAGGGTTCGACTGCGCCACGCAATTCGTGCATGAGCGCCCAGCGGTCGTTGCCCAGCAGCAGAACTTCCTTGCAACCCGATTCACGCAAGCGGTACGAGTCCTTGCCCGGTCGGTCGATGTCGATGTTCTTGTGGCTGTGCTTGATGAGCGATACCACCAAGCCACGTGATGCGATTTCCGGTACCAAACGCTCCAGCAGAGTGGTCTTGCCCATGCCGGAGTGGCCGGCGATTCCGAAGATCTTCATAGTCCATCCGTGTGCGGTCGAAGCGTTAGCTTCAAAAAGTATAGCCGTCTACGCGCAGTTGGCCGTAGAGAAACGGACTGTTAACCTGCCACCAATGAATACTCATTGACGTTGTGGTGGGACCGGATAGCCTTTACAGCTACTTTTGTCGCAGCAGCAAGCCTGAGGCAAAAGTGTGGATCCTGGATCACTCCCGAAACGATCCTGACCGCCGTGCGCAAGGGTGTCGGCACAAGGGTTGCTCAAAGCTGGCAACGGGGGTACGGTAGGGCAAGAACATAATTGCATCAGACCCATGCATCCCACGTTGCCCACCCTCGTACGGGCTCTTCTGGAGCCGCACCGTTATCCGGGAGAAGTCGGGCGCGTTGAATTGGTGCAGACCCATATTTCATGGGTCTTGCTGGCGGGTGCATTTGCCTACAAGATCAAGAAGCCGGTGGTCTTGCCCTTTCTCGACTTCAGTACGCTGGCCCTGCGCAAGAAATACTGTGACGACGAACTGCGTTTGAACAGACGCTTTTCGTCCGCCATCTACCTGGAGGTCGTCGGCATTTTCAACACGCCTCTGGACCCGAAGTTCGAGGGGTCAGGGGTGCCGATTGAATACGCAGTGAAGATGCACCGATTCGACGCGGCTGCACGGTTGGACCGGGTGTGTACCCGGGGCGAGTTGCGGGCCGGGCACCTGTCGGGTCTGGCAGACACGCTGGTTGCATTTCACGCAACTGCACAACAGGCCCCGTCAGGTTCACGCTATGGGTCGCCCGCCGCAGTCATGGTGCCCATGCGCGACAGTCTGCGCGACCTGAGAGCAGGGTTGCCACGCGGTGTTGTTTCAGAGCGGCTGCGTGCCCTGCAGGACTGGACTGAGACTCAATTTGAACTACTCGCACCCTTGCTCCAGGTGCGCCAGCAACTCGGCTGGGTGCGGGAATGCCACGGCGACCTTCACATGGCCAATCTGACTCTAATCGAACAGCAGGTACAGATGTTCGACTGCATTGAGTTCAGCGATGACCTTCGCTGGATCGATGTCGCCAGCGAGATCGCCTTCGTCTACGTCGACCTGGTGGCGCACGCCCAACCGGGCCTTGCGAATTGGTTTATTAACGAAGTATGGGAGCGCACCGGCGACTACGAGGCAGCGTTGGTTTTCCGTTTTTATGCGGTTTACCGGGCGCTGGTGCGTGCGAAGGTGTCCGCAATTCGCCTGCGCCAGGAAAACCTGGGCGAAGCTGAGACCATGGCCCTCGTGACGTTGGCGGAAGGACTGGTAGTGCCGCAACCGCTGAGGCTGGTGATCACACATGGCCTGTCTGGCTCTGGCAAGACCACGGCCTCCAGCGCGCTGCTTCAAAGCGACACCCATGCCAGCACGGTGCGCGTGCGCTCCGATACGCAACGCAAGCGCCTGTATGGTCTAGCCGGCTCGGCACGCAGCGAGTCGGGTACCGGTGCGGGCATCTACACGCCTGACGCCGATGCGCGCACCTACCAGCGATTGCTTGACTTGTCCGCTACGCTGCTGGGTGCCGGTTGGTCGGTGATTGTGGACGCGACCTTTTTGAAGCATGCGGATCGCCAGACCTTTCGCGAGCTGGCACAGCGTGCCGGTGCCGCGTTTCTTATTTTGGCGCCAGAGGCGACGGCCGAGCAACTTCGCGAACGAATTTTGGCACGCGCACTACAGGGTCAGGGCGCATCCGAAGCCACGCTGGATGTGCTTGCGCGCCAGTTGTGTGAGATCGAACCGCTGATGCCGCAGGAGGGCGCACGATGGGAGCCTTGGGCAACGAGGATGTTGCACAATCGCTAGCAACTGCTCGACTCTGGAGTTACCCCATGCCACCCCCAAAGAAATTTCATCTCGTTTTTTCCTTCATCATGGGCGCCATGATGATTTCGCTGATGACCTTTGTCATCACCCTGGTGAACATAGGATGGAGCGCACAGTTCCTGGGTGCGTGGCTGAAAGCCTTTTCCATCGCTTATGTGATCGGTGTGCCCGTCATCTTTTTCTTGGCGCCGGTGGCGCGTAAGGTGACGGGACGGATTCTGGGAATGCCGGCTTGAGTCAGCCCCACAAGGCAACATCGGCCTGGACGCTGGTCTTTGCTGCCTGGCTCGTCGCTGCACTTTCTACCTTGGGTGCCCTGTTCATGGGCGAAGTGATGGGGCTCACGCCTTGCGTACTGTGCTGGTACCAGAGAATCGCGATGTTTCCGCTGGTCGTGGTGCTGGCGGTGGGTCTGTTTCCGCTGGATACCAACGTGGTGAGTTACGCCTTGCCTTTGGCGGTCGCGGGGTTGCTGTTGGCAGCCTACCATCTGCTGCTCACCATGGGCGTCATTCCTGAGGGCATGGCACCCTGCACCCAAGGGGTTCCTTGCGGGAAAATACAGGTGCAGTGGTTTGGCTTTGTCACCATCCCTCTACTTTCATTTTTCGCTTTTCTCAGTATCAACATTCTTTTGGTCTTGAGCCACCACCTTCAATCGCCATGAAACAGAAAAACCTCTTTCTCTCCGTACTCGTGCTGTTGCTCATCGTCTTTGGAATGGCGGCTGCCTTTTACAAAATCCAGCAGGCTGAGAAAGCGGCGCAGCTGGTGGCGCAAAACCGCGCCGTGCTGGAGCGCGCCCATGCCCAAACCTTCGGCAACCCCAATGCCCCGGTGCATATCGTGGAGTTTTTCGACCCCGCTTGCGAAACCTGCCGCGACTTCTATCCGCTGGTCAAAAAGATGATGGCTGCCAACCCGGAAAAGATCAAGCTGTCGATGCGCTACGCACCCCTGCACAAGGGGTCGGACCAGGTCGTGAAAGCGATTGAGGCGTCCAGAAAGCAGGGCATGTTCCAGCAATCGTTGGAAGCGCTGTTTGCCTCGCAGGGTCATTGGGTGCAAAACCACATCTCCCAGGTGCAACTCATCTGGGACCCGCTAAGTGGCCTGCCCCTGGACTTGCGCCGCCTGCAGGCCGACATGGACTCGCCTGAGGTCATTCAGGTTATCGCCCAGGACGTGGCCGACGCCAAGACACTGAATATCACTATGACCCCCGAGTTCTTTGTCAATGGCAAGCCACTGCCCAGCTTTGGCTATGACGAGTTGAAGAAATTGGTGGATGATGCGCTACTGGAAAACATGCAGTCAAAGTAGCAGGCGGACACACGTCGCCACGACAGACGGGTGTGGCGGCCCCGATGCAGACCGGGCCTATTGATCTGGAGCAAGGTGCACGGGTGTTGGCGCCCTGACAATGTTCAGGCGTTTTCACGCTGTGTGAGCACAACGCATAACGGAGACGGAGTACCATGAAGTTCAGCACACGCTTGTTTCTTTGTCTCGCTATCCCCGCCCTGGTGTTTGCCGTTGGTCTTGGCATCAGCATCTGGGGACTGGTACGAACGCAACAGCAATTTGACGACTACATTCGCACCGAGCAAAGCATTCGCGCCGGTCTGTCGGAAATGGTCGCCCAGGGTCTGCAGATGGGGCAGGCGCTGCGCAACATGATCCTGGACCCTGCCAACCCCAAAGCGAAGGAAAATCTTACCGCTGCGTTAGCGGCCTACGACAAGGCCTATGCTGCAACCGCCGCTACCGCAAAAGGGACGTCCTTCGAGTCACAACTCAGTGCACTTCCCGGGTTACGCGCCGCGCAGGCTGAAGGGCAAAACAAAGTCATTGCCGCACTCGCCGTAGATGGCGCCAGCGCCATCAAGACGCTCAATGCGGAGGAAACGCCCGCCTGGCGCAAGCTCAAGGCCGAACTCCTCAAGCAATTGGACGCGGCCGCAAAACAGTCCGAGCAAACCCACCAAGAAGTTTTAGCCAATTCCAATCGTGCGGTGCAGGCAGCCCTGGTGCTGGGCGGTCTGGCCGTTTTGGTCGCTGTGGCGTTGGCACTGGTGGTACAACGCGCGCTGCAACGTGAACTGGGTGGCGAGCCGGCCAGCGCGCGCGAGGCCATGGCATTGGTTGCCCAGGGCAATTTATCGACCCACCTTCCGGTGGACTCAGGGGATCCGAGCCTGATGGGTGCCATGGGTCAAATGCAGATATCCTTGCGTGCCCTGGTGGGTGAGATTCGCAGTTCGGTCGACTCCGTGTCTACGGCATCGGCCGAAATCGCAGCGGGTAACCAGGACTTGGCCAACCGTACAGAGCAGACCGCATCCAGCCTGCATGGCACTGCTTCCTCCATCGACGACCTGATCACCACCGTCAAGCAGACGTTTGAATCTGCCAGTCGCGCCCAGCAAATGGCGACGTCGGCCGCTGAAGTTGCGGCCCGTGGCGGCAGCGTGGTGGCGCAAGTCGTTACCACCATGGAAGGCATCAATGCCTCCTCCAAGAAGATCGCCGACATCATTGGCGTGATTGACGGTATTGCATTCCAGACCAATATCCTCGCGCTCAATGCTGCTGTGGAGGCGGCGCGTGCCGGCGAGCAGGGCCGCGGCTTCGCCGTGGTGGCCAGCGAAGTGCGCAGTCTGGCAGGCCGCTCCTCCGAAGCCGCCAAGGAAATCCGCAGCCTGATTGCCGACTCGGTAGGAAAGGTCGAGGCAGGTTCCCGACTGGTGGGCGATGCCGGGCAAACCATGACGGAAATCGTCAGCTCGGTGCAAAACGTGGCCCATATTGTCGAAGAGATCAAGGTCGCAACCGACCACGAGACCGGAGGCATCTCCCAGATCAACCAGTCCATCGCACAACTCGACCAGATGACGCAGCAAAACTCCGCATTGGTGGAGCAGTCCGCCGCCGCCGCCGAAAGTCTGAGCGATCAGGCCAACCGCCTGTTGCAAGTCTGCAATCGCTTCAACCTGGGGCACGCGGGTTTGCTGCCGCGGTAGTCGACGGGCAAAGCGCTACTTGCTGCTCGGAAAACTAAACATGGTCCCCTCGCGCACCCCGGCGCTCGGCCAGCGCTGGGTGATGGTCTTGCGCTTGGTGTATAAG